>Ga0326728_10004045_pt1 | contig 44139 bp, 45 predicted proteins | sample MB3enrmetagenome_FD_207602 | JGI IMG/M metagenome (GOLD analysis project Ga0326728, IMG submission 207602) | Lab enriched peat soil microbial communities from McLean, Ithaca, NY, United States - MB31MN | ecosystem: Environmental > Terrestrial > Soil > Wetlands > Peat | place: USA: New York...
AGCGCCTCCCTGCCACATCTGCGCCAGGAGATCTTTACCCGAAGCGTCCGCAAAACCCACGTCAGACAAATCCACTAAAACAGCTTCAGGGTTACTCCCGGAACGCCAGACTTCCTTCAACTCTTCCACCCATGGCCCCGCCAGTTTGCCTTCCAGCTTCAGAGTTGCCGGGCCAGAACCTTTTTGGATGGTGATCCTGAGCAACCTCGTCGCTCCTCTTCCATAAACGAGATAGCATCCGCGTTGCCAAATTTCCCAGCATGGCAGAGAATGCGCACTCTCCAAGAAACAGGGAGGTTAGGGTGGGGATGATTTTGAGTAATTGGCATCAGCCGGCCTATTCTGACGCCCTGCGGTCACATCATCCGGTCAGGTGACCATACACGGTCACCAATCCTGCACACCATCGAGGGGGGCACGCTGCAGCCACGCGGTGCGTCACTTCTCCGGGAAGTAGGCATTCGAAACATACTGCCCGAGCATCCGCTGCGTATTGAAAAAAGACCCGGTTAGTGCGATGGTCGAGCGCATGACTTCAGCAAAAGCGGTGCTACGCCCATAGAAGGCAGGCAGGATCACCCTCTCCAGCTTGTCATAAAGGGATGCAGCTTCCGCCGAGGCATCTTCGACAACCTCGCCACCCTGGCCGATTGCCCATCCCGTTACGCCCTCAATGTGCCCTTCGATCCACCAGCCGTCGAGGACACTGAGACTGGGTACCCCGTTGAGGGCGGCCTTCATGCCACTGGTCCCGGATGCCTCTTCAGGCCGTTGGGGGGTGTTCAACCACAAATCCACGCCGGAACAAATAAACTTGGCCAGAGCCATGTCATAGTTTTCGAGGTAGACGACTCGCACGACGTCCTTTAATTGCGCGGCCGCTTCCAACACTCGCCGGATCAGAATCTTCCCACCCTCATCGCGAGGGTGGGCTTTGCCGCCATTGATGATCTGGAGCGGACCAACCCGGGAGGCGATCCACTTCAAACGCTCGAGATTGGAAAAGAGCAGGTCCGCGCGCTTATACGTGGAGGCGCGGCGGGCAAAACCTATCGTCATCGTGGATTCGTTCAGCGCAACACCGGTCCTCTTTTTAACCTCCGCGATCAGAGCCTGCTTGCCCCGGAGATGGGCCGTGCGAATGTCTTCCAGAGGGATCCCTACCGCATAGCGGAGGTACAAGTTGTCGCGGCGCCACTCTGGAATGTGGCGGTCGTAGACCTCCTGAAAGGGTGCAGATGACCAAGTGACGGCATGGACCCCATTGGTGATGGCCCGAATCGGATAGCGCGGGTACATAGTTCGGGAAACTTCTCCGTGGTGCATCCCGACACCGTTAATGTAATGTGAGCAGCGGAGTGCAAGGTAGGTCATGTTCAGGCCCTCGCTGCCGCAGCAGTTAGTGCTCTCCAATTCCTTGCACCGGATATCTCCAAGCACCTGGCGGACCAGTTCCGTCTTGAACTGGTCGTGGCCGGCAGGCACCGGAGTATGAGTAGTAAAGATGCACTTTCGTCTCACCGTCCCGATATCTTCTTCGGTGAACGTGGTCGAATTTCGCTTCCGGCCTTGTTCCTCGAGCAAGGCCAGAGCAAGCAGAGCGGAGTGGCCTTCGTTCATGTGGTAACTTTCGATCGCAGTTTGGGCTAGACTGCGCAGAATTTCCACCCCGCCCATTCCCAATACCACCTCCTGGCAAAGGCGGTAATGATCGTCGCCGCCATACAGGCAATCGGTCAAACCCTGATCCCAGGGGGTGTTCGAGGGCAGAGATGTATCGAGAAGGTACACGGATAAGACGTGGTTTGAAATCCCGCGGAGGAGGAAACGCCAAGCCCTAATTTCCACCTGGCGCCCCTCAATTGTTACGGCAGCAGTAGCGTGAGTTGGTTCCAGCACCTTTTCCGGGCTCCACGAATCCGGTTCTTCGCGCTGGTTTCCATGTTCATCCAAATGCTGCCGGAAATAACCCTTGCGGTGGACCAGCGTGACAGCGACTATCGGTATTTCGAGATCAGCCGCCGAACGTAACATGTCTCCCGCCAGGATTCCCAAGCCACCGCTATAGGTAGGAATGGCGGGGTCGAGGGCGATTTCCATGGAAAAATAAGCAACCTTTGCCAACCCCGGTTCAGATTCCATCCTAGAGCCTCCTCAGTGCGGCCATTGCGCCCTTCAGCGTCTGGCGCGTCCGCAAGAAGTTCTCCCATGGGTCTGACCGCTCGAGGCGTTTGTGGAAGTTGCCGATGTTGAAATCGGAGGGAATCAGTGTGGGTTTGACCTCCGACCAATCCAAGGGGGTCGAAATGGGAGCTTTTTCGCGCCGCCGGACCGAATAAGGTGCCACGACGGTTTGACCAAAACCGTTCCGGAATGGATCCAGGTAGACACGACCGCGCCGTGCTGCCACCGAATGCTCCACCGTCAGCTCATCCGGGTGTGTAGCCGCCACGCGCGCCACGAATGCCTCGGCGAAGGCGAGAACTTCGTCCGCATCCGGCCCCGTGCGGATCGGCACCAGAACATGCAGGCCCCGGCTACCCGAAGTCTTGGCGAAGGATACCAGTTTCAAAGCATCCAAGGCGGCTTTCACATGCAATCCTGCACACGCCGCATCAGCAAACCTTCCAGACTCGGGGTCAAGATCAAAACATACCCAGTCCGGCTGGCGGGGCGAACTGGCGCGGCTCGCCATGACGTGTACGGCAATGCAACCCAGGTTGGCAAGCGCGAGCTGCGTGATTAAGGAGCCGCCCACCACATAATCCGTGAACTCGTTGGAGTTGGCTTCATGCGCGATCCGTTTGGTTGGGGTTCCGGGAGGCATGCCCTTGGGTAACTGTTTTTGAAAGAAGCACTCGCCATGCAATCCATCAGGGCAGCGCTCCAGAGTCAGGATACGATCCTTTACGTAGGGTGAGAGCTTGGGGAAGATGGCGTTGTAAAACTCGACCAGATCCAGCTTTGTGTAGCCCTCCTCAGGCCAGAAGACCTTGTCCGTATGCGACACCACGATGGGCAACTGACCCGAAGCTGTAGGGCCACGTTTTGCACTTGTCATCCCGTTTCTCCCGGGAGGAAGCACTCTTTAGCACTCTTATCGTCGCGCAGCCCCAAAAAGACGGGCTGCCGCAACTTTTTATCCGCCGTCAACTCCTCATAAGCGATCTGGGCCACGAGTTGCGGGGCGAGATACGTCACCCCCTTTTCCGATGGTGGATCGACAAAAGAGGGCTGTTTTCGCACCAAGGGCTGGAACTTTTCAAAGAGCGAGGCGAGCAACTTTCTATCAAATCCCGTGCCCACCTTGCCCACATAGTGCAATTGTCCCCGCTGATATGCGCCGAGCAATAGTGCGCCGAAATGCTCACGTGAGCCCGCCGGGGCGGTGTAGCCCGCGATGACGAACTCATCCTCCTGATGGACCTTGCATTTCAGCCACTTCCGGGAACGTGCTTGGATATAGGGCGAGGTGAGATCCTTGGCGACCATTCCCTCGTAACCCCTGGTTTTAGCCACCTGAAAGGCCGCGAGCCCGTTTGGGTCCAGACGGCGCGACGGGAAAAGAAGCTCGCTTCCCCGAATCGCCGCCTCCATGGGGCCGCGCCGCGCGGAGAGTGGCTCCGCCCGCAGGTCACGCCCGTTTTGATAAAGGCAATCGAAGACCGCGTAGTGCGGCGGGACCTTGCGTTCCTGGAGAAGCTGGAAGCGGGAGACCCGGCGGTTATCGAAGGCGACAACTTCGCCGTCGAGGAGCAATGTGCGATCTGGAAGCTTCGCGAAGGCGGCCCCAATGTTCGGGTAAGTCTGGGTGCGGTCCTTGCCGTTTCTGGATAAGAGGCTGACCTTGGCCCCTTCCTTGTAAGCAAGGATGCGAAAGCCATCGTATTTCTCTTCGTAGACCCACCCGGGCCTGTCGAATGGCTGGAGAACAAGCGCCGCCAGCATCGGCTGAACGCGGAATGGAATCTTGTCGGTCATAATGTCCGCTTTCTCCGCACGGCGTGAAGTGACTTCGCGCTCCCTGGGCGATTGCCTTTCCCGGCCGGGTCGCCCATCGAAGCTTTTTCGGCGTCGCCCCCTCCATCGCGTGCAATGTCCGCAAGAAGGCGCTGGCTCGCCACGGAGCGCGGCTCTTCCTGTGTCATATCCTTCGTGGATGCATACTGATCGCGGTGTTTGATAAGGAGCCAAGCGGACCGACCGGGATTGCTCCCGAAGCCCCGGGTGCGAACCAGGACCCACGCGCCTTGAAGTTTCCTGCCCTGAAGGGTGAACTTAATCTCTCCTGCTTGCAATGAAGCGTCCACATCAGGGCTTTCCGGCTGCCAGGTTCCTCGATCCCAAAGCATCACCGTTCCCGCTCCATATTGACCGGCGGGAATCACTCCCTCGAAATCTGCGTATTCTACCGGGTGATCCTCTGTCTGCATCGCGAGGCGCTTCACCGAGGGATCGAGCGAGGGGCCTTTCGGCACAGCCCACGAGAGGAGCACGCCGCGCCATTCCAGGCGAAAATCGTAGTGCAGATGCGAGGCCATGTGCTTCTGCACGGCGTAAATGAACGATCCATTGCCCGTCTTCTGGGCTTTGCCTCCACCCCGCGGTTCGGGCGTCACACCGAAGTTACGTTTCTTTCGGTATTCGTCAATTTTCATAACGATTCATATCCAGCACTAAAAAACGTTCTGCCCTCACACGCTGAGAACCGGAATCGGCACCGCGCAGATGATTCCGTAGCCGTGGGTCCGCAAGTGACCGCCATAAGGGTAGCACCCGGTAACCAGTAAATCGGCCTTCGTCTCCTTTGCCGCTTGGCTCAGCACCTTGGGCACGTCCCCACTGCCGATAAATACATCTGCCTTGATGCCCATGTCTTGCTGGAGCTTTGCCATTTGCTCGGACGCGTCGCCGATCAGTTGCTCTTTCCACTTTTCATTGACGTAGCCGCCGCCGGGCCCCCAAAACTCCACGCCGGCAGTGACATTAGCGAGCGTAAGACGAGCGCCAAATTCGGCGGCGACTTGCGCGGCCCACGACACCGTGATGTCTGCACGGGGGCCGAATTCGACCGCCCCAAGGACATTACGGATTGGCAACTCCTGTCCGCGTGATACTTCCACGTGCGCATCGGTCCAAACCGGGCACTCAGCCTCATGTAACACTTTTGCGGTCACCGAGCCCATAAGAAACTGGTAGAACGCGAAGCCATGGGACGACATCATGATCAGGTCGGCCCTCTCCTCCTCGGCAGTTCGCACAATTACCAGGGCCGCGTCACCAGTGCCCGTTATGCTCTGGATGGTAAGACCATCAATCTCCGGCCCCAGAGACTGATCCTGCCGTTTCCGGGCCTCTTCCTTGATCACCGCGAGCAAGCCCTCCTCAGCCAGCTCGCGGTTGTCCTCCGGTTCACTGGCGGCACGGCTCTGCGCGGTCACGACGTGCAGAATTACGATCTCGGAATTGAAATGGCGCGCCAATGTGGCAGCTTGATGAATCACACTCAGTGAAACAATCGGGATATCAACCGGTATAAGAATCCTCTTTATATTCAGCATCGCGCTAAAACCCCTGAGTCAAAGTATCCCTTACCGTCTTCCCTCGCCTGAATTTCCGACTTTGCGATCACAGCAATTCGTCAGCGACACGGCCCCTCATAGGGCTCGAACTGAAGGCTATAAAGGGGAAGCTCTTTTTCCGAATACCTAAAGGTTGAGGCCAAAATCTTTTCCGCCGCAGCCCAATCAACTTCCGGCGAGCCGAGCGGACAGCCCCGGCGTTGCCAATAGATGTATGCCAGTTTTTTAGTAAGTTCATGTCGATCTCCGGCAAAGAAATCAACCATGGCAGTTGCCTCCTTCTACTCCGAGTTTCAGCTAGGACCCGCGGCGCGTTTGGTTCGAACCTCCTCACGCGGCAGCAAATCCTTTCGAGATATGCCCAGGCGACGCATCATGCCGTTCAACGTAGTTCTTTTGACTCCGAGACGGGCGGCTGCGCCTTGAGGACCACCAATTACCCCTCCCGCCTCCCTGAGCACGCGGATAATGTGCTCCCGTTCAACCGCTTCCAAAGAGGTTTCGAGCGTCGTGTTTACCTCTTCCCTCGGCGCCTTTAGCTCGCTTAAGGGAACCTGGAGGATTGGCCCTGGGGAAAGAATCACTGCTCTTTCAATAAAATTCTCCAGCTCGCGAATGTTTCCTGGCCAGCGCCAGCGTGTCAGGGCCTCCATCGTCTCGACGGGAATAGTCTGAATTCGCTTATTCATCCGCGGGGCGTATTTCTGCACAAAGTAACAAGCCAACGTGGGAATATCCTCGGGGCGCTCTCGCAACGGTGGCAGGGTAACTGGAAAGACGTTCAGCCGGTAGTAAAGGTCGCTACGAAATCGCTGCTCAGCCACCATTTGGCCGAGGTCACGGTTTGTAGCCGCAATCAACCGTACATCAATGGAGACGGTCCGCGTGCCCCCCAATCTTTCGAATTCCTTCTCCTGCAAAAGCCGGAGGAGTTTGGGTTGGAGCTCCAGCGGGATGTCTCCAATTTCGTCCAGGAACAAGGTTCCCAGATGGGCTAATTCCGCGCGGCCCACCTTCTGCGCGATGGCCCCGGTGAACGCGCCTTTTTCGTGGCCGAATAGTTCGCTTTCCAGCAGGCCGGTGGGGATCGCCGCACAATTCAGCTTCACAAACGTGCGCTCGCGGCGGGTGCTCATGTTGTGGATGGCGCGGGCGACCAGTTCTTTTCCCGTTCCGGTTTCCCCCAAGATCAGCACCGTCGCATCCGTGGGTGCCACTGTCTCGGCCTGCTTCAAGACGCGTTTCAAACCCGGATTCTCGCCGATAATCTCGTCAAAGTTGTATGCTGTCTGGAGTTCCTCTTCGAGATAGAGTTTCTCTTCCGCCCGCCGGTGCTCAGTCAGATCGCGCGTGATTTTGGCAAAGCCGCGCAACCTGCCCGCCACGTCCCTGAGGGCGATAATAATCACATTAGCCCAGAACCGGGACCCATCCTTTCTTACGCGCCATCCTTGGTCTTCATGGCGGCCTTCTGCCGCGGCGATAGCCAACTCCTGCTTAGGCTTGCCGCGTTCGTTATCTTCATCGGTATAGAAGCATGAAAAATGCTGGCCTATGATTTCTTCCGCCCTGTAACCCTTGATCCGTTCCGCCCCTTGATTCCAACTGGCCACGCGCCCGTCGGGGGCCAACATAAAGATTGCGTAGTCCTTCATGGCGTTGACCAGCAGACCGAAGATCTCAGCCCCTTGTGGGCCCCCCCCCTCGGCCGCCATGAGCTCTGTGCTGTCGTGGGGAAATGACAGGTGGCCTCCGGGTACAAGGTTACGCGTATCCCCGTGGATCACTGCCGTCGAATCGATGGGTCCCATAAGTTCAACCTACTGGTGCTCTGATGGTAGTGCTCTGCCTTCTTGACGCTGCCCTTTGGGCCGGTACCATTTGAAGTAGACCAGGGCGCCGACGCCGGCTGCAACGGCCAGGGCAATCAGGACATACAGTGCCAGCTGGTAATGCCGCGAGAATAAGTTGATCATTTGCTGTCCATAGATCCCGCCCAAAAAGGCATCGGCGAAAAAACGCGCGGCACGCCCCGCCGTCAGCGCAGAGAAGAACTTTTTGCGCGAATACTGCATGACTCCGGCGGCCATCAGGACGGAAGTATAAGGGAACGGGGGCGGCAGGATAGCGCCCGTGAATACGGTCATGAACCCGTGTTTCGCGAAACGGTTGTAAAGTTTTTCGGCGCGCGGTTTTCCAATTTTTCTTTCCAAGGTCTCCTGGCCGCCTTTTTCGGCCAACCGGTAGGTTAGATAGCCCCCCAGCACCTCGCCCACGGTGGCCATCGAGGCGTAATAGTAGGCCCCCCATCCGTGGTGTGCCGAAAAGAGGATTACGCATATGTCCACGCTTCCCGCCGGGACACCGAAAGGGGCGTTGTCTCCCATGCCAAGCAGGAGCAACCCCGGCCCCCCCAGGCGGTGGATCCATTTCCACACGAACTCGGATATTATGAACAGGCAGAGGATTCTCATATGTGCGCCAAACGAGCCCCCATCGCCTCCTCAGCGGCATTCGTCATATCAGGAGATCCACGGCGCATCTGGTGCTAGACGTGTCTACCAGCCGCCTTGGCTTTCAAAGCCGCAGCCTTGACCTTTAGAAACTCAACCTTGGCCTTTTCCCGGGCCTCCGCAGCCTGGCGCCGCTGCTTGGATTTTTCGAGTTGGGCCTGTATCTTGGAATCGAGTTGGTTGATCTTTTCCTGGAGCTTGGCTTTCCGGTCGGCGTGAGCCTGGGCGTGCTCTGCCTTCAACTGCGCGAGATCGGCTTTCATGGCTGCGGTGTCTTGGTCGTGAAACGTGTGTCTGACCTCTGAAAGTGCCCTTCGGAATACTGTGCCCCCGAGCGCTTCCATGCGCATGTCCACCGGGGTCGTGGTGTCTTCTTGAATCTCCGCAACGAGCGCGAACTTCTCCGGCAACAGCTTCTTTCGCACATCCTCAACGAAGTCTTCACTAATCCTGGCCCTGTCGACGTCCTCGGTGGCGCCGACAGCCAAGCCCGCAGCAGCGCCAAGCGCGGCGCCCACCGGCCCGCCCAGAAGACCGATGAGTGCTCCCAGGGTTGTTCCGGTCAGAGTCCCGATCGGTCTGGGCTCATCACTTTGTCTTACCGTTGCCGAACCATCGGCATTCCGGGCAACCACGGCCTGGTCGTAAACTACGATCATGTCCTCCCTATCCAATTCATGCAGCGCCTTCTTCGCCTCGTACGCTTTGCTCTCCGCGTCGAAGACCACCACCAGCATTCTGTCCATGGCTTTGCTCCTTTTCGTCACTCTTTCCAGCAGTTCCTCAGGTGTACTAATGCAATGCAAGCGCCAATTGGCAACTCCATCAAAACGCATGGGTTAACAGATCATGGACCCGCCATTTCTTCGCGAATTCGTGAAGTTCGCGAAAACCTAGGTTGTTTTTCTGGGGGGAACTGAGAGCGCAGATCCAACTTCCGTCTGCCCGAGCCTAATGGGATTTGGAGGGGGCGGGAAACTTCTCAGGGCCTTGGCCATGAGATCATCAACGCTCTTCACAGGAACAGAGGTAATAATCCGAGCAGCCCTAACACCGTGAGGAGGACGAGCCCCTGCGTGCCGGTGCGGCGGTCTCCGATACCGTATGCGTAAACGCCCTTAATCAAGTTGTTGCTCGCTGCGGCAATAACGACGGCCCCCCCGGCGAGCATAACCGGCGTCAGAGAGGTGGCAGACTCCGCGAGGCTCAAGATAAAGGGATCGACATCGGTCACTCCCATTACTGCCGCCAGCGTGTAAAGCCCTGCACGACCCAGGTAGGTCAGCGCAAGATGCGTGATGAACATCATTCCCACGAACAGTCCTGCGAACAGGAATGCCGCCCCCAATTCCAGGGGGTTTCTCGGCTGCACGGGTTGCTCGGCTTTTGTACCGCCTTGGTCCGGCCTGCGCATCCACAGGCATCCACCGAGAAGCGCGGCGGCAGCGAGCAGCAGGAACGGCAAACCCAGCCGAGCGAACAGTTGACGGTTAAAGATGCCCAGAAGCGCGAGCAAGCGCAAGTACATGACGCCGGAAGCAGCGAGCATCGCGCCGGAATATAGATGGGGGCGTGACTGCTCGCGGGCGCGCTTAGCCAGCACCACAGTGGTCAGGGTGGAGGAATACGCTCCGCCCAACAATGCCGCGACCAAGACTCCGCCGCGTCCCTGCGTCCACACCTGCAGGAGGTAGCTACCATAAGAAATGGCGCTGACCGCGACAACCACCAACCACGTTTTGAAAGGATTTAAGCCAAATGAGCCATACGTTCGGTTCGGCACGATGGGGAGGATTACCGCCGACAGCAGGAGAAACTTCGTAAACGTCAGGATTTCGTCGCTCGGCACTCGCTTGGTGAAACTCTCGAGGGCCGTCTTCAGCTCCAGCAATCCCACGCCGAGCACCGTAACCGTGGTTGCAACCCAATATTGATGGTACGCAATGAGCGCACCGATAACGTAAGTCACCAGACCGGAGAGCTCCGTGGTCATCCCGGCCAGGGCCTCACGCTCAAGCTTGTACCGGTAGGATTGCCAAAGAAACGCTCCCACGACGGCGAGACCGACCGCGGGTAGCAGGAGATTCCCTTCCGAAAACAAGTTAAGTGCATAGCCGAGCAGGCCGAGAAGCGGAAAGGTGCGAACCCCGCCAAATCGGTACTGCGCCGATGCCACCTTTTGTTCTTCGCGCTCCAAACCGATCAGAAAGGAAAGGAAGAGCACCAACAAGATCTCGGCCCCTTCCTTGGGGATGAACGGAATCAAAGCATTGCCCATAACGCCGCCATGCCGCCCCGATTCTTGCTCTTCCTTCGCGTCTAGACAACAGTCCAAAAGCTAATGGTCTTTCATCCGTCTTCCACGTCTAAAGATCGATGTCAAAAGCCAGAACCCCAAGACAGCCGCAGCAACGAAACCCGCCAGGCCGATTACCGGCATATCGTGCCACTTCGGAGGAGTGCGAGAAAGAATGATAATGGACGAACCGACGATTAAAGATGCGAGCACAATGGCCGAGGCGATGCGGTCGCTGATGAGGTCGAGCCTGAGGAGTGTCCGGTCCAAGGCTTGATACTCAATTTCTATTTTCAGTTTACCATCTCTGGCATTTTTCAGAACTTCCCGCAACTCCCCGGGGATTTCTTTGAAAAGATGAAGCAATTCCGTTCCTGAATCCACCAAGTCGCCGGCAATTCTTTTGGGAGTATAGCGGGAGGCTTTGATTTTCCGGAAAAAAGGTTCCGCGTGCTTTGCAATCTCAAACTCGGGATCCAAAGACCTGCCCAGCCCTTCCGCGGTACTCAGCGCCTTGACCATCAGATACAGATCCGGTTTTAAGCTCATGCTTTGTTTAGTCAGAATCTCCAAAACACTCTGAAGCATTTTCGCGATTTCCAGTTTCTCCAGAGGAAGATATGCATACCGGTCAATGAACCCCATCAGGTCTCTTTGCAGCTCACTTCGATTGGGATCGACGGCGTAATGGGTAAGCTTCAGCAACGCGTCGACAATCTTGTCTTCATCCTTTTTGATCAACAGCTCCACGAAATCCGTAAAGTCTTCCCGCTCCTGCTGATTGATTCGTCCCATCATGCCAAAGTCTATGAAACATATGACATTGTTTGGGAGGATAAAAATGTTACCGGGATGAGGGTCAGCATGGTAGAAACCGAACAGTGAAATCTGTTTTAGAATCGAGTCGGCTCCGCGGCTGGCAATCTCTTGAAGGTCGTACCCGTCGTGTTTGAGGCGATCCAAGTCGGAGGCTTTTATGCCGTCGATGAACTCCATGACCAAAATGCGTTGCGTGCTCAAGTCACGATAAACCTTGGGGACGTACATGGTCTCGTCGTCAAGGAACTGCCGGGCAAAGTGCTCGACATGTAAGGCCTCAAGCGTGTAGTCCAGCTCGTCTTCAATGCTGCGGGCGAATTCGTTGACAACTGTCGTGGGGTGGAAGGCTTCCATTTCCGTCACGTGCCGCTCCATGAGGGAAGCCATTTGGAGCATTATTTCCAGGTCAACCTCAATAGTCTGTTGGATGTTTGGGCGTTGAACCTTGATCGCCACTTCCTCTTCGCTGCCCTTCAATGTCGCCTTATGGACTTGTCCTATAGAGGCGGCGGCAATGGGTTTTTTGTGGATGGAGTGGAAAATTTCTTCCGGGAACTTGCCGGTCTCCGCTTTTACGGCCGCCCTGACATCCTCATAAGGAAAGGGTGGTACGTTATCCTGGAGCTTCGAAAATTCCTGCACATAGGCCAAGGGAATCAGATCAGGCCGGGTAGAAAGTATCTGACCAAGCTTGACAAAGGTCGGCCCCAGCTCTTCGAAAGTCATCCTGACTCTCTCCGGCCGGGACATTTTCTCAATTCGCTCCGGCTCTTTTCCGGTAACCTTTTCGATGCCAATTTCGATGTACTGTTTTATATTCAGAGCATCAACCAGATCCCCAAAGCCGTATTTAATAAGAATGTTGAGTATCTCTTCATAGCGCTTAGCGTGCCGATAGGTGCGGCCCATGACGCCTATTTTTCTAATGCTGATCATTTTTCCCTGCCCTCGCGGCTAAGTTGTTCCCTCGTGGTTCGCACTCCCCCGCATGTCGTTTTTGCCTGGAGGTCTTCGGACATCGGGGTTAACGCTGGAGATAGGCATCCGGAGGCAATGTCTCCCCTCCCCGTGCCAGTGCTTTCAAACGCGAACGGCCAACACCGAGCAAGGTCCCAACTGGATCGCCCGATAGGTTGTAGAACCAAAAACCGCAAGGTCCAAGGCGTTGCGTCCACGTACTGCCATGATGAGCAAGTCGGCTTGTATCTCCGAGGCAAGTTGGATGATCTGTTCGTAAGCTCTGCCGATTCGAACCATGGTCTTAATCTTGGCGGCTTTGCCCCCCTCCTGTGGAATCAGTTTATTCAGTTGCCTTGTCGCCGTGGCGACTTCCTCGTTGATGTTGGCCAAACTCCGCACGTCCTCCAACACATGGAGCAGGGTGATCTCGGCATCATACTCCATTGCGACCGAGAGCGCATACTCCCAGGCCCGGCGCGCCGGGTCGGAAAAATCCGTGCAGAAAATGATCTTTTGCAATTGGATCAAACCCGGTGCGCCCTCCGCGGCGGCAACCGCGTGCTGCGGCTTCCGGCTCACCAGCACGGGGCAGCGGGCCTTCCGCAACACCTTTTCCGCCACGGACCCCAGGGCGGCACGGTCAACCCCTTTGCGCCCGTGCGTCCCCATCACGACGAGGTCCACCTTTTGCGCTGCTGCGAAGGAAAGGATCGAGTCCGTCACGCCACCCTCGTGCACGCAGCACTCCGGCTGCACGCCGGTCCGTGTGTGTGACTTCGCGAAATCATGCAACTGTTTTCGAGCGCCGCCGCGAATCGTCTCGAAGAGCTCGGCGATGTAAACCGCGTCCGCGTAATAAGCGTAGGAGGGTAGAACGAAATCGACGACGTGTTGCAGGAACAGCCGGGCGTGATAATACCGGGCCAGCGACTGCGCGGAGTCATACGCTCTTGCGGAGGGCGCCGAAAAATCCACGGGGCAAAGAATTCGCTCAATCAGTAACATGTCTGCTCCACCCGGCAGAAGTTGCGCGCCGCTAAATGTGGACGACCAGGACCGGACAAGGCCCCAACTGAACCACCCGGTAGGTTGTTGAGCCAAACACCGCGAGATCCAAGGCATGCCTCCCTCGCACGCCCATGATGATCAAGTCGGTTTGCGACTCCAAAGCCAGCTCAATGATCTGCTGATAGGCCTTGCCGATCCGCACGACGGCCTTCGTCCTGCACTTCTTCCTGGTTTCAGGGGAAATGCGTTTCTCCAGGCTCTCCATCACCTTTGCTATTTCATTTTCAATGTCGGCTGAATCCGCAATCCCCTCCAACGCATGGAGCAGGGTGAGTTCGGCCCTGTACTCTGCGGCGAGGGAGACAGCTTGGTCAAAAGCCTGCTCGGAACAATCAGAAAAATCTGTGCAGTAGAGTATCCGGTGTAGATGGATAAGGTCCGGCTCTTCCCCGGGGATGACCAGGTCGTGGGCCGGCTTGCGGACGGCCAACACCGGACAGCGGGCTTTTCGCAATACTTTTTCCGTGACGGATCCCAGCGTCAGATGGTCAATCCCTCGCAGACCGTGAGTTCCCATCACGATCAGGTTCACTGCCTGTGCTTCGGCAAAACCGAGAATCAAGTCTGTCGCTGCGCCATCCCCGACCTTGCATTGGGGCAGGATCCCATGCCGAGCATGTTTTTCCGCAAACTCCTTAAGCTCTCGCTCAGCGGCGGCGCGGAGGTTCCGGCACATTTCATCGTAGGCGTCCGGAAAAGCATGGTAAGGATAGAGGGGGGTCAACGAATCTATCACGTGCTGCAAGAATAGAGTGGCCTTGTAATGCCAGGCCAGCGACTGGGCATATTCAAATGCTTTCTCCGAGAATTCCGAAAAATCAATGGGACAAAGGATACGTTCAATTTTCGGCATGGTTTATCGACTCCCCTCTGCTCTCGGCTACCTCCAAGAGGTGCGCCAGCTCGAACCATGGGTCTCCCGAGTCATACGGGGGCGCCTGAGACGATCGGTCAGGGCTGCGCCCGCCGGGCTTCAGTACGTAACCGTGAGGTCGCTTTTAACTTCCGACACCCCGGGAGCAGCCCAAGCGGCGTGCTCAGCCTCTTCGCACTCCGCCCAGGAGTGCACACTCCCGGTCAGCGTAACCTTGCCCCCGTCGGCTTGCACCCTGATCCGTTGGGCGTCAAGCATGGCATTGCGCTTCAAGGCGGCTTCGATCTTTTCTTTCACCTCGGTGGGCGCCACCTTCGGTTTCACAGTGATCTGATTGGTAACTCCCTTTACTCCCGTCAGGTGGAGCACCACCCGCTCGGCCGCGGATTTCTGGAACTGCCAATCAACCTCACCTTCAAGCACAATGCGGCCGTTCTCCACGGTGACCTTAATCCGATTATGCGGTACTAAGACATCCCACTTCAAAGCGCTTTCTGCGGCCCCGGCGATGTCTGTGTCGGTTCGCTCACTGGAGCCGGGAAGCTCGACCTTGAGCTCGACGGCCAGCGCTTTAACACCCGGCAACCGTTTTACCGCCTTCTCGGCGGCCCACTTTTCCGCAAAGCTTTCCACTGTACCCTCGAGCGTCACCACCCCGTCCTTGACTGTGGCGCCGACGTCGGTGGCCTTCACCCCCGGCTCCCACCGGAGTTCATCGAGAACATCGATCTGTAATTCCCTGTCACTTTTCATGGCTTTTCTCCTTGGCTTTTATAAGCACCCACCCTAGCTGCGGTGGATTGACCCAGGCACGCTCCGTGCACTGAAAACCTTATGCTGGCTTCTCTTCCACCCGGACCTTCTGCGTCTTGGTGACCTTCGGCATGGAGAGTTCCAGCACTCCATCCTTGAGGTTGGCTGTAACCTTCGACGTGTCAACCTCCGCAGGCAAATCGACCGCGCGGAAGATTTGGTTTCGGCAGTGTTCCGAGTAGATGGTCTTTTTGCTGGTGCGATCTTTTTTGGCTTCCCGCTTGCCACAGATGGTAAGGCGATGGGGTTCCACGCCCACGTCGAGTTCTTTGGCGCTGAATCCCGGCACCTCGGCCCGGACCGTCACCGCATCGTCCGCTTCTGCGATGTCGAGATGAATGGGATGTAGAAACTCTGACTCCGCCCGGAGCCAATCTTCCAGGTCGTGCCCGAAGGCGCGCCCGCGGTCCTCAAAGATTTCGAAGGCACGCCGGGCGATGGAGTTGGACACGTCCTGGACACGATCAAGCAGATTGCTGCCCGGTAACAACTTCATGGGCGCGGTGTCCTTCGCCGGCTGCATAGTTGCCACTGACTGCTTTTTCATATGCGCTCTCCTTTGGTGAATGGTTGCGTCCTATTGACTGCCGCCGGGCTTGAACGCTGCGCGGCGGTTCTTCTGCCAGCACTCCTCGTTGCTCTCGCTACAGACCGGCCGGCTCTTTCCATATGAAACCGTGGAGATCCGATCGGCCGCGACGCCGAGATGGACCAAGAAACTCTTGGCCGAAGTCGCGCGCCTGTCGCCCAGGCCCAGGTTGTACTCTTCGCTCCCGCGCTCGTCGCAATTCCCTTCGATGGTGAATTTGATGCCGGCGTGCTCTTTCAGAAAGTCGCCATCGGAGGTAAGCGCTGCTTGCGCATCCTCGCGGATGTCCGACTTGTCAAAATCAAAGTAGGCGGGCTTGACGGCCTGTTCAAACATCTGCTCCTCGCTCAATTCCTCGGGCTTGGGTGGCGGCGGTGGCGGCGGTGGCGGCGGGGCGCTGACCGCTACGCGAGCCGTGGCGGTATTGGTTCCTCCCGCGCCGGTGGCCGTCAGGGTAAAAGTGGTTGAGTCCTGTGGCGTGGCGGTCTGCGACCCTTGGGCTTGCACTTTGCCGATCCCCGGTTGCAGGTCCAAGCCGGTGGCGTTCTCCGAAGTCCAACTTAGAGTGACGGATTGTCCACGTTCGATCGTGCTGGGCTCGGCCGTCAGCGTGACGGTGGGGGCTGCCGGTGTGGGGGGCGGGGGCGCCGGCGGAGGCGGCGCTACCACCTTCTTCTTGCACGCGCCCAGCAGAAGCACGGCTGCCATAACCACGACCAACACCGCAAGGTATCTTATTTTGTGTAACATCTTTCATCTCCTTGCATAGCCAGGAACTGGACGACCTACTTCACACCTTCCTGGCAGTCCTCAGCCTTGTCAATGCAATACAAGCGCCAATTACAAGCCATTGAAAACGCAAAGGTTATCGCAAATCGGCTCGCCATCTTTTCGCGAATTCACGAAATTCGCGAAAGCCTGGGTTGGATTGCTGGGGAGAGCGAGTGTGGGCGAGTGTGGTTACCCAGAGGGTCCACGGCCTCCTGATTCATGACGCCAAGCGCGGGCAGACTCCTTTCGGAAAATCCGGGCAGGCGTTACGTTTTCTGGTATCGCGTTCGTCCACAAGAAGTATCCCGATGCGGAGCACTGGTACGGTGACGTGGTGGCGCGCTTCGGGCATTCCCATTCTGCGCCAGTCGCGATGTACTGGCGGGCCGTGACGCATTACAAGGCCACCAATGACCACACGGTGCTGGGCAAAGTCGCCCAGGAACTTCGAAACACGTATCCGTCCAGCGTTTGGGCCAGCAAAGCCGTACCTTGGTTGCCAAAGTAGGCCGTAGGGGCGGTTCGCGAACCGCCCCTACGGGCGCCATGCGCCCCCAGGCGGAACATGCATGCCCTACGACCCTGGGACGCAGGGGACAGACACCCCCGTCCCCCTGTCCCCCTAACCCCTTGTCCCGATCCCCCTATTCCTCCACGCGCCATTGATGATGTCGTCCAAGATTCTGAAGACGCCACCCACCCGAAACGATACATCGAGGGCAAGGACATAGAGCAATGGTTTACACCAACCCGCCGCTTCTTAGAATGGGGAACGAGGCGAGCCCCCCGAAAGTTCGCGCGTCAGACGTTTCCTGAACTTCACGAAGCCGCCGAAAAGCTAATGACCATTGTCGTCACGGCTGGCTCTCCGCCAGTAATGTTTGACGATATGAAACGGTTCACGACGCACACGTCCTGCATTTTTGTGCAGTGGCACGCGCTGGCGGGAGTCAAAAACAAATCCCTGAGGAAGGCCGCGCGTTACAAGGGCGAAAAGCCGCCACGGCCCGACCTGCCGAAGCGCGAGCGGCTTGAAGATATCAGCCGACATTTCGCCGTGAAGTATTTACTTGCGGTGATGAACTCCACGGCGGCCCGCGATTTCCTCAGTGCGAACAGACGCAGCAACCTCCATCTTTACCCTGACGACTGGAAGCAACTCCCGATCCCCGACGTGCCGCCGGAAAAGCAGACCCCGATTGTCACGCTTGTTGACGAGGTACTCGACGCGAAACGGCGAGATCCCGCGGCTGATACAACGGCGTCGGAGCGGAAGATTGACCGGATGGTTTCCAAGTTATACGGCCTGACCAGAGAATAGACTGCCAGGCGACCACCGCAGCCTTGGAGTGTCTTAAGGGTTGAATACGTTTAACTCGATACTCCTAGGAATCTTGCCAGTCTTCTTGAAAACAACAAAAGCGGTCGGGTGAATGATCGCGATAGAGTCATAGCCCTTGGCCAAAGCTGCAACCCTCATCTTGGCGTCTAGGGCTGCCCTTTTCTGATAGAAACGAGGGTCTTCGGGTTCCGGATATTGCTTCGGGATGCCGAGGACATCTAAAACGCAATCCTCAGAGCCAGCGAGAGGATTACAAACTTTTACTCGCTGAGGCTCGTCAAGAGGCCTTCCATAAAGCTCTGCCTCTCCAAAGCTGGAGGCGAAGAATTTACCGCGCTTCTTGTAAGATTTTGGATCAAGGGGCGGGCAATGCCACCAATGCTTCCTGTTTATGTGCGCGACGATACGTTGAACTAGTTCCTTCCTCATCGGAGCCATGATACCTAATCTGAAACGGATATCGGCAATATTTGTTAAGGGCATGAGAGAGCAGGTAGCGCACAGGTACGCGCATTTGGCGTTCCTGTGCGGCTCTTCATCCACGGCAGTTGACAGGGGTTAGTGTTTGATGATTAGGTAAACCGCAAGGCAACCACGCGTTGGCAAGCGCCGGGTGTTGGCCGCGTTAGAGCTTAGAGCTTACGGCATGATGGGACGAAAACCACTCGGGAGAAAGAAGTCTCTGGCCTTACGCCGCCAGGGGCTCGCGGCGTTGCTGGCGGACGTGCGGCAACTGATTGCCGAAGCCCGCGCAGGCGTGGCTCGCGCGGTAGACGCGGGGCTCACCACGCCTTACTGGCACGTCGGTCAGCGCATTCGGCAAGACATCCTGTATGGGGAATAAATAGTGTCCGCACCGCGGACACTATTCGAGCGGGGGTAGGGGCGGGATGCCGGGGAACAAATCTTGCGCCACAAAATCCCGTTAGCGGAAACCTACCCGGACCGGGGCATTGTCGTATCACGGCTACGACAATTGGGCGGGAGGCGCTTCCTGAGGCTCATCCCGGTTTACGCCGCCATTTTGGTGAGGTAAACTCGCCGCTATGTGGCCCTATTGGCAAGACCGGTTCGCTGCCATGCCGGCAGCCGCTTGACTCAAGAATCCAAAACCACGGCAGCATCGTGGTACACTCAATCCAGGCGTGAGTCCGTTGGCGCGTGCGGGGAGAGCGTCCTATGCAGGTCGTGAAAACTAAAGGTGAGGTGGGAACGGACGGGCGGTTGCGGCTGGATGTGCCCGTGGAACTTCCGGCTGGCGCCGTGGAGCTCGTCCTGATAGTGGGCAGCACGCCACAGCCCAACGGTTCTAAATACAATTTCGCTGACGTGGTAGGAAAGCTGCAATGGCAGGGTGACGCCCTCGAAGAGCAGAGAAAGCTGCGCGATGAGTGGTGAGCGCTATCTTTTGGATACCAACGCCATCGTTTGCCTGCTGCGTGGCGACCAGGCTTTGCATCAGCGCTTGCAGCGGGCGGAGTGGGTGGGGATTTCCATCCTCTCCCAGATCGAGTTTCTAGCTTTTCCGGCCTCAGTGCGAACGACCGCGGCATATTCCAACAGTTTGCCGACTCGATCGATGTGGTGAGTCTCGATCGAGCAGACCCTTCGCTGATCGATCGAGTCGTGAGCTTGCGTGCGCAGTATCGATTGAAGCTTCCCGATGCGATCATCGCTGCTACCGCCGTTGAACGCGCCGCCATTTTGATTACCGAGGACCGGCAACTCCAAAAGCTGCCGGCCGTGAAAACCTCAGGAACTTCAGCCTTTACCCCTTGAACACAGTATTCAAGACTGCGAAATTACTCCGCCGTGCGACCGGCAGATTTCCGCGATCTTTTCGACAGGGAACAACACACCCGTTTCGTTATTCGCCCACATCAGCGACACCACGGCGGTCTCATCCGTGATGGCAGCTTCCAGGTCGGCCAAATTCAATAAGCCCTCGCGGTCAACCGGCAGGTAGGTGACGCGGTACGGACAACTTGTAACCACCCCCGTCGCTGACGCTCCGGCCCCTCCTGAATCAGGAGGGGAGTTCGTAAAAGCTCCCCTCCTCAGTTGAGGAGGGGTGGCGCGCTGCGCCGGGGTGGTGCTGAGCGTCGGCGTGGTGCTGCCGGTTTCCTTTTCCAGCGCCATGCAGTAATTCAGCACGGAAGAATGTTCGACTTGGGAAGTCACAATGTGCCGCTTGGCGGGGTTGGCCTTCAGGGCGGCGGCGATGGCGGCATTGTTGCTCTCCGTCGCGCACGAGGTAAAAATCACATCCATCGGGTGCGCCCCAATCAACTCCGCCACCTGTTCGCGTGCCGTTTCAATCACCGACTTGAGTTTCGCGCCGAATTTGTACGCGCTCGACGGATTGCCTTGACAGAGTTCACAGTTCACAGTTTACAGTTCACAGTAACAGTCAAGAAGGCCCTGACTGCTAACTGTCGACTGTCAACTGTCGACTGCCTTTGACGGCATCATTGCCGCTCATCCCGAGTTGCTCCGTCGGCTCGCCCAGTGACGCTCTACCCTTCCCTTCCTGATGTGCTCGCCGCTCACGCGCGTCTGATCAATTTGTTTGGCTGTTCCCAGTTCTCTTATGCTTGGAAAGGCGGGTAAAGCAATGTCCAAGGATCGCGTGGCCATCGTGGGTGTGGGCAATGTGGGCGCAACCACGGCGTATGCGCTGTTGTTGTCAGGGTTGGCTCCGGACATTGTGCTGATTAATCGTGACCGCAACAAAGCCGAGGGCGAGGCGGAGGACATCAGCCACGCCGAACCGTGGTCGCACACCACCCTGGTGCGCGCCGGCGGTTTTGAGGATTGTGCGGCCGCCAAGGTGATGGTGATTACCGTGGGCGCCGGCCTCAAGCCCGGCGAGACGCGGCTCGACCTGCTGAAAAAGAACGCGGCCATCTTTCGCGACTTGATTCCCAAGATCGTGTCGACCAACCCGCAAGGGATCCTGCTGATTGCCACCAATCCTGTTGACGCGCTGACGCATTACGCACAGAAGCTTTCGGGCTTCGAGCCCCACCGCGTGGTGGGCTCGGGCACCATTTTGGATACGGCCCGGCTGCGGGTGCTGCTCGGCGGCTATATGGCGTTGACCCGCAGAGCGTGCACGCCTACATCATCGGCGAGCACGGGGACTCGCAGGTTCCGGCATGGTCCGCAGGGATTCCCCTGACCGAGCCGATCCGTCAACTTTTGAACTTACGGAATCTCCAGATTCTGACTCCCCATGGCCGAGTTTTCTGGCAAGAAATGACAAACGTCACAGTACATCTTGATTTATAATCTAAAACAAACTGGAAAAAGGCTGGCATCTTTGTAAAGCTCTGACAATGAGGTATCTATTACGGTTTTTTGGAGGACTTTTGCCCAGCGCTCACTTTTAGTGGGCATTGGTGGAATATCCACAATGCGGGGGCGGGATTGACCCTTTGTGATTTCCGCAGATGGGTAAGCCCTACCTTGCGGTCAGCACCGGACAGGGGGCTTTGCGGACCACCTCGTAGGCAGTGTCATGGTTTGGAATGTGAGCAGAGATGATCGGGTCCAAACGGCGCACGCCCATCACGATCAAGTCCACGGCGCGATCACCGGCAAACTTGAGAATTGCTTCTGCCGTCGGCCCGAACCCGGGTGCAAAGCTTGCGCGCTGGCGCAGATCTGATTCCATCGGGATATGATCATCCATCCAGTGCCTGAAAGGTTCCTCGACCGCGGCATTCACGTCCGGAGGCGGAACCATCTCCGCAAAGATCTTCATGACGGTCAGCCTGGCATGGTATTCCTCAGCTAATGAGATAGCATAGGCCGCAGCATCGCTGGTGTCAGGGACGAACTCCAGCGGGTAAAGGATGTGGTCCAGACGAACATCCATCGACTTTATCTCCGGGGTTTTCGGGCCGACAGTGAGCACCGGACACGGCGCCATTCGAAAGACCTCTTCCGCTACGGAGCCGAGCAGTAACTTACGCAGGCCTCGACGTCCGTGAGTCCCCAAAACAATCAGGTCGAGGCACTGTTGTTGGATCATATCTTGAAGAACATCCCATATCACACCCTCCCCAAATAAGGGTTGGCACGCAACGCCCCATTCGCGTCCGGCACTGAGAAAACGCTCCATGTTTTGTTGTGCGAATTGCCGGGCCTCCTGGCGGATCGTGGGTGCCCGCTCAGGTGCTATGAGGTCTGCAAATTCCGGGGGGATCACGTGGGCAACGAAAAGCTCTGAGCCATAATGGCGAGCGATCGTCAATGCGTAAGGCAGCGTCGCCTCCGACGCAGGGGAGAAATCTGTGGCCAATAAGATTTTCTTCGGAGCAACGCAACTCTTTGAATCCACCGGTGTCATTTTGCACCTCCCAGTGAACTACCATCAAGAAGTGAACTTGCTACATTCGCAGTCCTGGTAACCTGCTGGCCAAGCGGCTGAGGTCTACAGGTTACCTTCCAGCGTGTTTCTTATGGTCGCGAGCGCCTTTTGGAGATTTGAAACCGCCCGGCCCACCGCGATTTCGCGAACCATCGATCCTTTGAAACCCGTCAACCCCGCCTGCTCGGAACCCAAGGCCTGGATCAAAAAAAAGCCGGGTTGCTTCAGGTCGTCACCCTCGCGGACACAGATGGAGAGGTCCACCGCGGTACGGAAGTAATGGCTCGAGTAGAGCTGCTTTTTGGCGATGGCACATGCTACAGGGTCGGCAGGTCTCCCGCGCATGGTCACCATGTGCTCGATACGCAAAGTCGGCTTCAATCCGAATTTCACCTTTGTCCAAAAGAACGTCTCCTCGTAGTTCGCGGGCTTCCCATGGGGGTAGGCGAGAAGGTAATGGTAGAAATCCGGCTCGCGCTCGGGCAGGGCATTGTGATAGCTGAGCAGGTAAGCGAACTGCTCAGGCACCTCGGTCGGATCACGCTTATCGTTATAAGCTCCCAGGGCCTCATTGCCCTCGCGCTGGTAGGCAAGCAGAAGCTCCAGTACCCTCTTCTGCAGGTGTTGATTCACCTGTTCGTCCACGTCGGGGTCAGACCAATTGATAGATCGGTGAAGCTCTTCGATGGAGGTCGCGGGCATCTGAATCCGGCAGTTGCCGGGTTCGCAATTCTTCAAGTCCTGGATGTCATCGCTGTCGAATTCAAAACCCTTCAAGTCGGAAATCTGCGGAGGGACGGTGAACACCCCAAGCGCCAAAAAGCCGGGAACCCTGCGGAGGCGGTCGAAATTACGGGCAAACTGGAAATAGGTCTCCGGAGTAGAATGGATGTAGACCGCACCAAATATCAAGACCTCGGCCGGCGTGCGCGGCGGGAGGGCCTTCGTGACCGCCTGTCCGCTGCGGATGGCGGCGATTTGATCCTCGCCCAGTCCGATGTTCTCCTGAAAGAACTTTTGCAGGTCAGGATTCGACTGAGAAAAGCCGGGCTGGGCGACTGCGGCAATAAAGGCCAGCACCGCGACAGCACCCTTTGCGCTTCTGAACATGATAACGCTACCCCTGCCAATTACACTGCATTGCTCCTGGCGTCCTTATCAGATATCTCATCGTCTGAGCCTAGGCTGCGACCGCCAGAATATTTCGAGGCTTGGCCGCGTTCTTGGCAGTTTCCCTGCAAAGAAGCACCCGTTTGGCGCCCTCCACCAGCAAGAGATAGGCCCCCGTCGCGACGGCAAGGAAAACAAAGTACGCCCCTGGCAGCGGTGTGAAGCCGAGTATGCCGGCCATCGGGCTGAACGGCAAATAAAGCCCGATCGCCACCACCGCAAGGCATGTTGCCATCAAGGGGCCGCTCGGACGGCTGCGCAACGGGTTCTTCGCTGTACGGATGACGAACAACACCAGTGTCTGGGTTGCCAATGATTCGACAAACCACCCGGTGTGAAACTGCGCTTCGGTCGAGTGGAAGAAATGCAGCAACACATAGAAAGTCAGAAAGTCGAAGATGGAACTGATCGGGCCGATAAACACCATGAAATTCCGAATCAGGCTGATATCCCAGCGTTGGGGCTTTTCCAAGTAAGTCTCGTCAACATTGTCCGTGGGAATGGTGAGTTGGCCGACGTCATACAGAAGGTTATTGAGCAGGATTTGCGTGGGCAGCATCGGTAAAAACGGCAGAAAAAGAGAAGCCGCCGCCATGCTGAGAACATTTCCAAAGTTTGAGCTTGTGCCCATCAGCAAATACTTCATCACGTTGCCAAAGGCCTTGCGCCCCTCGATGATGCCGTCATGCAGGACCCGCAGGCCCGGCTCGACGAGAATGACGTCGGCAGACTCGCGAGCCACGTCCGCCGCGCTGGAAACGGAAATGCCCACGTCAGCCGCGTGCAGCGACGGCGCATCGTTGATGCCGTCGCCCATGAACCCCACGGCGTGGCCGTTATGTTTGAGAGCGAGGAGGATGCGGTTCTTCTGCACCGGGGAAATACGCGCGAAGGCACGCGTCTCTTCGGCGAGGTGCGCCAGTGCCGGGTCCGTGGTGTGGTCCAATTCGTCGCCCGTGACGATGTGGCCGGATTCGATTCCCACCTGCGCGCAAACGTGGCCGGTGACGCGGTCGTTATCACCGGAGATGACCTTGACCTCAACCCCATCCTGCCTCAATGAAGCCAGGACTTGGGCGGCGTCAGCCAATGGCGCATCCGCAAAACTCAAAAAACCGGCCAGGATCAGATTGCGCTCGTCCGCAACGGAGTAGTCCGGGCGCGCCGGAACTTCCACATAGGCCACCGCCAGGGACCGGAATCCCTGGGAATTCAGCTCATCGCTGGTCTGTTGGATGCGCTGGGCAGCCTCCTTGCTGATGGATGCTGCTTTGCTTTCGACCTCACAACCAGAGAGCAATGGGAAAATTCCTTCCAGAGCACCTTTCGTAACGAGCATCCGCTCGGACTGCTTCTCCACCACGACAGAAAGCCGCCTGCGGTTGAAATCGAACGGAATCTCATCGCGTTTGATGTAATCATCCGTTTTGGATGGAGGCTGATGCAGAATGACGTCATCAAGTGGACTGCGGATACCCGTCTGGAATTTGCTGTTGAGATAGGCGAGCTCCAGCGCGCGAGGCGATGGATTCCCAAAGGGGTCGAGAGAGCGGCCGAGCGTCATGGTTCCCGCCGTCAGCGTTCCCGTCTTGTCGCTGCAAAGCACGTCCAAACTGCCAAGGTTCTGAATCGAGGAGAGATGCTTGACGATAACCTTCTTGCGGGCCATAGCGATGGCGCCTTTCGAAAGCGTCACCGACGTAATCATGGGTAGGAATTCGGGTGTCAACCCAACCGCCAGCGCCACCGCAAACATCAAAGATTGGAGCGGATCGCGGTGGCGTACGATGCTGATGACCAACAGGAAGAGAACAAGGAAGAAAACCGTTCGCGCAATGAGATGGCTGAAATTCTTCAAGCCCTTATCGAAGACCGTCTCTTCCGGGCGGGCGGCTAGGCGCGCCGCGATATCGCCAAAGGCGGTCCGCGCGCCCGTGGCGACGACCTCGGCGGTGGCGGTCCCGCTCACGATGGAGGTGCCGAGGAAAACCATGTTGTGCGCATCCGCTTCGGTCGAGGCGGGCTCTCCGGTGGCTTCCTTATCAACAGGGAGCGATTCGCCGGTTAGCATTCCTTGCTGAACATAGAGGTCGCGCGCAATCAAAAGTCGGGCGTCAGCGGGAACCAGATCTCCCGCGGAAAACCGTATGATGTCTCCTGGCACCACGTCACGCCGCCGAATATCTTTCCACTCTCCGCCGCGCAGGACCGTTGCCGTGGGGGCAACCCGATCGCGCAGTTCTTCGACCGCGCGCTGGGAGCGGTACGTTTGACTTAAGTCGATTGCCCCGCTCAGCAGAACAATAACGCCGATAATTCCTGCATCCACCGCGTCGCCCATGAACGCCGACACGACGGCGGCAATCAGCAGAATCAACGTCAGCGGATTCATAAACACAGGCAGGAGATCGGAGAGAAAAGAATGGTGCTGAGTCGCCGCAGGCTCATTCGGCCCAAATCGGTCGAGCCGAGCCTGAGCTTCTAGTGGCGTCAAGCCGGTAATCGCGACCTGGGTTGCGGAAGCATTGGATGACATGGCGAGCATCCCTAATCGGAGGCGGCCCCGGAGCCCTCAAACAGTCGAGCCGTAACTGCCCCAAAGATAAAGCCACCCACGTGAGCGGCATAAGCGACGCCACCCCCCTGTACATCCGCCACGGCGCCCACCTGATTGAAGAGCTGAATGAGAAACCAGAGTCCGATGAGGAGCGCCGCAGGAATAAAAGTGATGCGGGTGAACCAGCCCAACAGAAGCACGGTGCGTATCTCATCATGGGGGTAGGTAACCAGAAAGGCGCCCATCACACCCGCAATCGCGCCGCTGGCGCCCAGATTGGGAACGGTGGAATGGGGCATGATGGCGGTCTGCGCCAGCGAAGCCGCCAGACCGCTGAGCAGGTAAAACGCCAGGTACTTTGGCACCCCCATGGAGTCTTCGATTTGCGGACCAAATGCCCAGAGGAATACCATGTTACCGATAATGTGCATCCAGCCGCCGTGCATGAACATCGCCGTCAAGATGGTGATCCAGTGGTGGCCGGCAACAATATTGGCGGGGATCTCTGACCACTTCATTACAAATGCGTCACCACCCATCAGTTCCAACCCGAAGACAACCACGTTCACGCCGATGATTCCCGCGGTGGCTACGGGGAAACTTGCGGTCCGTCGAGATGCATCTGATAAGGGGATCATTCCACCCACGTTATTTTCCTCCGTTTCCCAGTGCCGCTTTCACATCGCCACCGCTCACCGTCTCTTGTTTCAGCAGTTGCTGTGCCAGGGTGTTATGGGCCGCCTGATGCCCCTTCAACAGTCCTTGAGCGCGCTCGTACTGTTCGGTCACGAGACGCTGGACTTCCCCGTCGATCACTTGACGAGTCTCCGGGCTGATCTGGCTGTTGTCCTCCACCGATCCCCCCAGGTATTGGAGTTGTTGACCTGCGTAGCGCACCGAACCGAGCTTCTCACTCATGCCAAACTCTGTGACCATGCGGCGGGCCAGGTCAGTTGCCCGCATGATGTCGTCACTGGCCCCGGTGCTGATGGTCCCAAACTCCACCATCTCGCCGGCCCGCCCGCCCAACATAACCGCGATCCGGTCCTTCAATTCCTCGATGGAGAGCAGATAGCGGTCTTCGGTTGGCGTTTGGATAGTGTAACCCAAGGCGCCCCGGCTGTGGGGGACGATGCTGATTTTGCTGACCGGTTCACGATGTGGCACCAGTTCCGCCACCAGCGCATGGCCGGCCTCGTGGTAGGCAACCGTAGTGCGTTCCTGGGGGTTCATCACCCGGCTCTTTTTCTCCGAACCCGCAATCACCCGTTCGATGGCAATCTCGAAATCACCGAGGGTGACGGCCGCGGCCTTGCGCCGGGCAGCGCCTAATGCCGCCTCATTCATGGCATTCTCCAAATCAGCGCCGCTGAAGCCCGCCGTCATCCGGGCGGCCTGGTCCATGTCAAAATCTGCCGCCAGCTTTATACCCCTGCTGTGAATCCGCAGGATTTGCGCCCGGCCGATGAGATCCGGATTGCCGATGGCGACCTGGCGGTCGAAGCGTCCGGCACGCAGAAGTGCCGGGTCAAGCACCTCCGGGCGGTTGGTGGCAGCCATAATAATCACAGGCGCGCTGGTGTCAGTTTTGAAGCCGTCAATCTCCGCCAGCAACTGGTTGAGGGTCTGCTCCCGCTCGTCGTTGCCGCCCATGCGCATTGCGCCCCCCCGGCTCTGACCAATGGCGTCAATCTCGTCAATGAAAATGACCGCCGGAGCCGCCTTGCGCGCCTGCTCAAACAGGTCGCGCACGCGTGCCGCGCCCACGCCCACGAACATTTCGACAAACTCCGAGCCACTAGTCTCGAAGAACGCGACTTGGGCCTCGCCAGCCGTGGCTTTGGCCAGCAAAGTCTTGCCGGTGCCCGGCGGCCCGACCAGCAGGACGCCCTTGGGGATATGCCCTCCGAGTTGAGCGAACTGCTCGGGCGTTTTCAGGAACTGAATGATCTCCTGGAGGTCGGCAATGGCTTCATCTGCGCCGCCCACATCTTTATAAGTGACGGTAACATCCTCAGGCTTGACTTCGATCGCTTTGCTCTTCCCTACCCCAAAGATGCTGCCCATCCCTCCCCCGGCGGCCCCGCCCGCCTGCCGATAGGCCATATACCAGAAAACACCGAGTAGGGCTAACGGCAGAAGGTTCAGCAAAATACCAGCCAATGGGCTCGGCGGGTGCTCGAATTGGTATGTTACATTGGCGCTTTGTAAATCTTCAATCAGCTTGGGGTCGCCGGGGGCAGGCGCAGGTATGGCACTGAATGGTACGGTCGGAGGAGTTCCGCCCGGTTGGGGATTTTTCATCTCACCAATGATGCCCCTTTCGCCGATAGTTACCTTTACGATTTGAGCACCCGCTAATTTTTTCTTGAATTCGCTGTAAGGAATTTCCGCGTTCCGGGCGGGAGCTAAGACGAATACCTGGAAGAGCCACAAGACAATCAGGCTCGTGATCAGGTATCCGATGGCGTAATGAAGCTGACGCCGACTTTGCTCCTGGCGCTTTTTTTCATCGTCGCGGCTGTTTTTTCTTGGTGACGATTCCGGTTCATTCATGATCCATCTCCCATCCATCAACGGTTGACCTTCAAATAACCACGCTTTCTCAACACGAGCGCAATCGCGCCTACCTGGAGCGATCGTTGCAACCCACAGGTCAGCATCAATCGCGCCCGAAAAATTCGCGATTTGAATGCGGCCGGTGAAATGGCAAGCGCCTTGCTCGACTCCGGGCCGGAGATGCCGTTTATCGCATAGAGTCGAAATGGCATTTGCAGTGCCGGCGGGAGTTGGCTGACCTGTTCTTCGACCCACGCGTTGAGCTCGGTCTCGGCATAGAGTTCTTCCGGATCGGGCCGCGGATCGACGAATCCGCGCGGCATCTGTTTGGGCTGAGAATTCAGCATCTCGTCCAAGGAAGCTTCCGGATGGGCGATTTTCCTGCGGCGGGCCATCAACGCCGAGTTTATGACGATGCGCGTAAGCCATGTGGAAAAAGACGACCGCCCCTGGAAGGAACGCAGGCTGGTGAATGCTTTGCACATGCCCTCCTGAAGCGCATCCTCGGCGTCCTCCTTGTTATTGAGCAGTGCCAGTACAATCCGATAGAGGCGGCGGGTGTGAGGGGCGAAGAGACGCTCTTGGGCACCAGCATTCCCCGCGATGGCTTGCTGGACGACCGCCCAATCTTTCCCCAAGTCGCGGGGAGCGGCGGCGCGGTTTGAAGTCACCGGCCTGGGGGCAGGAAAGTGAATCCTCCCTGGCATCCCGCTTCGGAGTTTTACGATGGGCGGAGGCCCGAGCATGGGCCCAATATGAGGTGAAGCAACCTGTGATAATCCCATAAAGGCAATACCCAAAATCCTTTCTTTCAGACTCATACATCACAGAAACCGCGCTTAACTCCATCCCGGAATTCCCGGAGCACATGGATTCGCATTTCCGCGCCAATCACGGCGCGACGTGGACCCAGCCGGCCTCGACCTTCGTCTCATAGGTGCGGATCGATTCCGTGCGGACATGCTTCATCTGCATGCCCACGTGCTGCATGAATGCGGCCAGTCGGGGCGGAAGGGTCTCATTGCCCATGTCCGCTGGAACCGGGCCGGAGAGGGCTTGGCCGGTGCTAACGTCGAACTGGGCGCAGTGCATGGCGCAGGTGACGATCTTGCCATCGAGCGTGCCCATTTCCAGCGGGGCATTCATGTGTCCGCAGCGTCGCTGGATTGCGTAATAAGTTCCGTCGCAATTGCAGATGACAATCTCGTGCCCGGCGAGCTCGACGGTTTTCATCCCGCCGGGGGCGATCGCATCGGTGCTTATTGCCGGGATGAACTTGTCACTCACGGCCCACGTCCTTGGGCGGCAGTTGCGGCAAGCTATCCGGGTCGATGACATCTTTGTGCACGAACAGGCCGCACCAACAGCGTTTAATAGCGTCGAAATGTTCCCGGTGGAAGGGAATGCAGGGGCAAACGATCTGCATGTCGCGCGCGCGGTCGTGGCGCACCGGCTGGCAGGGGCAGAAGGGGATGCCGTGCTTGCCCTCCAGCATCACCTCCTGTTCGAGCAGAAAGTCCACCAAATCCGCGTCGGGCGTAAACTTGAAGCCCAACGGCTCGACGACCTTAGCGAAGAAATAGCGCAACGCCTTTTTTCTTGGTTCCGCTTCCATGCAACGCCTCCTCACGATCTCAGCGCGCTCGCATAGCGTTCCGGCTGATAGCCCGAGATGACCTCGTCGCCGATCTTGGCGAAAGGGAAGCCCGTGGCGCCGGCGGCATCGAGCTCCTGCAAAATCTTTCCCTGCGTCGCCTCATCGGCGAGGTCGTAGTCGATGAATGTGAACGGGATGTTGCGATCAGCGAAAAACTTCTTCGCCTTGCGGCACCAGGGACAGGTTGAGAGAGTATAGAGAGTGACTCTTTTCATGCCGTTTCCTTTCCACCGAGGTTGACGAGCAGTTTGCCCGCTTCGAGCTTTGTAGGGTACACGGTGAGGCCAATTTCCGGCGCATTGAGAAACTTGCCGGTTCGAACATCGAAACGCCAGTCATGGCATGGGCAGACGATCGTGTAATCCTCCAGCCTTCCCATGAACAGCGGGCACGCCATGTGCACGCACTTGCCCGAAACGGCATAGACCGTGCGTCCGACACGCGCCAAAAGGACATTGACTCCCAGCGGATAGACTGGCGCCATTTGACCCTCCAGCAACGCGCTTTCATCCATTACGGGGGTCCATCCGAGCGCCCTGCTTGAGTTGGCGCCGGTCATTTCCGGCAACTCTGGTTCTTGGGTCGACTTCATCCCCAGCTCCCTGTTCGAAATTCTTGTGGCGCCCACTCACCAGGTTGTGCAGGCGCCCGACGATAATTACTTCGCCTTGACCAAAGGCTCCTTCACGAGGTGTTCGCTCACGAACCAAACCTGCAACTCATTGGTGCGCAGGACCTCGCTGATCAGGAAATCATTGCTGCCATCGTCGCCTATTTGACTGGCACGCCGCGCCAGTTTTCGGGTCTCGAGAATGATGACCTGGTGCGCATCCAGCAGCCTGGATAGTTGCACCGGCACTTCCTCACGGCCGCGCGGAGGGCGCGTGATGCGTGTGGTCTCCGCGACGTCGGCGGCCATGGCAATGCTGACACCCCCGAGTAACTGAACCCGCTCCGCGATGGCGTCGACAAGTTCGGCTTGCTCGCCATAGTGCTTGTCAAAAAGCAGGTGGAGTTGATAGAAAGTGGAACCCGCCACTTGCCAATGGGATTTCTTGTATAAGTCGCGGAGGGTCATGGTATCGGCAAGCAGCAGGTTGAGCTGTTCCGTCATTTCCAGACGAACCGGCTCCTCAAGCCCGAGTGGCAACAAGTGGCTCACTGTTCCGTAAGGCTGAATCTCACGGGCGGACTGATGGAAATAAGGCTGTGCGCTGACCTTTTCCGGGTGATGCTCATTTTTTTGTTTTCCTGACACTGCGGTTCTCCTTTTGTACTTACATTTTTGCATTGTGGGGGGTCAGGCTTTTGACGACTGCCTCCTGGCCGCCCCTATTACTTCCTCACATTTTGCGCAGGTCGAGCGCCAGCGCGGCCCAAACCCAACCGTAAAGAATCAGGTCAATCCCCACGAAAAGTCCAATCGCATAAAGCCCCGAGAGCGGCCATTGCGCCAGGAGCAGACCGCCCAGAAGGAAGGTGATGGCTCCGTTCAGGGCATGCCAACCATAGCCCGGCAGGTGAGACCAAAGTGCGATCACCAACTGATAAACTCCAGCGATCAGAAAAAACATGGACATCACCACGGTTGCAGCTTCGGCGCTTATCATCGGATGCTTGATGAAAATTACGCCGGTTATGCCGAAGAGAAGCGCCAGCAGCAGGTGCACGAAGAACCCTGCCCATTTCCCCACCATGAACGCATTGACGAGATCGATGATGCTTGCAAGTATCATCAGCCATCCGAAAAACAGCATCGAGGCCACCGTGGCGGTGACGGACCGGACAACTGCGGCGATGCCGAGCAGCATCAACGCGATGCCAAACGCCAGAAACCATCCCCAGTTGTGAATCATCTCCCGGGTAACTTGAATTACCATCACATCGATCTGACCTGACATTTTCAACTCCCCTTTCGTGAATTCCGGGCGGCTCCCCAGGGTCGGCCAATCATCAAGCTGTGGTATTGGCCGGATTTGCAACGAGACTCCTACGGAACACCCATGAGTAACTCACCCCACCGCTGGCTGACTTCCCGAACGCTCAGGTCCTCAAGCTGTCTGCCTATTCAGGCCGCAACTCTGCCCGGAGCCTGGACAATTCCTCTTTGTAGGCACGAGCGTCGCCGAAGTCGAAAAACTCGTCGTAGTGTGAGTGCGCTCCTGAACAGCGGAAGGCGTGCTTGATCGGGCAAAAGTATTGTTCCGTGCGGGCGGCGATTTCCCGCGCATAAGCGACCAATCCGTTGGCGTAGCCGCAGTAGTTGCAGTTGAGCCGCTCGATCCAATTGAGGTACTGGAGATGGCCCCGGTCAAGCAACACATAGCGTGAGCGCTCCACTTTGGCAATCCCATATACGGGGAAGCACACCGCCTGGTACAACTGGACCCAGAGGTCCAGGAGGAAAAGTGGGACGATCAGCGAATAGATCATCGGGGCAACCAGCAAGCTCGCCACGGGCGCTTCCCAAAGAAAAGCCACTACGCCCTGACGCAGCCTCTTTTGGAGTGCGGATGCCTCGGACTCAAAGTTAATTTTGCCCTTCTCGATGCTGTAGTGGAGTTTGTGACGCTTCTCCTCAATGTCCAGCTCAATCTGACGTTCCAGCTCCCCTTCCAACATGGCGATCCGGGACGCAATTGCAGAGATGTTCATGTTCATGATGCCTTCCAATACATGGGACATTGACTCCACTGAACAGCCAACTGTCCCGAGGTTCGAGATCAGCTTTCGCCGGCTCCCCCAGTCGCTGGCCTACTTGCTCCCTTCACACAGCTTATGGAGGATCTCACGCTGCTTGGCCAGTAGTTCTGTGATCGCCTTGATTTCGATGTCCGCTTTTGCGGTCTCAGCTTCTGCTTTGAGTGTCTCCAGCCTCGCCTCGATGGTCTTGACCTCGGCCGCAAACTTATCGCGGATTGCCTGCCTTGCCACGTTGGTAATGACGCTCATGCGGTCCCCTCCGGATCTCCCCTTTGCTTTTGTGTGCGATTGTATTGCCACCACATCCCGTCATAGTGCAATGCGAAGGCCACATGTAACTATTTGAAAACATTAGCATACACGGATCAGGAGGCCACGGTTCCTTCACGAATTCGCGAACTTCGTGAAAATTGCCCGTGACCCTCAGCGGAAACATGGTGGGGGAGCTAAACGACGGTGGAGCGGTGAGGGTTTCTCATGGCCGGTTCACCAGGACTGCGACACTTCGGGCCTCGACTAAACGTGTTTTCCCGAGCACGTCTGGCTCGGAACCGGGGTCGGCGATGTCGTAAGGAGAAGGCTGGGCGGTGTCCACGGCCAGGCACCAACGCCTGCCCGGCACAATGGGTAGTTCAAACTCCAGGCTCTCCCAGAACATATTGAACATGATGTGCAAGTCGGAGTCTCCGTCGAAACCTCCCAGCGTCATGGCGAGAGCGCGAGCACTTGGATCGTACCATCCGGGACTGTTGAGTTTTGTGCCGTGCCACGATACGTCCTTTAAGCCGCGCTCATTCACCCGGCCATTGAAAAACTGGTCGCTCCAGGCGGCTGCGTGCATCTTCCGGAAACGAATCATTCCCCTGAAGAAGCGAAGCAGTCCCGCGTGCTTGCTCACAAAAGTCCAGTCGAACCAACTGATCTCGTTATCCTGGCAATAGGCGTTGTTGTTACCTCTCTGGGAACGAAATATCTCGTCGCCAGCCGCAAACATGGGAACCCCACGCGAGAGCAGCAGGATTGCCATAAAGTTGCGCACCTGGCGGTTGCGAAGCGAGAGGATATTGGGATCGTCGGAATCACCCTCGGCGCCACAGTTCCAACTGAGGTTGTCGTTGATGCCATCACGATTGCATTCGCCGTTCGCCTCGTTGTGCTTCTGGTCGAAGGAAACCAGGTCGCGGAGGGTAAAACCGTCGTGGCAGGTCACGAAGTTTACGCTATTCAATGGTGACCCGCCGCGTTCCTGATAAATGTCGGCGCTGCCTCCCAGCCGTGACGCGATGGCGCCCACGAGACCCGGATCCCCCCTGACGAAGCGACGAACGTCATCGCGATAGCGGCCGTTCCATTCCGCCCATCGGTCGCCGGGAAAATGCCCGATCTGGTACAGGCCGGCGGCATCCCAAGCTTCCGCAATCACCTTCGTGTCAGCCAAAGACTCGTCCAGCTCGATATGCCAAACCAACGGGGGGCGAGCGACAGGCATTCCATCTTCACCCCGCGAAAGGATGGACCCTTCGTCGAAGCGGAAGCCGTCTACATGAGCCTGCTGAACCCAGTAGTGCAGGGACTCGACGATCATTTTCACGGCAATGGGGTGATTGCAATTAAGGGTGTTCCCGCACCCGGAAAAATCCATGTAGTATTGCAGCGCCCAAGGCACCAGCAAATAGTAGGTGCGATTATCGATGCCTCGAAAAGAATACGTCGGCCCCCGGTGATCGCCTTCATCCGTGTGGTTGAAAACTACATCGAGAATGACTTCCATATCCGCCTTGTGGAGAGCCTTGACCAGATCGCGGAACTCGCGCAAGTGGCCGCCGGCTTCGGGCTCGACACAGTAGGAGGACTGAGGCGCAAAATAGCCCATAGAACTGTAACCCCAGTAATTGCGGAGGGGCTTCCCGTCGACAACTTTGTGCACCGAGGTCTCGTCGAAGTCGAAGATGGGAAGCAGTTCGATCGCGGTAATGCCGAGATCTTTAAGGTAAGGAATCCTTTCGATGAGGCCGGCGAAAGTACCGGGATGCCGAACTCCCGAAGTCGGAGATTGCGTGAAGCCGCGGACATGCGCCTCATAGATGATGCATTCCGCCATGGGACGATTGAGGGGCTTGTCACCTTCCCAATCATAGCTGGAGGCATCGATGATGACCGACCGGAGGGAGGTTCTCACGTTATCCTCCGGCGTGCAGGCGTTGCCCCGATCCCAGAGAGCATGCGAATTGCCGCGGGCATAAGGGTCGATGAGAACCTTGTTTCTGTTGAAGCGCTGACCGGCGGAGCCAGATGGACCATCGACACGGTACGTGTAGTGGACGCCCGGCTTCAGGCCGCGGACAAATGCGTGCCAAAAATGGAAGGTCTTGTTTACATAAGGATCGAATCGAATCGTCTGGAAGGGCTTCAAAGAGTCGTGTGCTGAGAACAGGAGCAACTCGACGCCTGTGGCATTCGAGGAAAAAAGTGAAAAATTCACCCCACGAGGTGAAGGTGTCGCCCCTAACGGATGGGGAGAACCGGCCTCGACCGGAAATGGAACGTTCCTGACGCGCTCGGCAGAAGGTCGGTGATACATCGCGTTCTCTCCATTTGGGTGCAACGCGGGCTATTTCTTTTGAAGCCAGTTCTCACCGGCATGCCCCCAGCCAGGAGCGCAGTCAGCAACGCGGCCATAACCATGAGGAAACTCCGGCCGGTTCTGTTCCGTCTCACGGCACATCCTTGTCACCTCGGTTCACCTCTCAATGCGAAAACTCCTGAAAATCTCGACGCATGACAGTCAAGGATCTAACGGTGTCCGCGACCGCCTCCCCGCGAGGGCGCCATCGTTCGGGGTATGCCGGGCGACTGGCCGCGGTTTTGGAATTCCCCCTGGCGGGACTGGCCTAGCGAGCGAGATTGGCGCTGCTGCTCGAGTTCTGGGTTCGCAGGCGTTCTTTCCCACTGCCCGGACTTGCTCTGCTGATACCAGCCGTCTGATCGGTGCTGGTAAAGCTGCCCATTCCTACCCACGTACAAATCCGGGCGGGCGCCGCGGCCCTGTGACGAGACTCTCGCGGGCTGCTGGAAGCTGCGGTTGACGACCCCGTTCCCGCCCCAATGGCTGTAAGCGTTTACGTTGCCACGAATCCATGCGCGGTTGGGAGTACCCCGCTGCATATTCCAATGTTCAGAGATGATTCGATGGCCGACCGGCGTGTTGTGATACCACCAGTAATAATGGGCCGGCCGCCAGAACCAGCCGCCGCCCCAGTAGCTGAACCGGAATCCAAATCCCCAGGTCCACGGCCAGCCAAAACAGTAGAACGGGGGGAAGTCGCCGCACCATCCCGGGTACCACCAGCCAGTGCCGAACACGACCACCCCATCGGAGACGAAAGCTCCCATGTAACCGGGTGTGTAGCCAACATAGACGACATCCGGAGTCGCTCCGTAAACGTACACGTAGCGCAGGTGATAAAGCGGGCAGCTCGGCGGAATTGTATAGATTTCAGCCGGGATCATATCCGCGACGGCCCAAGCCCCCTGCGCTGAATCGGCCACGAACCAGACGCCATGTTGGACGGCGTAATAGCGTCCCGCGGCGTGGATCACCTCCGCGGAGGTGTTGATGGCGTATTGCATGCCGGTTCCTTCGATAGGCTGGAACTGGGGTGGCCCGTCATATTTGACCTCCAGCTTGGCCTCGCTGCGCCGGACCGTGGCGGTTTGGGGAATCTGATTGGCGATGGCGGCTTCCCGAGCCTGTTCGGTGCCCGGAATCGAGGCCAAGACATGACCCATGGGGCTGTCGGGGGGAATTTCAGCGAAATCGCCCGGCAGTTGTTCTCCCGGCACCCATTCCCACGGGCCTTCCAGCGACTTGGCGCGGAACCACCGGCCGGCGAGGAGCGTGTAGTATTGCTGCGACTTTATGTCCATAAAGATGTCGTTATCGGAGTTCGTCGCATGGAGCAGATTGGCGTGGGCAATAGGAGCATAGGCCGGGTCACCTTGCGTGATTAGCAACTCAGCGGGAACCATGCTCACGTAAACGACGGGTGGATTTCCTGCAGGGGCGGCAGCAGCTTCGGGAGGTGCCTTTTCTTCATCTTTGGTCAGTTGCTCCCTGATCTCCGCAAGATCCGGGGGCGGGTTCGCCGCCACGGTCCACGGCCCTGTCAATGACGACGCGGTCATCCACCAGCTTCCACCGTCGAGGTAAAATGTTCCAGCGGCAGAATTGAACAACAGCAGTGCAGGGGTGTTTACGACACGCGTGTAAGGCGTGCCTTCGACAGGGCGGTACACGGGATCACCGTCGATCAGGATCAACACCGCCGGCTCTTTACTGAAGATGATCCTGGGTGGGTCGTTCTTCAGGCGGATCGTTTCGGCTTGGGTCTCGGTTTGAGTAATGGCAAGGTCAGCCAGGAGCCGGTCGAGCGATACCGTATGCGGCCAGCTCGGAACACTCTCTCGAACTGCTTTCCGCAGCTTATCCTGAAGCGATTGCGCCGAGGGGAAGTTCGCTTCTTTAACGGCGATGTCCTCCAGGGCAACCAGCCGCGCCTCTTTATCGACCTCGGTCCTGGCGCTGATCGAGACGGTGCCAAACATCTGGGTCGTATCTCCCTTGAATGTGACGATCACGGCGGAGCGAGCCTCGATCCGGTTGCCTTTCCAACTTTCCACTTGAGGCTGGTAGAGAACCAGGTGAATATTGCCAGCATCGATTTCTTTTGGCCAGTATTCGTCGCCGCTGGGCGGCGCCTGCGCAAAAAGCAGCGGTAGGGCAATGAAAGTCAAGAACAGCAGTTTTCCAATACGCATGACATTCCTCGTTTCTGCGATTATAGTGAGCCCATAATCGCGCGTTCTATCAAGCCTTCACCGAGCATCCCGAAAAACCAGCCAGACACAGGATGCGCTCCGTTCACGTCCCCGCCCTTCGCCAGCCAATGGTTCAGCGTTGGGCACTCAGTCCATCCTGGGGTTTGCTTCCCACTTCCTTCTCCGAGGGAATCCGCGAAGAATCCCATCCGCCACCCAGCGCTTTGATCAACTGAACGCTCGCCACCATTTGTTGCATTCGAAAATTTATCGCCGCTTGCTGGTCGGTCAGCACAACGGTTTGGGCCGTGATCACATTCAAATAAGGATCGAGGCCGGCCTTGTACCGGACCTCCGCTTCCCGAAGGCTCCGCTGGGCCGCTTGCACGGCGGCATCCTGTTGGTCGATATCCTGCGACAAGATGCGGAGCGCCGCGAGATTGTCTTCCACCTGCTGAAACGCCGTGAGGGCGGTTTGTCGATAGTTGGCGACGGTTTGATCATACGTCGCGCGGTACTGCTGGACGGTCGCCTTGCGCAATCCGGCATCAAAAATTGTTTCGGCAAGGTTAGGGCCCACCGACCAAAAGCGGCTCGGCCAAGTAAACCAGCTTGTGGCCGACGAACTCCCGAATCCCCCTGAAGCGGTGAGCAGGATCTTCGGGAAATAGGCGGCTTTGGCCACCCCAATTTCCGCGTTCGCCTGAGCCACGGAGCGCTCGGCAGCCGCGATGTCCGGGCGCCTCTCGAGAAGCTCGGAGGGAATCCCAGGCGGGATGGCAGGAGGATTTGCCGTCAAAACATTGGGGCCCAAGGAGAATGACGACGCCGGTTGGCCAATCAAAACCGCGATAGCGTGCTCATATTGGGCACGCAGTATCCCCAGGTTCGTATTCTGAGCTTGCGCAGTTCTTAGCTGAGCCTCAGCTTGTGCCACCGATTCATCGTTACCCATGCCGGCCGTATACTGGGCACGCGTGAGACTTAAAGCATCCTGGTAGGCGGTAACCGTCGAGTCTAACAGCGCTTTCAGGGAGTCCTGCGCGCGCAGCTCATAGTAATCAACGGCGAGCTCCGCTTGTACGCTCAGGCGAACGTTTTCGAGATCGGCGGCGCTGGCTTGAGCCGCATAGATATTGGCCCGCACCGTGCTCCGAATGCGACCCCAGAAATCGGGTTCCCAGGAGGCATCAAAAGGCAGGGAGTAGTCGGTGTACGACTTAACGGTCAAAGCGAACGCCGAGGAGCTTCCTGCCTGCACGCCGCCGAACTGTCCTTGCGACGGGCGGGAATTGAGGATGCTCGGATTGGTGCTCACCGTTGGGAAATATTGTGATCGCGCTTCGCGAACCAGGGCCCGCGCTGCCAGAAAGTTATCCGCCGCCGCGGCGATTTCCTGGCTGGAGGAACTCGCCTTCTCTTCCAATTCGTCCAAATGCGGATCGTTGAAGACCTTCCACCAGTTCCCGCGGTTTGTGCCATCTTTCGGCTGGGTTGCCCTCCAAACCTCCGATCCATTCGCCGCAGCCTGTGGAATCTCCTTATAGGTTGGCGGGCTCGGGACCGTTGGACGAACATACTTCGGGCCCACGCTGCAACCCATGGTCAGCAGGAGAAGAGCTGCCAGCGCGACTGGCAAAACCGTCCGGCCAATCCTGGCATAGCGTTTCATATGGCGTTCCTCTCGATCGGTCTCTTGCCGTGAAGGTTCGACCCTCTCCCGCGACAGTCCGGCGTTGGCGCTCAAAGCGGGCACGCGACCGCAGCTTTGTCCCATCTCATTCGCTGATGTAGACATCGACCAACTCACCGGGATAGAGATTCACCTTCGCGGCCTTCTCAATCTTGAAAATCACAGGCAGAACACGGACATCCACGCGCTCCTGGCGTTGATTCGAAAGCTCGATTTTCGGGGAAACATATGGCTGCACCCGGACGAATTCCAAAGGAATCTTGACATCCGACCCGCGGATGGACATTTGCGCGATCATTTTGGAGCCCAAGTGCAATTTTGGGACCAGAATTTCATCAACATAGCAGCGCACGTGGAGAGAGGACGGTAAACTCCCCAGGGTCATAACGGGATCCACCCCCTGCGTATAGGCGTCATAAGATCCCTGCGGGGACACATAGTTGCCGACGATGGTGTTGATGGCGAGCACCACGCCGTCCCGCGATGCGCGCAGGGTATACTTTGCAAGCAGCGCACTGGAGGCCGCATAAGCTCTTGCCAATGCGTGCTGCTGGCGTTCCTGGTTTTGGATGTCGTAGATCCAGGCTCCCGCCCGGGTCAAATCGTCCTGCTTCTTGACCACAGTGAGATTCGCTTTCGCCACCGCAACGGCATTAAGGGCGCTGTCTAAAGCATCTTTGCTCACTGAGCGCGGATCGATCTCGTAAGCCGCTTGCTCTTTCTGCAACGTGTCCTGGGCGGTTTTCAAGGTGGCTTCAGCAGAAGCAACCTGTGCGTCGGCAACATCGAGATTTTCTTTTCTCGGCAGCGCTCTCAGCTCTCGCAAGAGCGCCGCGGCAGCTTCTGCCGATGCACCCTGCTGCTCCGCCGTCGCTCTTTGGATCGAATCATCGATGCGCAGGAGCGGCTGGCCCGCCTTGACTTGTTGACCCTCGGAAACCAGAATTTCTTTGACCGTGCCCGCCACTTCCGGATAGATGTTGATGTTCTCCCCGCTGGTCTGTGCGCTCTCCACCATGCCTTCGGCATAAATCGCGTTCGAATAGGGGCTCGCCGCAGGATTGTAAGCCGGAGGCAGCGCGGGCTCCGTAATGCCGGAGAGGATTGCAGCCCCAATTCCACTAAGGGCTCCTATGAAGGAGATGATGAAAACCATCTTGTTTTTCATGCTGTACTCTTTTCTGACCCCCTCAGGCGACCGTCTTCCATGTTCAAGATGCGCGTAGCGAACTTATAAATCCGGTCATCGTGGGTCACAACGACAATGCAGCGATCCTTGTTGAGGACATTCTCCTGGACGAAAGTCAAAATCGCCACGCCGGTGTCTCCGTCCAACGAGGCCGTCGGTTCATCCATAATCAAAATATCCGGCTGACTGGCCATGGCCCGGGCGATGGCCACGCGCTGCTGCTCTCCTCCGCTCAACTTCACGGGAGGCAATTCGGCACGACTCTTCAGCCCCACGACGTCGAGGTACTTCTCCGCTTCCTGAATGGCTTCATCCCATGGCTTTCGCTTAAGAATTAGTGGAATCGCCGCGTTCTCCGCGGTGGTCAAGCGGGGAAAGAGGTGGTAGTCCTGAAATACGAAACCGATTTTGCCCAACCGGAAGTCCGCAAGCTGGTCGGGATTCAGTCCCCAGATGTCCGTCCCCTCCAGCAGGACCTTCCCCCCATTCGGTTTGAGGATGCCGGTGAGAACGCTGAGCAAAGTCGTTTTCCCGCTGCCGGAGGGCCCCACGACATAAACCATCTCCCCGAATTGAGCTTCCAGGCTGACTTCGCGGAGCGCCATCGTCTTGGCCTCACCTTCGCCAAACCATTTGACCAGTCCGCTCGCTTGAATGGCTGTTTTCGGCATCTCATCCTCGGAAAATATCGAAGGGCTCAATTCTGAGAACTCGCCGGACCGCGAAATAGCTGGAAACCGCGGCAATCACCACGACCATGCCAAAAGAAATCGCCAGGTTGCCGAAGGTGACCATGGCCGCGTAGCTGGGAAGCCGGAGCTTGGCGAAGATGATCAAGAGCAGACACAGCCCGATTCCCAGGCCGAAACCGGTGAGTGCCGTAAACGTGGCCTGAAACAGAATCATGGCGACAAGGTCGCGACTCTTTTCACCAATGGCTTTCAGCGCTCCGAACCGTTCCAGGTTCTCAAGGATGAACGTGTAAAACGTCTGACCCGAGAGCGAGAGCCCGACCGTGAAGCTGATCAGCATCATAATGAGCAGGTTGGTGCCACCACCGGTCTTGTATAAGAAGAAGTCCTCGGTATTCTTCATAAACTCTTCCTTGGTTCGTGCGCGATAGCCGAGCGCCTCGACTTGCTGTTTGATCCGGGGGATCTCGTCGGTGCTCTTCGGCTCAACCAACACGTATGAGATCGTGTATCGGGGATTCGGAATGTATTGGATGGCTCGCTCGTACGTCGTGTACAGGGTTGGGAGGCCGTACAAGCCGGAAGTCGGCACCCGGGCTATTCCCACGATGACCCCACGATTATCATTCAGCTCGAACTCCGAGCCGATGTGGGGATTCTCGAGCTTGGAGAACTCCGCATCATTCACCACGATGAACCCGTTCTCCGCGTAAATATCCTGGATCTTTCCCTCAATGAGTTCGGGTCGGCCATACAGGCTGGTGTCGTCCAACCCGATGACCGTGACGGTTTGATAGTTTCCGTCGCGAAGCTTGACCAGTGCCCCTCCCGAGTAAAGGGGCACAGCATACTTCACGCCTTGCATGCTTCGAACCGCGTCCAGGACATAACCGGGCATGCCGACCGAGTTGGACACGGTTTCGACGGCTGGGTCCATGACCCACAGCGGTGCTCCAATGTTAATGATATTGGCGGACGCGTGCATCATGACCCCGCTGAACATCGAGGTAACAAACATCATGAGATAGACGGCAAACGTAATGCCTACGAGCAATGCCGAGAACTTCGCTTTGTCATTGACGAGCAGCTTGTAAGCGAGCTTGAGGATTCCGGTCATGGCCTTGTCTTTTCGCGCTGCAGATTAGGACCCCGGGACTCGAAGTCCAGGAGCCCTGACCACCATGGTGAGGGGAGCACTCTTACTTGGCGCTGGCGGTGAGAACTTTCTCCACCTTCGCCTGCTGATCCCAGCTCAACTTCGTGCGCAGGATGGTGCCTCCATAGCCGCGGAACTTATCGGCCACGACTTCGGGATCGCCCACCCGCAGAATTGCGTAGATAGCTGAGTCGCCAGGTTGGATCATCGCCCCGACCCGCTGAACGAAATTATCGGGAATGCCAAACTCATCTTTCCATGATGCCGCGTTGACGGCGCCCACCCCAATGCCGAGACCTGTCCCCCCCAGGACGCCCGCCGCCATGGCGCTGGCAGCCACCGCCGTACTTGCCCCCATGGTGAATGGGATCGCCAATGTGGCCCCGATCACCAAGCCCCAAAGCCCGCCCAACGCAGCACCTTCGCCCGTGGTCATCTGGTAGCTCTGATCGACTCGCAATTTCCCCTTGTTGTCTCGGTAGACGGCAACGGCGTCATGCAGGTCAACCACCCAATCGTCGTTCAGGTCCAACAAATTGTTGAGCACCTCCGATGCGCGGTACATGTCTTTTTTAAAGCCCACTACGATCAACTCTGCCATGCATGTTCTCCTCTCAGTGTCGTGCTCATCCATTTGATCGTGAGGTTCCATCACACCTGTGACTTTCCGCCTCGATCTCTCCCTTTGTTTGGGCAATACGAAGGCCAAACCTAAACCCTTGAAAACACAATGAGATGCGCACCATGAGGTTGCGGTCTCTTCGCGAATTCGCGAACCTCGCTAAAAACACCGGCTGGACGAGCCGATATTAGTGATGGAGGCGGGAAATGCGTTTCTTGACGTCGGGCCAGAATTCCTCAAAGGCGTTGCCCGCCAAAAGTCCGCCGAAGCCTTCCGATGTACGCAAGAGGGCGTCGTGAGAATTGGCTTCGCTTTGAACGCGCCAGGAGTTGGAGACGAAGTTATTTCCGAAAAGCGCCATATAACGGGCATAGGCGGGGCCGAAGCTGCCGTGGCCGCCTCGGGCGGCAAACGTGAGGCGTAAGACATTCCCCACGCGAGCCTTGAAGGGCCGGTCCGGCGCGCGGAAATAGCGCGGATCCTCCCGGAGGAGAAAGCCGACCCCTGCTTCAATGGCATTCCCCGTGACGCTGCCGGTCATGCCCATTCCGTAGCGGTCGGCAAAACCTCCCCAATGCGGCCCATACTCTTTCGGCCGGACGGGAGCTGTTCCCATGGCGGCCGCGCAAATTCCCCCGGCCAGATTCGCTGGGTCCATCGTGTTGGTGGTGAACCAGCGGAGATATTGTCGAGGGGTGAAAGATTGATACGGTGTCTCCAGCGTCTCCGGTTTCAGAGGCGTCAAAAGTGAGGGGGAACTTGGACCTTTGGACTTCTGATGCGTGCGCAAGGGCGTCGTTTGAAGGGATCCCGTGGTGCGGCCAGATGGGATGGATTGGGCCAATGCCACGAGATTGAACGCGAAGAAAATGGCAATAAGAACTGCGAACCGCCGCGAGAGGGTAGTAACACAAGGTTGTTTTGTGCCATATCCAAGGGGTGTTCGCATTTTCTGATTCGATCTCTTGTCACTTGGAATCTTTCACTCGTCTCCTCGGACAAACGAATGACCGCTCGTCTACCCATGAGTTGTAATGGGCGGATAGTGGGCTGCCGGGAGATGCAGCTCCGACCGAGCCTGCAATAGCTGCATGAGTTGGGAACGGGAGACGACCCCTTGCAAAGTGCCATTCGCGACCACTGGTAGCTGGTTGACGTCGTTGCCGGCCATGAGTTTCAGGGCATCCATAACCTGCGTGTCAGGAGTAATGATGTGCAGATCTTCCAGCGGGCGCATGGCTTCGCGCACGGTAGTCGTATCCCAAAGCTCGCGTGGGATGGCGCCGACATCGCGCGGGGTAATGAGGCCCACCAGGCGGCC
>Ga0326728_10004046_pt1 | contig 44138 bp, 28 predicted proteins | sample MB3enrmetagenome_FD_207602 | JGI IMG/M metagenome (GOLD analysis project Ga0326728, IMG submission 207602) | Lab enriched peat soil microbial communities from McLean, Ithaca, NY, United States - MB31MN | ecosystem: Environmental > Terrestrial > Soil > Wetlands > Peat | place: USA: New York...
GAAGCTGCTTCAGATCTTCAGCTGATACTCGCACCTCAAGGGGGCGTCGTGACATGCCCCAGTATAAGCCTAAAGATTCCCCAAAAACAAGATATTATAGAATCTTTTCATGCGGTCAAAGACCTAGGCCCGCCGCTGCCGGCAACCAGATCAAAGCCGTAGCTGAAAACCTCCTGGTTGGGAAGGGGATTGCAGCCGCTGAGCCCGGAAGCCGCGCAGGAATCGTTCCATATGCTCTCGGGTATGTAGGACGTGGCGGAAGCCTGCGAAGGGGAAGTGTTCGTCGGGGACCAATACGTGAGTGGACTGTTCGCGTCGTTAAAGTCGGTTCCACCCACGGCCACGTTAAAGGGAGTGGAAGCCGTTCCGCTGACCGCCAAGCCATATTGCGCCGCCGTCTCGAGGGGACCGTCACATCCTGCGGAACCGGAATCTCCGGCGGCAATCAAGACAGTGATGCCCTGAGCGGCGGCCTGTTCCCAGAGGGTGTAGTAGAACTGATTTCCGCCTGCGCCCAAAGAAGCCTCGCACGAACCATAGCTTTCGCCCATGACGGGCGCCAGATTGTTATCGATGATGTAGAGCGCGGAGAGGTCAACCCCGGCGGTCGTCTCGGTGGTTTCCGAAGCCACGAGGTCAATCGTGGCGCCCTTGGCGACCGCTCCCGACCACTCGACGTCGAGGTCCGCTTCGGTCTCGTCTGACGTGGTGACCCCGGGGTCGGGGCCATTCAAAATGATGTTGGGCGGATTTGCCGGAAGGCCGAACATTTGGCGGAAGTCCGCCACGTCCTGCGGGTTGATATTGGTTTCACTCACCACAGCGATGGTCTGCCCGGTGCCGTCAATGGGGTTGGCAGCATTCCAAAGCGGCAGCACGTTATAAATTGTGGCGAAATCCCAGGGGCCCACAGCATAGTAGCTGCCATATCCGTAAGGGAAGGTAAACAATGGCTGTACCTCGCCCGTGGCCTTTGACCGCGTAAAGGTGCCGAGGCTCCGGGACATGGGCTTGTGGGGGAAATTGTTGAGCGAGGCAAAGCCCGCCACCACGGGGGCAAGCGCGGAGGGGATTTGCGGGTCGCTCGAGTTGGCCCAGTGGTCCTCACCGTTCACGCGGAATCGGTGCATCTCTGTTCCCAGGGTTTTCCGCACCAACCCCGCCGTGCCGGAAAACTCGATGACGGTGCGGCCGGCCGCTACCTTCTTCACGGTGAACCCCTGCGCCGCGAGCCAATCGGTGACCGCCTGAACGTCGGAATCCGCCGGGCCAAACTGCTGCCCGAACTGCTCGGGCGTAAGCCATCGGTGGAAACGGGGGGAGGAACTCACCTGCTGATCATCCAGCAATTGCCGCAGGGCGGCTTCCTGGTCGGCCCCGCGCTGCAAGACCAGCAGGATTCGCTCCATCGGTTGGTCGTCAGGCGCCGCGCCCTGGTCCAATACGTGCCGCGCCAGAGGGTGGACGTTCCCAGGGAGAGTGACCAGGTCATGCATGTCTACGGGTTGCGTCACGCGAGCGCGAATCGCGGGACTTTGCGCCTGTGCGGTGCGAGGGAACAACACCAGAAAAACTGATATGAGGGCTGTGGAAACAAGCAGCGAATGAGATATTTTCATGGATTCTCCACCGGGAAATGCTGGCTTCCCGATAGTGGGAGAGCACTATCTTGATAGACGATTTGATATCACTACAAGGTAACAGAGTGTACACCGCAGGAGACAGAGGGGAAGTACTTTTTCATGCATCGACGACATTTTGTCTGAGGTTTCTTGATGATAGGAAATGCCCGATCTCAGGATTCCGATGGATTCCCTCGGAGCCCAGGAATTGGAGCCGCCGGGACTTGTGAGGACCTGTGGAACATTCATGATCAGCCTGTCCCAACCCTGGGGAAAAAGCAGGCATGAAAAAGCGAGCTTCACGCGCTCATGCGGTAAACCGGACTTTCGGGGCCGGACGAAACCGCAATGGAAACACGATGGCTCAGCGGCGCGAGTTCCCGGGCAAGAAACCTCAGATCCCGAGGTTCGGCGTGGGTCCCCTCGGCCACCACCACCTTGACGTCCGCATCGTTATTGTATAGGTAGGCGCGGATGCTGGCGGCCAGGCGTTTGGCGCTGGCGCGGTCCAAGGCCCCTTCGAGTTTCACCATGGTGTCGTGCAAGACTCGCTCCATGCTTACACGCAGCGAACCGAGTTCACCGGAACGCAGCGCCCAGGGAGAGGTGCGATAAGTGTTGCGGACCAATTTGGGTTGTTGGAACAAGTCGTACCGAAGGGTAAAGCCGGTCCAAGCGGCGGCGACAGGCGCCAGCCACGAACGCACGCGTGAGCCCAGGCGGGGGGGGCCGAGGGCCTCGCGAACCTCCGCTTCCAGACGCACCGCGATTTCCGGCCTCGGGCCGGAGCGCTTGGCAACGCGGAAAAGCGGCCAGGCGAAATGGATCTCCTCCGCCCAGCGCTGAGCCTTGGCGCGCATGTAGGCAGAGCTGGAATTGTGGTAGCGCTTCCAACCCTGGAACCAGACCTCCACCGATCGCAGGATGGAAGGCCCATTGAGACGATAGTCCGTGTCGAAGCACTCGCTCTGCAAGGCCTCGATCTCTCCCGGCTGCATGGTGGGATGCACCACCATGGAGGTGAAGCCATCGCAGTTGCGGTAATAACGCTCGGGATCAGCCAACATCTCCGGGCGCATGCGACCTTCCTTCATGATGCGCTCGTAGAAAGGCGTGCCGGGCGTGGGGCCATAGATGAGGAATTGGGAATAGGTGGGTCGCAACGCCAGGAATTCCGCCATCTCCTCGCGAATGATTTCCGGCGTGTGATATTCGAATCCCAGAATCATGGAGGAGAGCACGGTGATGCCGTGGGAGCGAAACTCGGGAATCAACTCCTCGATGGGTTTACCCTGCTGCTTGGAGTAGCCGGAGCGTTTTCCTTCAAACCCCACCCAGACACCGTCCACCCCGGTTTCCAGCAGTTCCTGGGGAGTGAAGCGGCTCAAGGCCTTCACGGACGCGAAGGCGAAAATGGAAAGGGGCGTACCGCGGGCCAGCACCAGTTCGCGCATGCGGATGGCGCGGTCTTTGGCCAGGAGGAAGTCTTCGTCGAGAATCGCCATGCTCATGTGCGGATCGACTTCGAGGTAGCGCTCGACAACGCGGAAGATGTCGTCGCCGGTGGGAAGCAGGCGAATGTGGTGGCGCTTGAAGTAATACGACGTGCAGCAAAAGTCGCATCCATTGGGGCAGCCGAGCCCGGCAAAGATCACGCCGGTGCGGTGCATGGGCATGGAAAAGACCTTCAAGTTGAGCATCACCAGGGGATGATCGTAAGGCATGGGCCGGGGCCGCTCATTCAGCAGAGCGCGGAAAAAAGCCACGCCCTCGCCGCGGCAGAAGTAGTCGCCGTAAGGGGCAAGCGTGGCGTCGTCCAGAACCGTTCCGTAACCGCCCAGAACGATCTTGGCGCGCGGTGCGTGCTTGCGCACGAGGGCCACCACTTCCTTCATGCGATGGAACAAGACCAGGTTGAAGGAAACGCCAACGTAGTCCGGCCCCTTCTTCAGTTCGCGAATCAACTCGCGATGTGAGGGGTATTGGAGCACCACCGCCGGCGCATCTATGTTGGCGGCAATGTAATCCAGCCCATAGGTGAAATTCACGGAGCGGGGGCTGAAGACGCCTTGGGCGCGGGTGACTTGGCCGTGCAGTACTTCGAAGCCGACGCTCGGAGCGTCTCCGTGGGCGGCCCCAAGGGGGCGGCAAACGCTAGTCAGAAGAATTTTGGGACTACGCGAGGGGCGGTCCGCCGGTTCGCTCGCCCGGGGTATCTCTACGAGCGCACGCGGCCCAGCCCCCAATTTGGTTTCCATCCTTGCCTCATCTGCGAGGGCCCTGAGGTCATTTAGTACTGTATCACGTAGCTCGGCTCGACTCCAGAAAGACTTTGCCGGTGGGAATCGGGGGATCGGGAGATCGGTTCACGGCTCATCGGGTCATTGGCTTTTCCTCTCTTGTGGGGGACGAGCCCGCGGATTTACAAAACCGGTCCGCGCTACACATGCCCTACCCGCACAAGTTTTCAGTTGCCGGCTTTCGGTAGTCGGGGATGAAGGGCACTAAGCTGATAGCGGACCTCTAGTCCCGAAACCCGAATTCCGAAACCCGAGCACCTAACTCCTAATCCCAAGCCGTGATACATTTGCAGTCCACGCTGCCATTATGGTAAGGCTTACGGAAGGTGGCAACGAAGCGCTGTAGGGGTTATTGCACGCTGGAAGACTGCGCGGGCCGCCGGGCGGGCTCTGCGGAGAGAACGGCTGAGAGTGCGGCGAGCGGGATATTTCCCGGACAGAGGTTGAAAAGCATGGCAAATGAAGCAAAGTCTGATGCACCCTTGCCGGAAGGAAAGGGAAACCCGGCATCGGGGATGCCTATCGCCGCTCCCCGCCTTCCTGCGTGGTGGGGGATCGCCGTTGTCCTGGCGCTGACGTTCGCGGTCTATATCCCCACGCTTCGCTACCAGTTCGTACACGATGACCGTGTGCAGATCGTGGAAAATCACACCATTCGTTCCTGGCGTTCAGTTCCCTCTTATTTTACCGCCCACGTTTGGGCAGGAGTCATGCCGGACGTGATTCTGAACTACTACCGCCCGCTCTGGGTATTGTGGCTGCGAATCAATGAGGCGGTATTTGGAAATCAAGCTTGGGGGTGGCATCTCACTGCCATTTTGGTCCACGTCCTCGCCACCCTTCTTGTGTACCTCCTGGCGTGGCGATTGGGAGCCGGCCGCGAAGTGGCGCTTTTGGCGGCGCTGATTTTCGGCCTTCATCCCGCCCACATTGAGGCCGTCGCCTGGATTTCCGGGGTCAACGAACCGCTGATGGGAATCTTTTTGTTGGCCTCGCTGCTTGCTTACGCGCAGTCGCGAATGGAGGGAGCGCGCGCGCGCCCTTGGAAAGTCATTTCCCTGATTCTGTTTGCTTGCGCCTTGCTGATGAAGGAGAACGCACTGATCCTTCCCGGCCTTTTAATTGTTTATGAGTGGATGTTTGGAGCGGAGTGGGGGAAGCAGCGGAAGGGAATTGACCCCTCGCCCGGCATCGTTCCTCGGCCTCCCTCTCCCCAAGGGGGAGGGCTGGGGTTTTTCGCGCGCATGCTGGCGCCTCGTCAAGGAATCCTCGCGTGGTGGGGCGAAGCCCTGGGCAGAATCTGGCCCTACTTCCTTCTCGTGGCCCTGTATGTTCCGGCGCGGATCCACGCTCTGAAAGGGTTCAGTCACGTAGCGACGCCGCTCAGCGCGGCGCAGTTGGTCTTTACCTGGCCGGCGTTATTGGCATTTTGGCTTCGCCACCTCATCTGGCCTGCCGGGCTCAGTTGGTATTATAACTTTCCTGCCATACTCCATCCCACGCTGACGAATTTCACTCTCCCCGCCATCTTTGATATCGCTGTGGGGGTGGGGGTGTACGCCGCCGTCCGGAGTTCCCGCCTGGCCGCCTTCTCCGCGGTTTGGCTGGTGCTGCCTCTAGTCCCTCTCCTCAATCTCCGCGTTTTCCTTGCCAACGACTTTGCCCACGATCGGCACCTGTACCTACCCTCGGTGGGTCTGGCCGTGCTTCTGGCCATGCTGCTGAAAAAGGTGTGCGGGGGACCGCCGCGATGGCTGGGCATCCCCACTTCACTTTTGGCAGTTATCTTGTGCCTGGCCGCGGGGATGAGTTATGGAACCGTCACTGAGAGCTTTTACTTCAAGGACAATCTGACTTTTTACGCCTATAACCTTACCAAAGCGCCGCACAATCCCTACGCTGAGTCCAACCTCGCCTCCCTTCTGGCGGAGCGCGGCCAGTACGGCCCAGCTCTCGAAGATTTCCTCGACGTCGTGAATCACAATCCGGATTTCTGGAACGCAACCTTCAACCTGGCCCTCACCTGCTACAAGATGGGAAAGATGCCGGAAGCAGAAAGGTATTTTCTTCAGGCCATCCGCGTCGATCCCCAAAAACCGGACGATTATTTTTATCTGGGCATGACGTACTTTAAATCCGGCCGGACGGAGGCGGCCGTTGTCTGCCTGCGGCGGGCCATTGCCATTCGCCCCGATGGGTTTGCTTATCATCTGGCGCTGGGGATGATGCTGAAAACCCAGGGCGACCTGGCCGGCGCTCTCCAGGAATTCAATGAGGAGCTGGCAAACAATCCGGGGGAACAAGCGGCGGCAGCGCAAGTGAAGGAGATTAAGAGCCAATTGCAGGCGAATCCTGCACCTGGCCGCCCTTAATCATGCTTGTCCAAACTTCGGCAAGATAATATCGCGCCCGAAAGTGGCCTGGCCCGTTTCCATGCGGCGCGATGCACCTTGGACTGCGGCGGCTCGACGCCGCCTTCGGTCCCCATCTTACTCACCCCGCTTCCCAGCCCGTCACCCGCTGAATCGTCCCGCCTTCTTGCCTGTTCCACCTCATTCGAGTTTCCGGATTCCAAGGCGGCGTCGAGCCGCGCGCACTCCACGAAGCTGCGCGCATTTTCATTGTCGGTGGCGATCTGCACAGCGAGACGACAGAGCCCGATCGAGCACGACCGTTTCCTGCTAATAAGATGAATTACGTTTGGCCTACACCTTCAACGCCGGGGAGAAGCTACTGTAAGGGTATTTCACTGCGGACGCGAGCGGCGCCTGCCTTGTCGCCCGCGGCTTCCCGTGCCGCTGCTTCTGCTACGTAGGCCTGCAAATAATCTGGATCCACATCGCGCGCGGCGTGGAACTGTTCTGCGGCCTGCGCCGGCTGGGCCAGTTTGACCAAACAGGTCCCGAAATAAAATCTGGCGTTGGTGTCCAGGGGGTTCGCGCTAACCGCCTGGCGGAAGTAATCCGCGGCCCGCGCGTAGTCGCCGCGGGGAAAATAAACCGAGCCCAGAACCACGTAAGCAAAGCCGAAATGCGGCAGCAGATGGACCGCCCTATTTAGATAGCTTAAAGCATCCGCCTCCCGCCCTTGATTCAAAGCGATCTGGCCCAGACCGATATAGGAGTCATAATCCACAGCGGTGATGGGCTGCAGGCTTTGCGCATTCAACTTCAGCGCCATCTCGAATTCCCGCGCCGCGCCATTTAGATTTCTGTCCCGGAGTTGCAGAACCACGCCATGGGTAACGTGTACCGGCGCGGCGTTGGGCGCTACCCGAAGTGCGTAATCAAACATCGTATCGTTGTCGCGCCAATGGGGGACGGTCCGAACGATTTGGACAGCCCAGAGCGCCGCCACCACCGTCAGCGCTCCCATGGCGACGGAGGTGGGGTGGATTTTTGGAAAACGCCGCGGCACCCAATCGAAAGCCACGTGGGCGAGCGCCAGGCAAAGCCCCACCGAGGGCAAATAGGAGAATTGATCCTCCACGTACGGGAAACTAAGCTGCCGATAGTCAAGGCAGGGCAGAAGCAACACAAGCCACCAAAGCACGAGGAAGCTCAAGAGGGGATCATGCTTTCGCCCCACGACGGCCACCGCGAGAATCACCAACGTGACCCAAGGCCAAGGCGAGTGCAGACTTGCACGCAAATCAAAGGCGCGCGCCGCGGTCAGATTGACGGGCCAGAAAAACACCTTGGCGTGGTCGCCCAGCAAACCGATCGCTGCCCACGCCACCTGTGGCTTAAAACCTCGCAAGAGCGAGGTGGAAGAGAAGCGGCCCATTAACGCAACGCGAATGACCGTGCAAATCACTACTGCCAGCGCATAAGGAAGCCAATCGAGCGCCCGCCGTAACCAGGATTTCCCGGAGGAAAAGCAGAACCAGTAGGCCAAGATAAGCAGGGGGAATGCGAACGCAAACTCCTTGAAGAACAGCGCCGGGAAAAAAACTGCCGCGGCCAGGGCATGATGCCTAAAGGCCGGTGGCGGCTGGGCCTCCGCGCGCAGAAATGCCGCGAACCCCAACAGACAGAAGAGCCCGCACGCGATGTCAGGAATCGCGGACACCCATGCCACCGCTTCAACATGCATAGGGTGCAGCGTCCAGAGCAAAGCGCCCGCAAGCGCCGCCACCTCGCTGGGGAGGAGCTTGCGGCTGATCCGGTACACCGTCCAAATACCGAGGGAGTAGAGAATCAACTGCAATATATGGTACGGGGCGGGATTCAAGCCGGCCACCCTGCAGACTAGCCAAAACAAGAAGACACCCAGCGGACGGTAAAAAGTGCCCTGCGCTCCTTTCCCTAGGAACGACCACATGGGTGTCAGAAAGACCTGCCTCCAGAGGTGCGCGTTCTTGACATAAGGGTTCATCAGGACCAACGCCACGTCGTCATAAACAAACCCACAAGTTAGAACTTTCTGGAAGAAGATAGCCGCCACCAGGATCAGCAGCCAACTGCTCAAGGCAGGATACTTTTTCAGCAAATTATCTAGACGGGCCAGCAATCTCCATCTCCCCTGTGAACTTCCGGGACCCACAATAAAAAGGATCCAGATCTCTATGTATCGACCCTTTATCGAGTCGGTATTGTAGCGCTGAAGTTCAGATCAGCTCATGCCGAGCTTAAGGTCAGCGTTACTTGTACGAGCATCTCCGGCGCATTATATCAGTGTTTCGGGAGCAGTGCCCGGACGCGCGCGGCCTCCGCTTTATCGCCCGCTGCTTCCAGCGCCCGCGCTTCCGCCTCATAAGCTTCAATATAGGTCGAATCGGCTTCGCGCGCGGCACGAAATTGCGCTGCTGCCAGGCGGGGCTCGCCGAGCTTCAAGTAACAAGTCCCCAGATAAAAACGCGATTCCAATTCACGGGGATCGAGTTCCACCGCCTTCTGAAAATAGACTTTTGCTTGGGCATAGTTGCCGCGCGGGAAGTAGATGATGCCCAGAGCTTTGTAGGCGAGGCTGTCACCGGGCACCACCCGGAGGGCCTGGTAGTAATCAGCGATAGCTTCTTGCACACGATTGTGTAAGCTGGCAACTTGCCCCAGTAATACGTAACAATCGGCGGTAACCCCGGGCAGTGGCCTTTCACTGGCCAGATTGAGCTTGAGCGCGAGCTGATATTCTTCGGCGGCCGCGTCCAGTTTCCCATCCCTCTGCTGTAGAGCTACACCTCGCAGCATGTGGGCCAGCGCGGAATTGGGTGAGGCCAGGTAGGCCTGATCCCACACCGTGACATTATCGTGCCAGCGGGCGACCGAACGCACGTCCTCGACTGTCCACAAGGCCATCAGAACCCCTAGACCCAGAACCAGGGCAGGAGTGCTTTGAGGACGCGCCAAGTGGCGGGGCAACCAATCCAAGGCGAAGCAGGCGAGGGCCAGGCAAGGGCCCACGGTGGGCAGAAACGAGAAGCGGTCCGCCACCGGCAAGTTCACTTGGCGAATATCCAGGCAGGGCAATAGTGTCACGCCCCACCAGACAACCAGGAATCCCAGCAGGGGTTGCCGCTGGCGAAGGAAAAGCGCGGCCAGGAGAGACAGCAGAGAGATCACAGGCCATGGCGAATGCAAGCTTGTCATCAAGTCAAATGAACGGAATAGCGAAAGGGGCGTGGGCCAGAAGAGGAACTTGGCATGCTGGCCCAGCAGGCCCATGGCTACGGCCCCCAGGTGCCAGGGAGCCTGAAAGAAATGATGCGCTTCCGAAAAGCGGCCCAGTACCGCGATCCGAATGGCCAGGTAAACCGCCACGTCGCCCAGATATATCGTCCCGTGAAGAACCTTGCTCTTCCCGGAATGTCTTCCCGGAAAGAAGAACCAGTAGACCAAAATGAGGAGCGGGAAGGTAACCGCCATTTCCTTGAAGAACAGTGCGGGAAAGAAGCCGGCAGCGGCGAGCAGGTGGTGGCCGATCGGCCGGTCTGCCGATCGTTCAGCGCGCACAAAGAGTAGAAAGCCGAGCAAATAAAAGAACGCCGCGCCAAGATCGGGGAGCGCGGAAATCCACGCCGCGGTTTCCACATGCAAGGGGTGCAAAGCCCAAAGCAGAGCCCCTACAAAAGCCACCAGGGAGTTCGGTAGCAGTTTGCATCCCAAACGGAAAACCAGCCACACCGAGGCGGCATAGAAAAGCAAGAGGAAGAGGTGGAAAATAACCGGATCGGGGCCCCTCAGCCGGTACAGGGCCCAATAAGTAATGAATTGCAAAGGACGGTACATGTTGTCGCGCTGTGCCGGCCCGCGGAACGACCATACTGATCCCGTGAAAATGCGTGTCCAAAGGCCGGGGTTGCGGAGGAAAGGGTTTTCGAGAACCTGGGGGATGTCATCGTGAACAAAAAGGTTGGAAAGGGTGCCGCAAAAGACCACAAAGGTGGTGAGAAACAGTATCCCCCCGGCCAGACGCGGATGATTTTGAAGCTGACGGTTCCAATATTCAAGCAAGTGTGAACCTCATGTCGGAACATATCGCGGGAATCGCACCGTATGGGTACACTCGGCTGGCCCCAGCGGGGTGATCGAGATGTCCAAGGGGATTATAGCTACAAATGACTCACGGGCAAAGTCGCTGCATAGGTGAGGTTGGGACTTCCTGCTGAGTCATGCCGCCGTCTTTGCCCAATTCGCCCAGGATCGAATGGTGTGCCGGTCATGGCTTCACGCCCGTAACCAGCAGGGCGCCTTTTGCCTTGAAGCGCCGCATTTGAGCTGCGTCTCTGAACCATCGGCCGGTGTAAATCTCCGGAGTGGGCGAGGTGTCAGGAATGGTTTGATGATAAACATCGCGGAAACCCGCGGCACGGAAGTGGTCCTGCCATTCTGCGGCAGAGAGCAAATGTGTGGGGATTTGGAAGTGGTCCTTCCATGGGTGACAATCGGGATTGTCGCGGTAGTAGTTGATCAAGATCCAGGCGGAGCCGCCGGCATCGAGCACACGAAAGATTTCATCCAAGCCGCCCGCCGGATCGTGCCAGTAGTAGGCGGATTCGACGGACAGAACCTTGCTGAATGAGTTCGCCGGAGCGGGGATCTGCTCGGCGGTTCCGCGCAGGAACCGGGCGTTGAGGACTCCGGCGCTGGCGAGCTGCCCCCGCCGCACCATCTCATCCGACACATCAATGCCCATCACCGAGCCGTCCGGCACGAGCGCGGCGAGCCGCCGGACCAGCCACCCGCTTCCGCAACCTACATCCAGCACGCGATCGGCGGGTTTGAAATCCATGAGCGCGAGCGTGGGGGCGACGATGGGTAGGTGGCTCTCCTTCATCTCTTCGCCGCGGCCTGCTTGCGCCCAGCGGTTGAATTCCTCGCGAAGCTGATGTTCCGGCGCCCCGTTTGGCATCGTCATTTCAAGAGAAACCCCACCCGAGATTTTACCAGAGCGAAAACCGGCGCGCCGGACCCTGGGCGCTCGAATTGGGAACCGCCCATCGGCTTATGGATAGGAAATGATCACCGACTCCGGCAGGGGGGTAGACGGAAGTGCTCGCTGCGCGCGAAGCCCGCGTTGCGGAGGAGCCATGTGGCATCCGAACGGCAAAACTTATTGCTGCACCTTCGTCAACAACTCCACGAACTTTTGCTCGCGCCCCTGCTGGTTGATCCCCATGTGCTTTTCCATGACCTGCGTGGTGTTCATGGAGCAGAACTTGGGCCCGCACATGGAGCAGAACGCGGCTTCCTTGTAATACTCGCCCTGAAGCGTTTCGTCGTGCATGGAGCGCGCCGTTTCCGGATCAAGGGAAAGCTCGAATTGCTTGTTCCAATCGAAGAGAAAGCGCGCGTAGCTAAGCGCGTCGTCGCGGTCGCGGGCGCCGGGGCGGTGCCGGGCCACATCCGCGGCATGGGCGGCAATCTTGTAAGCGATGATGCCCTGGCGCACATCGTCCTTGTTGGGCAGGCCCAGATGCTCCTTGGGAGTCACGTAACAGAGCATGGCCGCGCCGTGCCAGCCGATCATGGCCGCGCCGATGGCCGAGGTGATGTGGTCGTAACCGGGAGCGATGTCCGTCACCAGCGGTCCCAAGGTGTAAAAAGGCGCTTCGTCGCAAAGCTCCTTTTCTTTGTCCACCTGGAGTTTGATCTGGTCGAGGGGAATATGGCCGGGCCCCTCGATCATCACCTGCACATCGTATTCCCAGGCCTTGCGCGTGAGCTCACCGAGAGTTTTCAGTTCCGCGAATTGGGCCTCGTCGCTCGCATCAGCCAGGCAGCCGGGGCGCAGGCCGTCACCGAGCGAGAAGGAAACGTCATACTTCTGGAAAATCCGGCAAATGTCCTCGAAGTGCGTGTAGAGAAAGTTCTCCTGATTGTTTTCCACGCACCACTGCGCCATGATGGCCCCGCCGCGGCTGACGATGCCGGTAATGCGTTTGCGTGTGAGGGGGATGTGCGCACGCAGCACGCCGGCGTGGATGGTCATGTAATCCACGCCTTGCGCCGCCTGCTCCTCAATAACCTCCAGCATGATTTCCGCGGTGAGCTCGCGCACCTTGCTGACCCGGGCGAGAGCTTCGTAAATCGGCACGGTGCCGATGGGCACGGGGCTCGAGCGCAGAATCGCTTCGCGAATTTCGTGGATGTCGCCGCCGGTGGAAAGATCCATCACCGTGTCCGCGCCGTAGTGTACCGAGGTGTGCAGCTTCTCCAGTTCCTGGCCGATATTGGAGGCGGCGGAGGAGTTGCCGATGTTGGAGTTGATTTTGCACTTCGCCGCCACGCCGATCGCCATGGGCTCCAGCTCCACGTGGCGGATGTTGGCGGGAATGATCATGCGTCCACGTGCGACCTCGTCCCGGACGGTTTCCGCCGGCAGATTCTCACGCTTCGCCACGTACTCCATCTCTTCCGTAATGATGCCCTGGCGAGCGTAATGCATCTGCGTCACGATGGGGCCCGTGCGCTTCTCGACCCACGGGGCGCGAATTGGAGACGACATAAGACAACCTCACTCTCTACTCTTTGGCAAAATCACCCTGAGGAAATCAGTGTACAACCACCCCGCTGCTTGCGCAAGTTGCGGCGAGGGAAATGGTAGGTGGCCGGTGGTAGGTCGTAGGCCGGGTCGCCTCTCCCCCAAGGGGGCGAGGGAAGAAGAATTCATAGTCTTGGCGCCGAATTGAATTTAGTCATCGCGGGGCAACCTGGGCTTTAACTCTGGAATCATGGGCGTATGATAGCTCCTATGGCGTAGGTATAGCGCAGACCGGTTCTGGAGGTCCGCGGCTTTTCCCTTGCCAATCGAGGACGAACCGCGGACCTAGAGAACAGGTCCGCGCTACCCAACCTGTGGAATGTGATCAGAGGGAGGACCTCATGCGGAAAAACATTGTGGCGGCTATTCTCGCGATATTTTCATTTTTTGTCTTGGCCCATGCGCAGCAAGCGGCGGCTCCGCCGGCTTCGGCAAACGCGGCAGGTGAGAGCACCGGCCGGTTGCCGGTAAAGCGCGTGGTGCTCTACAAAAACGGCGTGGGATACTTCGAGCACTCCACCCATGTGCGCGGCACGCAGGATTTGAATATCGATTTCACTTCCGCGCAACTGAACGATGCGCTGAAGTCACTGACGGTAGTGGATCTGGGCGACGGGCGCATCACCGGGGTGCGTTTTAATTCCGTGGCGCCGCTTTCCGAGCGCCTGAAAACCCTGCGCCTGCCCCTGGACGAGGACGCCTCCCGCAACGATCTTCTGGGAGCGTTGCGCGGAACTCGGGTGGAAGTCCGCAGCGGCTCCGCCGGAACCACCGGCAAGGTGCTGGCATTGGATGTGGTGAAGAAGTTCGGCGCCAAACCGGAGCAGATGGAAGAGGTGACGGTTTTGACGCTGGTGACCGACGCGGGGGAGGTGCGCAGCTTCGACTTGGGGCCGGGGACTTCCGTGCGCATTGCCGACCGCGAGCTTGCGGAGGAGGTCAATCGCTACCTCAACCTGATCGGTTCGGCCAAGGCCGTAGACCTGCGGCGCCTGACCATCTCCGCCGCGGGCACGGGCGAGCGCGAGATCTTTGTCAGCTACATCAGTGAAGTGCCGGTGTGGAAAAGCACCTACCGCATCCTGCTCGATGCGAAGCACGCGGGTAATCCCCTGGTGCAGGGCTGGGCGGTGGTGGATAACACCATCGGGGAGGATTGGAAGGATGTACAACTTTCGCTCGTAGCCGGCGCGCCGCAATCGTTCGTGCAGAATATCTCGCAGCCGCTCTACGTCCGCCGTCCGGAAGTCCCCCTGCCGGAATCGGCCATGCTCACTCCGCAGACACATGAGGCCGCAGAGGAGGAGTTCAAAGCTGTACCCCCTCCGCCCCCACCTTCCGCTTCGGCAGGCAAGGGTGGGGGTTATGTCAGTGGGGCGGCACGTAGCGTTATCTCGACTTTGCAACTGGAGTCAACTACGCCTCACGACAAGATCAACACAGCCGCACTCTCCAACGTCGCCGAACGCCAAGAGCCCGAGGCCGAAGCCAAAGCCGTGGGCGATTTCTTTGAATACGACCTGAAAGAGAAGGTCACCATTGGCAAGAACCAGTCGGCGTTGGTGCCCATTCTGCAAGTGCGGATCGACACGGAAAAAGTCACTCTCTGGAATGAGGATTCCGATGCACCTCTTCGCGCCCTGTGGCTCAACAACACCAGCGGGGTAGAGTTTGACGCGGGGAGCTTCAACATTCTCGACGAAGGGACCTTTGCGGGCGAAGGAATGATTGACGCCGTGCGCCCCGGCGAAAAGCGCCTGATTTCCTATGCCGCCGACCCGGCGGTGCGCATCAGGGTGGAGGGGAATCCCACGGAAAAGCCCTTCAGCCGGATTCAAATCATCAAAGGCGTCATGATCATGACCAAGGAGGAGCGTGATACCAAGACTTACACCCTCAGCAACTCTGATTCGGCCCCACGCGACGTCATCATCGAGCATCCGCTCCGCCCGGAATGGAAGCTGGCGGACGGCATTAAACCAGAGGAGACCACGGCATCGCTCTACCGCTTCCGGGTGAAGGTGGAACCGAAAGCGGGCGCGCAACTGGTGGTGGAGGAGTATCACCCTCTCGCCACGCGGGTGGAACTCTCGGACGTCGATGATGAGGAGATCACTCTGCTCACCGAGCAGAAGAGGATGACTCCTGAGTTGCAGCAGGCCATCAAGCGGGTCCTCGACCAGAAAGGCTCGATCGACGCGTTGGATGAGCAAGTCAAGACACGTCAGAACGAAGAGCAGTCCATTACCGCCGACCAGGGCCGGATTCGCGAAAACATGAAGGCGCTGAAGGGGAGTCCGGAAGAAAAGGCGCTGCTGCAACGCTACACGCACCAACTGGATGAGCAGGAAGACCGCTTGGCGGCGCTGCGCAGCCAAATTGCCGACCTCAAGGCGAAGCGCCAGCAGGCCTCGGACCAACTCGATAAGATCCTCGCCGAAATCAGTTTGGACGAGAGGTTTTAGCGCGGGCTTCTCATCACACTCGGACCCTTTTGGAGCCTACCAGAAGGACGGGTCTTTACAGGCTGCGGAAAAACTCCTCGGCCCCGTTGTGGGGCACGTCACCGACAATGAAAATGCGCGCAGCGTCTTGGAGTGCGGCGGCTCGACGCCGCCTTGGAATCCGCGCACAAGGAAGAAGGGCGGGCAGGAAGTGCGAGCGATTGGGTACGTGATGGTCTCGGAAGCGGAGGGAGAACAGTTAAGGGGAAAGGCGGCGTCGAACCGCACGCACTCCAAGGCGCTTCGCGCAGCGGGCCCTTCAGGCGGCGGGCCGAATCCAGAATTCAAAATCCAAGATTCAAAATTCAAAATCGGGCATCGAAAATCCAAAATTGGAAATCGGAAGTCGAAAATCCAATATCGGAAGTCGAGAATCCAGAATCGGAAATCAGCTTGCCCGTTCGAGGTATTTGCCTTCGGCGGTATCGACGCGAATCTTCTCGCCTTCGTTGATGAAGGGCGGCACCTGCACCACCACTCCGGTTTCGAGGGTGGCAGGTTTGGTGACGTTGGTCGCTGACCCGCCCTTGATGCCGGGTTCGGTTTGGACCACCTTCAGGTCCACGGTGGCGGGCAACTCAACGTCCACGGGCCGGCCCTCGAAGAACGCCACCTTGAGCAGAACGTCGGGCATCATGTACGCGGCGCGGTCGCCCACGGCTTCCTTGGGCAGGTGAATCTGCTCGTAATTCGCGGTATTCATGAAGTAGTACGAATCCCCGTCGGAATAAAGGTACTGCATCTCGACCTCATCGATCGCGGCGCGCTCGACTGTATCCTCGGAGCGGAAGCGGTGGTCATTCATGGCGCCGGTTCGCAGATTGCGCATTTTGGCCGCCACGAAGGCCCGCAGGTTGCCGGGGGTACGGTGCTCGGCCTTGTAGATGGTAAAAAGCTCGTTGTTGTGCCGGATGATCATTCCGGGTCGGAGATCATTCGCATTCATAGTTGTTCCTTCGTTCTGCTGATGGTGGGGCTTAAAACAGGATGGAGAACCGGGAGTCCTTTCCCGCAAGAGCCCGAAGCAACAATTCTACCGGCTTCCGGGCCTTACGTCAACGACAGCCAGGGAAAGACCGTGCTGCGACAAATGGTATTATTTCTCCCCCGCAACCCGTCTCCGCTAGATGGCGACGCGGTCAAATCCGCTTATCAGCGAATAATCAGCACGCACCGCCGCCTGAAATTCCCGCATTTCGCCCGGTGCAAGGTTCTGGAAGTACTCACCCAAATCATCAGGACGGCTATGGGCTTTAATGGTCTGAGTCCGGGTCCGCGAACAGGTTCAGGTGGTTTTGCTCGAGGAAATCAAGCTTTCGCTGTAATTGGCCATGGTCGTCCCCGGGGTAAATCTGGAAGCCGGTCAGGGCGTTGCACTGCCCTATATCGTGCCGGGTGAGATAGCATTGGCGCCAAGCTCGTTTGCCATTGCTGAACCACATCGTACCCATCCAATCGCGTTCGTCCATGCGACCCGAACTTAGGAGCGCGAGTGCACACAGCGCAATGATGAGAAGCTCACGCTTTGCCGGCATCGATAACGAAAACAAGTAGAGCCCGAAGAAGCCCACTATCACGTAAGTAACGTATCGAGAATTCCAAGCAAGCGCCAGGCCCAAGCACTGCCGCCCATAAGCCGTATTGAAACAGAACAGCAGGCAATAGCCCAACAACAAACTAATGACCGCACTCCGGGTCCAGGAATTGGTTTCGGTCCGGAAGAGTCTTGCCAAGGCCGTGCCCAGGCAAATCACGACTGCCACAAGGAGTAATCCTCCCATGAGGAGCGTGAGAAGCGGCGGGAGGCTGTTTCCCTTGACGACATTGGCGAACATGAGGCTCATGAAAGCCGCATAACGAATGGGGTTCGCAGGGACGATGGAAAAACAATCGGCTGCGGGTTCCAGTTTATAGCCCACAAAAAAGGAGGCCATAGAGGCAATCGACACCAGCAAGGCCGCGGCGCTGGAGGCTTGATATTTCACCGTCTGGTGTCGAGCATGGCAATAGTAGTCAACTGCAATCAAGGGCGGCGTCAGGAAGCCGACAAAGATTCCAAACCCCGTATAGATCAGCAGAAAATTGGTGACCAGAACGCAAAGGTATTTCCAAGGGTATGAGCCCAAGGTCCAAGTGAGGCAGTAGAGAATAATGAGCAAGAGCGGCAAAGAGCCGTGCGAAGGATTGGTCGCTGCGAGCAGAGTCTGATACTGCGCCGGCGTCAGGAAGAATCCAGGAATGATCACATCGGAATAGCGGATAGCGCCAAAGAGCCGGTATTTCAAATACAGCGCCAGAACTGCACTAACGAGTATAACCGCGCCGATAGCGAAATCCTCGTAACGGGTGTTCCATCGAACCGAGGGTTCCAGGAGTTTCGACAACACACCTCCCAAGCCCTGCCGGTGCGGTCCATGCTGCCAGCGGAAAATCTCCCATAAGGAGTGTTTCTCGAATAGGGTGGCGTTATCAAAATCCCACTGATCGTAAAACAAAATATTCACTGCCCGCTGCGAGATCATGCGGAAAAGTCTCAACGCCAACGCCAGGTAGGTGGCAAAGACCAGGATATAGGGCGCGCCATGCAGGAATAGTCCGTATGCCTTTGGCGTGGTTCTCTGATCCGGCCGGGCTCCTTGGACCGCGCTCTGGCGCGCCGCGGCGGTTGCGGGGAGGCGGTCCGTACCCATATCCTTAAGGGGATTTGTCATTGCCGTCGGTAGGCCTCGGGAGAATTTGCTGCAACTGTGCGGACTCAGTTTCCGGGTGTTCCTGGGGCGGGCGCAAAAAGCCGCCGGCCCCCAGGAGCAGGATAAGGCGACAACTTGGGAGGCGCAAGGTCCGGTTCCTCCAGCCAGAGGCGTCTATGGGGGAAGTAGCGGGTTAGCTCGGCATTTCCAGCGTCGCTCCTGTCGCGCGCCCACACGGTTTTTGCGGCGTCGATATCCGCCCGATTATACACCCATTCGTTATCCAAATTATGATATTGATTGTACCGCACTATGACCAGTTGGTCTCCCGGCAGTGCCTCCAATCGTGCCAAGGCCTGGGGCACGGCTAGGCTTGTCAAACTGATTCCGTGGTAGGATACCCGGACGGTTAAGCCATGGATAATCTGCTGGAAATACCCACCCCATCCCCGCGCCACAACTACAATGGAGTGGCATGGTCCCGAACTTGCGTGGGCCACCGACGGAGGGAAAATGAACGCAATCGTCACGACAACAATTAACCCGCCGACAAAAGCCATCAAGCTTTTCGACGCCATGGCGGACTGGCACCTGATCGCGATCGGCGACAAGAAGACTCCTGCGGATTACCGGTTGGAGCGCGGGACCTATGTCACTCCCCGCGAGCAGGAGGGTTACGACAAGGAGTTGTCCGATGCTATCGGATGGAATTGTATCCAAAGACGCAGCTTCGGGTTGCTCTTGGCGTATGACATGGGGGCGGAGATTGTAGCCTTGGTCGACGATGACAATATTCCTTATGACCATTGGGGTCAGAATCTGATGGTGGGAAAGGAGGTGGAGGTCAACCACTATGATACGGACCTTCCCGCCTTTGATCCCATCGGTGCCACCAATATGCCTCACCTGTGGCATCGCGGTTACCCTCTGCAACTTCTTCCCCATCGCAATTACCGGGCCATTTCGAGGAAGTCGGTGGACGTTGATGTGCAGGCGGATTTCTGGAATGGCGACCCTGACATCGATGCCATTTGCCGCATGGAGCACGCGCCGGATTGCGATTTCGACCCTAAATACTTCCCCCTGGCGAGTAATCGCATCTCGCCCTTCAACTCTCAAAACACATTCTTGCTCCGGAAGGTTTTGCCGCACTACTTTCTATTTCCGCACATTGGCCGGATGGATGACATTTGGGCGAGCTATTATGTGCAGGCCAAGGGGTATCGCGTCGTCTATGGAAAGCCTTCGGTTTTCCAGGAGAGAAACGAACATGATCTGGTGGGCGACATGCGGCAGGAGTATCTTGGCTATGAACATAACCTCAAGCTGATCCGTGACCTCTCCGTGGACGCGGAAAGAATCGAGTGGTACCTTCCGCCTGATTCCGCACGGGCTTTCCATCTCTACAGGAGGCACTTCCAGGATGCGTAAGATATTAATCACCGGCGCGGCGGGTTTTGTGGGACGGCACTTCAGCAAACGGTTCCTGGACATTGGAGACTTGGTTGTCGCGGTCGACTCGATCGTACCCTTGACGGGCGGCATCGATCCCAGTCGCGGGTGGCCGCTCTTCAATCCTGGCGATTACCAAAACTTCCATTTCCTCCGGCAGGACTGCCGGCAATACTTCGTGGAACATGCTGACGATGATTTCGATTACGCCCTGCATTTGGCAGCCATTGTCGGCGGCCGATTGATGATTGAATACAACCCGTTAGCAGTCGCCGAAGACTTGGCTATCGATTCCGCCTACTGGCAATGGGCGGTGAAAGCCAAACCCAAGAAAACGGTCTGCTTCAGTTCGAGTGCCGCTTACCCGGTAGAGTTCCAACAACGCGATAACTACCAGTTGCTCCGGGAAGATATGATCGAATTCTCGGGCCGGATCGGGGTCCCGGATATGTCGTACGGATGGGCAAAGCTCACGCATGAGTATTTGGCCCACCTCGCCTATGAGAAGCATGGCCTAAAGTCCGTGGTGTATCGTCCTTTTTCGGGGTACGGGGAAGATCAAGACGGCACGTATCCCTTTCCCAGCATCTGCAAAAGGGTGCTGCGGCAGCGAGGGGATCCGCGAATCGAGGTTTGGGGCTCGGGTGACCAATTGCGAGACTTTATCCACATCGAGGATTGCGTGGATGGCGTCCTCATGACCATGGATAAGATCGACGACGCCGGCGCCCTCAACCTTTCAACCGGCGTTTACACAAGTTTCAAGGAGTTTGTTCGCATGACGGCGGAGATATGCGGCTATCATCCTGAGGTTGTGGGTATGTCCGGCAAGCCCAGCGGGGTTTTTGCCAGGGGAGGAGATTGCGCGAAGCAGCAGATTTACGGATATCGGTTTAAGATCACTTTCCGCGAAGGGATTGAAAGAGCCACGGCTTGGTTCGACCGGCGGGGCCCGAACGCAACCTAGAGACTGTGCTTTCCTGTATTACCAAAGACAAGAATAAAAATCGGGTCCGGCGCCCTCTGGAAAGCTGATATTCTTGCGCGGACCATTGTGGCAGACGTACGGGGAGGAGAAGCCCCGGTTCCTGATACGATATCATTTCTGTTGTTCTGAAATCACTTGGCCGCAGCTCTCGGCAAAGGCGTGGCACACTTCTCGAAAACAAGCAGATCATCGAGGATATAGAAGTAATCCTTCCAAATGATTTCGCCCTCGAACGATCCGACACGACAGTAACCCCACTGATGGGCAACAAGCTCGTATTGTGGCGACACCAACGTTTGGGCAGAAACAAGAAACGCGTCAAATTGACCTGTCCGCATCAGCTTCCCCACATATTGACCGTTAGGGCGATACGTGTACGTCTGTCCTAACTTCCAATCGTAGTAGGAAGGCTTTGGGGCACCGTCGTAGTAATTAGCACATATGTTTTGGTTGAAGTACGGCTGCACCGCCAACGCCCACTCCCCGGCACACGCCAGCCTATGGTCTGGATTGGCGGCGAAGTAGTTCTTCAGGAACTTCGCTGCCTGCGGCGCAGCCGAATACGGACCTTTCAGGTCCGATCGCCAAGCTGCCAGTGCATCATAGACATGTACGATGAAGACCAAGGCGATCATGAGAACAACATTTCGTTGATTTCGGACGCTCAGCTTGTAGAGTGCAGGCCAACTTATCCAGACGCCGAAAACCCAGGACAGGTATATCAGCCCTGCATGCCATGGGGAGGCATACCTGAGCGCTTGGAAGGCAAGTGGTGCGCCGCACACCAATATCGTTAGCGTCAGTTTTTTCGCCCTTGCTGCCAAGCCTAATCCCCCCGCCAGAATACCCGCTGAGAGCATTAAAGGCATCATCGGCCCGATGGAGATAGGTGAACCGATTTCCACAAAAGCGCGGACTATCTGAGTGTCTGCCGTCGCGCTGACGGTTCCAGGTGTCATATCGTGATTAGCCTGAAGCGCGGCGTCTCGTGCTGGAGCTGCCTGCGCGACAGCCAGCAGGCTTGCGATCACGAAGAAGACGGCTGGAATGGCGAAGCGTTTGGAAAAAACCCTTCGCGAACGCCACGCCATCAAGGCATACTCTGCGAAGAGCACCCCCGCAACCAAAAAACCGAAAACATTAGTATTGGCGAGGGCGGCTAGAGCCAGGCAGTAACGGAGCGGCTTGGAGCCTTGGGTCGGATAAAGGACTGCAGCGAGAATGATCAAGAGTAGATTCAAGTTGTAGCTTCGCGCTACGACGGCATACTGGTACGCTGGATAGTACCCAAACACGAACAACACCCGCAGCCAGACGGGAAAGGGTGCGAAAATCAAGATGAGGCCGGCACTCACTGAGGCAATCAGCGCGCTAAGGTAGCTCATGGTCCAATAGGGCGCGCCAAATCTCGCCAGTGGCCAAAGCAGGAGGTGCCATAACCCGGGCGTACCCTCATAGTGCAACCGGCGGAAGAGCATCTCGAAAAGAGAGTTATCCCGGGCGATCAGCCAGGCTTGCGCCTCATCAAACCAGGGCTCGTGGTGATGAACAACTACCAGAACCATGGTGGTGAAGCAAGCCCACGCAAATGCCAGAGTAACGCCATAACGTGGGCGCTCCGTAATTAGGAACTCCATTTCAGCACCCTGATCAATCTCAATTCGGCACACGCGGTCTGAGGTAAAACCCCGGTCGATTTCTAAGCGGCCGGCTTGTTCTCACTTTCCTCTTGGTAATCAGGTTCAGTATTGATGGCCCAGAGGTCGTGGCTGGCCCCCAAGATGTTTCGGGCAGCGCACAAGGCCGTCATCATTGAATGATCTTGATTGTTGTATTTGTGCATGCCATTACGGCCGACAAGCTGCAAATTCGATAGATTGTTCTGAAGGTACACGCGAATTTGGTCCACCTGCTCGGCCCAGCCTGCATCGTACATGGGGTAAGCCTTGGGCATCCGGACCACCGTGCCGTCAGTGATTTCTTCTTCCTTTACGATGCCAAGCTGCGCAATTTCACACCGGGCCAGCTTAATCAGTGCCTCATCAGAGCGGGACCAGAGTTCATCGTTCTCAAATACGAAGTACTCCATGCCCAGGCAGGTTTTATCAGCATCAGGAACCATGGCAGGCGACCAGTTCTTGAAATTCTGAATGCGCCCGACCCTCACCTTGGGTTCATGGATGTATATCCAATTGTCCGGAACTACCTCCCGGCGGCTGATAATCAAGCCGACGATCAGGAAGTCACGATAACGGAGGCTGTTTGCTGCCCGGTAGACCTCTTCCGGCGGGGGCGGGTCGAAAGCATTGATCAAATCTCTGATTGGCATCGAGCTGATGAAGTGCGTTCCCTCAAAGCTCTCTTCACCATTTGCGCCGCGAGTCACGAAGCGTGTTACCGCGCCCTGGCTGTGACAGACTCGAACCACACGCCGCTCCGTCAGGACGCGTTGGCCCGCCTCAATCAGTTGTCTGGTGAGCGTCTCCCACATTTGTCCTGGGCCGCGCTCCGGGTAATGGAAACGATCAATCAGGGTTCTTACCTTGGGGTGTTTCTGCGGGAAGAGCGCGTTGAGGACGACCCTCTTTAATGACAAGCCTCGGATGCGCTGAGCGGCCCACTCGGCGCGAATGGACGTGCACGGCACTCCCCAGACTTTTTCCGTGTAGGTTTTGAAGAAGATCTCGTAGAGACGCTTGCCAAAGCGGTTCGAGACCCACTGCTCGAAGTTCTCTTCCTTGGGGATGGGAAAAACCTGTGAGTGAAGGTAACTCGCCATGATGCGGATGCTTTCAACCAGCCCCAGCCCCAAAAGGGCGTTTTTCGCGTCCAAAGGATAGGAAAAGAACTTCTTCCGGTAGTAGATGCGCGAAAGCCGGGGGCGCAGCATGAGTTTTTCGCCGAGGACCTCCTCCCATATCCGGCCGACTTCGTCCCATTTGGTGAAGAAACGGTGGCCGCCGATGTCGAACAAGTAGCCCTTATAATTGACCGTGCGCGCCAGACCGCCTACCACCGGGTCGGATTCAAGCACCACCGCCGGAATGCCATGCTTAGAGAGTTCTAGTGCGGCCGTAAGACCCGCAGGGCCGGCTCCGATGATCACCACACGTTTTGAGGGCTCGAGTTCTAGCATGCATAATCCTTCTTATATGGGCCGTCGAGGAATAAATGGCCCTTCCGCACCAACGGTCAGCACCGCGACCCTGCGCCACTGGTTTACCAACTCGCCCCGGGAATGGTGGTGGAAAAGGCCAGTGCCGAGGGTGCGAGGACCCAACCGATTCCATCCACCGTTTCAATCCGTGCCGCGAAGGTTGGGTGTAGCTTTCCGGCGGGGGAATCCCTTACCTCCTAGTAATAGTTCTCCACCCGTCTTCGCCCATGGGGATTCACCCTCCGGGAGCGTTCGGGCCGCGTTGCACGCCGGCACTACTACAAAGATACCCTTGCCTTCAAGCACCCGCGTGCTTCCGAGGAGGCGATCTGGACCCGCTCAGACTCAGTCTCATGGCGTTGCTGGGGCGGGTGGGGAAGTCCGCTCGTCCGCCCGGACAGGATAGGGCGACAACCGGGGGGGCGCAAGATCCGGTTCCGCCAGCCAAACGTGCCGCTTCGAGAAATAGCGCACGAGATCAGTATTTTGAGAGTCTCCCATGTCGCGCGCCCAGACGATTTTTCCGGTGTCGATATCCGCCTTGTTGTACACCCATTCATTGTTCAAATCATGATATTGATTGTAACGCACAATGACGAGATGATCTCCCGGCAAGCCCTGCAATTGGGCCAGGGCTCGGGCGCGATCGAAGTTCTGGAAATGCGCGGAATCCCAACTGAAGTCCCATTCGACCGGGGTGGGAATTTGGAGTTGGGGCGCGAAAGCGCGCAACAGGAACAGCAGGATGCAGAGGGCCGGGATCGCCCGCACCAACCCCAGCCCGACACGTTCTCCGCGCCAACACCACAGCCGTAGGTACCGCATGGACTGTAAAACCAGCGCATAGACAGCAGCGGTCATGGGTGCGGCGTACTGCGCGCAGTAGTAGATTGGAAGCGCCAAGCCCACGAAAGTGGCGCCGCATACTGCGACCAGAAAGCCGGTCTTCCCCGCTGTCGCTTTGCGAAGCAACTGCGCGGGACTAAGCGTGGCCAGGAACACGACCAGCGGCAAGATGAGTGCCGGCCCCAGAAAGAAACGGTAGATCTGTTTCAGCTTCCACGCCAACAGGTCAAAGGGAACCGTGCGCGCCACGTAGTAATCGTGCATCTGCCAGTCGTGCAGGAAGAAACGTTCCAACACCGGGTGATGGTACGTGTGAGTCAGATTTAGGGCTTGCCAGGGAAAGTACGGGACGGCAATGTAGGTATCGAGATTTACCTGATAAGGGATGCGAAACGGGCTGCCGGTGACCCTGTAAAAAAAGTATCCCGTCCACAAAAGCGTCCCCACCACGCAAAGGCTCAGGGGTAAGACTACTCTTGGTAACGCTTGCCGCCAAGGGGGGCGCTCCTTTCCGACCATCCACCCTAGCAGGGCCACCAAAACCGGAAAGCCGAAGAACAAAGTCTCGTATGGCCGAGTGTTCACGAGGATGGCGAAACCCATGCCCATCAGCACGGCCAATCCTACCCGAGGCCGTTTCTTCATTCTGGGCAGGGCTCCCAGGACGAGTGCGCCACCAGTTGCTGCGAGTGCCCCTCCGCAGTAGCTGTTCATCCAGTAACTGAAAACCCCGATCCGCAACAGGGGCAACATGCCACCCAGCAATGCCCAGCCTGGCGGCACCCAGCCCTGGAGCATCCAGCAGATTGCCGCGCACATAACCCCCGCGCTCAGCCACACACCCACCCAGGGGTGGCCCCCGATCACCTGGCCCAAGGCGAGCAGTAAACCCTGGCCGGCGTAATGCATCGGCATGTAGGTGGGTTTCTGGTTGACGTAAAAGGTCTCGAAGTGGATCCACATCGGATGGGTCGGGTTCGCAAGGCGACCGTGCGCGAAAGTGTCGGCGGTCAGCAGGTAGCAGAAATCATCCAGAATGCCCGGTTTCGGAACCGGCATGTTGGGGAGCAGGGCAGCGCGTATCGCCAAAGCCAGAACACCCACCAGGAGGACGGCAAGGGCGCGCCTCCTGGCCAAACGGCTAAGGTACTGTTCCGCGGCCTGAAACCACCCGGAGGGGAAGCTGCGAAGGAAACATGTGGCCACGATCAGGATGGCCACCAGAATATACTCGAAGAAGAAGAACATGTTGCGCCCAGGTGACTTTAGTCAGGTTCTGAAAACGCCCCTTCCTGCCTTCCCTGACCTCCGGAATGGTCCAAGGTCTGCCCCCCCTTTCTCAAACTCACTTTGATGATCAACTTGAGGTGAGCCAGGAGCAGTTTAGCAGAATTCTAAGTGTAACCGCTGGAGGGACTTCAACTTTTCAAAATCTATCGAAAGGAAGCGGGATACTCAGCTTAGCCCGGTCCCTTGCCCGCCTGATCCCAATGAAAACGATAGATGCGGAGCTGTATGGTCGTGAACGAATTGGGATGCGCCACTGCTACCTCCGTGGCACAGCAGCGGATGGCCGGGAAATAGTGCAGTAGGACCCGAAGCCAGCGCTCGTCACCCACCAGATAGTCAGGGCGGCGAGCGAAAAGGTACTCCACTTGGCCGCGTTCGGCACGATTTCTGGCCATGGCCTCCTCGTCGACGAGTCCCGAGACGTCCACCAAGTCAAAATGTCCTAAATAGCGAAGGGCCCCAATGTCGTGTGTTGCCACGCGGATACCCGGCGGCGCGTGGGCCTGTAGCCAATGAACTGCCCAAATATTGTTATTCCGAATGCCTGCTTTGTCATTAACATAGCTGGCTTGCAGGCTGACCAAGTTAAAGTAAAAAATCCCTGTCAAGGCGGCTAGAAAGACGGCCACGCCCCAGCGCGGGATTCGGTACCTGCCTGTCTTGTGCAGGAGAACACTGAAACCGTCGCCCGCGAGGATGAAGAGGAAAGGCATAAGTGGATGCAAGTAACGCCCCTGGTACGAGCCAACCTCGCTGGGAAGAAGCAACCAGAACATGACTTGAGTTATGAGGACCCAGGGTAGAACCCCTATCACAAGAGGCCGCGCCTTCTTCGTCCAGAGCGCGGGAAGCAGCGGCAGAATCAGAGGCGCCCAGATCATTTGCATTTTCTGCGCGTAAAGGAAAGAGCGAAGGTGGAGGGGCAGACGAAACTGGTTATACAGGTAGACCTTCGTCAGGGCGGAGTGGGGCGCGACGGTGCCCAACATCAGCCACTGCGTAAGCAAAACCAGCAGCATCGCCCCGGCAAGATGCCCGGCTAACCTCGCGAGGCGCCATATCCCCTGTCGCCGGCGGGCGGCGAACACAACCACATAGAACATCAGGCTGGCTGCCAGCCAAAAGCCCTCAGGGCGCGCCAATGCGGTGAAATAAAGCCACATTGCCGGCCATAAGTTGCCCTTACCCTCGTTACAGGCTTTGATCAGCGACCCCACGCAGGCGACAGTCAGAAACATAAATAGAGTCGTTTCCATTCCGTTGAGCGCGTCAAAGACCAGGTATCCTGTTAAAGCGGTGGCCATTGCAGCGTATAGCGACGCTTCCCAGCTTTGGGTTAAGTACATCGCCAGGGCCGCGGTGCGTTGGATGAGAAGGACGAAGAATAACACCCCCAAAGTTGCGCATGCGAGCTCCAGGGGAAGTCCAAGCCGTGCCGGCATGCTCAGCAGCATGACATGAAGCAAGGTTGTTGTGCCCGGCGTCGAATGTATTCCGTCATAGCTCACACGGCCGATTGCCGCCAGATTGCGGGCGAACTCCAACGTAATGTAAGAATCGTCAAATGGGAATTGGAAGGTTCCGGAAAACCAGACAAAGCAGGCGACAGCGGAAAGGCCGGCCAAACAGGCAGGTAGGGTTATCTTCAGGTTCGACTTGCTGTCGGGGGTTGGACGGCGGACAACCGAGTCTCTCCAACTCATAGCGCGGTGAATCCTTTCGCATTCGAACCACCGGCAGTGGAATTCAATCCGTGCAGGAAGATGGCACCGTTTTCCTTTGCTCCTTCCCTGCTGGGTGAACGTGCAAAAACACCCTCAAAAGTCCGAGCTGGCGGCAGCAAGGAGGGGAAACGCCATTAGTCTAGCACAAGGTTTCAGACTCGTCCAAAACAGGCGGTTCCCGTACCCCCGTGCTGTTCACTCTTCGGCCCTACGCCATGGTCTCCGGAGGGTTAGGTTTGGCGAAGCGGTTCTGTGGTAGAATACCGCCTCGGTTAGGCCTAGAGCGTTCTCTTGGATACGCTCGCCGCACCGGTGAGCCCCAACTGCAAATAGAGAATGAAACAGAGACTTAGGTTTTTCGGTGGGTGTGTCGTCGTCATCAGTGTCTATGCACTGGCAACCCTTCCTGTTCTCTTGACCTTTCCTCCCGTCTGGCCGGACGAAGTGAACCTTTACTCACCCGCTGCTGCCCTGGCGCGAGGACAAGGCATGGGAACGGCAGTGCTGGCCGGTTTCCTTCCCGGAATCGATCGCTACACATACTGGCAGCCCCCAGGATACTTTTTCTTCCTCTCGCTCGTGCTCCGGGTTGTGCCCCCTGCCGGCCATTTTGTAGCGATCCGTTTATTCTCCTGGCTTCTCGGGGTGGTCGTTCTGTTGCTGGGGGCCGCCATCCTCAAACGGCTCGCCCCTAATGGAATATGGGCGCTCCTCGGGCTTGCAGTGCTGGGGACCGAGGTGAGCTTCATGCAGTCCGCCAATGTGGGGCGCATGGAGATGTTGTCGTTGGCGTGCACGATGGCGGCTTTGAATGGGTACCTCGCCTATCGAGAGAATGGCCGGCGACACCTTCTCGCCGTGGCGAGTCTCTTTGCCGGCCTAGCCATGATTTGCCATCCGGCAGGAATTCTGGCGCCCTTCGTCATGGTCGTGCACGAAATCGTTGCCCCCTCGTCCCGAGAGAAAAGGACAAGAAATGCCGCCATTTTCGTGGGCTGCATTGGAGCGGTCTTCGTGCCCTGGTTCGTATACATTCTGCAGGCGCCCGACCTGTTTCTCGCTCAGACGTCGGCGCAATCGATTCGAAAGTCATTACATCTGGGCACGCTGTTGACCACTCATGGCTATCGGTATTGGCTCATGTCCCCTTTTGGAAATGCGGTTCGGCCATTGGGGTATCATCTGGCTGGGCTGTGGCCTTTTCCCCTGGGGAGCGCCACGTTGATTCCAGTTCTGATTCTGGGTGTCGGCTTGGGGGCATTGCTGGCGAAGACCCGGGGCCGCGTCGAGGCCTCCATCCTGGGCGCCTGGGCTCTGGGGGGTTACGCCTTAAACCTCTTTATGCCGGAATTCTGGTATACCGTTCACTTCATCACCCCGAGTTGCCTGCTGCTGGGTTGGGCTGTGGCTGAGTCCTCCCGGCGGTGGATGCGCGCAGTGGCTTTAGCGACGCTTATGGCTGCCGCGGCTTGGAATTATGGCGTGGCGAAGTTGCTTTGGTGGGATAGCAGAGACGGTTGGTGGGTCTACAGATCCTATTGTTTGTCTCTTTCGCGTAGGATCCCCCCCCATTCCACCATTCTCCTCGCGTCCATTCCTGATCCCTACTTTGGCTTGATCGACAAGAATATGTCCTATCGGCTCTATGAATTCGTGCCCGTTGGTGTTCCTGTTGATCAAGCTCAGGTGGAGCAAACATTGGCCGAGGTCGACTATGTGGTGGGCAGTGATTGTTGCCGTCCCCAGTACCTCGTGGATTACCTCACAGCCCACGGGAAAGTGGCAGCGGAGTTGGGGCGCCGGGATTTTCTGTCGCCTCCGGTGGTACTCTGGAAGCTGCACGATCGCCCGGATCTTCTTAACTCCCAGGGTCGAAATCCAGGGAAGGGCAGATGAGCAGGATGTGCTGCTCCGGGTTTCCTCATGATTGACGGTCCAGTTGAATTGCTCCCCTCGACGCTTTCACCACGCTCCCGCATGTGGCTCGGAGTGTCGCTGTTTGTGGTTGTGCTGCAAGGATTACATTCCATCTGCTATCCCATCGGGCGGGACCAGGCCATTTTTCTTTGCATCGGCCAGCGCTTGCTGGAGGGGAAGCAGCTTTATCGTGACGTCTGGGATATCAAGCCTCCCGGGATCCTTTACCTTTATGCCGTCATTGTGAAGATTTTTGGAAGCGTAATGTGGTCAGTGGGCTTGGTGGACATCCTTTGGCTCCTGATCATTTCCTGCTTCATTTTCAAATTCGCGGAGCGCCATTTGGGAACCGCCCCGGCGGTCATGGCTGTGGTGCTCCATGCGGCTGTGCGGGGCTGGTTGGGCTATTGGGATGCGGCACAGCCGGAGAATTTTCTGGTCCTTTTCGTCTTCGCCGCGTATTTTCTATCGAGTTACAGGGGGCGGTTGTGGTGGCTCTACGGTTTGCTGTCTGGGATCCTCTTCGCCGCGGCATTTTGGCTCAAATACAATGCCTTGGCCTTTGTTCCCATGGTGTTGGTCCTGCCCTATCTCGATTTTACGCCGCTTGACAGAGGCGCCAGGCTGCCGCGCTTTACCCTTTCTGGCCGGGAGTGGATAAAGCGGTCGGGATTTTGGGCGGCTGCCTTCGCCGGGGTGGCAATGGTCCTCGTTGGGTATCTGGCGTGGGCTGGTGCGTGGCCGGCCATGCACGAGAGCCAGTTTGTGATCCTCCCGCGCCACAACGCTTTGGTCATCGAGAAATCCCGGAGTTATTGGCTCTTCGTCTATCGCAATATGAGTATGGCCTTCGGGTGGTGGTCATTGCTGGCGGCAACGGTAGCAATCCTAGTGGCTCGGCGCGCTCGCGATCTCAGCGCCACCCTGCCGGTATTCCTGGCCACCGCCATGGGAGGGCTTTGCACGGCCATGCAGGCGCGCTTACCGACCTATGCCTTTGAAACTTGCTATCCCTTTTTCGCCATGCTTGGGGGCTACGTGGGAGTGAAAGTCTTCCAGGCCTTCCGGCATATTTCCCGGCAGTGCCGGGATCGGGGATGGCGCCTCGCCGCCGTCCTGGTTTGGATTGTTTTTGCCAACCTGGCTTATTTGCCCCTGCCCGATGCGGCCGTCCAGCTCAAGCTCTACTTCTACGACCTGGAGGCGTGGAGGCACGACCGCGACACCTTCTATAGAAACTACCCCTGGGCGCGCCCCATCTCGCATTATGCTGGCCAGATGCATGTCATCCAGTATCTGCGCGAGAAATCCACACCTCAGGATGGGGTGTTTATCTGGGGAAGTGAGCCGCTGATCTACTTTCTGGCCCACCGGAATCCGCCAACACGGTTTGTAGTGAACTTGGACCTGATTTCGCTTTGGACCCCCCCCTCTTGGCGCGGGGAATTAGTGCGCGGCCTGGAAGCTGCGCCTCCCAAATACATTGTGGTGGTGCGCCATGACGGGGAGCGCACACTTCCCTTCAACTTTCCTGATTCCGATGCCTACCTCAATCAGCGGTTTCCGGCGCTTCGGGAATTTGTGACCCGCCGCTACCAAAAGGTTGATGATTACCAGGATTTCACGATCTATTGTCATGACTAACCAGCCCGTCGAATCCCCTCCCTCGCCCGGCACGGCCTCACGGAAGTGGCTGGCGGGAACGCTGGTATTGGTATTCTTACGGGCACTCCCTAACCTTCGCTATCTGATCGGCAGGGATCAGGCTACCTATTGCCTAATCGGGCAGGGACTCTTACAGGGAAAACTCCTTTATCGTGACCTTTGGGATAACAAGCCCCCCGGCATTTTCTACATCTATGCGTTGATCGTGAAGATCTTCGGACCCGTGATGTGGTCCGTGGGTTTGGTCGATATTCTGTTGCTGCTGGTCATCTCTTGCTGCATTTTCTATTTTTCCCGGCGATATTTGGGTGATCCCGGCGCTGCCCTGGCGGTGACCTTCTACGCCTGCCGGCACTGCCGACAGGGGTACATCCATGCGGCCCAGCCGGAATCCTTCCTACTGCTCTGCGTTTTCGCCGCCTGGTTCCTGTTACAGGGAAGAGACCCTTCACCCCCGGTGCTCGGCGCCGCCACTTCCGGCTCGGCGGATCTGCGAGCCCCAGAGAGAGGGCGGGGTTCGACCCGGCGGGTGTCGCGGTGCTTTGCCGTGGGGTTGATTTTGGGCGCGGCCTTTTGGATGAAATATAACGCTGTAGCATTTTTCCCCTTCGTGACGCTGCTACCCTTTGTTGATTTCAGCGAATGGGCGCATGGTTCATCGCGCCTGCGCATGACTATCTCCTGGAAGGATGGGTTGGGGCGGATGATGATCGTTGCGGCGGGCTTTGTATCCGTCGTCGCGGCTGTATTGGCCTATTTCCGGATTTCCGGCGCGTGGCCGGCGATGAGAGAGGTCCAGTTTGAGGTACTTCCGCGTTACGGCGCCATGGTCTTCCATTGGAGTTTTTATTTCGTCTACTGGGCGCTTTGGCAAACCCAGAACCACATGGGGATTTGGTGGGAGCTGATGCCCGCGCTCACGCTGCTGATTGCCTGGTGGCGCCGCGAACTGGGCCGGATTGCGCCGTTCACCTTGATGGCGCTGGCGGGATATATTTCCACCGCGATGCAGGGCCGTTTCCACCCCTATTACTTTGAAACCTGCTTTCCGTTTTTCGCCCTGTTCTGGGCCTATGTCGGGGTGAAAACATACGACGGCTTCATGCAACTGCAGCGAATCTTCAGGCAACGCCGTTGGTTTTTGGCTCGAGGCTTGTTGTGGGTGGCGTTTGCCTGTCTCGTCTTCTCGGTGCTTCCGGAAGAAAGCGTGCGGGTGGTTGAGCAGTACCGCTTTGCGGCGGACTGGTGGCGGGATCCGGAGTCCTCCTACAAGACCTATTACTGGCAATTGCCGCTGGAAAAAATCGGAGACCAATTGCGCGTGGTCGATTACCTGCGAGCGAATTCCCAGCCCCCGGATGAGGTCTTCGTTTGGGGCACGGCGCCCCTCATCAACTATTTGCCGCAACGGGCATACCCCAGCCGGTTTGTTTCCAACCTGGGTTTGATGTCCACCTGGGCGCCGGAAAGTTGGCGCCAGGAACTTGTGCGCGCCTTGGAGGCGAAGCGGCCCCGTTATGTCGTGGTTGAGCGCCATGACGAAGTCCCTACTCTCACCTTTACCGCGAAGGATTCAGAACAATACCTGCAAGTCTACCCCGCCCTGGCAGGCCTTTTGCAGCGCCAATACGAGCCGGCCGTCAACTACACCGATTTTGAGGTTTACATATTGAAATAGAAAATGAGAGATCTACCACCAAGGCACCAAGGCACGAAGAGAGGGAGGAGTCAAAAGCCGGAACGCACAGAGCGTTCTGGCTCTGATTTTTTTTGCTACCAGCATTTCTTGGTTGCTTGGAGTCTTTGTGTCTTGTTGGTGCAGTTTTTTTTGTTGAAGCACTACGGATCGCGGAAATAGAGAGCCGCCAGCACCGCCAGGGTGAGAAGCGAAATGATCACCCCTAGGTGGAAGCCACGCTGGCGATAGTCAAAGCGGATTTCGTGCAGGCCGGCTCCGGCGTAGACGGCGCGAAAAATCTGGTTGGCGCGGAGCACCGCCGCGGGGTGACCGTCGAGGCTTGCTTGCCAATTGGGATCGTATCGATCCAGCAAGACAACATAAGCGGGGCGCGTGAGCTGCGCCCGCAGGGTGACGGAGTTGGGGTCGCGATGCACGATTTCCACCTGGCCGGCGGGCGCGCTGCCGTTGTCCGGAAGCGTAGCGCCGGGCTTTAGCCCGGCATCCCCGGCTGCCGGCCTCAATGCCGGCGTTACATCCCCGCGTGCCGGGCTAAAGCCCGGCGCTACATCCGGCGCGGAGCCCGGCGCCGCCGCGAGAATAACCGTATTGAGCGCGTCAAAATCCGGCGAGGCCAGGTGGTCCAATGTCTCGACGGAATTCGTGGAAAGCAGGGAATTACCCGCCACGTAGGTCCGGGGGACAAAGCACAAATCCTCGTACAACCGGCTGGGCTTCGGTGAGCCATTGAAGACCTTGCCGATACCGCGCGTGGCAGCAGAATCAGCCGGCGTGGGGCGAATGATGTACTTCACGTTGGTGCGGCCCAACATGCAATCGACGTGCAAAGAGTCGGTGGCATGGCTGTTCTGGTAGATTTCGACGTCATAGAGATAGGGCGGCAGCGAGCGCTCCAGATCCAGGTTGATGTTTCCCTCCACTTGGTTGAGCATGGAGCCCGTGGCGAGTTGCAAGCGGGCTTGGAAGGCTCCTTGCGCCACCGGCCCGAAGTCAGCCGCTTCCGGGATCGTATCGAAATTGATATAGGTTTGCAGGTTCTTGTTGTCCGGTGTCTGAACGATAGGCCAAAAGGAAGCGACGCGATAGGTTCCCGGCGGCTCCTTGAATTCCTTCAACACCGGGGGGTGGTAGGTGAAGAAGGTTTTGGGCACCGTTGGGTTTGCGTCGTAATTCGCCATCACCAGTTGGCCTATCGCCAGCAGCGCGAAGGCATACAATCCCGGGCGCGCCCATGATTTCCCCTGTTCCAAGCCGTAGGCCAAAACAATTCCGCCCAAGCAGAATCCGGCGAGGCCGGGAAGTTGGAAGCGCAGCATGGTGATGAGGAAATCCGGCATCTGGTGAAGGTTGAATGGCGTTTCCCCGAGCGCACTCAGCACCCAACGGGTGGGCGACATAATGAAAGCGGGGAGCAGCCAGGCCACGGCCAGAACCGCAACGATAAAGGCGAGGAATACTTGGAGAGGCGCGAGCAGCCGCCGGCCATGGGTCTTCCACGGTGAATCCGGTGCGCGTAGTGCGTCAAACCCCCACCCCGCTAGAATCGCCAGCAGAAACGCCACAAGGACCAGGAGCTTGACGGGATAGCGCACCACGGTAAGCGGTGGGAAAAGCAAATAGGCCAGAGCAAAGACCGGCGTAAAGTGGCCGAAGGAAAGCAGCAAGAATGCTCCGGCCGCGCCGGCCATAAAGTTACGCCGGCGGTCGCGTCCCAGCACCCATCCCGCCAAAGCGCAGAAGAGAGGTACAAAGCCAATAAAAACGGAAATGAAATAGGGGAGATTCGAATCTGACATCAACCACAGCCACCCGGTCGGGGCGCCTATGCCGGAGCCGAAGAAGTCCGGCACAATCATTTCCGGCAACGAAAATGGGTTCACGGCCCAATTGGCGGTTTCGCGAAAGCGCAAGCCTTGCACGCCGCGCCGCGACTGGCTGAGCAGGTTGGAGGCAGGCAAGAACTGCGCCGCGCTAAGCAGTATCATCCCCGCGCCCAGCAGAGAGAAAATCACCAGCAGGCGGAAATTGGGCTTCGACCAAAGTTTGCTCCAAGCGCCCCATCGATGGAAAGCGTAGGCGAAGCAAAGGCTGAAGGTCGCGAGCATGGTCATCGGTTCGCCGGCCAGCCACTGGAACGAGAAGATCACCACGAGCAGGATCCACGGGCGCAGTCGCCTGCTTGCCAGGGCGCGGTCGGTAACGAGCAGCGCCCAGGGAATCCAGGCGGCGCAGGCCGACTGGTTATAAAGATCGCCGAGGGAAAGCACCGGTCCGCTGAACATGAAGACGATCGCGGCGAAAAAAGCCGCCAGATAGGATTGTCCCCACGAGCGAGCCAGCACGTAGACACCAATCCCCGCCAGGGCAAAATGCACCAGGAAGTGCATCGTGAAGGCGATATCGATGGGAAGGAGAACAATGAGAAGCGTGAACGGATAGAAAAAAAGGAGATTGGGATTTGCCAGCACCGGCTGACCGTAATTCAAATAGGGGTTCCAGTAGGGAAGAAAACCCTGGCGGCAGAGATCGTGGATGAAGCGCGCGTTGGGAAACGTATAGTTGTAGACGTCGCGATAAAAGAGCATAGCGGACGTAAAAGCGACTTTCCAGAACATGCCCAGCAAGCTCGCGGCGAGCAGCACCACGGCCAGGCAGTCCCAGCGAGTTGGCCGCAAAGGTTGTGGCGTCGCGTCAGGCGCCCGTGGTGAGGTATCGGGATGGGGTTTGGTCATGCAATCACGTATGCAGTCTCTTGAAAATCCCCTCAGGGATGGCGCGCACAATGAGCATGATAACTCGCCAGAACCAGGGGACGTAAACCACGTTCTTACCTGATTCTACGGCATGGTAGATATCCCGCGCCACGGCTTCGGGTGGAGCCACCAAAGGCAGCTTGCCCTTGCCAAATACCATGCGCGTGTCGACGAAGCCCGGCTTCACGGTGATGACGTTGACGCCGCTCTGGTAGAGGCGGTTGCGCAGGCCTTGAAGGTAAGTGGTCAGGCCGCCCTTTGCGGACCCATAGAGGTAATTGCTCTGGCGGCCGCGGTCTCCGGCAACCGAAGAGAGGGCGCAGATGAATCCCTTGCGTTTTTGCTCAAAATGGTTGGCCAGGACCTCGAGGGCGAGCACGGATCCGGTAAAGTTGGTATCCAGAATCCGGCGTGCTTCGCTCAAATCTCTGTGTGCCACCTCGGGATCTCCCAGGTAACCGGTACACAGAACGGCTCCCTGGAGCGATTCGCCGGCCGCAGCGATGCACGCCGCCAGCGCCGATTCCAGGCCCTCAAAGTTCAGCACATCGACTCGCGCGGCACGGGCGTTGACGTTGTAGCGCAGATTCAGGTCGGCGGCGAGAGCTTGCAACTCTTCCAGGTCGCGGCCGGCGAGAATGAGATCGTGCTGGTGAGAGGCGAACTCCCCCGCCAAGGCCCGGCCGATGCCGGCATTAGCGCCCAGGATTAGAATACTCGACAAGAAAGCTCCTTAATTGACGATTGGATCATTGTCGATTGTCGATTGACGATTGTCGATTGAACCCATAAAAGCGGGCATCTTAACTAAGCAATCGTCAATCGACAATCGTCAATCGACAATCCTCAACCTCCGCGCCAGGGAAGAACGAAACAATCTCTCCGGATCCAACTTTCGCTGGATGGCCCGGAACGATTCGAGCTTGGGATACATGGCGGCGAAATCCTCGGCGCGCAGCACTGCATCTTTCGCCAAATAAATTCGTCCTCCATAATCCAGAGTCATCCGGTCGAGTTCGTGGAGAAAGGGAACGAGCCCGCGCGCGTTGGGAATATCCAAGGCCAAAGTGTAGCCGCGCAGCGGGAAGGAGAGCAACCCATTGCCGGCATCGCCGAAGCGCTTCAAGACGGCCAGGAACGACGCGCGTCCGGAGCGCGCCAACCGCTCAAGGATGGTGCGAAGGCCGGTGTGTCCGCTGGCCTGCGGAAGCGCGATCTGGTATTGCACAAAACCGTGCTTGCCGTACATTCGATTCCACTGGTTGATGGCATCGAGCGGATAAAAGAACTTCTCAATGTTTACCAATTGCCGCGGCGCCGTGCGGTGAACGGTGTAATAGGCGGTATTGAATGCTTTCAAGCTCAGCCAATTCAAGGTCCACGAAGGGAAATCGACGAAAAGATTCCATCGGGGGCCGGTGGGAGCCGCCAGCACTCGCCGGACGCGCGCGGGCAACTCGGCCGCCGCCGCGTGATTGCCCCGCATCAGGACGCAGCGGCCCATGGTTTTGCCGGTGGCGAGGGCGTCAATCCACGCCACCGAGTACTCATAATGTTCGTCCGAGGCTTCCATCGTCGCCAGAGCGTCTTCCAGGTTTGGCGCTCGGTAATAATCCACGAACACATAGGCCGAATCCACTCGCCGCAGCCGCAGCCGCGCGCTCAGGACGACTCCCGTCAGGCCCATGCCACCCACCGTCGCCCAGAAGATTTCCGGATGGGCGTCTGGGGAGCAGAGCAGAATTTCGCCGGTGGGAGTGAGCAGGCGGAAATCCAGAAGGAAGTTGGAAAAAGATCCATCCTGGTGATGGTTCTTGCCGTGAATGTCGGCGGCGATGGCTCCGCCCACGGTCACATACTTTGTCCCCGGCGTTACGGGCAGAAACCAACCGCGCGGAAGGAAGTACTGAATGATCTCCTCCAGGCTCACGCCGCTCTCGCATTCGAGCACGCCGGAAGCGTGGTGGAAGGAGAGAAAACGGTTCAGCCGGAGGGGCCAGATCACTCCGGCATTTTCATTCAGGGCGGCGTCACCGTAACTGCGCCCCAGGCCGCGAGGAATGTAGGAGGATTCGAGGCCCGAGGCCAGCGCGGCCGCCACCTCGCTGCGTTTCTCCGGCCGGAAAACGTGGCCCGATTGCACCGGGTAGCGGCCCCAGCCGGAAAGCGATTTGGTCGCGAAGGTAGGTTTGTTGTCAGTCATCAGTTTTCAGTCTTCAGCCGTCAGTTTTCAGTTATCAGTCATCAGTTTTCAGTCATCAGTCTTCAGTCGCCGGTCTGACAACGTAAGTTCTCAGGCCTCACTCCTAAGACGCTGGATTAAAGAACTCAGCATTCGTTTCACTTCCACGACTCCTCTTTCCAGGTCCTGATATTCCTCGATTTTTAGAAAACTCAAGTCTCGGGCGAGGAGCAGTTGATACTCGAGTTCACTCGCGGATCCGGTTGCCCTTTGAAGAAATCGGCCAAAATCCGCCCTGCCTCCTCTCCCACAACCCTCGGCGATGTTGGAAACAATGGAAGCCGCAGCCCGCCGCATTTGGCTGGTCAGACCGTAGAGTTCCTCTCTCGGGAACCGGGCTGTTAGTTTGTAAATAGCCAGCGTAAGCTGGTGCCCTTTTTCCCAAACCTTGAGCTTCTTGAAGTCCTGCAGCACCTCCTCCTCAGCACATTGACTTGCCACAAACCACGCAAGGGCTTACCACTAATACGGAGATCTGACTACTGATAACTGAAAACTGACGGCTGATAACTGACAACTGATAACTGACGACTGAAAACTGATGACTGTTCCTAAAGATAGATTATCAAGATTACGGATGCCGCCCATAAAAGCACCACCGAAAGTAATACGGGATCTGTAAATAGAGACCGCGTGGGGTTGCCTCCTTGCTGGCCCTGATGGATGAGGTAGAGATAACGGAAGATTCCAAACAAGACAAAGGGAATGGTCATCTCCAGCCGTTTTCCGGGAAATTTGCTCTGAACGTCCGGCGAGAGGGTGTAGAGCGCGTAGGAAACCACCGTGGAAGCAGTGACGATGCCGATGAGCTGGTCCAGAAAGTACGGCGAGTAGTCCGCCAGGATAGCGCGGTGGTCAGAGGCGCGGCGCCCTAACAGAACCAGTTCATGACGGCGTTTGCTGAGAGCTATAAAAAGCGCCAGCAGGGTCGTACACACAATCAGCCAGGGAGAAATGGCGACGCGAATCACCAAACCCCCGGCAATCACGCGAATCAAGAAGCCCGCTGCCACAATGAACACATCCAGAAGAACAACCCGCTTCAGGAATGTGGAATAAAGAGCATTGAGCGCAAGGTATGCCAGGACGATGGCAAAGAAGCCGGCATTGAGCCTCCACGCCTCGATCAGGCCGGCGGCCCCCAAAATCGCCCCGACGATTCCCGCGGTCGTTGGGCTGACCCGGCCGGAAGCAATCGGTCTGAGCTTCTTGACGGGATGGTGGCGGTCTTCCTCGGCGTCGAGAATGTCGTTCAGGACGTACGTGGCGCTGGAGACCAGGCAGAACACCAGCGTCGCCAGGATGACTTGGCGGCAACGGTCCCAGCGCGTAAGGCTCTGGGAAAAGATAAGGGCGGCAAAGATGAATCCATTCTTCACCCACTGCTGCGGCCGCAACGTTTCCACCAGCGCCCGCAGCGTGGAGCCGCGGTGGCGAGGCGTGGCTTCGACAGAAAGCGAAGTTGCAGATGAATCCAATCCGGCTCCCGAGTTGTAGCGCCGGGCTTTAGCCCGGCATGTGAAGTGCCGGGCTAAAGCCCGGCGCTACGAGTATGCAACAAGTCCACTTCAGGGTAACCGAACAACCTTGGTTTTTCAACGCGAATTGCCACGCGAATTGGCACGCCAGCGCGCCTAGGCGGCAAGTTAGTGATTACCGGTAGCGACATTTTATGAATTAACTTGTTTCAAGATTATTAATTTCGGCCATTTCCTGCGTGCTAAACCCAACGAGTTCCGGCTCGATGGCGAGGGCCATGCCGGTTCGCGCCCACACCGTTTTGCGAATGTGCCGGGCCAGTGCGATCACGTCCTGCGCCGTGGCTCCGCCCTGGTTGACCAATACCAGCGGCTGGTTCTCATTCACCTGCGCGCCGCCAAGGCGATGCCCCTTGAGCCCGCAGATTTCGATCAAAAAAGCCGTGGGAATCTTGATGGCGTCCGACGACGGGAAGCGCTGCCGTATCTCTTCCAGGCGCGCCAACTCTTGCGGCGAGAAGTTGCGTTGAATATTCTCGTGCAGCGCCTCGTATTCGGGTTCGCGGAGGGACAAATTCTTGAAGAACGAGCCGGCATTCCCACCCCGCTCCTCGCGCGGAAAGGGGAGTTTGCGGTCACGGATGGAGATGATCGCCCGGCGGATTTCCGCAAGCGCGGGCTGCGTCGTGCCGCGCTCCTGGAAATAAGCCTGCAGGTCGGGATAATCAAGCTGGGGACGCCCGTGCTTGGAGAGACGGAGCGTCAGCCCCACAATGATAAGCTTCCCTCGGGCGCTGGTGTTGAAGATGCTGCGCCGGTAGCCAAACCCACATTCGGCGGCATTGAGAAGGCGGGGCGCGCCGGTCGAGATCTCCATCACCCGCGCCGACTGCACGACGTCGCTTGCTTGCCGGCCGTAGGCGCCGATGTTTTGCACCAGCGCCGCTCCCGCCTGGCCGGGAATGTGGGAGAGGTTTTCAATTCCCCACCAGTGGCGCTCCACGGCATGTTGCACCAGGTCATCCCAGGTTTCTGCCGCGTTCACCTCCAGAGTCACCGCCTCAGAGTCTTCATGCCGGATTTCGATCCCACGACACGCCGGATGCACCACCACGCCGTCAAACCCGTGGTCACTCACCAGGATGTTGCTGCCTCCGCCGAGGACGAAAAGCGGAAGGTTCTGCCTGCGGGCGAACTCCACAACCCCACGGAATTCCTCAACCGATGTGGCGTGGGCGAAATACTGCGCCGGGCCTCCGATTTTGAAGGTGGTGTAGGGCTTCAGCGGCTCCGCTTCTTGTATGACCGGGCTTAGGGGGCCAGGTGGCGAGGGCATAAGGCGTGATTGTAACAGGTCAACGGACGCGGCATTAACTTGCTTTTACTCCCCTGGCTCCCTTGGGGGAGAGGGGAGAGGAATTGATGCCCACAATAGCAAAACAAAAATTCAGTTCCCTCTCCCCCAAGGGGGGCGAGGGAAGAACCTTCGCGAGGGCCCTAGTGCGTGGCGGCGTACTGGTCAGCGGCATCGCGAATGGCGAGCATAAGCTTTTCGTTGGCCCCGCCCTGGCGCAAGCGGTCTTCCGTGGCGCGATCCAAGCGGAAGCTGACTCCGCGCTGCTGAACGAGAGTGAAGAGGCGTTCCTTCGCCACCGCGCCGCCCTCCAGCAGGTGCAGGATCTGGCTGAGGCTCAGCGCCTTGGAATCGGCATCGGAGACTTTCGCACCGGCCATATAGCGTATCGACTGAATCAGCTCCTGGCTGGCTCCCGCGGCGCGCAGCTTCTCCTCCACCTCGGGATTGACCTCAAAGCTGACGCCGTTGTCATCGACGTTGGCGATGATGTCTGATTCCGGCACGTGTGACTGGAGCAAGCTCATCACTTGGTCGAGCTTGACCGCATGGGTCTCGTAACTGCGAAATTGCGGGGCGGCGGGGTTGTGGATGGCCGCCAGCAACTTGGGTTCGGCGCCGAGGTCCTGGAGCCGCTGATCGGTTTCCGCCGACGGCAGAAACTTCACGCCGCATTCCACCACGAGCTGAACCAGCCGGTCCATGGTGACGCCGGCGTGCAGCAGGTCTCCCAGTGATGTCAGTTCAAGGATTTTGGCGCGGCCGCCGCCCCGGCAGGCCCCCGAAGGCGTGTGCAGGTAAAAGGTGGCGGAGAGCGTCCTCCCATCGTGGTCGTGGGCCTGTACCTCGATGGCATTGCTGCCGGGCAGAAGCTCAAAGCCCGGGCGCGTGTGAAGGTTGATCCGCAGCACCTTGCCGTTAAGTCCCGGCCGGGTTTCGGAAATCCGCGACGCGGCGGCGCCATTCACCTTGGGGAAGATCTGACCATAATCGATGTTGTCGGCATCGGGACGCAGGATATGAATAAGAATCAGCTTTACGTCCGTGGATTCGACGTTCAGGTTGGATTGATCGGTGGCCGCAATTTGCGCCTCGGGAATTTCTATTTGCAAGGCGGGGGAATTCTCCGCGGGGGGATGGGCTCCGGCCGACCCAGCAGCAAAAAGTAATCCCCCCACGACACTCATCAGAACCACGAGTCGAACCGCCGGCGGACGTTTGTTCTCCATAGCGATGCTCCGCATGTTATCACTGTTTGGTAACGATCGGCGCCACGGTTGAGGCGGCCCCGGCCAGGGCGCCGGTGGTGCGCGACACGCCGGCTCCCACCTGCACCGCCTTCCCTACCGCATCCCTGGTGCCCGGGACCTTCCCCTTGGCGGAAGAATCATACTTGCTGCTCGAGGAGACACCAGGCGCTGTGCCGCCCCCGCCGCCCGCCAGGAGTATGCCGCCGCCCCCACCGACCGGCGCCTGCGGATAAGCGGGCTTCCAGTGGGTATCACCCAGCAGGCGCAGATAGTCATAAAGAATTTCCATGTTGGAGGGCAGCGTCGCGCCATATTTCCAAGCCTCCACGCGCGCGTCCTGGTAGCCGGTGACGTAGTCCTTGATGGACTGGGCGGCCGCCTGTTGGCTGGCGGAGTCCGGCTTGTCAATCAGCAACAGAGCTTGCTGAAGTTCCGCTTCCGGGATGAAGTGCCGGTTGGCATCGAGTTTGACGGCGTTGGCCAGCTCCGTGCGCGCCGCATCGCGCTCGGCGTCGGTGCGGGCCACCAGCTTCAGCACCTGGCCGTAGTAAAACCGGGCGCGGGCGTCGTCCGAGCGCAGGCTCACGGCCTGGCTCAGGTTCTTCTTCGCCATGTCGAACATATCGAAGTAGAGGGCCATGATCCCGTTGTCGCGTTTCAACTCCGCCATCATCAACTGGTAGTCGGGGCTGGTGCCCACCAGTTGCGCGGCGGCCAGCTTCTTCTCATAGTCGGGCTTGAGGGTGGTTCCGATCAACTTCTGGGCGTAATCGGTGCGATCCTTGACGCGCTTTTTGTTGCCCAGAAACCCCAGGCCGACGCGTTGATCCACGGTGGCGGCATGCGTCATCGCCATGTATAACTTCGGCACTTCCTGAATATCATAATTCTTGTCCAGAGTATTCTTGAGGGCAAAATCATCGGCCTGGTTTTCCTGGACTAAATCCCAGTCCACATCGATGCGCCGGGCAAAGGCCGCGCCCAACGCCGCTCCCGTGACGGCGGTTGCCGCCGCCACTGCCGCTAGGGTCTCCAGGTTGGCGCCTCCCCGCGCGGCCGGCACTATGGCCCCCGCGGCGCCGCCGATGATGGCGCCATAAATGGCGCTCTTGCGCTCCTGCCGGCGATTGTATTCCTGCTCGGCGAGCGCGGACATCACCTTCACCTTCCAGTGATCCATATAGACGTGCGCGACCTCGTGGCTGAGGATGTAGGCAAGCTGCGCTTCATTGTCGGTGAGGGAAATGAGCCCCGTGGAAATGTAAATCGTTCCGGTGGACAGGGTGTAGGCCACCGGCACCGGCGATTGGATGACCTTGAAGGCGTAAAGCATCTGCGCGTCGGCCGGCACCAGCCCCTGGCCCACGCGGTTCACATAGTCCTGCACGCGCGGGTTGTCGTAGAGGGCGCGGCGAATCTTGATTACGTCGCCTTCCTTCACCACCACCTGCGAGGCGTCGGAGGTGTTGATGTCAAAGGCCTGCATGGCGTGCTCGCCCTGCAAGTCCTGGTAGGCCTGGTCCACCCGGTCGTGAAAATCCGGGTCCCCCGCGTACTCGTCCTGGGCAAACTCCGCCAGGTTGGCGTATTTCCTCGCCTCTTTCTCCCGCAGCTTTTCGTTCTTTTGCTGGAGTTCATCCTGCTTCTCCTCGTCGGTCTTGTGCTTCAGCACTCCCAGTTGCGCGGAGGCAACGGGCGCGAAAAAGAGCGCCAGAAACAGCAGAACTACGGAAGCCGCAACGACAGTACGCATGGTTTTTGCCACGAGAGTCACCCCCCAAAGTTGATGTCAGTTTGAAACGAGTAATAAACACTCTACCCGAAGGTGAGGATGAAATCAATCGCGACCGGCGTGGGCGTGGGGCTTCGTCAAAGTCCAGCGTGCCGCATGGGTATAGACCTACGAATGCATCATGCGCGAATAGACCCCTCACCCCCGACCCCTCTCCCCCAAGGGGGCGAGGGGTCGGGGGCATAGGCGTTAAATTAAGACTGGCGTTGCGCTCCCAGCCGCGGAGCGGCGAAAGATCGTAGCCCACGGCGTAAGCCGTGGGTTGAGGGAGTGACCTTTAAGGTGAGCCCCGGAGGGGCGAAAGAGCCCCCGTCGCCACGCGGATACCGGGCCTTTTCTGTCGCCCCGCTGGGGCTGCGCTCGCGACCTCGGGGCTTCACCCACGGCTTACGCCGTGGGCTACCCTCTTACGGCCCTCCGGGCCTGGGGAGGG
>Ga0326728_10004049_pt1 | contig 44115 bp, 29 predicted proteins | sample MB3enrmetagenome_FD_207602 | JGI IMG/M metagenome (GOLD analysis project Ga0326728, IMG submission 207602) | Lab enriched peat soil microbial communities from McLean, Ithaca, NY, United States - MB31MN | ecosystem: Environmental > Terrestrial > Soil > Wetlands > Peat | place: USA: New York...
GGCGTACGACCAGCGCGAAGTCGAGCACACGATTCAGATCAGCGACACCCAAGTAGTCAGTTCCCGGACGGTCAACCAGACTCGCTTTCAATTCGAGCGGGACGACACGAACCAGACACCCGCGAGCGCGCTGCCTGCCGTGAACGTGCTGGGCGCATTTACCGGGGGCGGTAATTTCCAGCAGTCTTCTCTTGACACCGAAAACCACTATGAGCTGCAAAACCTCACCACGATGTCTTTCGGCAAACACCAGGTGGTTTTCGGCGGCAGAGTGCGTGACTATGACGTCCTGCTGAACTCCACCAGCCAGGGATACAATGGCACCTTTACATTTGGCACCATCAATGAATACATCGCGGCCGAAAAGGCGCTTGCGGCTTGTCCCGCCCCCTGCACGGCCGGAGTGCCGGGCGCGACCCAGTTCAGCTTGACGGCCGGCAATCCCGAAGCAAGCATCAACTATTTCGACGCGGGGCTTTATGGCGAGGACTCGTGGCGTCCGCGATCCAATATTTCGCTTAGTCTGGGTTTGCGTTTTGAATCGCAGAACTACATCAGTGATCACGCCGACCTCGCTCCGCGCTTGGGCTTCGCGTGGGGTATCGGCGGGCAAGGGAAAAGAGCTCCCAAGGCCGTGGTCCGGGCGGGCTTTGGCGTCTTCTACGATCGTTTTATGGAGGAACAAATCCTGGATGCCGAGCATTTGAACGGAATCAACCAGCGGCAATACCTGGTGACCTCTCCGGGTTTTTACCCGAACATTCCTTCCCAGAGCAGCCTGGCGAAATACACGAGTTCCCTTCCGACGAAAGACCTGATTGACCCGAACCTCCACGCGCCGTACACAGTGCAATCGGCGATCGGGCTCGAGAGGCAGTTTACCAAGACTCTCACGGCGTCGGTGACGTACATCAATTCCCACGGAGTGCATCAGCTTCTCACAAACAACATCAATGCGCCGCAGGACTTCAGCTTCTGCCCCTCCTCGGCCGCGCTGGGCGCAACCACTTGCGGCCCCCTCTCCGGCGTATTTCCGTATGGTCAGGCCACCGGATACCTGGACCAATTCGAATCCGTGGGACTCTTCAACGAAAACCAGTTGGTAACGAACTTCAGCCTGCGCGGCAAACGTGCAACGGCTTTCGGGTTTTACACCCTCAGCTATGCGAAGAGCGATACAGGCGGCCCCACCTATCAGCCGATGAATCCCTACGATATCGCTGAAGACTATGGGCCGGCAGCATTCATCTCCCGTAACCAGGCCTTCGTGGGCGGGTCGATCCAGATGCCGAAGGGCTTCCGCCTCAGCCCCTTCATGATCGCGAGCACCGGCAGGCCCTTTAACATCACGCTCGGGCAGGACGTTTATGGCACCGGCGTTTTCAGCGCGCGCCCGTCACTGGCGCCCGTGGGTGCGCCCGGGTCGGTCTCGACGAAATACGGATCGTTCTATACCTACCCCGTCGAGGGCGCGCCGGTCATTCCTCCCTACGAATTTTTCGGGCCCAACCTTTTTTCACTCAACATGAGGCTGGCGAAGACATTCGGCTGGGGTGAGAAGAAGGGCTCGAGCAACAACGCCAATGGAGGCGGCCGTTATGGCGGCGGCAGAGGTGGCCCGGGAGGCGGCCTCGGGGGGCGCGGGCTCGGCGGAGGCGGCGGTGGTCCCGGTATGTTCGGCGGAGGGGGAGCGGAGAATTCGCGCTTCTCGCTTGAGTTCAGCGTCAACGTGCGGAACGTGTTCAATAATATCAACCTCGGTGCACCGGTGGGCAACATCGGTTCGCCGTTGTTTGGCCAATCTAACACCGTGAACGACTGGATGGGCTACCGGCACCTCGATCTGCAAGTCAGGTTCAACTTCTAACCAAGCGCGGCCTAAGACACGTAGGGGCAATCCTTATGGTCGCCCAAGGGCGGCCTATAGGGCAGCCCCTTCGGCGGTTAGTTATTCCGCGTTCCTTATGCCCAACGCTCACCACTCGTAGAGCCAGACATAACTCGTGGCTCGGCTCTGCTGCGGCGAACCGTAGGATTTGCCATCCTTTTCTTCGCCGTTTCGCCAGGCCAGGCGAAACCCCTTTTGGAAGATAATGGGATCGTCCTCATGAAAACGGTAAGCTGAAAAACGGCAGGTCCCATCAGTATCCTGCTCCTTGTGAGTCAGTCCGGCGAGAGGAAGGTGGTACATTCCGCGGTTGAAGTAATAGGTCCCGAGGAAGTAGTCCTCCGTCCCCGAGGAGAGCAGGAGCGGCTCTTTCGCACCGTCCATATAGGCCCTCAAGACGGCTTCAAGGAAATTGAAGTTCTTGCTGGCTACGGATAAGGTCACCTGGTAAAGCGCCCCTGCGCCCGGGGCTCGGCAGATTTCGAACATCTGAAGGGGCTCGAGGTCCACATTTTCTCGCACTTGGAGGCGCAGACGCGCGTTCCCGGGCAGGCGAAGATTCCCGAGGAACACCGGAAGGTTCTCGACTCCCCGGATTATCCACCAGAACACTTGCGGTTTCTCCACGCCCGCGCCCAGTTGCCCGGTAACCCGGATACTTTTCCCAAAAGGAATCCGGTAAGTGTTATAAAGGCCGCTGGGATGGCCGGTCTTCCCCAGGCGCGCCGAACCCCAGGGAGCCGAGGCATCTTCCCAACCGATCCCGTGGCCAAGAAAAAGCTCCATGTCAATCGAGGCTTTGGGCTCTCCGTCGACATAGATGCGAATTCGTGTGCGATCATATCCCGGCCAGTCGCCGCCAAACCACATCTGCGTCAAGCATCCCGCTCCCTCGTGCTGGAAGAGCACGGTCTCATGGTCGGCGAAGAGCGTCCCTTCCTTCCCGGCGGTTCCGAAGGTTTCGAGGTTTGCGACAGACACGGTGCTCTCGGGGTTATCAGGCGGAATTTCGGAGGCTGCCGATGGGCAAACGAGAGAGGCGACTGTGGCTACGATCACGATCACCCAGAAGCAGAACAGTGGCGTCCGGGTCTTCGGTTCTGCAGATGTTGCTTCGGCCATGGTCAACTCCTTCCGGGATGGGCCAAGCGCTACCTCTCTAACTTGCAGGGGGACGGCTTGCCGTTCTCAGGCCCACCGCGCAACCAAACCTCATTCGGAACGCCAAGGTAGGGGCGGATCGCGAACCGCCCCTACGGGCTTTTGGGACCAACCCGCCTCAGCGAAGCAAGGTTGAGACGAAGTGATAGGTCCCTGACCCGATCTCGAAGACCGCCGCGCCGGCTTCCATGCGAACATACTTGATGCCCGGCGTTTGGGCTGCCGGCTGGTCACCTTCTTTGATGGATGCCGCATCGCTCGCCGGGACGTACAGCGTGGCCGTGGTGCTAACGGGAATGGAAACATTCCAGGTAAAGCGGCCACCGTCACGCCTCCAGTCGCTCGCGATTTCGCCATAGGGAGACTTGTGCGAAGCTTTTACATAAGTCAGGTCGCCCACTGGTGTGGGGTGCATGATGATGTGCTTGAAACCGGGTTGCGCCGGATCGGGCCGGATGCCGGCCAGGTTTTCATAGAACCAGGTGATCAGGTCCCCAACCAACATCAAATGGTTGCCCGAGTTCATGGCCGGATTGGCCGTATCACCGTTCCAAAGTTCCCAGATTGTGGTGGCTCCCTGGCCGGCCATGTACCCCCAGCTTGGATACGATTTCTGAGAGGCGATTTCATAAGCGACCTCCGGGTGTCCGTTGGCCGAGAGCACTTGCATGAGCCACTGGCCACCGATCAGCCCGGTTCCGGTGTGCCCCTGGCTCTGGTCCTGGATCTTCCTCACCAGCGCTTCAGACACTTTCTGCCGGTCTTGTTCCGCGACCATTCCAAAGGCCAAAGGAAGAACGCTGGAGGTTTGTGAGCCGTTGCTGTATCGGCCAGTCGTCTCGTGAAAGTAAGTCTTGTTAAAAGCGACGACCAGCCTGTCGGCGAGTTCGTTGAAGCCTTTCGCGTCATTCGGCTTGTCGAGCAGCGTCGCGAAGCGCGCCATCAGGCGCAGCAGGTGGTAAAAGTAAGTCGTGCCCAGTACCGGTCCCTCAGTCCTGCGGGCTGGGTCTTTCGAGTGGATCAATTCGGGAGATTCCGGCGGCACGCACCAATCGCCGTAAACATCGCGAGGCATGAGATCGTCTTTCAGGAACGTCTGCATATGCGCGATCCACTTCTTCATGCCCTCGTAGTGTTTTGCAATCACCTGCAGATCGCCGTACTGATCGTAAAGATGGTCGGGGATGATGATAAAGCTGGACGGCCACGTGACGTTTTCATTGCGGAACGGCCAGTAGGCCGGAGAGACGTCGCTCACCCTGCCGTTCTCATCCTGCGAGTCTGCCATGTCGTCCACCCACTTGGCATAAAGCGCGGCGACGTCAAACATGTAAGGTTCGCCCCGGCTCTCGGCCGACCGGTCGCCCAACCAGCCTTGACGCTCGTCGCGCTGCGGGCAATCGGTGGGCATGCTGCGGTAGTTGTCCTTGGTTCCCCAGGCCACGTTTTTGTAAATCTGGTTCAGCAGCGGGTTGGAGGAAGCAAAGTCGGTGTGCTGCTCGACAGCGTCATGCACCTCGCGCCCTTCGAGTGAAGCCAAAGTGGGGTCGCCCGGATATCCCTTTATCTCAACATAGCGGAAACCATGGTAAGTGAACCGTGGCTCATACACTTCGGTGCCCTCCCCCTTGAGCGTGTAAACATCGGTCACCAGAGCGGAGCGCAGGTTGTCCAGGTAGAGTGTGCCGTCGGGCCTCAGCCTTTCGGCATGGCGCAGTGAGACTTGGGTTCCCTTCGGCCCTGAAACCGTCAGACGGCTCCAGCCCACCATGTTTTGGCCCATGTCGAATATGTAGACGCCGGGGCTGACCTGATTCATTGCCATCGGCTTGAGAGTTTCCGTAACTCGGATGGGTTCGATCATCTGCGAGCTGAGGACCCCGGCTGGACCTTTGACAGCCTGCGCTTTTTGCCAGCCGCTATCGTCGAAGCCCGGGCGGCTCCAGCCCTCCATCTCGCGCCGCGCATCATAGATTTCGCCGTCATATTCGTTGTTGGCGCGGATCGGTCCTTCGGTGGTCAGCTTCCAACTCGAGTCGCTGACCACGCGCTCTGCTTTTCCGTCGCTGTATTGGATTTCAAGCTGCAACAGCAGCTTGGGATAGCCAAACGTCCGCATGAACGTGGGAACCTTGTGCCGGGGCGCGAAGTAGCGCCCGTTGGCGAGGATTACGCCCAGCGCATTGGCGCCGGTGGCGAGGCGAGGCGTGACATCATAGGTCAAGTAATAGACCCGCTTATCGTAATCGCTGAGCGCGGGAACGAGCACGTCGTCGCCAACCCTGCTGCCGTTCAGACAAGCTTCCGACAGGCCCAGGCCGGAAATGTAGAGCGTCGCGCGCTTCACCTCGCCTGCAACGTTGAAGTCCTTGCGCAGCATCCGGGCAGGCAACACGGTTCGTTCCGCCCATCCTACCTCACCCCAGGGCGCCATGCCGTAGGGGCCCAGGACTTTGGCGGGCACCCAGGGAGAGTTGTGATCAGGATGGGCAGAAAAGTCGATCTGACTCTGATAGATTGAAAAGGGAACCGCTTGCCACTTCCCGTCAGTGTAGATGGCCACGGTATCTCCGTGCGCCAGTTCGATCTCGAGTGCGCCAATCAGCCCAGAAGGAGCGCCGTCGGAAGCGTTCACGTTTACGGCCAGGACGTTGGTCCCTGGGTGCAGGGACTGAGTAACGTCAACCGAGATGGGGTCATTCAGCCCCCTTCCCATTGCCGCCTCCTTCCCATTGATGTGGAGCGTGGAACTACCGGAGGCTACTAAATACAGAAGGGCATCCGAGACCGGATTGTCTTGGGGAATCTCGAAGGTGCGACGGAAGGGTCTGGTGCCCCCACTGGGTTCCGTCCAGATCCACTGAGCTTTTTTCAACTGCCCTGGCTTCCCCTCGCCGCCATCGAGCCCGATCCACTTCCCCTTCCATTCTTCGGTTTTGAGCAGCCCCATGGACCAGGAGGCGGGCTCACTCCAGGAGGAGGGCTTGCCGGCGGCGTCCCACACCCGCACTTTCCACCAAACCAATGTGCCCGAAGCGAGCGGCTTGCCGCCGTAAGGCACTTGAACAGACTTGTCGGATTCCACTCTCCCCGTGTCCCAGAAATCCCCCCGGTCGGCGCTCAAGCGTTCTTCGCTGCTCGCCACCATGATCTGGTAAGCCCCCTGCCTCTGACCTCGAACCTTTGGATCCGCTGCCTCCAGTCTCCAACTCAAGCGCGGCTTCAATGCATCGATCCCGAGCGGATTCTTGCGGTACTCGCACCGCAGATCGGTTGGCAGCAAAAGCCCCTCCGCCGCCCGGACAGACGGACAGAGAAGCCCGACTATCAATAAGCTCATCCCAAAACCCCATTTCGACATTCCATTGCTCCCTGCTCCCCAGCAATCAGAAACTGAGCGTTACGCCGCTCTCGGTAGGGGCGGCCCTCGTGGCCGCCCTGGGGCAACCGCAACTTCTAGACGACCTTGCATCGAGCGGGCAGTATACAGTTAGCAACTCGATTTGAAAATGCGGAACTTGGGGGCGGAACCTGGGGCCCTAACGCATAAGGCACACCCACTTTGCGATGATTGATCGAAGTTGGTAACATTAGGCGAGGGAGAGGTACGCAGATGCGTGTTGTGACGGTGCACAAAGCCAAGAGCGACCTGGCGAAGTTAGTAGAGCAAGCCTGCCTTGGTGAAGAGATCTTCATTTCCCGCGACGCCACTACGATGCTTCGTCTCGTGCCGGTGGGAACGATTGGTAGGCAACGTCAGCCAGGCGCCTTACGTGGCAAACTCTATGTCGGTCCGGAATTCTTTGAGCCGCTTCCCGCGAACGAGCGCTCACCGTGGGGGTGACCCTGCCAGGGGCGACGTCGGCGCCGACCGCCGGGACGCAGCGTCGCAGAAACGGAAACATTTCTGAATCACGAATCCACAATCCAAAATCTAAAACCGCCAATCCGCAACGTCGCCATCATTGCCCACGTGGATCACGGCAAGACCACGCTGGTCGACGGGATGCTATGGCAGAGCGGAATCTTCAAAGCCAATCAGGAGGTCGTGGACCGCGTTCTGGACTCAAACGAGCTCGAGCGCGAACGCGGCATCACCATATTGGCCAAGAACACCGCCATTTTCTACCGCGGAGTCAAAATTAACATCGTGGACACCCCTGGCCACAGCGATTTCGGCGGCGAGGTGGAGCGCGCGCTGACGATGGTGGACGGCGTCCTGCTGCTGGTGGATGCAAGCGAAGGGCCGCTGCCGCAAACTCGTTACGTGTTGCGCAAGGCGCTCGAGGCCAGGCTGCCGCCCATCGTGGTGATCAACAAAATCGACCGCGGCGATGCGCGACCGCAGGAAGTGCTGAACGAGATCTACGATCTGTTTATCGAGCTCGACGCCACGGAAGAGCAGCTCGAGTTTCCCATTCTCTATGCCAACGCCCGGCGAGGTATCGCGACTCGCTCGCTCGACCAGCCATCCGAGAGCCTGGCGCCGCTGTTCGAGGCAATTCTCGAGCACATCCCGCCTCCAGCGGGCGATCCCGCAGATGTGCTGCAATTGCTGGTGGCAAATCTGGACTACAGTGACTATCACGGACGCATTGCCATCGGGCGCATTTTCTCGGGCACGCTCAATCGCGGCGACGACGTAGCCATCGTCAAGCTCGACGGCGCTGTTCAGGAGACGCGTATTACGAAGCTGTACGGATTCGAAGGCCTGGAGCGCACGGACATTGAACGCGCCGCGGCCGGTGAGATCGTGGCCATCGCCGGCGTTGAGGGCATCACCATCGGCGAGACGGTGACCAGCGTCGAGACGCCGCGCACCCTCCTGCACGTGCCGGTGGATGAGCCGACCATCTCGATGATCTTCACCGTGAATACCTCGCCCTTTTCCGGACGCGAGGGTTCCTACGTCACGTCGCGCAACCTCCGGGAGCGGTTGCAAAAAGAGCTGCTCACCAACGTCGCCCTGAAGGTGGAGGAAACCGACAGCCCCGACTCGTTCAAGGTCATGGGCAGGGGCGAGCTCCAACTTGCCATCCTCATCGAAACCATGCGCCGCGAAGGGTACGAACTGGCCGTGGGCAAACCGGAAATCATTACGCGCCAGGTTGACGGCAAAGTGCAGGAGCCTATGGAGCAGCTCGTGGTCGATTGCCCGGCAGAGTTCGTGGGCGTTCTGATGCAGAAGTTGGGCGCCCGCAAAGGGATTAACACCAAGATGGCCGGTCAGGGAAGGCCGGGGGCGCGCGTGCGCCTGGAATTCCTGATTCCCTCGCGCGGGCTGATCGGGATGCGCGGCGAGATCCTGAAGGACACGCGCGGCACGGCCGTAATGAACACTCTGTTTGACGGTTACGCCGACTGGCAGGGCGACATCGACCGCCGGCTCACGGGTTCGCTGGTGGCAGACCGGGCAGGCCGCACCACCGGGTACGCGTTGTGGAACCTGCAGGAGCGCGGCGAGCTCTTCGTGGGGCCGGGAGTCGAGGTCTATGAAGGCATGGTGATAGGCGAAAACGCGCGCTGGGACGATATGGATGTAAACGCGGTGAAGGAGAAGAAGCAAACCAATATGCGCGCTTCCGTCGCCGATGAGGCGATCCGGCTTGTGCCGCCCACGCTTCTCAACCTCGAGCTTGCCATGGAGTTCATCGCCGACGATGAGTGGGTGGAAGTGACGCCGCAGGCAATCCGCGTTCGCAAGAAGATCCTGCCGGCCAACCAGCGTCCCCGCCGCCACCGGCCGGAGGGATGAGTTCCTGATCTCCTAATTCCGCCTTGGGGTGCAGAAGGCAAGTCTAGCTTCTGAGGGACTCTCGCGGCTGCAGAGCGAGATTCCTCGCCCTGCTCGGAATGACACCACGTGGTGCCGTCATTCACCGTGAGGCTGCTGATTAATCGACAATCAACTCCCATCCAAACCCTGGCCGATCCGGGGGCCGCATGGAGATGCCCTCGGGCCCGCGCGTAATGCTATTCTCCTCCTCGAATTGACGGTAGACTTCCGGCGGCCCACCCGGCGGCGGCATGAACATTTCACACCATGGGCTATTGGTGGTGGCGAGAATATAGTGGGCGCAACCGTGGCTCCATCCGGCGTGGGGGATGACGGGGATATTGTAAGCGGCGGCCAGCGCGCCGATGTGGCGCATTTCGCTCAGACCGCCGCACCAAGTGAGGTCCGGTTGCCAGATGGCAGCTCCTTTGTATTCCAGCAACAACCTGAAGCCATAGCGCGTGTACTCGTGTTCGCCAGTGGCCATCTGGGTGGACTTGATCGCGGCGCTCAGTCTTCCGAATCCCTCGTAGTCGTCGGGCGGAAGACACTCTTCCATCCAATAAACACGATAGGGCTCCAGCATTTCAGCCAGTTCGATGGTGTAGCGTTCCGTAAGCGCCATCCAGCAATCCAGCATGAGGTCGCCCTCCGGCCCCAGCAGTTCGCGAGTGCGCTTGACGAGCGCGAGGTTCTTCTTCATGCCATCGCGCCCATCCGCCGGACCGTAGGGAAGTGCCAGCTTCAACCTTTTGTAGCCAAAGTCGAGGTGCTGCTCGACGTCATTTCCAGTGCAGTAGGCAGGGATTTTTGATTTGGTTTCCCCGCCCAACAACTTGTAAACAGGCAGGCCTAAGGCGTTGCCGATAATATCCCAAAGGGCTATATCGACCGCACTTATGGCGTGCACGACAAGCCCCTTGCGTCCGTAGTACAAAGTGGATCGCCACATGATGTCCCAGAGTTTTTCGACATCGAAGGGGTCCTCGCCCAGGAGCAGTTTGGTGAGGTGCCTCTCGATCACAAAACTACACCCCGGTCCGCCGAAGCCGATGCCAGTAACGCCTTTATCGGTCGAGATCTCCACGGCGTCCGGCCCCAGGTCGTTCGCCATGAACAATTCCCGGCGCGGCTTGTATTTGGGGTAGATGGACATGGGGTTTGCCACTTCCGACCCGCCCGTTGACCACGAACCCGGCGCCGGTTCGTAGCTGGGCGACGGCTTCTTCGGCTTGGGTCGGACCATCTTGATGCCGATGATCTTCAGCTTGCTCTTCTCCTCTTGAAAGGGAAGCGGCGGAGGAGAAGAGAAGGGCGCCGAACTGCTGCTTTCGGGCAACGCGGAGGTGGTCAACGCGCCCATGGATAGTGCCGTGCCTGCGCCGAGGAAGCTTCTGCGGTTCATTCTTAGACACTCCAGCGGATAAGGGTTTGAAAGCGAGGTCGCACGCGCTCACTTTAACAGAATCAAATTGTATATGGAATCTGCGCCCTGCTGCGGCGCCGGGATAATCTCACGGTCCCTCGTGGCAACCCGAAATCACGGGCGGCTTGTCGGTGTTGCCTCGATCGCGGTTTACACTGTAGCAATCAGCTTTATGGCGGGGATGAACCGCCTACTTTCCGACGTATTTCTCCGGGTCCTGATCGAATTTCGCTTTGCAACCCTTGGCGCAGAAGTATATCGTTTGCCCCTTGTATTCGCTGGTGGCCGCAGCCTTTTCGGAATCGAGGGTCATTTTGCAGACCGGGTCAAAAACCTTCATGACTTCACCTCGCGATCTGGAGTTTTCAGACGGAGGGCGGGGCCTCGCCAAGTTCCAGGTTGATCTCGCCAACCCCGCCCTCAACCCTCACATTGACAGTGACTGGCGATTTGCCATAGGCCTCGTTGACGTAGGAGTCGCCCTCTTTCCTCAGGCCGTGAACGCGAACGGCTCCGATACCTCCGCGCGCGCTGGCCCGCACGCCAACATCACTGGGGAGCCGGATGGTGGCCTTGCCCACTCCGCCCTGAATGTTGGCGGTGAGGTCATTCTTCCAGTCGCCGGTCAAGTCCACCGTGGTCTCTCCCGCTCCGATATGGAGGTCCAGTCTGCTCACCGCAAGGCCTCCCAGCGTGAGATTGGCCCGCCCTGCGCCTTGGTTCACTTCGAGTTGCATGGGCACCTTATTATTGAGGTGCAGATCCCACCTGTTGTGACCGCCTCCGCGGCCGTGGAATGATTCCGACTGCCGGATCGACAGCCGGCCCTGACCCTCGCTTACGTTGTATTCCACCGAAGGTTTTGCGTACCGGCTATTGTATGTGAAGTCGGCCTCGAGCAGTTCCTGAGCGCCGGGGCCAACGCTCAGCTCGCCGGCGGGCATCTCGATTTCCACTCGCGCCGACTTCGCTTCGCCCAGCTTCACGGTGCGGGATTCCGTCTGCGGCGGGCCGGCATCCCAATCCCCGGTATTGCAGGCGGTTACGACAAGGAGCGGAAGAAGGACCAGAAAAAAGGCTAGCCTCGTTGCGGGTTTTTCCATCTCGGTTTCCTTCTGCAGGTTCTTAGGAGCGGGATAATTCAAATACGGTTATTTCAGGAGGAGCATCGAACCGAATAGGCACGCCGATGGTTCCGATGCCTCGATTAACATAGAGTTGGCCCCCGGGTTTCTCGTACCATCCTCGAACGTAGGATGTGATGAGGCGACTGGGCGAAAGCTCGGGGCTGATAAACTCAAGCGTGACCTGGCCTCCGTGGGTGTGCCCGGCCAGGCTGAGGTCGATTCCATACTCGGCCGCGCGGTCGAAGGTGTTGGGGTTGTGGCTGAGCAGAATGTTGGCCGTGCCGGGAGCCATCAGACGGTCCACGCCCAGAAGGTATTCGCGCACCAGGCGCTGGTTGCTTGGCCCCATGCGGGCGTTCGACTCGTAATCCACTCCCAGCAGGTTGATGAATTCACTCCCGGACGTGATTAAAGCCCGCTCGCGCCGCAGGATACGAATTCCCCGCAGGGCGAAAAGGTGCGTGATGGAATCCTCCACTTTCGCCCACATCTCATGATTGCCGAGACAGCCATACGCGCCGAAGGGAGCCTTGATCCCCGCCAGCACATCCACAACTGCGGATTGAGTGGACGGGTCCCAAGTGACAAAGTCGCCGGTGAGTGCAGCCAAGTCCGGCTTGAGGCCGTTGGCGATCCCCACGTAGCGTCGAATCTCCTCAGCGGGCATGAACGCGCCGATGTGAATATCTGAGAGTTGGACGATCCGGAAACCCTCGAAGGCTCGCGGTAATCGCGGAATTTTGATTCGCCGATGAGAGATTTCGAGGTTCAGGCGTTCGTAGAACATTCCATAAGCGCCCGCCACAAAGGGGGCCGTACTCATCGCCATGGCCGTTCTCTCGAGGAAGCGGCGCCGAGCCAGCGATACAGGACTGGGGAGCGGCACGGCACGGCCCGCCCTCGCGACCCTCCGGTACAGCCAGCGCGCGCCCAAGGCGATTCGGTCCCCCAACCCCAAGAGGACGGCGATTAAAAACCCCAATAAGGAGCAGAAAATCCACCATTGGAAGGGCGCCTGGAGCAGGGCGGCGCGCAAGGTAAGATGCGTGGGTTCGGCGCTTCGCGCCGCACCACGGATCCAACCCCAAAAATGCGCCTGGTGCAGAGCCCCGCGCACCGTCAGATCCGTCGCCCCTGTGCTTCGGCCTCCCCCGCCCATCATCGAAATCCTGTTGAGAATGAATATGATCCAGGATGGCAGGAGGTTATAGGATAACAACAGGACATAAGCCACCAAAGCCGCCACGACGACACGGCGGCGCCAAAGGGAGCTGGGAATTAAGGAAGTCGCCCAACTTCCAAACTGCTTGACCCAAAAAATCTGGCTGGCAACGAGGATTAAGACGCCAGCGCTGCCGATCAGAAAACCCTGCCACATATGAACTTGGACCCACGTCCCTTCCCCTTTAGTATACATTGCTTTCCCCCTGGAATTGTGGAGTTTGAAGGGGTGGCCGATACCCACCTGAATTAGACTCCTGGCGCTGGCCTTTAAATGCTGCGGAATGAACGTCTTAGGCTGTGGTCCGGGGTGCGCAGGGGAGGAGGGATCGCTGCAGATCATTGAAATCACAACTGCCAAGACTACCCGATTTCCGGAGCCCGAAGGTCCGATCTCAATCAGACCCGAAATCGGTCCTCGTTTTGCTCAGAGTGAGAGCGTGCGGGCGTTTTTCCGCACCCTGGTTAGGCTGGCGCTTGCCGAGTCCGGCGTGAGGTCGGCACCACTTGGTGACATATTGTAGCCTGGAAGGGGATGGCCATTGACTTTCTAGTACGAGAGAGCTAGTCTATAAGGTTGGCTCTTGCATTCTTTCGAATTACAATCGAGGAAAATCATGTCTTTTCAGATAGGCGATAAGGTTGTCTATCCGAACCAAGGGGTGGGTATTGTCGAGCAAATATCCACCCGCAACCTGACGGGGCAGCCCGAAATGTTTTATCTTCTGCGGCTTGCGTCGGGCAGTATGCGGGTGATTGTTCCTATCAGCAGCGTGGTCAACGTGGGCCTGCGCAGGGTGACCAGGACCAGTGAAATCAGCAGCATCGTTGATTACTTGCAGAAGGGACAGAGTAAGGCAGCTCAAGACTGGAAGGGCCGCTTCAAGGAGAATTCCGAAAAGATGCGAAATGGCGCGCTCCAACAAGTGGCCGAAGTCCTAAAGACTCTCATCATCCTAAACCAGGTCAAGCCTCTGTCTTTTCGCGAGAAAAAGATGATGGATCGCGCCTGGCAACTTCTTGTGGATGAGATTGCGGTGGTGCGCGGGACCTCGAAGGAGACCGTGGAAGGCCAACTCGTGCGCGCCCTCAATAAGTCGAATCTGAAAGCACCTCTTCCGAGCTAAGGCTGTCTGGCTGCTTCTTTCCGGATGTCCTTATAACCTCTTCCCTGAACTGCCTCGAAGTGTCCCCCGTTTAGTCCGAAGCCTGCAATCAGCCTGGGGCAGCGCCTTGACTGCGACACGCTCGCGCCAGGTGGAAAACTAACCGCTGACACGATAGCTGCCAGAAACGCTTCAGCCTGTCACCTACAGTTGCTTGCGAATCAGCCACACTTCGGCGACCTGGCAGCCCCGGCCATTGCCGCCCAAGCCGGGTTCACGGTTCCAGATCAGGCTCAACTCGCCGCTCGAGGTGGCTTCGGCGGGAATGTCGAACTCGAGCGGGCGAGGCGGCCAGGGCTTGTGCATGAAAGGATGAATCTCCCGGTTTTCATTGCAACTCATGCGGATGACCGCCGCGCGTTCGTCGCCTGAGTAGACGACCCTGACCCTATATCGCCCGCGCGGATCGAGGCCGGTGTAGCGAAGCTCCAAAGGTGCATCAAACAGCGACTCCGCCCATCGCTTCGAGGAAACGGGCACCTGATCTCCAAACTCATCGGGGTAATCAAACCCGACGAGCGACGAGGCGCGAAACTCCGGGTCTTCGACCCCACCCGGGCCACGCACCAAGTGAGGCTGGCGTGTGAGATCGCCCAAGTCGTCGTAGAACCCTCCCGGACCCGGATTCGACCAATTCAGGATTTCCTCGATGGCCGTCATTTGGGCTTGTTCAGACGCGAGCACGCGAATCTGTTTGATCTTCCACCGCAGCCAGGGGAGGTTGCTGATGGGCGCATCGAGCGTGTCGAGATTGGCGCCCCGCGAGACAGCCTCCGCCTGGTATCGCTCCACCGATAGCTGCATGCGGATGCTCTGAAAGAGGGCCGCTCCCAGCTCCAGAATCCTGGTTCTCAAATCCTCGGCCGGCGAATTGGACAACCCCGTTTCTACGATACCTTCCGCTTCCAACAGGATGGCAGAAACATCGTGTTCACTCGTGCGGCGACTGGGTGCTCCAGGGTCGATATCGAGAGGAGCGGGGCGAATGCCAAGGCGCCGAATTTCTTCCAGTTTGCTGGTAACCCGGTTTTCGAGTTCGGTTTCATGCAGCAACCGCCGCCTGACGTACGCATCGTAGTACGCCCGGTAGAGTGCTTGCTGGAATCGCCAATTCAACAGGTCCTGAGGCGAGGCAGAGTCCTCCATCGTCTGAAACTGCCGCAAGGTGGCGTCAACATCCTGGTTCGTGAGCAAGGGTCCCTGCCAATTCCGCTCCAGGCTGAGCAGGCCCTGCGCAAAGCCCTCGGCACACTTCCCGCCAACGAAATAGCGGCTATACTCACGCAACACATCGACAACTTTTGCTTCCGGATCCCAAGCCAGGGCGCTCCAAACGATTTTGTTGACGTCGTCGTTGCAGCCCTCGGAGTAACTGAGAAAACCGATGGAATAGGGGGCATAGCGGCGCAGAATGTTCGCCGAGCCCTCGGGCCGGGGGTTGATGACCTCGCGGCCCTCCGTGTAAGCATACGCCGTGTCCCAGTCCGGAACGGGAAACTGGCACTCGACGCTATGGGTAATGTCCGGATAGAGCCGGATGGGGTATTGCCGCGGAATCTGCTTGCGCAACGCCGGCAGGTCATCGCAGTTCTGCGGTCCGTAAACGACTCCTCCGAGCCAGGAGGGCTGGTCTCTCTCGAGGATCTGGTAGAACTCGTTCGTCCATTCCCGATTAAACGACTGAGGAGAAATCCAGACTTTTCCCTTGGGATGATATCGGTGCAGGTTTTCTGCTTGTTTCTGCAAGAGCGCCAGCAAATATTTGGGCCGCGTGTGGCCCGGGTCGCCACCTGGGACGAATACCGCGTCGATGCGCGGCAGCGCGCGGAAGACCTGCCCCCATTCGTTCAGCGCAAACTCGACGGTTTTTGGATCAGCGTAGTTCTCGTCCATGGCGGGATACCAGATCCAGACGTCCAGCCCGTACTCGTCCGCAAGGCGGGACATCTCGATCATCATCGGCATGGGCGGGAGAGGGAATTGAGGACTGGCAGGCGCGTCGTCGGAGCGCGGAGGAATCAACTCGATGGCGTTTGTCCCGAAGACGGCCAGGTCGCGAATGTATTGGTCCCACACGGAAACGGTCCAGCCGTCGTAGGAATTGGTCTTGGGCCGGTATCCCAACTGGTGGCCGCGCAGCGGATATTTCGGGCTGGTGGCAACGTTCAACGGGCTCGGGATCGTGACCTTCCCCTTTGCCATGCGCAGCGCGCGCAGCAGACCCCCCACGCCGAACAGCACGCCGCGCTCATCGGCGCCCAAAACGGCCACGCCCGGCACGCCGGCCTCGGCCTGAGCCCGCAACGCAAAACCCTCGGCGCGCAAGGCCGGCGGATGCGGAAAGAGGCTTTCGAAAAACTGCGGCTGAAGGCTTTGAAGAGCACCGGCTTGTCCAACCATGATGGCAGGGGCGGAGCCCGGCCAGGAGTTGACGACCTGCCATTCGATCCCGGTTCGTTTCTCGACCTCTTCGTTGAGTACTAAGACCGCTTTTTGTTCGCGACGAGAAAGGCCTTGAGGTTGGACGATGACCGCGCGGCTCAAGTCCAGCGCTGTTTCGCGGCCGCCTGCTGCCGCTCCAGCCCCCTGGCTTACCGCGTGATCGAACGGACCAGTCCTGAGAAGGTGAAGCCCGCTTGCGAAGCAGGCTGATGCTCCGCTGCGTTTAAGAAAGCCCCGGCGGTCCATTAAGCCCTTGCGTTTACCCTCAGCTACGGACATAGCTAGTGCCCGGCGGCGGTCATCGCGCCGTCTACTACAAGGACGGATCCTGATATGAAGGAGGCCGCGTCTGAAGCGAGAAACAGCGCTGCATCGGCCACGTCGCGAGGCGTACCAATGCGGCCCAGAGGATGAACCCCGAGAATCTGCCGCATGGCTGCAGCAGTGTCGAGTTGGGCGTGACCTGGTGAGATCAGCATGGGGGTGTCGATATACCCGGGGCAGATGGCGTTGACGCGGATTCCCTCCCGGCCGTGGTCGAGGGCCATTGCACGCGTTAATCCCAACATACCGGCCTTCGAAGCGTCGTAGGCCGCGGTCCCCTCGTACGATGCGAAGGCGTGCACGGAGGAGATATTCACGATTGACCCTTGACGCCCGCGCAGGTGGGGAATCGCATACTTCGAAAACAGGAAAACACCTTTCAGATTCACGTTGAGCTGACGGTCCCAGTCGTTCGAGGACATTTCAACGACTGTGCCCGGCAGCTCAATGCCTGCGTTGTTGACCAGAATATCAAGGCCCCCGAAGCTGCGCACCGCCTGCTCGACCGCGCCCTTGACGTCCTCCTCGCGGCTAACATCCCCCGTGATCGCGAGGGCCTGCCCGGTCTGGCGAAGCTTGCGCTCCATGCCGAGCACCCCTTCGCCGTTGATGTCAAATAGGACCACCGCCGCGCCCACCTCAGAGAACCGCCCGGCGATCCCGGCTCCAATCCCTGAAGCGGCGCCGGTGACGATCGCGACTTTGTGGTCTAAGCGGATCAATTGCCCTCGTCAGGAGAGAGCTTCGCGCACCATCTGAGTGGTTTCCGCCACTTGGTTCGAGTACCGCGGGTAGAGCCCGATGATCGTGGCGTCGACCGGCTTGATGTTTTGGTATGCCCAGGCAATCGCCTTGCGCTTCTGGTCCTCGGAGTTGCACTTGCGCCCTGCGCTCAGGACCTTATAGACCAACGCCGGCTTATCGACTTGGCGGACGGCGGCGGCCATCTTCGGCGGGTCGGAAGCAATCCAACCCTCATCCACGGGAACCGTGCCGATCTCCGCGGTCCAGTCCTCGGGATGGCGGCTGAGGTAATGCAAGCCCGCCATGTAGAACTCGTTGCCAAAACCCTTTTCATGAAGGGTGGCGAGGATTTTAGGATTGTGGGTGGAAATTCCGGCGGCGGCGCCCAGGTCGTGAACTTTGTCGACGTAGGTCTTGAGCAGGTCGATCTTGCCGGCGCGAAAGAGAAGGTCCGTGGCATGGCCGTGGAAGGCAATGCCGATGGGCTTGAATTCCATGGCGGCCTGCGCGCATTGGATGGTGCCATCCAAAACTTCTTGCGGCGTGCGGCCCATCTTTTCGTCGTAGTGCCAGGAGGCAGCCAGGCAGATGAATTGGATATTGCATCCCGCCCCGCGAAGTTTCGGGGATATCCGTTTCATGTCCCAGTTGAAGCTGAACTGCCAGGTGTTGATGCCGGCTTTCTCGCAGTCCTGGAGGAGCGCCACGATGCGCTCGTCGGTGAACCACTCCCGCATATGCATGTCGTATTGCCGGTTGACGTGCGAGTAGCCGAACATGGGGTTGCTTCCCACAATCAGCCTCGACACGCGGTGCGATCCCAGGCTCACCAGGGGCAGCAGGTCCGCGGGTCCAGCGCGCAGCGCGGCCGGAGCCATCAGGCTGGCGGCTACCGTTGTAGCCCCTTTGAGGAAATCCCGGCGGCTGGTTTCGGATTTCAAGGTGTTCGCCGTCTCCGGCGGGTCGGATGATTCATTCTGGGCCATAAGTATTCTCCTTCGCGCGTTTCGTCTCTCGCTGACTCGCCAGACAATACAATCTCGCCCCCCATAAGTCAATGGCCGTTATTCATACCGCAAGGCGACCATGGGGTCCAGGCGGCTGGCGCGCCGGGCAGGGAGGTACCCGGCCGCGCAAGCGACCAGCGCGAGTGCAGCCACAGCCAAGGCCAGCGTGGAGGGATCGTGCGCCGACAGGCCGTAGAGTTGAGTCGCCACCACCCGCGACAGCGCGATGGCCGCGGGCACACCGAGGGCGATTCCGATTGCCACCAGCAGCAGCACGTCACGCATCACCATCCAAACAACCTGCGCGGGCTCCGCGCCCAGCGCCATGCGAATGCCGATCTCACGTTTTCGCTGGGCGACCGAGTATGCCATTACGCCATACAGCCCGAGAGCCGCCAGCAGGGTCGCGAGCGAGCCGAAGACGGAAGAGAGGCTGGCGATCATGCGTTCGGTAGCAAGCGAGTTGCTGATCTGCGCTTCCGTGGTGCGCATATCGTAAATCGGCAGGTTCGCGTCGAGTTCGTGGACCTTGGCGCGTACGGCCGGCATCACCTGCTTGGGATCGGCGGCAGTCCGCAGGTAGACCGTCATGCTGCCGAGGAAATGGCTGCCGAGATACGGAACGTAGGCCTGGGCGGGGATTTCGTCGCGCAGGCTGGTGTACTTGATGTCCTTCACCACCCCGATAACCTCCATGTCGGTGTGCGTCCCGGGATCGTCCCCGAAGCCAATGTGGCGGCCGATGGGATTCTGACCCTGGAAATAGAGCCGGGCGAACTTCTCGTTGATCATCACGGCCGTCGGAGTCCAGTCATCCGGCTGGGGACCGTTCTTGACCTCGCGGCTGTCATTGACGGTGAAGTCGCGTCCCAGCACGATGGGCACGCCGAGCGTCGCGAAATAGTTCGGGCTGATCATGTTCATGTAAGGTTCGGGGCGATCCTTGGGCGTCGCGGGATTATAGCCCTCCACCGTCACGCTGCTGTCCCATTCGTTGTTCTCGAGAATGCGCATCGCCGCCAAGCCCGCGGATTGGACGCCCGGAATCGAGCCGAGGCTATCCGTCAATTGTTGGAAGAAGACTTTGGCTCGCTCGGGTGTGTAGCCGCTCCGCGAGGGGTCGATTTGAAACCCCACCAGCCGTTCCGCCGGGAAGCCCGGACCGAGGTTGCTGAGATTGCTCAACGTTCGCAGGAACAACCCGGCGCCGATCAGCAGCAACAAGGAGAGGGAGACTTGCGCCACCACAAGCGCATTGCGCAGTTTGCCGTGCCCCCCGCCTACCACCGCCCCGCCTTCGTCCTTTAGCGTCCGCGAAATGTCCGGCCGGGTGGTCCTGAGCGCCGGCACCAAGCCAAACATGATTCCCGTCAGAAGGGTGACGGCCAGCGTGAAAACGAGAATGCGAAGGTCGGGCGCAGCAGAAATGCTCAAGCCTGCCGAATCGGACGGCAAATAGAGAGCCATCAAAGCCTTGTCGGCCGCAAACGCGAGCGCCAGGCCGGCCACGGCTCCCAGTGAAGAAAGACAGATCGTTTCCGCCAAAAGCTGTCTGACGATGCGGCCCCGGCCGGCGCCAATCGCCAGCCTCACTGCAATTTCCCTTTGCCGGCCGCTGGCACGCGCCAGCAGCAGGTTGGCGAGATTGGCGCAAGTGATCAGCAGGACCACGCCCGTAATCGCCATCAACACCCACAAAGGGGTGGAGAGTTCGCGCCGGAAGGACGCGCGGCCTTGTGAGCCGGGCAACAGGTCGATGTAGCATTTGAGAAACTGCTCCCGATCGTAGGCGGAGGCATGGTTGAACGCTGCCTCCCGAACCTCGTTTTCCAGCATGGAATGCATGAACGGCTGGAGCGACGCCTTCGCCTGCGTCTCGGTCACACCCGGCTTCAAGCGTCCAAAGGCATTCACCCAGCGCTGGCGGCGATCAGTGAGAAAGTCGCTGGGGACAATCACCAGTTCGTGCTGCATCATCACCGGGATAAAGAGTTTGGGCGAGAATCCAAGTTCCACGCCGTCAAAGCCCGCCTGCGCCACGCCAATGACCGTCATGTCGTATTTGTTCACGGTCAGCTTCTTTCCCAGAATCCCGGGATCGCCCCCGAACCGCTGCTTCCAGTAGCTGTAATCCAGAATCACCAGCGGAGCGCCGTCGGGCGTACGATCCTCGTCGGGTGTGAACGGGCGGCCAAGGGCCATGCGCACGCCCAGAACGCTGAAATAGGTTCCTGAGACCAGTTCTACGTCCACGCGCTCCGCTCGCTCTCCCGCCGTCAAGCTCGCCGAGGTCGGGAAGCGGCAGAACATGCCCGAAAAGACCTCATTGTGATTCTGGAAGTCCCGGTACATCGGGTAAGAGATTGCGTTGCCACCCCAGTTGTTGCCGTAATGCTGGCCCCGCATGGTCAGCAGCACCAATTGTTGCGGATCTTTCACGGGGAGCAGACGCAGCAGAACCTGATCGAGCAGAGTGAATATCGCAGTGTTGGCCCCGATGCCCAGCGCCAGGGTCAGTACCGCGACCTCGGCAAACACCGGATTCTTAGCCAGCACGCGCACAGCATAGCGGATATCTCCGACCAAAGCACCCATAGGTAGCATCCCCCACAGAATTGGTTATTCCCCAATTAGACGTAGGAGGACGGAGCGGGTTTGGCCGGTATTTGCAATCTCGCTAGTCCGTTTCGACACTTGAGCAAATCCTACTCCCTTTGTTTTCAATGACATTCTCGCTTTGTTCCGGCAAAAATGAGCTTTCAATTGAAAGCTGTCAGCTCTCAGCCTTCAGCTTTCAGCCAAGACGTCCACGTTCGCAGATGACTCCGGCTCGCAGGTTGCTTGGCAGACCGTGACCTAACCTGCCATCCCCACGAGCGGCATATGACTTTTCCATAGCGGTCCTTTGTTTTCATAGACATTCTCGCTTTGTTCCGGCAATTCTTGTAGCGCCGACCTTCAGGTCGGCACTCTGGCCGAGTTCTTCGGCCATGCTGACCTGAGGGTCAGCGCGACACGCGCACCAGGGGTTTTCCATAGTCATCCTTTGTTTTCAATAACATTCCCGGTTCGTTCGTATTATTCTTATGTTTTTTTCGAGATCCTCCGGGCTTTCGAGAGCGGATCGCTTCTGTGCAATTCGGCATTTCGAGGCGCAACACTCCCGCTCGGACGCGTGGTTCACTGGACGGCTTACTATTAGGGTTCAACCTATGCATTTGGCGCTCAAAGTTGAGTTCGTTTTGGGTTCGTTTTCCAACCGCTCCTTGTGTTTTCAATAACATACTGGCTTCGTTCGTAGTATTCTTGTGTTTTTCGGAGACGTGCCTCCTTGGCTCGCTCGCTAAGTTCCGCGGCCGGGAAATCGACGAGTCGGGAAGTCCAGGAATGACCCACCGTCTCCCCAAGCTGCAAACCGAAAGATGGGGTCGACGGTTGGCTTCCCAACTCCTCGACTCATTGACTCCTCGACCTCTCGACTGCACTTGGAGGCAGAAACCACAGGTAGGGACTACGGACGGAAACAAAAGAGGACTTTCTGGCATAACCTGGCTGACAGGGTCTGACCCCCTGCCCAACCCCACAAAAGAAGTCTAGCCTATGTCGTCCCGTTTGTCAAGAGAAAAATCGCTAGAGACAAAGAGCCCTTCCCACGAGAGGGGATTCGCGCATTCTCATAGTCCACGACTGCGTTAGCTCGGGAAGCGGTAGGGAGGACGGTATTCGTAGCGGAGATACTTGTTCGCCGCCGAGTTATTCGTGAAACACTCCTCCCTCGCATCCCATTCCAAATACGATTTGGTTTTAAGCGCGACGTCCGCAATCAGGGTTGCGCAAGTGCTGCGATGGCCGGTTTCGATATCACAATGGCACGCCTTCCGGCTGCGCACGCAGTCGAGAAAGTTGCGCGCGTGGAGGGGTGTGCCGTCCTTGCCCTCCACTTTTGTGGCTTTGATCATGGTATGCCGGCGCTTCATCCACGGGTCGTCCACCGTCCGATCGAGCGGCGTCGAGGCAGGGAAGTCCACTTCGCACACCGCTTCAGGTATTACTTCGTAGCCGTTCCAATCGAGAAACATCGTCCCTTCGGCGCCGCGCACTTCGATGGTGCTGCCGCGGCGGTCGGCGGGCGAGGCGTTGGTGTTGTATTGCGAGAAGATCACAAGCGTGCCCCCTGGATAGGTCCAGATCACCTCCGCGGTGTCGGGAATTTCGCGATTGTCGTGGACCGCCAACTTTCCGCCCATCGCGGTCACAGCCAGCGGCGCATCGGCGCCGAGAGCCCAGTGGCTGAAGTCAAGATAGTGCGCGCCGAAGTTGGTGATTTGTCCTCCCGAGTAGTCATAAAACCAGCGAAAGCGGTAGAAGGCGCGGTTGCGATTGTAGGGAACTTTGGGCGCCGGTCCCAGCCATCCGTCCCAATCCAATCCCGCCGGCGGCTCTGAGTCTGGGGGATTCCCGATGCCGTTCGGCCACTCATTCTGGATGTGGAAGGAACGGATGGCCGTGATCTTCCCGATCCCGCCACTGCGCAGGAGGTCGACGGCCTCCTTCATGACGGGGCTCGAGCGGCGCATCAGTCCCACCTGCGCCACTCGCTGGTGACGGCGCGCAGCTTCCACGATCTTGCGCCCTTCCGCAACTACCAGGGAAAGCGGTTTCTCGACGTAGATATCTTTTCCAGCTTCGCAGGCCTGAATACTCATCAGGGTGTGCCAGTGGTCGGGCGTGCAAATCGCCACCGCATCGATATCCTTCACTTCAAGCAGGCGGCGATAGTCCTTGAACTGCCTTGGGTTGCCTCCGATTTTCCGGGACGCAAAATCCAAGTAGGGTTGGTGCAGATCGCAAATCGCCACCACTTCCGCGTCCCGGTGCTCGAGAAATCCGTCGAGTACCTGGTCCCCGCGATTTCCGAGACCGATAAAGCCCAGGCGGATGCGATCGTTCGCGCCCTGAACTCGCGTGGCGCCGAGCGCCGTCGCAAGGCCCGCCGCAATTGCCTGTTTGCCGAATTGTCTGCGAGATAAGTCGCTCATAGAATCACCCTTTCTAGGTTCTGGAACGGCGGGGCTTTAGCCCCGCCGGTACGCAGAGCGCGGTTGAAGGGGCCTTTAGGCCCTGAAGCAACGCGGCTTCAGGGGCTAAAGCCCCAGGAGTGGCCTCTTCTCTGCGGCGGGGCTGAAGCCCCGCCCTTCCGACGCCATCCTCAATCACCTGGCTTCATACGCTTGGTGCAGGAGCGTTTTCAGAGTGTCAAGGTTGTGTTGGGCGGCGGCCATCAGGGCGTCGTCTGTGGCTCGCGAGCAGAGATCCTTCGCTGCGCTCGGGATGACAGCAGTTGATTCTTCTGCGTGTCCCGGCTCTAAACCGCCCCGATTCCAAGGCCATTCAAGTGCGAAGTGTCCATGGTGCCGTCGGTGATGTGAAAAACGCCGGGAAAGCGCTTTTCCCAGCCTTGGTTGGCGGCAGGCACGAACTGTCGCGAATTGGCCTCAATGGCTTTGACGCCGGGAACGTGCGCAGCCAAACTCGCGGATTGAATCAGCGAAGCGCCGGGGCAGGTGAGGTCCTGCACGCAGAGGAACATCCTGTTCTTTTCCATGTAGGGAGCGAGGATCATCATGTTGCTCTGGCCTTTGCAGGCCTTGAGCGCGGCGCCAGTGTACCCCATCTCGCGTGAGAGTTTCAGCGCGTGGAGGTCCGTCAGAGATTCATCGATGACGACCGGTTTCAGCTTGGCGGCCTCAAACACCACGTTCTGGCGATGCGTGTCGAGATCGCGCGCGGTGGGCTGCTCAACGTACTGAATCCGCGCAAAGCCTCCCGGCGACTTGTCCTTAACCCGATGCAGAAAATCGACGAGATATTGCACGTTAGGGCAGCGCTCGTTGAAGTCCAGCGAGTAAACCCAGTCCGTAACCCGGCGCTTTTGCTCGGTCTCCGTAACCACCCGATCCACGCCCAGCACCCGCTCGGAATCCCATTTCAAATCGTCGCCGTCCAATTTGATTTTGAAATGGGTCAGCCCGTTGTAATTGATCCACTCGGGCAGCGTCTCCGGCAGGCCGTCGTTCACACGCTGCTTGATATCCGAGTCCACCAGGGGATCGATCGCCGAAACCAGGTGGTACATCGGCATCCGGGGCTTGGGTTCCTTCAAAACATACTTTTCCGGGTATTCTCCTTTGTAATCCTCGCCTAGATAATACGAAAGATCACGATTCATGAATTCAGGGCCGTAGGTATGGTAGCAGTTCAGCCCGTGCAGTTTGCCGTACGCATCATGGACCGCCGCGTCGAAGGCGCTCGCCGTCACCAGGGTGCAAAGCTTGGGAATGGGTTCGGCCAGCTTCTGCTCCTGCGTGACTGCCTCGGCAGCCTTCAAGTATTGGGGCTCGAGCGACCCATTGAGTTCGATGGGGTGTCCGTACTCTTTAAAGTCGCCGGTAAGCTTGGAAATGCGTCCCGCCAGGGTATTCATCGCGTTCTGCGTAGCGCTGAAAGGAAGAACGCGCGAAGGAAACGCCCAGGTGTTCGCGAGCGGCATCGAACCGAAGCCTTGGGAACTCTTGCCGCCCTGCGATCGCACCGCACAGTTCACATTCAAGAGAACGACGTGCGTTGAAACGACGCCCCCGAACTTGATGGGAACGCGATACTGGTACTCCTTGAATTCAATACCGACGGTTTCAATTTGGATGTCGGTGCTGCGAGGCACGCTCGCCTTCAGGATCGCGGGAGCGCACGCCAACCCAGCGGCGGCGGTTTTCAGAAATGCACGGCGTCTGATGTGCTGCATGTTGAACTCGTATTCACACATTTGCCCGAGGCAAAGATATCATAACGGATTTTGTGGTTATGCGTGCAACAAGTAATGAGGTGGCGCAGCGGCAGCTTTACAGCATCGAAGCGTGCGAATCATCGAGTTGCGGAGCGCAGAGTTAATGAGAAGCGGAGTAAGCTCTATCTGCTTTCATTCCTCCGTGTCTCTCCGCCTCTGTGGTGCTAAGGATCTTGGGTCTGCGGCAAGCTCCTTCGAGCCGTTCTCCCGATCTGGCTCATGTCGATAGGCTGAAAACCGATTTTCGCGGCCGGCGAACCAGGTTTGAGAGTGAAGTCGCCGTGTGCGGGGCCGGCGAAAAGCGGGTCCGCCACCAACGCATGCGCGTCCTGCCCGCGCTGTTGCCATTCCGCCAGGGAGTCTCTTCCGAATTGAACCGGCTGCCCACCGGCCTGCCAGTAAAGGTTGTGGTCGAACAGGAAATGGCCGTTGCTCCACGCACCGTCAAGGAGTTTGCCTTTTTCCCAATACACGATGTTGCGTTCGAAGGTGAAGCTGCGGTGAGCTTCTTCCCGCGTGCGCCGGAGCTGCGCCTCTTCGCCGAGAGCGAAGATGTTATTGCGGACGATATTATCGCGTCCATAGTGCTGATGAAAGCCGCCGTCCTGGGTGCGGTAAACAATGTTGTTCTCAAGCAGGATTTGGCTGCTGCCTTCGTCGGTATAGAGTCCCCAACCGCCGTACTCATAGCGCGTCACGTCGTAACACAGGTTATTCCGCTCCACCGTGCCGGGCTGGACGCCCAGTGAGTAGATGCAACCCATGTCGCTCAACAGGCCGCGCCCGAGGTTGTGGAGGTTGTTGAACTCGATCCGGTTGTGGTGCGCCGCGGTCGGCCCGTAGCCCCACGTCCAGCCGAGCGAAATAGCCGTGTAGTAGGTGTCGGCAATTTCGTTGTGCGTCACCGTGTTGCCGCTGCTTTGGCCGATCCACACACCGACCGCCGCGGGATAAACAATCCCGATGTTATGAATGTAGTTTTCGGAAACCACAATGCCGCTCGTGGTCTGCGCCGTCTCCTTGGGGATCTCAGGATCGCCAATCTTTACGCCTCCCGCGCCGAGGTCCGTCATTTCACTTTCGAGAACTTTAACGTCCTTTGAGCCTTGATGAATCTCCAGCGCGTATTGGCCGAGATGCGTCAACGTGCAACGCTCGATGCGGCAGTGCCGGGCGCAGCGGAGTTCCACGGCGGCAGGAATGTCAAAGGCGGCCTGCGTGTCCGTATACCCTTTCGCCGGGAGTTGCCAATCGGCGTAGGCAAAAGTGAAGTCGCGAAGAATAATGTCGTGCACCGTATCGTTGCTTCCCTCATTGCCTTCCAGGCGAACCAACTGCGGAAGAAAAGACGCGGTGAACTGAGCGCGGCTGATGTCTTCACCGGGCATGGCGAGATAGGAGAGCGTGCCGGCGCGCCGGTCGAGCCGCCACTCACCTGGAGCGTCCAGAGCATCGGCGGCGTTCTCCACCCAGTAACGCGCATCCTTGTCATCGCCGAACTCCTGGCGCGCGCCAGCAAGCGTGGCGGTGTTCGTGGCTGCGTCAACCGCCGTGAGCGGCAGGCGGAATTCCGCCCATTTCTCCAGGCCCACCACTTCCACGTCGCCCTCCTCGGCCCAGGCGGCGTGAATGTCGCCCGGGCGAAACTTGAAACGGGAAGGGTTGCCGGGCAGGAATTGCCCGTCTGCGCGATAGAAGCCAGAGTTGGGCGCACGCGCCCGCTGGCGGCGCTCTCCGTTTACAAAAAGCTGGTGGAAGTACCACTCGCCTTCTTTGACGCCGGGAACTTCCGCGGTCCAGAGTTCGAGAAGGCTGTTCTGGCCGGCCGCAGGCGAAGGCGCCTTCTTCCATCCCGTGATCACGCGACCCCCGCTTAGGATCACCTTCTCGCCCTGATAGGAGGCGTAGGTGATGGGAGCCTCCGGAGTTCCGGAATCCTCCGGCAGGAGAACGAGCGGCGCGCTCAGGGCGTAAACCCCGCCGCGCACGTAGATGCCGACCGGTGTGCGAAGCGCCGTGTCCGCGCGCATAGCCCGGATGGCGTCGCGGGCGCGCTCGAGCGTCGCCAAGGGGCCGTCGGTCTTCGCGGCATTGGGTTCAGGCAGCCGTCCCGACCAGGCGTCGTTGCCTTGCACCGAAACGTATAGAACCTCTTCCTTCGCTTGCGCGACGCCAGCCGCAGAAAGACCGCCGCGCAGCGCCGCCATTTCGCGAGACAAGCAAACAATCTGGAAGCAGCCGCCGAAGAGCAGCGCGCCGACGGCAATTTGAACCAAAACAGAAGGGCGCTTCGTATTTGAGTTTTTCATGAATGAGTCCGCCGACTTCCTTTGAATTCCGGGCGCTCGTGGCACGTTTCGAATCTGCGACCTATTACTCGGGAGGGTAGCATAACACAGGCACGCGGCTGGAAATGCGGCACCCTCGGCAACGCGAGACGACGGAGAACCACCTGTTTTCCTGCTACAATAATCGTCTTCGTTATCCTTGGTCGCAATTCCCGCGCGATTCTTGCTCCAAGCGGCGGCTAGTAAAAGGAGATCAGGATGCCAGTTCACTCACCGACCTATGCTGACAATTCGAAACGCAGAATCGTGGCGGGACTCTGCATCCTCGCCTCGGCCTCCATGGCGTGGGCGTGGCTACCGGCTCGCAGCGGCAAAGATTTGACGGCCGCCCCCGCCCCGACTCCGTTGCACGGCCCCTACAGCACCACGTTCCGTCACGCCGAAAATCCACTTTCCGAAGGAGGCATGTGGCTGAACGGCCATGCGGACGGCCTAGATTGGGCGGATGTCCAGACTACTCCGGGCCTGGCCTTTGGCGCCGAAATCGGCGGCAGTAGGCCGGAGCCGCAGAAATACGACGACTCGACGGCCCTGCTGAAAGGGACTTGGGGGCCAAACCAAACGGTTCAGGCCACAGTCTACTCGGTGCATCCCAACCAAGACGACAAGGTCTGGGAGGAAGTCGAATTGCGCCTGCGAAGTTCCATCTCTCCCCACAGTTGCACGGGCTACGAAGTCATGTTCCGCTGCTCGAAAATTCCCCAGGCCTATTGCAATGTGGCGCGCTGGGAAGGGCCGCTGGGGAAATTCACTTTCCTCAAACAAACGGGAGGTTCGAAATACGGAGTCAAAACCGGCGACGTGGTGAAGGCCAGCATGATCGGGAACACCCTTACGGTCTACATCAACGGCGAGCAGATCTTCCAGCTCACCGACGACAAATTTCCCAGCGGCAATCCGGGCATGGGATTCTTTCTCGACGGCGCCACCGGCGTGAATCGCGACTTCGGCTTTTCAAGCTTCACTGCCACAGACAAATGAACGCAGCGCCGTCAAGCTGCAATTTAAGAGAGGTCGTCCCCAACGATGTGCCGCCACGAGCCGATTTGTCCACACGTTCAGAGGACTGGCATTTCATTGATCATGAAATCTGCGCTGGCATTAATGCTTCTCATTTCGAGCACCGCTTTCGCACAGCGCTCGCCCGCTTCCGCGGATGCCGAGTGGCGGAACTACGGCCACGATCCCGGCGGTATGCGCTTCTCTCCCCTAAACCAAATCAACACCTCGAACGTTCAGCTCCTGCAAAGGGCTTGGACGTACGTGATCCCGCCAACTCCCAACAGCGGAATTGCGGCGTTCGAGGCCACACCGATAATGGTGCACGGCGTCCTTTACTTTACAACCTCCACCAGTCAAGCCATCGCGGTGGACGCCGAAACCGGAAAGCAGATTTGGGTGTTCGATCCGGATCCCAAGGAGAGCGGCACCAGGCGGCCGAACCCCAGCCGCGGCGCCGCCTATTGGGAGGGGCAGCCGGGCGTTTCCTGCGGGCCGGGTAAATCCGAACTTGATAAGCGTCTTTTCTACATCACCGAGGACGCGCGCTTGTTTGCTCTCGATTCCCAATCTGGCCGGCCCTGCACGGGCTTCGGTGATGCGGGGTCGATCAACCTGCGCGTCGGTGTGGCGGACAAATTCCCGCGCGCTCAGTACAACTCGACTTCGCCGCCCGCGATTTACAAGGATCTGGTCATCACCGGATCACAGGTCCAGGAATACCCCTCAAAGGGGCCGAGCGGCGATGTTCGAGCGTTTGACGTCCGCACCGGAAAGTTGGTGTGGCGCTTCCACACGGTTCCTCGAGTTGGCGAGGTGGGGCACGAGACGTGGGCCGACGAATCCTGGCAAGACCGCTCCGGCACGAATGTCTGGTCCGTCATGAGCGTGGACACCGAGCGCGGAATGGTGTTCTTGCCCATTGGCTCGCCCTCTTACGATTTCTACGGCGCGGACCGCAAGGGGGCGGGCCTGTTTGGCAACTCACTGGTGGCGCTTGACGCCGCAACCGGAAAGCTTCGCTGGCACTTTCAGATGGTGCACCACGACATCTGGGATTACGATGCCTGCGCGCCCCCGAGCTTGGTCACTGTGCATCGCGATGGCAAGGAGATTCCGGCCGTCGCGGAGATCACCAAAATGGGATTTGTTTATGTGCTCGATCGGCTGACCGGCAAGCCGCTCTTCCCTGTCGAGGAGCGTCGTGTTGCGCAATCCCAAGTGCCGGGAGAAGCGGCGTGGCCGACACAGCCATTTCCGATTGAGTCCATGCAACTGGCCCGCACCTCCGTCACGCTGAACGATATTACGAACGTTACGCCGGAGTCTCGAAAGTATTGCCTTGCCAACTTTGCGAAGTCGCTGCCCGGTGGGATCTTTAATCCCTGGGGACTCGAGACGCTGACGGTCGAAATCCCCGGGACACTCGGGGGAGGCAACTGGTCCGGCGTCTCCTTCGACCCCACGCTCGATTACCTGTTTGTGAACGTCAGCGAAGTGGGGGCCGTGGGTTACATGCAGCCTCAGCCGCCGGGTTCGCCGGAGGGCTACCTCCGCAGCAGCAAGTGGGGAAACTACGCGCGCTTTTGGGACGATCACCATTATCCGTGCCAAAAGCCACCCTGGGGTGACCTGAATGCCATCGACCTTGCGACCGGCAAACTGGCCTGGAAAGTTCCGCTGGGCGTGATGGATGATCTCGAGGCACGCGGTGTTCCCAAAACGGGAACTTACAACCTCGGCGGATCCATTGCCACGGCAGGCGGGCTGATCTTTATTGGCGCGACCGTTGATCACCGTTTCCGGGCGTTTGACGCGAAGAGCGGCAAGGAACTCTGGGTGGATCAGCTTGAATCGAACGCGCACGCCACGCCTATGACCTATATGGGTGAGAAATCCGGAAAGCAATTTGTCGTGGTTGCGGTGGGTCCCGGTGGTTATTTCAATCCCGACAATTCTGCGCCAACCGTGCTGGCCGCGTACGCTCTCTACCCCAAAGGCCAAGGGCCGGCGCGGCTACGGGCGGACGCCTACCCGCGAACGCTCTCTGCCAGTCCTGCGCGTGAGCCGCAGGAGCTTCCTGCGCCAGCGAGTCCTATTGTTCAACCGATTCCGTTCAGCCACCGCAGGCATGTTCAGGCAGGATTCCAATGCGAGACGTGCCACCAACCCCTGGGAACCAGCGGTAAGATGCAGGTTGCCGGGGCGGCCGAGTGCATGACCTGCCACGCGACAATCAAGCGCGAAAGCCCGGCTATCCAGAGACTGATCGAACTCCGGGCCGACGACCGCCTGCTCGCCTGGAAGCCGATATACAAGCTTCCTGACTTTGTCTATTTCAGCCACTCGAAACACCTCGACGCGCATGTCGAATGCGCAGTTTGCCACGGCGAAGTCAAGGAGCGCGATCAGCTTTGGCAGGAGAAAGAAGTATCCATGGTGAGTTGCGTGAATTGCCACAAGCTGCGCAACGCGCCGGTGAATTGCGATTTGTGCCACAATATCGGACACTGACGCCGGGCCCGCGTTCGGGGAGGCGGCGGAGGAGTAGGTAGAAAGCAGAAGGCTTCGCGATTTTGAGAATATCCTGTCATTCCGAGCGAAGCGAGCAATCTCGCTCTGTTCATTGTTCGTCGATTCTTCCCGAAGCAGGGCGAGATCCCTCGCTTCGCTCGGAATGAGAGGCTTGTTTGATGGTTACGCATTGCTTGGAGTGCGGCAGCGAAGCTGCCGCCTTGGAATCCAACCAAAACGACGGTAGCGGCGCTACCGCACTCCATGGTGCCTTCGGCACAACCTGAATATGCTGAACCGCCGGACATTCATGAAGACGCTTGGCGCGAGCGGAGCCTTGGCGTTTGCCAAGGCCGACGTCTCTTATGATCGCGGTCCCGGCGCAGATATGCGGATCTGGGACCAACACTCTCACCTCGGCTCGGTCCCGGGCGATACGCCCGAGGAGCGGATGGCGTTTCTCGTGAAGTGCATGGACCGTGTAGGCGTGGAACGCCTGATTCTCTCACAAGGTTATTCCGATGATCGGCACCCGAACCCGCCCGAGCAGTTTCGCCTCGAGAACGACCGTGTGATGCGCGCGGTCAGAGCTTTTCCCGATCGGGCCTACGGCTCGGTGTATATCTCGCCGGCCCTGCCCGAGTTCAGTCTTCAGGAACTCAATCGTTGCGTGCGCGACGGCCCCATGGTGATGATTGGCGAGATCGAAGCCGACGCGCGCTGCAACGTACCGGGGATGGATCCGATTGCCGAATGGGCCGTCGCCAATGACGTCGTCATTCTTCAGCATGAATGGTTGAACGCGCGCGGCAACCAGCCAAACGAATCCACGCCCTTTGATGTCGTCGAACTTGCCCGGCGCCACCCCAGGCTTCAAATCGTCTGCGCTCACACGGGCGGAAACTGGGAACTGGGAATCCGCGCCATTCGTTCCACCAAGAACGTTTATTCCGGGCTGGCCGGCTCGGACCCCACAAACGGATACGTCGAAATGGCCGTGCGCGAGTTGAGCGCGGAGCGGGTGATCTACGGCAGCGATGTCGGCGGACGAAGCTTTGCTTCGCAGCTTGCCAAGGTGGAAGGCGCCGCGATCTCTGACTCCGACAAGAAGCTGATCCTGGGCGGCAATCTTCGTCGATTATTGGAGCCCGTTCTACGGAAAAAAGGTTACAAGATTTGATCATCGACACCAACGTGTATCTTTCCCGGTGGGCGCTCCGCCGCCTCGAGGGCGATGAGCCGGCGCGGCTCGTGGCGAAGCTCCGCGAGGGAAAAGTTGCGCAAGCCTGGGCAGGCAGCTTCGAAGGTATTCTCGAGCGAGATGTTGCCGGGGTGAATAACCGCCTGGCCGAGACCTGCCGCGGTTTCGGCGAGAGCATGCTGATTCCATTTGGAACGGTGAACCCCAAACTTCCCGATTGGCAGGAAGACGTGCGGCGGTGCCACGAAGAGCACAAGATGCCGGGAATCCGTCTTCACCCCAATTATCATGGGTACAGGCTGGACGATCCGATTTTCGCGGAGTCTTTGAAATTGGCAACGGAGCACGGTTTGATTGTGCAGTTGGCGCTCTCGATGGAAGATCCGCGCACCCAGTCGGCGCTCATGCGGGTTCCCGCTGTAGAACTCGCTCCCCTGGCTGCTGTGGTTAAAGCGACGCCAGGACTGCGTCTTGAGCTTCTCAATTGCACTTCGCAAATCGGGAGAGAGGAATACGCGGCAGCGCTTTCCGCCGGCAATGTGTCGATGGATATCAGCATGGTGGAGGGAGTGGCCGGTCTCGCTCGGCTGGGGCGCCAGGTTCCGCTTGCGCGCGTGCTCTTCGGCTCTTACTACCCGTTCTTTTATTTCGAGTCGGCCGTCCTGAAAGTGCAGGAATCCGGCCTGGATGAGGCATCGCAAAAGGCCATCTGCGTGGAGAACGCGCGCCGGCTGATGGCCTCTGCGTAGCGCGGGCGTCCCGCCCGCTGTCGCGGGAGCGTCCCGCTCCCGCGCGCAGGCAGAGCCCGTCCTGCGCGGAGCGAAGGAATGCCTGCGCGACCGCGGGCGAGACGCCCGCGCCACATCGTTGGACGGGCCGCATCGCGCCCGTGGTAATCGAATTATGAGACCAAACAAACTCGTACTCCTCTTTGCATTTCTCCTGACTCCCTGCTTTCTGTTCGCGCAGGAAGCCATTCACGACCCTCTGCTGCGCTGGATGAATCACCTTGCCCAGGAGCAACTTCAGCAGCGGCAGCGGGAGATCGACCAGATCCACACGGTGGCCGAAGCGGAGCAGCGGAAACACGTGGTGCACGAGAAGCTGCTGAAACTTTTGGGTGGCCTGCCGGATTACAGCGGCCCGCTGAATGCCAAAATCACGGGCGAAATCAAGGCAGATGGATACACGATTGAGAAAGTCCTGTTCCAGAGTCTGCCCAATTTCTATGTGACGGGCGACCTTTACCGGCCCAACCAGCCAGGCCGCTATCCTGCCATTCTCTATCAATCCGGCCACACGCAAGAAGGAAAGCCTGAGCCGCAGCGCGCGGCTGCCAACCTGGCCTTGAAAGGCTTCGTGGTATTCGCCACCGATCCCATCGGCCAGGGCGAGCGGGAACAAACTTACGATCCGCACCTTTCGGCAGCGCTCGCGGGTTGGTCGGTCCCCGAGCACATTCAGTCCGGCGCGCAGTGCATCCTGATCGGCGAGAGCGCCGCGCGCTTTTTCATCTGGGATGCGAAGCGCGCCATCGATTACCTCGTCAGCCGCCCGGATGTGGACGCCGAGCGTCTGGGCGCCGCAGGCTGTTCCGGAGGCGGCGCGCTGACCACCATGATCGGCGCGCTCGACCCGAGGCTTAAAGCGGTCGTGCCCGCCTGTTATCCCAATTCGTATCAATTGCTCTTTGCGGGCCCGGACCCCGATACGGAGATGACGTTTCCCGAGTTTCTGGTGAACGGTCTGGATGTGGCGGATTTTGTGGAAGTGACCGCGCCCACGCCTTGGCTGATTCAGGAAACACAGGATGACTATTTCACGCCCGCGGGCGCTCGCATGGTCTACGAGGAAGCGCGGCATTGGTACAGCATTTACGGGGCCGAGGACAAGGTGGGATTCTTCGTCGGGCCGGGCCCTCACGGAACTCCCCTGGTGAGCAGGGAAGCGGTTTATCAATGGATGATCCGCTGGCTCAAGGACGGCAAGGGCGATTTTCACGAGCAGCCCGTCAGGATGTTTAACAACTTCGAACTGCTGGTCACGCCCACGGGCCACGTGAACGACCTTCCTGGCAGCCGCAAAGTCTATCAACTGATTCTCGACGATTTTCACGCCAAACTGCAGCCGCAAGGCATTCCCGAACTTGAGGCGGAACTGCGGCGGTTGGGAGTTCCTACCAGCGGCGCTTCGCCGCAATCGACCGTGCTCGATGAATCGAATGCCGGGGAAACCCGCCGGCAGCACATCCGGTTCGAAACCGAGCCCGGAATTGAGATCGAGGGCCATCTTTATGTGCCTTCTTCGCCGGCGGGTCGGAAGCCGGCGGTGCTGATGCTTGAGGATAGCGGGCCGTATTTCCAAGCCGCCTCGATTGACTCCTGGGCGAACCGCATGGCGGCGAAGGGGCGCGTGGTCTTGACGCTCGAGCCGCGCGACTCTCCCGGAGAAAACAGACACGAGCCCTTCATTGGAAACTTCATCACCAATTCGCGCGCCAACCAGATTGGGTTGAATCTGCCGGCGATGCGGGCGCACGATATTCTGGCCGGAGTTGATCTTCTGGCGGCGCGCAGTGACGTGGACCCGGCATCGATTCGCGCCGTGGGGCGCGGCGTTAAAGGAATTTGGCTCTTGCTGGCTGCGGCGGCGGACCCCAGAATCAAGAAGGTCTGGCTCGATCGCACCCCCACCAGTCTGCGCGCCGCCCTCGAAAACACTCTGAATATGGATTTGTTCGATGCGGTCATCCCCGGCTTTGCGCTCCATTGGGATCTCGACGATCTGGTGAAGGCTATGGGGAATCGTCCCGTGATGTGGACCGACCCCGCGAATTGGATGAACCGGATTGCCGACCTGCGCGGACCCTACCTGTACCGGTACATTCTCGGTGATACCACCGAACTCGCCGACGCCCAAGACGACGCTTACATCGAGCAGTTTCTGAAGTGAGCTTTGTAGCCCGCGCGAGAGTCGGAACCCATGCTCGATCTAGAAGTCAGTGGATTCCAGCTTGCGCGGAAATGAGGTGACTTTCGACGGAAGTGCCTGCAAACGCGCTACGACGCCGAAATTGGAGAGATGGTGTAGAATCGTGCACGACCGGATGGCCGCCTGAATGCTTAGAGTGTTGGGAATCCGTGTGAGGTGGTGAGTAATACACAGCAGTGACTATGGCAGAGGAAACACGCAGGCAGTTTGTGAAGCAAATAGGCATGGCGTCCGCCTTGGCGGCGGGTGGGTTTTTGAACTTGAACTCGCGCGCCTTGGGCGCTAACGACAAGGTGATCCTCGGTCTCATTGGGGGTCGGAACCAAGGGCGGGGAGACGCTCTGCGGGCCATCGGCGCCGGAGCCGAGCTAAAGACTTTCTGCGACATCGACCAGGCAATCCTCGATAAAGTCAACCCGGAGTTCGAGAAGGCGCAGGGCAAGGCGCCCGGCACTACCCGGGAGTTCCGACAGGTTCTGGATGACAAAGAAATTGATGGCGTGATTATTGCCGTGCCGGACCATTGGCACGCCCGGATCGGCATTCTGGCCTGCCAGGCGGGAAAAGACATCTACATCGAAAAGCCGCTGACCCAGACGATCCACGATGGGCACGAGGTTCGCAACGCGGTGCGAAAATACAATCGCATCGGCCAGGTGGGCACCCAGAATCGAAGCGCGCCGCACTTCCAAAGCGCCATCGAATACCTGAAGACGGGCAAACTGGGCAAACTCTGCGAAATCAATACGTGGGAGTGCCAGTTGCGTCCCAGCATCGGTAATCCGCCTGACAGCGATCCACCCTCGACGGTAGACTATGATGTCTGGCTGGGTCCGGCGCCGAAGCGGCCGTTCAATGTCAATCGCTTCCATTACAACTGGCGCTTCTTCTGGGACTACGGGAACAGCGAACTGGGCAACCAGGGCGTGCACATGCTCGACGTGGCGCTTTGGGGGATCGAGGCGCTGCGCGGCGGCCTGGACAACGCGCTGCCCACCCGGGTGAGCGGCAATTCCGGAATCTACTGGCTTAAAGATGCGAAGGAAGTCCCCGACACCCAAATGCTGACCTATGAATACGGCGACTTCATGCTGACCTGGGAACTTCGCAGTTTTGCCAAGCAACACCCTGTTTACGGACATCGCGAAGGCATAGCGTTCATTGGCAGCGACGCAACGCTGGTGGTCGCGCACGACGGTTGGGAGGTGTTCTTCCCGGATGGCGGCCCCGGGCCTAGCGAAAAGGCCGACGACGAACGGGAGAGCGGGTTGCACGAGAAGAACTTTCTGGACTGTGTGCGCAGCCGCCAAACGCCGAACGCCGATATCGAAATCGGGCGGATCTCCACCACGGTCTGCCACCTGGGAAACATCGTGACTCACCTGCGGCGGGACGTGACGTTCGATCCCAAGACGGAAACGTTTGGGCACGATAAGGAAGCCAACGCGTTTCTGACCCGCGAGCACCGCAAGCCGTATGAGACGCCGAAAGTTTGATCCTGTACTCTGACACTTCATGCACTCCCAAATCTGTGCCACTCGATTGACTGCCCTGCCGGGCTGAAAGGACTTGAGTCATGAACAGATTCTGCCGACGCGAATTGTTGAAGAATTCTCTCGGAGCCTCCGCCGCTCTGCTGGGGGGAATTAGTTATGAGCGTCGTGCGCTCATGGCGCATATCGGCGCCCCGGCGCAGGAATCGACGCCGAAGGAGCCTGTGAAGCGGTTGCCGCGCGGGAAGTTCGGCAAGTACGAAGTTTCCCGGCTGATCATTGGCGGGGACCCGGTTTCGGGAATTGCCCACGCAGGCGAACTTGTCTATCAAGCTGATTTCATGAAGCAGTATTTCAACACCCAGAAAATCCTGGAGACGCTGACACTCGCGGAACAGAATGGTATTAACACTCTGCTGATGCGTGCCGACGATCGTATTATCAGCCATTACAATATGTATAAGAAGGAACGGGGCGGCACGCTGCAGTGGATTGCCACCTCTGCGCCGGAGCAGGGCGATCCGGTGGAGAACGCCAAGCGCGCTCGCGACAACGGCGCGATTGGTGTTTACCTGCATGGCGGAGTCGCGGACGATCTGGTGAAACATGGGAAGGCCGGCGAAGTCGGCGAGATCGTCGAGGGCTTCAAGAAACTTGGACTGATGGCGGGTGTCGGCGCGCACCAACTCGATACCGCGCGCGCCTGCGTTCAGTCGAGAATCGATCCTGACTTCTACATGGTCACCATCAATCGCGTGAATTACTATTGCAGCGAAGCCGCCGAAGTCGGGATCTTCATGCGCTCGATCAAGAAGCCGTGGATTGCCTTTAAGGTGTTGGGCGCGGGCCGCGTGAAACCCCAGGAAGGCTTTCGTATGGCGTTCGAGCATGGAGGAGATTTCCTCGCTGTCGGCATGTTCGATTGGCAGATTCGCGACGACGTAGCGCATGTTCAGGGTATGCTCGAGAGCGGTATCGCCCGCGACCGCGATTGGGCTTAACCTCAGTCCTTCGAGATCTGGCCGGGGCAATTCGCCGGTCCTTTGTTTTCTATAACATTCTCGCTTTGTTCCGGCGATTTTGGGGTTTCGGGGGCGTTCTCCTCTTTGGGACTTTCTGTCCCATGATCCGTCGCGCTGGCCTTCAGGACAGCATCTGCCGAACTGAAGTTCGGCGCTGCTTCGGCACCGTCGAGCCCCACGACCTTGCTCAGTTCCTGGGCCGCACGGTCGTCCGGCTCATTGCCGGGAGGGCTGGCCTCCTGGGTAGGGGCACGCCATGGCGTGCCCGTACGGGCGGTTCGCGAACCATCCCTACACCGCGCATGTTCTTGGCGCAGGGTCAGGAGAATCCTCACTTTCCGGTCGATCGCCCGGTCCAGCGCCATTTCCAGGCGCAGCACCATGTTCGCAGCCTCGTTCTCCGGAGCGAGGCACGAGTCCCGCGCAATCGCGTCCTTCTCCTCCTGCGCCTTCATCTCATCCGCAAACGCCGCCTCCACCCCCGCGATCTGCTCCTCCAGCAGGCGCTCCAGTTCCTGGTAGCGGGCCTCCATCCCCGCCTCGCCCCCGAAGCTCTCCTTCACACACTTGTCTAGCTCTGCCTGGTCGTGCTTATCCTGGAGGTACGCCCAGTCCATGAAGAGCCCCAGCAGGTGGCCGATCTGCCGGGGCCTCCACCCCAACTCGCCCTGGTAGTAGCTTTCGATCTGCTTCCGCTGGGCGAGCGGGAAGTACCGCCGCCGCACCTGCTCGCGAATCACTCGCCAAAGCGAAATCAGCATGCGCAGCCGCACGCAGGGGTGGGTGGGCTTGGGCAGGTCGAGCGCCACCGCCTCGCACTGGGAGGGTTCGAAGGTCACGTCAGCGAGGGCCCGGGCGAGCGAGCGCCGCTCCGTCTCGACGTTCTCGAGAGCGTCTCGCATCATGCCCGTCACCATGCGCTCGATCCGGTTGCGCCGCCAGTAGAGCTTGCCCAGGTCGGCGACTTGGTGGTCCCAGAGGGCGTCGCCGGGGCCGTAAGTGGTGGCGAGTTCCCGTTGCAAGGCTGCATACCGTTCGGGATCTTCGCCCAGCGCCCGCATCACGGCGGCTTCGTTTTCGGGCGTGGCAGGAATTGACGCACGTAAGCCAGAAACATCTCGCCGTCCATCGGCCCGTCGGTGACCATCGGCGCGGTCAATCGGCGGCGGCGCAGAGCGCCCACAAAGGTCGTCGTCTCCCAATGCCCGTGCGGCGCCGAGTCGAGGCAACGCCTCCCTCTGGGCGCACGTCCATAGCGGCGCGTCATGCTGGTCGATGTCCACGTTTCATCGATGAACACGAGCTTTTCGACTTCCATCGTGGGCAGCGCTTGCCGCCATGCGCTGCGCGCCTGCTGCACGTCCTCGCGCTCTTGCTCGCTGGCGTGCAGGGTTTTTTTTGAAGGTAAGATTCCACTTGTTCAGCTGATGCCACAAGGCACCGATCTTGATCGATACCCCCTGCTGGACGAGACGTTCACATAACTGGGCCAAGCTCAGACCCGGCTCCTGTTCGATCCAGGCACGCAGCACGGGCTCCATCGCAGCTACCCGCGAACGGCGATGGCCGCCGATCTGAAAGCTGGTACGTTGGCCTGTCTTCTGCTCGCGTCCCCGAACCTGGTAAACCCACACGCGACTGACTTCCAGCCGCCGCGCAATCGCCGTCGGACGTTCTCCGCGATCCAATGCCCATAACACCCGATCCCGCAAGTCCTGGGAATAAGATTGCATCTTTGCCTCCCCTCTACCGGCAGAGGCATTATCGCACATAAATGTATACACTTAAATTAAAAACGCTCTCGTGCACCGGAGGCTTGCCGCCGCGTGCTGGAGGGATCAAAAACGGAACTGCCCGCCGAGGAGTAGTGCTGGTATGCTCTGAAATCGCATCATGTGTTTCGATTTTCGAGCATATGCTCTATAATCGACACATGCGTTTTCGGCAACCGCTCGACGATCTGTTTCGAACCGCCACGCGGGTTAAGATTCTCCGTCTTCTAGCCCGCACTCCCGATATGATTTTTACGGGCCGGGAGATCGCGCGCAACATTGGGGTAGCCAGTAGCAACGTCAGCCTCGCTCTCTCTGGCTTGGAAAGGATTGGCGTACTCCGCTCGGTGGCCAAAGGGCGCTCCTTGTTGTACCGGCTGAATACCCAACACATCCTCTGTGAAAGATTGCTCCGCGACCTGTTCGACAAGGAAGCCGGCAACCTCAACTACGTGCTGCAGAAGCTTCTTCTGCGGTGGCCACGCGACATACGGAGCGTGATTTGTTATGGCAGCGTGGCGAGAGGTGAGGAGGGAGTTTCAAGCGACGTCGACATCTGCTTTGTTATCGGAGACTCATCCCGTCGCAGCTCGATTTTGCGCGTACTCGAGCAGGTGCAAGCTGAATTCTTCCTGCGCACGGGAAACCGTTTTTCGCCGTACGTGATTTCCGCCCTCAGTTTCGCAGCCGGCTATCGCAAGGGCCGTCCCCTGATCCGCAAAATCGCCAGCGAGGGATTGTTGCTTCGCGGTGATCCGATTGGCGAGTTGGTGAAATGACGGCCAAGTCAAGAACCTCCGCTTTTCACTCCTCTGCGGCGGAGAACTATTTTAGGAAGGCTCACGAGTACCGCGATTCAATGAACTTGGCTCTGGCGGACAACCGTCCCAACGCCGCCGCACTGAATGGAATTCATTGCGCCATCTCAGCCGCAGACAGCCTCTGTGTGCGCTTTCATGGGAAACGAAGCTCCAGCAAGGACCACAGTGATGTCGTGCGACTGCTGGCGGAACTTTTCGCCGACGCGGAAGCTCGACACCAGGCGAATCGCCTGGGAACCATCCTGGCAAAGAAGAATCAGGTGGAATATGAAGAGCGCATGTTCTCACAGACGGAGGCTGTCAACCTCGTAAAACAAGTTGAGCGTCTTTTCACCTGGGTCGCGTCGAGGATGGGGAAAGTCTCTTAGCTGGGGCGGGCGGCGACATGGGAAACCAATGTCGCCGCTGCCCTTGCGCCGCCTGTCATTCTGAGCGTGCATAGCCAAAAACGGCCACCCAACTGCTGGCGCAGAGCCTCGGCTCTGCGTTTGCCGTGCCAAGGCGACGGGCAACTGGTTGTCAACAAGAAGCTCCACAACGCCTGAAGGACTGCGTGATCAGTCTGGTGTGCGGCGTATTCGATCGCGGCGATGATGTCTTCCCTCTCAAGCGCCGGGTAATCCGAAAGGATTTCCTGGAAGGAAGCGCCCGCCGCCAAGAGCTCAAGGATGTCGGACACACGAATGCGCAGCCCACGAATGCAGGGCCGCCCGCCGCATTTCCCTTCCTCCACCGTAATCCGCTTCAACCACTCGTTGTTCATACCCCCAAGATTGCTTGCTTGGCGCTGAAATGGCAAGGGCCACCAAGCGCGCTCCCCTCGAGCGCCTGCCGTGTACTCTCGAGGGTGCCGCATGCGCGGTCTTGAACGTACGAGTCCAACCTTTGGTAGGGGCAGCGCGGCACCCTGCGATCGGCGACTTGAGGCGGGCTGGCGCAGACTCCTGCGTTTTGGAGTCTGTCCCCATGGGCCTTCGGCCCGCAAAGCTGATGAAAATCGCATTTTCAACCCTGCGATGTCCCGGAGGGCCAGGTCTGTGCTGCCCGCTCAGTCCAGTCGATGCATGGGGAGCACGGACACGTCAGTAATACCGCCAGCTTGACCATGGCCAATCCCCAGGCGAACTCACCAGCCGGCGCCGGACCGGGTTCAGTTTCTCTCGGCGCTTCTTTTCGGTGTAGACGTGGAGGGGGTGAAAACGCCGATTCCAGAGCAGTCGCTCATGTTCGTCCGCTGACGGCCACCCGGAAACCATGAAAATGGGCCGACAGTGGACGGATGTGGCGCGGGCGTCTCGCCCGCGGTCGCGGGAGCGTCCCGCTCCCGCGCGCGGGCAGGATGCCCGCGCGACAGCGGGCGGGACGCCCGCGCCACGATTTTCAAAGCAGTCGCTCATGTTCGTCAGCCGACGAACGGTCAGAAACCATGAAAATGCGCGAAGCGCCTTGGAGTGCGGCGGCTCGACGCCGCCTTTGCATTGCGCCGACCGAGTTTCTTGTGAGAAGAGCTTTAAAGGGCGCGACTGGTGCGTCGTGTAACTCTGCCTCCCGCGATAATTCCAAGGCGGCGTCAAGCCGCCGCACTCCAAGGTGCCTTCGGCACACAGATTTTCAAAGCCGGAAGTGGGACTCGTCAGGGACGCTGGGCGGCAATCGGACCCGAAGGCTGAGCGGGCGTCATAGAACAAATCGCTTGAATCGGCAAATCGTCTGACGTAAGATGCCCGTTTTCGCGAGGCATAAAGCACTGGCTCTAAGAGCGGCGCAGAGCGACACGGGAGGAGTGCGTCATGGCGAAATGGGCGGACAGGGTCTTAAGGACAACAGGGAAGTGGGTGCTGGTGGCATTGGCGCTCGGCATGGCGCTTGGCGCTGGGGCGGAAGAGCCACGCTACTTCGCCATTCGCCATGCGCGCATCGTGCCGGTATCCGGGCCTGAGATCAAGAACGGAACGGTGGTGATCGCCAAGGGCCTGATCGTGTCGGTGGGCGAGAACGTGAGCATTCCGCCGGAAGCCTGGGTAATTGAAGGCAAGGGCCTGAGGGTTTACCCCGGCTTCATCAATGCGCTGAGCGACCTGGGACTTGGCCCGCCTGCCCCGGCGGGACCCGGAGGAGGTGGCGGAGGCAGGGGTCAACCGCAGCAGGCGCAGCAAGTCTCACGCGGCCCCGAGGATCGCCCGGCGAGCACGCCCTGGACAGACGCCGCGGACGAACTCAAGGTGGACGACAAGCGGATTGAAACCTGGCGCGATGGCGGGTTCACTTCCGCCCTGGCCGCGCCGATGACCGGGATATTCCCGGGCCAAGGCGCGGTGATCAACCTTGCGGGGGATCGGCCGAGCGCAATGGTCGTGTCCGCTCCCAGCGCTCTTCTGATTACCCTCCAGCCGGCGCGAGGCTTCGCAAATTTCCCCGACTCTTTGATGGGCGTGATCGCCTACGTCCGCCAGGTCTTTCTGGATGCCAACTGGTACAACCAGGCGGAGCCTATCTACCGCTCGCACCCGCAAGGTCTGGAGCGGCCCACCTATGACCGGACGGAAATCGCGGTGAACGATACGCTGGTCTCCGGCCGTCCGGTCCTGTTGCCGGGGAACACGGCGCAGGAAATGCACCGGGCGCTTTTGATAGCGAACCGGTTGGGCGCACACATCATCATTTACGGCGGCCAGCAAGCCTACGAGGATGCCGATGAACTGGCGGCCGCGAAGGTCCCGGTGCTGGTGAACCTGAAGTGGCCGGAGAGGGAGAGAGACGCCGACCCGGAGGCGGAGGAACCCTTGCGCGTGCTCCGCCTCCGGGATCGCGCGCCTTCCGCCCCAGCCGCGCTCCGGAAGGCCGGCGTGAAGTTCGCTTTCTACTTCGAAGGGACAGGGGTTCCCAAGGACGCGCTTAAGAACGCGAAGAAGGCGATCGACGCGGGTCTCCCCGCCGATGCGGCCCTGCGCGCCTTCACCCTGAGTGCGGCGGAGATTCTGGGTGTGGGCGACCGTTTGGGTTCCATCGAGCCCGGCAAGATCGCCAACCTGGTGGTGACGGATGGGGATGCGTTCAACGAAAAGACCAAGGTGAAAATGACCTTCGTGGACGGCCGCCGCTACGAAGTGCACGAGCCGGGACGACCGACGGCGCCGCCGACCGTTAAACTCACCGGGAAATGGAAAATCAGCCTGACGAGCCCGCAGGGGCCGGAGGAAGCCACGGCAGACCTCAGCATGGCAACCGACGGCACGCTGAGCGGGTCGCTCACCGGTGTCTCCGGTTCGACGCTCGGCTCCGTGGGCACGGTTTCAATCAGCGAGGGCTGGGTAAGCGGCAGCCAGTTCAGCTTTACGTTAAGCCTCACTCTGGAAGGCAGCCCCACCGACGTCACCTTTAGCGGGACGCTCGAGGGCGAGCAGATGAAAGGGACAGCCAGCGGGGGCGGCATGTCCGTGGACTTTACGGGCACGCGCGCCGGCGGCACGGCTCCGGCTGGAAGCGCCGGCCAGGAGGTTGAATAGATGAAACGCGCATCTGGTTTGATCAGCGTGCTGTGCCTCCTGGCGGTTTGCGCCCTCTGCGCCCAAGCCGCGGAGGTCACCTTAATCAAGTCCGGCACCATCCTTACCGTCACCCAGGGGACGATTGAAAACGGCGACGTGCTGATCCGGGACGGCAAAATCGCGGAAGTGGGAAAGGGCCTGAAGGCGCCGGAGGGGGCGAAGGTGATCGATGCCACAGGCCTGTTTGTGATGCCGGGCATCATCGACTGCCATTCGCACATCGCGGTGGCGGGCAGCGTCAACGAAGGCAGCGTCAGCGTCTCCTCCATGGTGAATATCG
>Ga0326728_10004050_pt1 | contig 44115 bp, 37 predicted proteins | sample MB3enrmetagenome_FD_207602 | JGI IMG/M metagenome (GOLD analysis project Ga0326728, IMG submission 207602) | Lab enriched peat soil microbial communities from McLean, Ithaca, NY, United States - MB31MN | ecosystem: Environmental > Terrestrial > Soil > Wetlands > Peat | place: USA: New York...
CGGGGTCGAGAAAGACTTCGCAGACACAAAAAATCGAGGCTCAAGACCCTTTTTCCCACGCTAGGCGGTGGAAAAAAGGGGTACTAGAACAGCAGCGAGCCTTTTTTCAGCAGCCTGTAAAGCCCGGTGCTTCCACCAAATCTCGCGCAATCGGCGCGTGTTCATGAATAATCCGGTCTAGGGACCGGAAGAGGAGTCAGGAGTTAGGAGTTAGGAGACAGGGGCCGAAGAGCGGCAAGGAACGGCCGGCGACGAACGAACGGCGACTTTCATGGCGACGGCAACGAAGGACTATTACGGGACGTTAGGGGTGAAGCGGAACGCCTCCGCGGAGGAGATTCGCAAAGCCTTTCGCAAGCTCGCCAGAAAGCATCATCCCGACGTAAATCCGGGCGATAAGGCGGCGGAAGAAAAGTTCAAGCAGATTTCGGAAGCCAACGATGTTCTGAGCGATCCCAAAAAGCGCAAAGTTTACGATCAGCTCGGATTCTACTCGGACAACATCGATCCCGCCGCCGCCGAGGCTTACGCCCAGGCAGGCGGCGGGAGGACGGGCTATGAGGGCGCCCGCGCCGGCGCGGGGGTTCCCATCGACTTCAGCGGCTTCGATTTCAGCGATATGTTCGAGCCCTCCGGAGCGGCGCCGGGCAGACGTTCAGGAGGCGGCTTCCGCGACATCTTCTCGAATCTCTTCAGCGGCGTGGGCCGCGGCGCGGCCGGTCATGCTGCCGAACCCCCGCAAGCCGGCTCCGACGTGGAATATCAGGCGCAGATCGGCTTCTGGGACGCCATCCGGGGCTCCGTGATTCGCCTCAACATACAGCGCCAGGATGCTTGTCCCAATTGCCGCGGCCGCGGGGTGCTGCAAGGCAGCGGCGTCTGCCCGGAGTGCGGGGGGAGGGGTCAAGTGACACAGGTGGGCGGCAAGATGCGCTTCAGCATGCCGTGCCCCCGCTGCGGCGGCAGCGGCAAAGCGCAAACCGTATGCCCCAAATGTCACGGGGACGGAACGATCGCGCGCAGCGAGCCGCTGGAAGTGCGCATCAAGTCCGGCACGCGCGACGGCCAGCGCATTCGCATCGCCGGCAAGGGCAATGCCGGACCGGGGGGCGGCGCGCCCGGCGATTTGTATATTGTCGTGCGCACCACCGCGCACCCCGTCTTCCGGAGGGAAGGCGACGACATTCACGTCCTGGTGCCGGTCAGCATGAGCGAAGCCGCGCTGGGAGCGAAAATCGAGGTCCCCACGATTGACGGCCGCGCCCTGCTCAAGATCCCGCCCGGCACGCAATCGGGCCAGAAGTTGCGGCTGCGGGAAAAGGGTGTGCCATCGGCCATCCAGGACGGCGCCCGCGGCGATGAAATCGTGGAAATGCAAATCACCGTCCCCATGCCGCACGACGAAGAGACCAAAGAGCTGCTCCGCAAGCTGGCCAAACTCAATCCCGAAGACCCGCGCGCGGAACTTTGGAAGCAAGTGTAGAATGCCCAAGAAACGCGGCCAAGGCGCATACATGATTTCCGCGGTGGCGGAAATGTACAGCATTCATCCGCAGACGCTGCGCCTTTACGAACGCGAGGGACTGCTGAAGCCTTCCCGCACGGAAGGCAACACCCGCCTCTACACCGGCGACGATCTCAAGCGCCTGGAGTTCATTCTGGAATTGGCGCGCGATTACGGCGTGAACATTTCCGGCATCGACATGATTCTGCGCATGCGGGAGAACATGGACACGATGCGCAAGCAGATGGAGTTGATGCAGGACCAAATGCAGCAATTCTTCCGCTATATGCAACAGGAGCTCATCCAGCATGCCGGCCATGGCGAGGCCGGCGCCGCCGCGGGCGCGCTGGTTCCGGTGCGCCGCTCCTTCGTAATGCAGAAGAAGCAGTAGCAGTAGCTAGTAGTTAGTAGCTAGCAGCTAGGGGCCGGGGGCTAGTTTCTGCCTATGTTCAAGCTGGTTTACCGCGATGAATATTTTTTGCCCATCGGGCAGCATGTTTTTGCGGCGCAGAAGTACCGCCTGATTCATCAACGGCTGCTGGGCCGGGGGATGGCCGAAGCGGGCGACTTTGTTTGTCCCCAGCCGGCCAGCGATGACGACGTGCGGCTGGCGCACAACGCAGAGTACGTGCGGAAGCTGCGGGAAGGCGATTTAAGCGGCCAGGAAGAGCTGCTGCTGGAAGTGCCGTTCTCGGCGGCGCTGGTGCAAGCCTTCTGGATGCACGCCGGCGGATCGATCCAAGCCGCGGAATTGGCTGGGCAAGACGGAATTGCCATCAACCTGGGCGGCGGGTTTCACCATGCTTTTCCCGGCCACGGCGAAGGCTTTTGCATGATCAACGACATTGCCATTGCCATCCTGCGGCTCTTCCGGGACGGCAAGATCGGCCGGGCGATGGTAGTGGATTGCGATGTCCACCAGGGCAACGGCACGGCGGTGATCTTCAATCCGCAGGCCGTCCCGGCGGCGCCGGCCGGTTCGTGGTCGGCGCCTCTGTTGCAGCCGCCACGGCCGGCTTCCATGGCGGAAGCGCCTGCCGGGGACGTGTTCACCATTTCCCTGCATCAGGAAAACAACTATCCCGCCTGGAAACCCGCTTCTTCGCTGGACGTTAATTTGCCCGACCGCACCAGCGATGCCGAGTATCTGCATTGGCTGGAGAACTCGCTGGCCTCCGCCTTTCGCCAGTTTGCTCCGGACCTGATCGCTTACGTGGCCGGGGCCGATCCCTATGAGGACGACCAGCTAGGCGGACTGGCCTTGACGCTGGCAGGACTGAAGCAGCGCGATGAAATGGTATTTGGCGCCGCCCAGTCGCGGGGCATTCCGATCTTCGCGGTCCTGGCCGGCGGCTATGCCCGGCGGGTGGAAGACACGGTGGCAATTCACGTCAACACCGTGCTCGCCGCCAAGGACATTTTTTCCAAAAAGTTTCCGAGCCGCCTGCCGGCGGGTCCATAGCGCCGGAAAGCTTGCGCCGCGCCGGCGGTCTGCCAAAGTGAAACCCCGACTTGGCCAAACGGGGGATGCTGATAGCCAGGGCACACGCCCCCGGGCCATTGGAAGTTCGATTGCTTGAGCAGTTCCCGAAACGGAACCCCATCTAGTGAAAAATACCTAGACTGAGAAACTGGTGAAAGGGTGTAGTATCTCCGATTGTTGGCACTATCCTCGCCGAAGCGAGGCTGTTCGATGACTGAACCCACGTTCCCTACGCTGATCAATGAGGCGGAGCGGCTCGTTGCGGTAGCGAGTTATCGTCTTCTGGATACACCTCCCGAGGCGCTGTTCGATCACATTGCGGAACTGGCAGCGCAAATCTGCGGCACACCGATGGCGGCGGTCAGCTTCATCGATACGCGGCGGCAGTGGTTCAAATCGCGTTTGGGCATTTCCGCGCAGGAAATTCCGCGGGCGGCCGCTTTTTGCGCATACACGATTCTGGGTTCCGAAGTGCTCGTGATTTCCGACGCCGGCGCCGATCCGCGTTTTGCGAACCACCCGCTGGTATGCGGCGACCCTAAGGTGCGCTTCTACGCCGGCGCGCCGCTGCTGACGGCGGAGGGCCTTGCCCTGGGCACCGTGGCGGTATTCGACGTGCTGCCCCGCGAGCTGCAGGAGGCGCAACGGAAGTCTTTGGCGATGCTGGCGCAAATCGTCACCAGCGAACTGGACCTGCGGCAAAGGATGACGCAGAGCTGGGAATCGCTGCGGGCGCTGGTGCAGGCCTCTCCCCTGGCTATCTATGCCGTCGATCTCGAGGGTAAAGTCACGCTGTGGAATGAATCGGCGGAGCGCATGTTCGGCTGGCCGGCGGAGGAAGCGATCGGCCGCTTTTTGCCGGCCGTTCTGCCGGAACGCCAGGAGGAGTTTCGTTGGCTGCTGGGCCGCACCGGGGCTGGCGAACGCTTTCGCGCGGAGGTCGTCAGGCAGAGGAAGAACGGCGCGCATATTCCCATATGTATTTCCACGGCGCCCTTGCGCGATCCTTCCGGACGTATCGTGGGCGGCGTGGCGGTAGCCGACGACCTTACCGAGCGCAGAGCCGCCGAAGAACACCTGCGCCAAGCACAAAAGATGGAAGCCTTGGGACAACTGGCCGGGGGAGTAGCCCACGATTTCAATAACCAGCTTATGGTCATTCGCGGCTATTGCGAACTGCTGCTGCAGGAGCGGACAAAGGACGCCAAAGTCTGCGGCCAGTTGGAGGAAATACTAGGGGCCGCGGACCGCGCCGCTGCTCTGACCAATCAGTTGTTGGCTTTCAGCCGCCGCCAAGTGCTGCAGCCGAGGGTCCTCGACCTGAACCAGATCATCCAGGAATTGGGCAAGCCTCTGGGACGCCTGATCGGCGAACATATCACCATCAATTTGGAGCCGGCGCCGAGCCCGGCTCAGGTGAAGGCCGACCTGGGCCAGTTGCAGCAGGTGATTTTCAATCTCGCGGGCAACGCGCGCGATGCCATGCCGAACGGCGGCCGGCTCTCCATTGCCCTGACTCACGAGCAGATCGACGGGAGCCGGGCGGGGGGGCTGGGTTGTTCGCCGGGGAAGTACGTGTGCTTGCGGGTCACGGATGGCGGTGCGGGCATCGACCCCGCCATCCTGCCGCACATCTTCGAGCCCTTCTTCACGACCAAGGAAGTGGGCAAAGGCACCGGGCTGGGGCTGGCCACGGTGTACGGCGTGGCGCAACAAAGCGGCGGCGCAGTCCAGGTGGAATCGCAACTAACACAAGGTTCCACCTTCCGTGTATACTTCCCGGCGGTGCTCTCCAAAACTCATTCCGGCGAGGTGACGCCTCCCTTGCAGTTACCGCGAGGCACGGAAACCATCCTGCTGGTGGAAGATGAGAAGCCGCTGGCGGTGATGGAATACGAATTTCTCAAGGCGCTCGGGTACAAGGTTCGGTTGGCCCACGATGGCCGGGAGGCCGCGGAGACGGCTGCGAACTTGAGCGAGCCGGTTGACCTTTTGCTTACGGACGTCGTCTTGCCCAATCTGACGGGCGCGGAGTTGGCCCGCGGCATGCGTTCCCGGCAGCCCAACCTCAGAGTCGTTTTCGTCTCCGGCTATACCGACCACGGGCCCGGCGCACAGCACGGTCTGCCCAAAGACCAGGACTACCTGCAGAAGCCTTACACCCTGAGCATCCTGGCGCGCAAAGTGCGCGAGGCGCTCGATGCCCCGGCGCCAGAGGCGGGCGCGGAAGACAGCAAAACGGGCACATAACTGGCGATGGCCAATTGCTCCCGCCTCGCGGGACCAATTGGCATTCACGGTTTTTGATATTCTCATCTCATAAACCATGTTCGAGAATCTCAGCGAAAAACTGCAACGCACCTTTAAGAGCCTTCGCGGCCAGGGAAAGCTGACCGAAGAGAACATGAACGAGGCGCTGCGCGAGATCCGTCTGGCGCTGCTGGAGGCCGACGTCAACTTCAAGGTGGTGAAGGACCTGATCGATCACATCCGCGAAAAGGCGATGGGGACGGAGGTGCTGACCGCCCTCTCGCCGGCGGAACAAGTAGTGAAAATAGTCCGCGACGAGTTAGTGGAGATTCTGGGCCGCGAGACCGCCAGGTTCCGGTTCGCTTCGCAGCCGCCCACCGTGATCCTGATGGCGGGCCTGCAAGGTTCCGGCAAGACCACCACTTCCGGCAAGCTCGCGCACTGGCTGAAGAAAGGCGGCCACCGTCCGCTGCTGGTCTCGGTGGACGTGTATCGTCCCGCCGCCCGCGAGCAGTTGAAGGTAGTAGCCAAGGCGATTCCGGCGAATTATTACGAAGGCGAAGTGCAGGAGGCGAATACCGAGACGGTGGTGCGGCTGGCCAAGGAAGCGCGCAAAGAGGCCATCCATAGCGGCTGCGACGTGCTCATCGTCGATACCGCCGGCCGCCTGCATATTGACGAGCAGTTGATGGCTGAAATGCAAGCTCTGAAGTCGCTGCTGGCGCCTCCGGAAATCCTCTTTGTGGCCGATGCCATGACCGGGCAGGACGCGGTGAAATCCGCCCATGAATTCCACGACAAGCTTTCGCTCACGGGCGTGGTGCTGACCAAGATGGATGGCGACGCGCGCGGGGGTGCGGCTTTATCGATCCGGCACGTCACCGGCGCGCCCATCAAGTTCCTAGGCGTGGGCGAGAAATACGATGCGCTCGAGCCCTTTCACCCGGAACGCATCGTGGGCCGCATCCTGGGCATGGGTGACATCCTGTCGCTCCTGGAAAAAGCCGAGGAGAAGATCGATAAGAGCAAGGCGGAGGAGTTCACCCGCAAGGCGCTCACCGGCGACGGTTTCTCCCTGGGAGATTTTCGCGATCAACTGCGCCAAGTCAAGAAGATGGGTTCGCTTTCCGGCATTCTTAAAATGCTGCCTTCCATCGGGCCGTTCGCCAATTTGCAAAAGGCCGCTCATCACGTGGACGACAATGAGCTCACGCGGGTGGAAGCCATCATCAACTCCATGACGGCCCACGAGCGCGCCCACCACGAAGTGATCAACGGCAGCCGCCGCAAGCGCATCGCCCGCGGCTCCGGCACCAGCGTGCAGGAGGTCAATCAGCTTCTGCGCCAGTACGTGCAGATGAAGAAAATGTTCAAGGACATGGGCAAGGCCAGCTTCGCCCGGAAAATGGCGGGCATGAAGTTTCCCGGACTGTGACCCCTAAGCGGCAATCCCGGTAAACTGCGCCTCCAGGATGGTGCAATCGTCATCGAAAGGCGCGCCCGCGCGGAACTCCGCCACCTGGGCGAACATCTGTTCCAGCGGCGCATTCGCGCAGGCCGCCTGCTTCAGGCGCTCGTCTCCGAAGAACTCCTGCCGGAAGTTTTCCGCTTCCGTAACGCCGTCGGTATACAGCAGCAGCCGGTCACCGGCCTGGAGGCGGCGGCGCGCGCTCTCGTACTTGGCGTGCTCGAACAAACCCACGGGCAGGTTCGAGCCGGCCAAAAAGTGTGCGCCCTCGTCCGGGGAAACGAGCAGCGGCAGCACGTGTCCGCAATTGACCACCTCCAGTTCGCCCTGGGGCGTAAGCAGGGCCAATATCAGGGTGGCGTACTTGGCTCCCAGTTGTTTCCGGCACAAGAAGAGGTTGGCCGCCGCGGCGATCTGCGGCAAGGGCACTCCGGCGACCACCTGCGAATAGATCAGCCCTTGCAGCGTCGCAGCCAGCAGCGAGGCCGAGATGCCCTTGCCGGAGATGTCGGCTACGATCAAGGCCAGGCCTTCGCTGGTGCGCACCGCGTCGAAGAAATCCCCGCCGATTTCGCGGCAGGGCACGCTGCGGGCCTGGACGGCGGCGAAGGGAACCTCGGGAACGGCGATGTTCATCAAGCTCTGCTGGATCGCGGCGGCGATGCCGAGTTCCTGCTGGTACTGGCGGGCCGTCTCCTCGGCCTGGACCAGACAGGCATTTTCCACAAGCGATGCCGCTTCCCGCGCCAAGGCCCGCAGGACCTCGTCGCCAATGCCGGTGAGCTCGCGCGAGGCAAAATGACTGTCCAGATAGAGCACGCCGCGTACGATTTTGCCGCCCTCGTGCGCGGCCGTCTCCGCCGGCGCGCGCTCCGTCCACCGGCCGGCGCATAAGGGAATACAAATCACCGTCCGCAAGTCGAAGGCGATAATGCTGTTGCGTGCCGCCACATCGCCCGAGCGCCGCGTGTCGGTGAGCAGAAACTCGCAGCCGGAAGTTGCGGCCTCGTTCACGATCGAGTGCGAAATGGCTTCGTCATCGGCAAGGGTTTGACCGCGCGCGTTACGCCCCGCCGCCAGACGCAACTGCCCGTCCTGGGCACGGAGAAAAATGTAGGCGCGCTCCGCCGCCGTCAGGCGCAGCGCCAGTTCCAACAGCGTGGGCAGCACGTCTTCCAAAACGCGGGCGCCATTCAGGGTGCGGGCCGCTTCCAGCAGCAGGGAGAGCTTCTCCAAGTCCGACGCGGCCGTCAGTCCGCCGATCTTGGTCAGCAGCGCCTGGCTGGCCGCCGCGGGGGCCACCGTGGGAGCAAAAAGGATACACAGCCCGCCGCGGATTCCGCCAAAATCCAGCCGGTCATTAGGCCGCAGACAATGCCGGCTGATTTTTTGGCCGTTGACAAAGGTTCCGTGCCTGCTTCCCAAATCGATCAGCCAGTACTCCGCCCCATCCACCACGATCCCGGCATGTTCCCGGGAGACATAAGGATCGCTCAACACCAAGTCGCTTTCCGGCCTTCGACCGATGGTGAAGGGAAACTTCTGTATGAGGATGGTTCTGCGCTCGGCCCCGTTGACCAGCAAAAGAGAAGTGGCCGGGGGAAGAACCCCCGGCGAGTAGATTGCAGTCGAACCCATGGGTTCCTCCCATTCCGCCACTCTTAGCTGATGCGGCAAGAACGGGAAAGGGACCCCCGAAGCGGGCGAAAAATCGATAGCGCCGCACTTCCGCCCGGAAAAGCAAAAAGCCGCGCCGGGGTTGGCGGGCGGCTGGTTGCCGACTGCAGATTTCCGGTCCGGCGCCTGGCGGAGCCTAAACAGCCTCGCTGGTCATGATTAACAGGGGCCGGTTCTCGAAAGTGTGGTAGTGCGGGCGCAGCCGTTCAGTGTTGTAGTGCTCCTTCACATTGACCAGCTTCTTGCTCGCGGTCACCGTGTCGATGGGCACGTTGTCGTAACGGCCGTTCTTGAGCACCACCAGCCGTCCGTGCACCTTGTTCAGCAGGAGGTCGAGCGCCAAATTGCCGTACGCCATGGGAACGATCGAGTCAATCGCGTCCGGATCGCCGCCGCGGACCAGGTACCCAAGCTTCTGTTCGATGCACTCCACGGTAGCGCCCTGGTTGAATTTCGGCGACAGTTCCTTGAGCTTCTCGGCCACCAGATCGCCGATGCCGCCCAGCTTCTTGTGCCCATAAGCGTCGGTGGCCTCTTTGGCAAACACCATTTCCCCGCCTTCAAACATCGCCCCTTCCGACACCAGCACCACCGAGTAGTTGCTGGGATTCTTGCGGCGGTCATAGGAGAGCAGGTCAGTAAGCTGCTCAATATGGAACTTGTATTCCGGGATCACGCAGCGGTTGGCCGCCCCAGCCATGGTCGGCAGCATGGCGGTATAACCGGCATAGCGGCCGAAAACCTCGATCACGAGGAAGCGCTCGTGCGACCCGGCGGAGGTACGCAGATTGTTCGCAAGCAGGATGGTGCGCGTAACGCAGGTGCTGAAGCCGATGCAGTAGTCGGTGCCGGGCACGTCGTTGTCCATGGTTTTGGGAATGGCGACAACTTTGAAGCCTTCCTGATACAAGCGCACGGCATAGCTCAAAGTGTCGTCGCCGCCGATCGGAATCAGACAATCGATTCCCAGCCAGGCCAGGTTCTTCAGCACTTCCGGGGTCAGATCGTTAACCTCGGCGTTGAATGTGCCCTTCAGATGCTCGGGCACGACCGCTTTTTTCACCTTGCTGGGATTGGTGCGCGAGCTGTGCAGGAACGTTCCCCCGGTACGCCCCGCCCGATTGACCACTTCTTCCGACAGGAACTGATAGTTTCCGGTATTGTCATAATCCTTGTCCCGAACAATATCGATGAGCCCGCCCCATCCGCGCCGGATGCCGATAACCTGATACCCTTCGCGCAGGGCGCGGAAAGTTACCGACCGAATCGCCGGGTTCAAGCCGGGGACGTCGCCGCCGCCCGTCAGAATGCCGATTACGCCTTTTCTTGTGTTCACGTTGGCCATCTATGAGTTCATCCTTTGCAATGGAAATCTATTTATTATGGAACATCCGCCCGTGCGGGGGAAAGCCCGTCTTCCCTCGTAAGCGATGTTTCTAATTTACGTGAGCAGCGGCCTTTCCGTAAGCCGGGGCGGGAAAATTCGCGTCCCGGCAGACGTGATTTGCCGGCAAGGCGGGCGGCCCATGTGGTACTTTTGTGAGTTTAAAGGTGTGCTGAAGCGAGCGCTATGAAAGTTGCGGGCTTTTTTCTACTGGTGGCCGGTTGGTGCCTTTCCTTGGCCACGGTGGTCCTGTTGCGGGCCGCCGCGCCGCAAGCCGTTTTTGTGCTGGCCGCCTTGGCGGTGCAAGCCGGGGGCATGATCCTGGTGGCGCGCTCCCATACAACGGGGAAAGGAGAAAGGGAGTGACCGCATTTTCCCTTGCCGCACCGCCTGCCGCCGGGGCCGCAATTTGTCTTTTGCTGATATTTCTGGCGCCGCTGGCGGCCGCGGGGCTGGCGCTGATCAATGCCGGACTGGGCCGTTCCCGCAGCGCGGCACACACCATGCTGGCTTCGCTCGTTATCTTTGCGGTGGCCGCCCTCGCGTACGTGGTGTTCGGCTTTGGCTGGCAGGGTTTTCCCGGACGTCCCGCACACTGTCTTGTGATCGGCGGCAAAGCCTGGAACTGGATCGCCGCCGAACCTTTCTTCTTTCGCGGCCTGCGGCTGGATGATTCACCGGCCTCGCTGGCGGCTTGCCTGCAAGTGTTCAGCGTGGGGGTGGCGGCGTTGATCCCCTTGGGCAGCGCCGCAGAACGATGGCGGTTGCGCGCCATCTGCATCTCGACCGCTCTCTTCGCCGGATGGACTTACCCTTTGTTTGCCCACTGGGTCTGGGGCGGCGGATGGCTTTCCCAATTAGGCGCAAACTACGGGCTGGGCCGCGGATTTGTTGACGCCGGCGGCGCCAGCACGATTCACGCCGCCGGCGGGCTGACAGCGCTGGCGCTCACCTGGATTCTGGGTCCGCGGCGGGGAAAATTTGCCGGCGGCGCACCCGCGGCCATCCCCGGACACAGCGCAGTTCTGGTTCTGTTTGGTTGTTGGCTGGCCTTGTTGGGATGGCTGGGCCTGAACTCCGCCGGCGCCATTTTATTTGCCGGTGTTGAATTCAGCCATCTGCCGGCCATCGCCGTAAACACTCTGCTTGCCGCCGGCGCGGCCGCGTTGGCCGCCGCCTGCACCACCCGCATTCGTTTCGGCAAGCCGGACGCGTCACTGACGGCGAATGGGTGGGTTGGCGGTCTGGTAGCCAGCAGCGCCGCCTGTGCCTTTGTGCCGCCGGCTTCGGCAATCCTGATCGGGGCATTGGCCGGAGCGTTGGTGCCCCTGGCGGTCGAGGTTCTCGAGCTGCACATGACCACGGACGATCCCGGCGGCGCCGTGCCGGCGCATGCCGTATGCGGCATTTGGGGCATCCTGGCGGTGGGAGCCCTGGGACGCTTTCCTGGACCGGAAAACGCCTCCGGACAATGGGTCGCCCAACTGCTGGGGGTAGCGACGCTGCTCGGCTTTGTCCTGCCTTTGACTTACGGTCTGAATTGGCTGGTGAATTGTTTCTGTACGCAGCGGGCGCCGCGGGAAGGCGAGCAACAAGGCATGGACCTCTGCGAACTGGGCGCGGACGCCTATCCGGAATTCGCTACGCATCTGGAAGATTCCTGGTCGCGGTAGTACCCGGCGTTGAACCGCCGGGAATCGGGCGCAATTATTTCGTATGCCGCGCCACCAGAAGCAGTAACCCAAAGATCAGGATTGGAACCAGGGCGAGCAGCAGGTAAAAGAGAATCTTCCTGGCCCAGGGGTCGCGCCGGCGCTTCCACTCCCGCAATTCGGGACGGTCCTCCACGCCCACCTTTTCGGGATGTTCCAGGTCCAAGGCGAACTCCCGCGCATTGGCATAGCGTTTTTTAGGATCGCGTTCCAGCGCGCGATAAATAATCTCTTGCAACTGGGGAGAAATCGCGGGGTCCACCTCGCGCGGCGGGATGGGATTGTTGAGCAGCCGGTCATTCATGATGGCAAACGGGTTCGGCCCCTGGAACGGGACCTTGCCCGTCAACATCTCGTAGAGCATGACGCCCAGGGCGTAGAGATCGCTGCGCGCATCGCCGCGTTTCCCGCGAACCTGCTCGGGGGAGATGTAGTCGGGGGTGCCCATGGTCTGGGAGAATTTCGCAAAGGTGAGGCGCCGCGCTCCGGCGCTGGCCGCAATGCCAAAGTCAATCAGCTTGACATTATCGTTGGCGTCAACCATCACGTTCTCCGGTTTCAAGTCGCGGTGGGCAACGCCGTTGCGGTGAATGTAATCCAGGGCATCGCAAATGCCGCGCGTAATGAGCAGCGCGCGCTCCGGCGGCAGTTTCTTCTGTTCGTTCAGAATCTGCCGCAGCAGCCGTCCTTCCACCCACTCCATGACCATGTAAAACTGGCTGCGGTCATCATCGGCAAAAACCTTCATCACCCCGGGATGATCGAGCCGGGTCCCGATCTCCGCTTCCCGGCGAAACCGGTCGAACAGCACTGGATCGCCTTCCATTTCCGGATGGGGAATCTTGATGGCCACGGGCCGCCCGGAACGCAAGTCGATGCCGCGAAAAATGGACGCCATACCGCTGCGCGCCACCAAGCGCTCAATCTGATAATGGTCGAGTTGTTCTCCGGCGTGGAGCGAAGTCATCAGCCCATGTTACGGCACAAAGGCACACTTGGCGAAGCACAGGCGCGGCAAAAAAGCGCCGGCTGGGGATAATCGCCCGGCCGCCGGCGGCCCCTTAGTGAAGCTGGTAGGGCCGTCCACGGTACATTCCCGTGCGTTCCACGCTGCGGATGCGGACCAACTGGACACTGACGTTATCGCTGCCGTCGCGTTCATTGGCAATGGCCACCAAGCCCTGCGCCGCGGCCGGCAGGTCCGCAGCCTCGCTGACGATGCGGGCGATCTTGCCGGCCGGAACGGCGTTGTGCAACCCGTCGGAGCAAAGCAAAAGCACGTCGCGCGGCACAATCTGGTGCTCGGCAATATCGATTCCGACCACCAGGTCGTTGCCCACGGAACGGCTGAGCACATGCCGCCCGGGCGCCTCGCCTGCTTGCCACGAAGCCAGCAATCCCATCCGCAGATTCTGGTTGGCCACGGTATGGTCGCGGGTCAGCACTCTGGCGTGACCGCCCCGGATCAGGTAGCAGCGGGAGTCGCCCACATGCGCCACCACGGCGCGGTCGAAGCGCACCAGGCAGCCAACCAGCGTCGTGGCCATGGCCTTGCCGTTCGGTTGGGCCGCACCGCTGTCGTACACGCGGGAGTTTGCCGTTTGGATAAGGCGGGCGAGAAGCGCGGCGGGCGGCTCGTGGCTGCGGCTTTCGCGAAAACCGGCGAGCAGGGTTTCCACCGCCAGGCGCGCGGCAATCTCGCCTGCGTCCTGTCCGCCAACTCCATCGGCAAGGGCGAACAGCCATCCGCGATGGCGCGCTTGCGCAGGATTTTCCGGAGCAACAGATCCGAGATAATCTTCGTTGTGATCGCGCAACCGCCCGCAGTCGGAGAGCTGCGCGAATTCCAGGTCGAGCATAGGACTCTGAGGCAGACCGCGGCTGCTTCCCAGCATGGGCTGCGCGTTCATGGACGGACCCTCGAATTTTGCGTTCTCAGCATTCAGTTATTAACGGAGGTCCTGATGGCGGGCGGATCCGGCATCCGCCCGCCATCAGTAACTTCACGGCCGACCAGTGCAGCGTCAGCCTGCCTGGGCCTGCGCTTTAACCAAGGTCGTCCGGCCCGTTTTCACGCTGTTGCGCCAGAAGTACAGTCCGCCGTAGATGCCCCAGACCAAGGCAATACCCAGGGCCAACAACGGTTCCATCTTCGTGCCAAAGCCCATAAACGGGCCGATGAGGTAAAACGCCATGCAAGCCAAGTTTGCCAACAGGCCAAAAATGGGGATGCACAGATGGCGTATCACCTTGAACTTCGGATGGCGATGGAAAGCCACTATACAGGTGACGCAACTCAACCCATAGAGCAGGAAAGTGCCGAAATTCGAAGCCAGGGTGATCGTGAGCAAGGAGTTCGGCAGCGCCGCCATTTTGTCGTGCGTGGTGTAGCCAAGACTTGACCAGAAGCCGTGGGGCAACGCCTGAATGGCCGCATCGGCAGGCGCGCCGGCGTCGCCGAAAGCCCACACCACGCTGACGCAGCCGATGATCGCGGAAATGACGGCCAGCGTCCAGATGGCCTTGTGAGGCGTCAGGCTCCTGGAGTGCAACATGCCGAAGTGCTCCGGCACCTCCTGGTCCTTGCCCATGGCGTACGTGACGCGAGCACCCGTATTCATGCAAGAGAGCGTGGTGCCGATCAGCGCCAGGAATACCGTGGCCGCCTCCGTCAACATGAAGATTCGGCCTCGTCCGGGCCCAAACAGCGCGTCACCGACGACGATCATCATGTCGCCGATCGGCGCCGCCGAGGTCGAAGCCGACTGCATGGTATATCCGCTGTTCATAAAGTAGTTGGCGGCAAAATACTCGAAGAGGTAGCAGAATGCCCCCTGGATCAGCAGCGACAAGATGACCGCGATCGGCACATCGCGCCTGGCGTTCTTGGCCTCTCCACCCATGGCCGTCACCGATTCGAATCCCACCAGAATCAGGATGGCCACGGTCGCCTGAATGAAAACCCAGTTCCAGTTATGCGCCCGGATTACCGAGAACGCGGTGGGGTGCGCCAGGAAGTTGCCGCCGGCATCCTTTTCGTCATAACTCACGCGGAAGGGCACCGGCTTGCCATTGGGGTCGAGCAGCGGCTGCGGCACACCGGCAGCGTCGCGCACTACGGTATCGGCAGCCGTGCCATTCACCAACGTTTTGGTGGTGGCAAACTGATACGTGTAGGCAGCACCCGAAGGGGAGTCGAACTGGTAAGCGATGCTTCCCGGCGGGTGGTTCAGGCGGTATCCCAAGGCGACTACGGAGAACACCACCAAGGCGGCAATCTGAATCACGTTGATAGCCACGTTCACCGCCGTGGAGCCGGTGACGCCCCGGGTGGCGATATAGGCGACGACAAACGAGAACACGACGGCGACGATCATCATGAATGCCGGGCCCGGGTTGGACGCATTCATAAACGCCGGCCATAACGTCCCCGCCAAGTAGCCGCAGAGAATGCCCATGACCCCCACCATCACTCCGGGATAAATCCAGTAGTAGAGATGAGAGGCCCAGCCCACGATGAACTTCGAGACCCGGGCATAGCGCCAAGCCGAGTCGTGGTTCAAGAAGGACTGTTCGGCGAAGTAATAGGAGCTGCCCGTGCCCGGATAGAGCTTCGCCATTTCCGCATAGCAGGAAGCCGTGGCCAGGCACAGCAGCAGAGCCACAAAGATACCAAGCCACATCGCCGGCCCGGTGGTGCCGGTGGTCGCCTGGATGAAAAAGGTGAGCCATAAGAACGCTCCCGGAGCGATCAAGGCCATGGCATTCATGGTCAAACCGGTAAGACCAACGGTTGGTTTCATTGTGACTGTAGTATCGTCCGCCATCTCCATTCTCCTTATGCGGTATTACAAAAACTGGAGCGGAACCGGTCTGGCTGCTGGTCTCGAACGAGGGTAGTTGATTCCGCCAGACCGGTCCGCATACTGACGGCGCCCTCAACGCCGCCTTAAGCAAACCCTGCTTCGGCTCAACGGTTCGGCTCCAAGACGAAAATCAGGCCGCCGGCGACCGTCGATTGATCGAGCACGGGACTGGAGCCTTTCAGGAACACCGGCTGCGTCGCCAGGTCGTGCCGGAACTCCAGCCGGGCCAGCAAATGCTGCGCTATGCGTCTCTCGAGGGTTCCGGTGACCTCCTGAATATGCTGCCCCAAGGGCAAAAACGCCGGTACGGCACTGCCCGCAACCGTCTGGAATGCGCCGGTGCCGGTGGTGTAGCCATCAGGATCGTCGTAATACTCGTAGCGCGTGGCCACCGCACTATTCGCACTGAACTGATACTTGACATACCCGGCCACACCCGACCACTCGACGGAACGGCTATACCCGGTGAGGCCCTCGACGCGGCCGTAGTCGCCATTGGCCATCAGCGATAGCTTCGCCGTAGGCGTATAAACGAGGACTGTGTCGGACAAGTTACGCCATTGATCGTTTTCAACCGGGACGGCGCCGGGCCCGCCCAACCAAGTCTCGGTGAGCGACACCTTCTTGTTCGGGGTCCAGGCGAAGCTCAAGCCCCCGGTCTTGCCCTCGGTGTTGCTTTGCACGACGTTGTTCCAGCCGTTGACCACATAACCCGTCAACGAGTACTTATCATTGAACGTGTACTTGGCCCGCAGGCCGAAGTGGTAGAACGGAATCGCGTAGTTGAACAGCAGACTGCGCGAATAATTCCAGTTCGCATTGCTTTCGATGACTTCGGCGCCCGCCGGAGTCACAAATTTTCCGAAGTCCACCTGCAAGCCTTTTCCGACGGGCACAAGGTACGACAGGTAAGACTCTTTCAAGTACTGCAAGAAACTGGGGTCGGTGCTGTTCACCACATTCATGGCGTTCCCGAAACCGAAGGTCAGGTTGTAACCCAGACGGCTGTTGGCATCGGGAGTCTTCACCAAGCCCAACTCAATCAGATTCAGCGCAAAGGTGTTCGTTGAGTTATCGAACAGCCGCAGTCCGGAACTGTGGTTGGCGGGCTGATTGACGTTGTACGCATAGTATCCATCCACCAGTCCCGTGACCGCCGCTCCGCCGATGACACTGGAGATCCCACTCATGGGGTCGGCAGCGGGCGTGGCGGCCGGCGCGGCCGGCGCGGCGGCGGATGCGACCGGCACCGCGGCCGCAGGGGCCGCGGGGGCCGATTGCTTCAGCGCGGCAATCTCTTGATTCAGGCGTGCCACTTCTTTCTCGAGTTGATCCACCCGATTGGCGACATCGGACGAGGCCGCCGCCGCGTTGTCGGTGGTAGTTTGCGCAACGAGACCGGGCTGAAAGCATGCCGTCAGCACTAAGGCAGTCATCGCAAGCAGGAGGCGCGTCTTCTTTCTCATCAGACTGTATTTCCTCTCTTGAGCCGCACCTGTCAGTGCGTCTCGGGTGTACCAGCAAGCTCAGAGTACGATCCGCAGGCCCGCCTGTCCAACGCATAGATGCGTTGAAGGAAATCGACTTTTCCCGCAGAAGTTATCTTTATGGGGGCCATAAAAGGTTTTTCTATCGTAAATCGATATATTTGGGAGGGAGACGCACAGGTCCGCGGCGGCGGCTGGCCCCGGAAACTTGAGCGCGGGGCTCAAACCAGCGGTCCCATCAGATTGGGGACCGTTCCCACGGGCGCTCTTCGGCGCGGGATTTATCATCTATCTATGAGGGGCGCTTCGGCGCCAGGAATGGCCCAGGGGCCGCGCTTCGGCCGGGGCCAATGGCCAAAATCGTAAGGAGATACCCATGAACATCCGCCGGTTCTTGTTTCCCTTGTGGTTGATGACTGCCCTAGCCTTCGGTCAAACCACGTCACCAAAAGCGGCTGATCCCGCGCCGGCCCAGCCGGCGGCGCCTACGATTTCGTCGGTGCTCGACCACGCATGGTCGGGAGTGGAACGCCAAATCGTCGGCGCGGCCGAGGCCATGCCGGAAGATAAGTACGGTTTTGCCCCGGTCAACGGCGAATTCAAGGGGGTGCGCACCTTCGCGGAGCAAATTAAACACGTGGCCTATACGAATCGCATGATCTTTTCCACCATGCTGGGAGAGGCGCCCCCGCCCAGGGACAACACCGAAAGTGGTCCCGCGGCCCTGAAGACCAAAGCGGAGATTCTGCAGGACCTGCGCGGCTCTTTTGCCCTGGGACACCGCGCTATTGCCGCCATCACTCCCCAGAACGTGGTCGAGCCGGTCAAGAGCCCTTCTGGAATGGGCACGGCAACGCGCTTGGGAATGGTGACCATGGTCATAGGCCATAGTTTCGATCATTACGGCCAGTTGGTGGAGTATCTAAGGATGAACGGGATTATTCCGCCGGCCAGCCGCAGATAAAACGCGAGACGCACCTTAACCGGCATTGCAGGCGGCGCGACTTTCGCGCTGCCGGAAACCAGGCCGGTCCGCGGCCGAGAACCGCCCTTATGCTACCGCGCAAGGATCGAGCTTGCGCGGGGTGCGGGCGCTCCGGGCGATAACGGCCAAAGCCTCGGCTGCGTACCGCACGTCTTCCACGGTGAGAAAGGGACCAAAGCTGAAACGCGTGGTTCCACCCCTCGCCATCGTGCCCAGCTTGCGGTGAATCGCGGGGGCGCAGTGCAACCCGGCGCGCGTGAGCAGACCGTACTCCGCTTCCAGGCGCGCCGCCAGTTCCGCCGGAGCCATCCCCTCCACCGCCACGGAGAACACGCCCACGCGGCCCTGCGTCTCCTGCGGGCCGTAGAAGGTCAGCCCTTCAATTTCGCGTATCCTCTCCAGAAACGCGGCGGAAAGCGCCTGTTCGTGCGCGGCCACTTTCTCCACCGTCTGCTGCTGCAACCACTGCAACCCGGCCCGCCACCCGGCGATTCCGATGGCGTTGTGACTCCCGGCTTCAAACTTATCGGGCAGGAAATCGGGCTGCCGGTCCTGCTCGCTCACCGATCCGGTCCCGCCCTGCCGGAGCGGCCGCAAAACATTTTCCAAACCCGGCCGTATGTACAAAAACCCTGTGCCCAAGGGGCCCAGCAAACCTTTGTGGCCGGGCGCCGCCAGCAGGTCCACGCCGTCCAACTGTACGTCGATAGGCACGCGGCCGGCAGACTGGGCCGCGTCCACGAGCAACGGAATCCCGCGCTCGCGGGCCAGGGCGCCAATCTGCCGCAGCGGCTGCAGCGTTCCGGTTACATTGCTGGCGTGGGTGATGACCAGCAGGCGGGTATGCGGGCGAATGGCGCGGGCAATATCCGCCGGCTCGAGAAATCCGGTGAGCGGGTCCACGGCAACCCGCGTCTGCTCGATCCAGCCCTCGTCCGCCAGCGCGTTCAGCGGACGCAGCACCGAGTTGTGGTCGATTTCCGTAGAGATGACATGCGTCATCTTCCGGGGATCCACCATCCCGCGGATCGCCAGATTCAACGCATCCGAGCAGTTGAGCGCGAAAATGAAATGTTCGGGACTCTCGCCGTGAAACAGGCGGCAAAGCAGACGGCGGCATTCGGCAATCAGCTCTCCCGATTCGATGGCCTCGCGGTAAGCGCCACGCCCGGCGCTGGCCCCCACTTCGGCCGCATAGCGGAGCATCTCATCCGCCACCTGCGGGGGCTTGGGAAAGCTGGTGGCCGCATTGTCCATGTACCGCCGGCGAGTAGAATCCTGATCCATTCCCGTTCCTGCTACTTTAATCTTAACCATCCCTTGCGTCCCGGGCAAACGCGGCATAGCAGCAAGCTTCAATCCGGCGGCGCGGGAGAGCGCCGGCCCGGCGGCTGCCGGTCCCGGCATGGAGCCTGAACCTCGGAGCGTGTAGCCGGGCTTCCCTGTTGTAAACTTGCAATTGATCTTCGGAAAAGGCAGGAAAGCGGCGCTGGATTCGATATCCCGATTTTCGTTAATCTTGGCGGGTTGTGTACTGCTGGGCGGCTCTGCGGCCGCACAGGCGGCCCCGGCGGCCACGCTGGAGACCAGCGAGACTATATTCAGCGTTCTGGCGGCGCTGAACGCGTGCGGCTACGACCGGGAACTTGCGGTTTCCGAGCCGGTTCGCCAGCAGGTGCGCGGTGAAGTGGCGCGCGCGGCCCAAGTCTCGCCCGAAGGCCGGGCGGCGCTGGAGGAAGTTTGCGCGTTTTATCGCGACCACCGGCAGGACGATGAAACCCAGGATTTGGCGCAGTACGTATCGCTGGCTCTGAACCTGGGCGCTCCGCCGGGCTTCGCCCCGCTGGTGAAGGAAGCGGATTTGCCGCCGGACGCCAGTTATGTGCTGGGCCTGGCGCCGCGCTTGCAACACTTTTACGCCAGCGCCGGCCTGCACCAGATTTGGGGGAGCCACAAGGACACTTACGATGCCCTAGTTGCGCGCTACCACGAGCCCGTCGCCAGGCTGATTTCGGACACCGATCTGTACCTGCGCCGGCCGCTCAGCAACTATACGGACCGGCGCCTGACCGTATTTCTGGAGCCCCTGGCGCCCCCGGGCCAAGTGAATGCGCGCAATTACGGCGACAGCTATTTCATGGTCATGGCGCCGGCCCAAGGCCCTCTGCGCCTGGACGCGCTGCGCCACACCTATTTGCACTTTGTCCTTGATCCCTTGGCCGCTCAGCGCCAAACCAGCCTGGCCCGTCTGGCGCCGATCCTGGACACGCTGCGCGCCGCGCCCATGAACCAGAAGTTCAAGACCGACATATCTCTTCTGGTTACGGAATCGCTGATCCGGGCCATTGAAGCCCGCACGGCGGTAAGCGGAAGAAACAGCAAGCGGGCGGAAACCGAGCGCGCCCGCCTGACCCGCCAGGCGGCGCAGGAAGGATTCGTTCTTGCGCCCTATTTCGGGCGCCAGTTGGCAATTTTCGAGAAGAGCGACGAAGGCCTTCTCGTGGCCTATCCCAACTGGCTGCACGACATCAGTGTCGAGGAGGAGCGCAAATTCGCCAAACACATTAAGTTCGCCAGCGCGGCGACCCTGGACGCCATTCACACCAGTCCGGGACGCCCGCCCAGCCTGCTGCGGCAGGCGCAACAGGCACTCGCGGCCGGCGACGTCAAGCACGCCGGGGAACTGGCCCAGCAAGCGTTGGACCAGAAAAGCGAAGATCAGGCGCTGGCCTTGTTTATCCTGGCGCAGGTCTTCACCATCAACAAGGACATGGAGGGCGCGCGCGGTTACTTCGAGCGCACGCTGGTGGTAGCGCACGAGCCACGGCTGATCGCCTGGTCGCACATCTACCTGGGCCGCATCTGCGATCTGCAGGCGGAGCGTAACCAAGCGCTCGATCACTACCGCGCGGCGTTGCAGGCCGGCGATTCCAGCGCCGAAGTGCGCCAAGCCGCGGAACACGGCCTGCGGCAGCCCTTCGAGCCGCCCGGCGCCCGGGCGCGCAGCGGCTCCAATAGTCCGGCAGCGGAACCCGAATCGAAGAATTGAGGCAGCAAACACCCACGGCAGGCGAAACAGTGGAAAAGGAGAAAAGATGAGACAAGTAGCAATTCTGCTGATGGCAATGATCCTTCCAGGCGGAGTTGCGGCCGCCCAAGAGAAGCCCGCCGCCGCGCAGCCTCCGCCAACCGTGCAACCGGCCCCGGCAGCGTCTGCCACGCCGGAAGCGTCCCCAGCCCCCGGGCTCAAGGCGCCGCCGCAAGCCAAATCGCGGGCGGAGTACCAAGCCTACCAGGACGCTACGCAGCTCAAAGATGCGGCTGCGCTGGAGACGGCGGCCAACAGTTTCGCCGATAAGTACAAGGACAGCGATCTCCGTTTCCTTTTGTATTGCCGCGTCATGTCTCTGTACCAGACTGCGGGGCAAGCGGAGAAGGCTATCAGCATGGGGCGCAAGGCCCTGGCCCTGAATCCCGACGACCCCGCTACCCTGGCCCAGATCGGCACCCTGTTATCGGAACAGACCCGGGACACTGATCTGGACCGGTTGGAACGGCTGAACGAGGCCATGCGCGACTCGCAGCGCGCTTTGCAAACGGTGGATAGCGATCTGGTGCTTCCGCCCGACTCTCCGCCGGCGCGGGTGGAACAGATCAAGAACCTGGTGCGCGTAGCGGCTTACGGCACCATCGGCAACGTCGCTCTGGTGAAAGGCAACTTCGCGGAAGCGGAAAAGAACCTGAAGCAGGCCATCGACTTGTCCGCAGGCAATCCCGACGTTGTTTCTTGGTTGCGCTACGCCATCGCCCTCGATCAACAAAAGAAATACCCGGAGGCTATGGCCGCCGCCAACAAAGCGCTGGAGCTGTCGCCCCCGGGTTCACCGGAGGCTACCTGGTCAAAGCAGGAGCACGACCGGCTCATGAGCTTGACCGGCACACAGGCAAAATGAAGCCGCGGGACGTCAAGGAACTGGAGCGCGCGCTGGGACACCGTTTCCGCCGCAAAGATCTGCTGGCGCAGGCGCTGACCCACAGTTCGCTGGCGCGGGAGCAGGAAGCCCTCAACCTCACGGAGGGGAGCGCGGCGCCCGTGGCCGACAACGAACAACTGGAATTCCTGGGGGACGCGGTTTTGGGCTTCGTAACCAGTCAGGCCCTGTGCGATCGTTTTCCCGGTTTCCGCGAAGGCCAGCTATCCAAGCTGCGCGCCTATCTGGTAAGCGCACAACACCTGATCCGCGCGGCCCAGAAGCTCAAAATAGGGCGTTATCTTCACCTGGGACGCGGCGAGGAAAAGAGCGGCGGGCGAAAAAAAACGGCGCTGCAAGTCGATGCCCTGGAAGCCCTGCTGGCCGCCTTGTGCCTGGATGCCGGCCTGGAGAAAGCCCGGGGGGTCATCCTCAAGCTGATCATCGACCCGGAATTGAAGCGGCTGAAGAAGCAGTTGGCCCAAGGCGGACCGATCACGGACTTCAAATCGGCATTGCAGGAAGCGCTGCACGCGGCGGCACGCCCGCAGCCGTCCTATGTACTGGTCAAGGAGGAAGGACCGGAACACCTTAAGCAGTTCACCGTGGAGGCGCGTATCCACGCTCCCGGCGGACATGGGAAACCCGAATACACGGGCGGTGGCGAGGGCTCCACGAAGAAAGCTGCCGAGCAGGACGCCGCCCGGAAAGCCCTGGAGTATCTGTGGTCGTTGAACCAGCGCGAAGCGGCAGAGGCGCGGCCTAAGTCCGCCGCCAAACCGCCGCAACCACGAACCAAGGAACGGTGAAGCGGCGGTCGGGGAGTGCTGGAAACTGGAAGCTCCAGGCATTATTCTTTATCTTTGTGTTTTCCTGGGTGCTCTCTGTGTCCTCTGTGGTGAAAAATGAAATCTGTGGCAGGAAGAGGCAAACGAACCTTGGCAAAGAATAGACCGGAAAGCGAGAACCGGGCGCCCGCAAAGAAGCGCGAGACCCCCAGCGAATTCGTCGCCTCCATGGCCGGAGTACTGGTGGTAGGGCTGTTTATCATCACCTTCTGCCTCCAAGCCTTTGAGATTCCCTCCAGTTCGATGGAGAATACGCTGCTGATTGGCGACCACGTTTTTGTCGATCGCGTGCTGGAGGCGCCGCGCGCCAATTGGATGCGCCCGATCGTGCCCTACCGGCAGATTCAGCATGGCGACATCGTGGTCTTTCTCTCCCCAGCGGAGGCGGGTCTGTATGTGGTCAAGCGGATCATCGGCGTGCCCGGCGACCACATTCATCTCCGTGACGGAGTCGTATTCCGCAACGGTCTGGCGCTCAAGGAGCCTTACGCCATACGCAACGGTTCGTACAATCCCTACCGGGACGATTTTCCGGACGTGCCGCCCAGCGATGATTACGGAGTCTCGCCGGCACCGGACTGGCGCCTCACCCTGGAATCGCACGTGGTCAACGGCGATCTGGTGGTCCCGCCGGATGCTTACTTTGCCATGGGCGACAACCGCGACGTCAGTTACGACAGCCGCTACTGGGGCTTCATTCCGCGGGAGAATATCATCGGCCGTCCGCTGCTGATCTATTGGTCGTTCGAAACGCCGCCCAATCAATATCAGAAGACGGAGATTTCCCAACGCCTGGGTTTTGTCGGCCATGTGCTGCTGCATTTCTTCGATATGACGCGGTGGCGGCGCATGTTCAAGGTGGTGCACTGATGGCGGGGTGGTCCCCGCGGCGCAGGTTGCTGGTTATTCTCGGAGTTTTGGCGCTGGCGGCGGTGGTGGTGCCGCCGTGGGTGAATGTCAACCGCTTCCGGGCGCGCATTGTGCGCTCGATGGAACAAGCCCTGGGCCGGGAAGTGACCTTGGGAAGCGTCAGCTTGCGCCTGCTGCCGCGGCCCGGCTTCGCCTTACACAATCTGGTGATTGCGGACGACCCGGCTTTCGGCGCCGAGCCGATGTTGCGCGCCGACGCGGTGGAGGCCAGCCTGCGACTGTCAGCTTTGTTGCGCGGCCGGTTGGAAGTGGCGCGACTGAGCCTGGAGTCCCGCGCAGGCATCAATTCTCCCAGTCTGAACCTGGTTCGCGCTACCGACGGCCGGTGGAATCTTGCCGTGCTCTTGCAGCGCGCTTCCCCACCCGCCGGCTTGGCGGCAGCTCCAAGCAAGGCCGGCACCCATGTCCGCTTTCCTTACATCGAGGCCGATGGCGGCCGGATTAACTTCAAAATCGGCCAGGAAAAGACGGTCCATGTTCTTACCGATGCGGATTTCGCCTTCTGGCAGGAGTCGGAAAATGAATGGGCCTTCCGTTTGGCCGCGCGGCCCATGCGCACCGATTTCAACCTCTACGACACCGGGACGCTGAAGATGAATGGCCGTTTCAGGCGCGCATCCCGCCTGCGCGACACGCCGTTGGTCCTGGACGCCGCCCTGGAGGATGCGCAACTGGGCGCGCTTACCACCCTGATTGGCGGGCACGACCGCGGATGGCGCGGCGCCTTCGCGGCCAATGTCCATTTGGCAGGAACGCCGTCGGCCCTGGCGCTGAGCATGCAAGCGGCGGTGCGCGACTTCCGGCGTTACGACATTTACGCCATCAATCCTTGGTTGCTGCAAGCCCAGTGCACAGCCAAATTCAGCGCACCCACGGAGGTTTTATCCCAGATCGACTGCCGCTTGCCTCTGGGAACGGGCTGGCTGCGGGTGCGCGGCGATCTCCAGGGAGTAGTGCAGCCCGCGGCCTATCACTTGACCGTGACCGCCAACCAGGTCGGAATCCAGTCGCTGGTGACTCTGGCCCAACGCGCCAAGAAGGACTTGCCCGGCGATTTGAGCGCCCGCGGCAGTCTCGACGGAACTTTCGAGGTCCACAAAGAGCCGGGCGCCAGCTCGGGAACGTGGACCGGCGGCGGCAGCACTTCCGAGGTAGCGCTGGCCTCATCTGTGCTTTCGCCGGAGCTGAAGCTGGCCCCTTTGGAATTTGCCTTTGAAGAACGCGCCATAGCAACGCGCAGCTTTGCGCCATTGGCGCCAGGCGGTGCGCCGCAGCAGCCGCCGGCAAGGCAACGAAACAGCGAGGCGGAAGGCAGAGCACCGTATCTCGTGTTTACCCCTTTCCACGCGCCTCTCGGCGCCGCCTCGCCGGCGGAGGTCAGCGTCTGGTTCGGCAGGCACGGATATCAGGCGCGCCTCGAAGGCGACACCTGGATTCCGCGGTTGTTCCAGGCCGGCCGCGCCTTGGGACTGCGGACGCCGGCCTACGAGGTGGACGGCACCGCCCATGTGAATCTGCTGATTGCCGGCAACTGGGCCAAGTTTTCCCCGCCGCAAATCACGGGCAGCGCTCTGCTCCATAACATTACCGCCCCCGTGGCCGGACTGAATGCTCCTTTGCAGATGCCAAATGCCTTGGTGCAACTGGACCCGGAAAGCGCGGTCTTACAGCACGTGGCGGTGCGCTTTGCCGGATCGCCGGTGCAACTGACTGTCTCGGTGCATCTGCCCAGAAATTGCGCGTCGGCCGAGGACTGCCTGCTGACGTTCGAAGGGCAGGCCGATCAACTCTCCACCGATGAGCTGAACCGGCTATTGAATCCCGACCTGGCCAAGCGGCCGTGGTATTCCGTCTTCTCGCCCGCGGCGCAGAGCTCCGTGCTGCGGCGAGTGCGCGCCGCCGGACGGCTTAGCGCCAACCGGCTGCTGATCAAATCGCTCATCGCCCAGCACCTAAGCGCCGGCATTCAGATGCAGTCCGGGGTACTCACCATAACCGAACTGCGCGCCGACGTCTGGAACGGCAAGCACCAGGGCGAGTGGCGAGTCAATTTCAATGCCGCGCGTCCGGACTACGCCGGAAGCGGCGCCTTCACCGGAGTTTCTGTGCCTCAGATAGCCGCCTTGATGCACGATAACTGGGCGGCCGGAGTTTTGGATGCGAGGTATCGCGCCACGATGTCGGGAACCTCCAGCGGCCAGTTCCTTTCCAGCCTGGAGGGCGCGGCGGATTTCACTTGGCGCAACGGCATCTTGCGCTACCTGACGCTCGATAGTCATGCCGGACCGCTCCAGTTTAAGGCGTTCGCGGGCCGGCTCGAACTGAATCATGGCGCGCTTACCCTGGCACCCAGCCGCATGATGACGAGCAGCGGCGCTTACGAAGCCGGCGGCACGGCAACACTGGAGAGGCAGTTGTCCTTGCGCCTGCGCAACGGAGTTCATGCCTACCAGGTTACCGGTACGCTGGACAAACCCATCATCACGCCCGCCTCGATGGCCGCAGCGCCTTCTTCCAGCGCGCCCCAAGCCGGCCCAATGACGAATCGGAAGTCCTCCAATTAGACAGCTTTGCCCGGCATTGATAATCTGTCAGCAAGGAAAACATCGTGAAGCCACTACGGGTGCTGGTGTCTCTGATGACCAGCAAGAACGACTACCAGCAGCAGCAGGCTGCGGCCGCCACGGAGGCCGCGCGCCGCCTGGGGGTGGAAGCCAAGATCATTTATGCCGAAAACGACTCGATGGTCCAGAACCAGCAACTGCGGCAGGTGCTCCAAGGCCAAGCGGAATCGCGCCCGGACGCCATCATTTGCCACGCCGTTGACTCGCCGTTCGAGCAGGTTGCCCGCTCCGCCGCTGATGCCGGCATCGGTTGGGCCGTGCTCAACCGCGAGGTCTCCTTCCTGACGGACCTGCGCCAAAAGAGCAAGGCGCCCGTGCTGTGCGTGATGGTCAATCAAGAGGAAGTGGGACACATCCAGGCCCGCCAATTCGCCGCGCTCCTGCCGAAGGGCGGCATGGTTCTTTACATTCAGGGCACCGCCGGAAACTACTCGGCGGAACGCCGCTCCGCCGGAATGCGCGCCAAGAAGGCGCCGAATTTGCAAATCCTGAACTTGCGCGGACGCTTCACCGAAGAAAGCGGTTACGAGGCCGTCAAAGCCTGGCTGGGCCTGTTCACCACCAAGGATGCGAGGATCAGTCTGGTGGGGGCGCAGAACGATAATATGGCGCTGGGCGCGCAACGGGCGTTCCATGAAGATACCAGCGGCCGCTGGAAGCACCTCCGCTTTACCGGTTGTGACGCTGCCGGAGACGCAGGGCGGGGACGGGTGCTGAAAGGCGTGCTGGCCGCGTCGATCGCCATCCCGCCCACCGCCGGCCTGGCGCTGGAGACGATAGTTTCCGCTTTGCGAGGCGGTTTGCAACCGGCCGCGGTCACCATGCTTACACCGGCGTCTTTTCCTCCGGTCGAGAAATTGACGCCGCTCGCCACCCCATAGGTGAACGCGCCGGCATGCAAACCGGCCCATGGCACCGGCAGCATGAGCCTTCGAGAACGCTGGCGCCGGCGGCCGGGGCAAAGGACCGGGCACCCATGCTCTGACGTAAGGCGGTTTTTGAAAGCAGGCTTTAAGCTGCGTTCCATGCAATAATTTAAGGCAGAGAACGAGGTGCGGGCGGTGGTGCATGGCGATTGACGAACGCGATTTCTTCGATGAACGCCAGGAGGCGCGCAAGCATAGCTTGAACTGTCCGCACTGCCATCAGGCTGCCGAATACGACCTGATATGGCTGGTGCGGACCAAGAAGCGCCAGCTCCCGCCGCGCGCCGATGAACGCGACCGCGCCAAGTTTCAGAAGGCGCGTTCCTATATGGTCCGGCGCGACGATCTGGTGGCCTGCAAGAACCTCCGCTGCCGCAAACGCTTCGAAGTTTCCGGCTTGCAGTCCGTGGTCTTTCTCGATGAAGCCGCCAGCGCCGCCCCGGCTGATTTCGACGACGACAATTTCGGAAACCGGTAAGGCTGCCGCTGGCTCCAGCCGAAGGCCCGGCTAGGCCGGCTGGCGGAAGTAATGGGGATAGGCGCGCACGCAGCTTTTCTTGTCGTGGTAAGAGCGCGCCAGTTCCATATAGATTCCGAGGTCGCGGTCCAGATCGCTCTGCGTGCCGTCGAAATAGAAGTTGCGAATCGGTATGCCGCCGTAATCCTTGCTCAGCTTAGGATAGACGGCTTCACTGACGATCCCGTTCATGCAGGTGAAGGGACTGATATCGATAATGCCGTCGGCGCCCCGCTTGGCCAGATACGCGGCCTTGCCCACGGAAAGCACCATTTCGCCCAGCACGCCGCCAACGGGCAGATAGGGCCGGGCGCACTCCAGAAGTTCGTAGACGCCCGGCTCTTCGTAGCCGGCAAAATCCTCCGCGAAAGGCCGGATGATGGCGTGCTCATCGCGGTTCTGCACGTGCCAGCGAATTTTCGCCTTCAGCATGTCGCGGCTCCAGCGGCGCCCGCGCAGGATCAGTTTGCGCAATTGCTCGGAGTTGGTGTACTGCACCCACTCGGTAATGTCGCTGAGCCAGCCTTCGGCGCCGTAACTTTCCAGCTTGCGGATCAGGTCCTCATTGCTGAAGGTGTTGAGACGGCAAAAAATCTCTCCCACCACGCCGATCAAGGGAATGGCGCGGTCGAACTGGGCGGGGACGCGGCGAAAGCGTTCGCGGGCGCGCTGGAGGGCGTCCACGATGTCTTGCAACTGGCAATCGTTGTCGGCGCAACTGTGCTCGATGGTGCGGCAAAGGTCAGCGACGCTCTCGCGGTATACCCGGTCGCTGGTTCCAGGCGCGGTCTCATAGGGGCGGATGTGGTGCAGCGCCTTGCGCAACACATCGGCCGATACCACCGCGCGCCAGGCGGCCCGCATGAACGGGGTGGAAATTTCTCCCAAGTCGGCGTAGGAATTTTTGCTGGTCGGGGAAAGGATTTTCACGCCGCTATGGCCGAGCTGGCGCAGCACGCGCGCCAGAAACGGGGCGTACTGGCCGAAGCGGCACGGGCCTTCCGCGGTGGGCATAAAGAACATCGAGCGCTTGGCATCAAAGCCGGGCTGCTCGATTACGCGGATAAAATCGCCCACCGTAACCTTGGCGGGATAGCATTCGTCGCCGCTGGTATGTTTAGCGCCCAACTCGCGGGTGCGCTCGTCGGAGGGCGGGGTGGGCGTGGCCTCCACCCCCAGCCAGCGAAAGACGGCAGAAAACGCTTCGGCGCTGCCCTCCGCCATGGTGGGAATATAGACCGTCTTCCCCGCCAGCGGGTGCGCGGGGCCGATTTTGCGCTTCAGATGGCCACAGCCGCCGGGCATCGCAAGAATCCTTTACTGTCCAGATAAGCTTCACAGCGGGTGATAAAGCCCGCATCGTTGGAGTGTCCGTCGAACTGCAACACCAGGGAGGGCTTGCCGGTGGCGTCGCCGAGAAACGATTTGATATAGCTATCCGGCCCGCACTTGAAATTCGAGATGAAGACCACGTGCAGACCGGGAAAGCGCCGCGAAATACGGGCCGCAGCCAGAATCCGGCGCCCCGAATTCCAGTACATGTTGGGGTTCACTTCGCTGATGTCTTCCGCGTCGATGGGCAGGAAGTCCATAGGCACTACATTGACGCCGTAGAGCGCGCGCAGCTTGCGCGGAATGTCGCAGTTCACGCTCCGGTCATAGAGGTTGTAAGGACGGCCCACCAGCACCAGCGCCGGCTCCCGGGTTTGCTGGAGCGTGGCCAGGACCTGCGCCCCAATCCGCTGCAGCGCTTCGCCGAAGGCCGCATGGGCGGCGAAGGCGGCGGCCACGGCACGCGCGTGGGCATGCCGGGAGACTTTGAACCGCTTCACGAAGAACTTCGCCAGTTCCCGCTCCACATGCTTCGGGCCGTAGCGGAAATGGACCGTGGGGTTGAGAATCCGCTCGTGGGTCTCTTCCAGTTGTGGGACCGCGTGCAGCACGAAAGGCAGGGTCTGGTTCCACGGGCACAAGTGCGACTCCGTGTGTATCTTGTCGAGTTCCGGCGGGACTTCCGAGTTCACCGTGTTGGGCACCAGGACGTAGTCCAGCCCCTGGCTGAGCAGCTCGTGCACATGGCCGTGGGCCACCTTCACCGGAAAGCACGGCTGGGCAATGGCAAGCTCCTCGCCGCTGGCGCAAATTTTCGGATTGGTGGGAGAGGAGAGCACAATCTCAAATCCCAGTTCCTGGAGATACGCGCACCAGAAGGGGAAGCGCTCGTAATAGAACATGGCGCGGGGGATGCCAATCCGACCGCGCTTGCCCGGGCCGGGTTTCAGCGCCTCCGCCAAGAGCTGCTCGCGGCGCTCGATGAGGTCTTCGATCACCGGCACGCGGTCGGTCTTGGCCCGCTTGCGGAACTTGTCGCTGCACTTATCGCCCCAATAACTGCGCTCGCCCTCGATCCGGAATTCCTTCATGTCACAGTAGTTGGAGCAGGCCCGGCAGACGAACTCGTGAGTGGTGAAATCGACTTTGCTCAGATCATAGCCGCGGAATTTGGAGGGCCGGGCCAGGACCTGCATGCGCTCGCGGGCGATCAGGGCCATGCCGATGGCGCCGATGACGCCGTTGTGCGGCGGGACGATAATGCGTTTCTCCAGGATTTGCGAAAAAGCGGCGGCCACGGCGTCGTTATAGGCGGTGCCTCCCTGGAAGAAAATGACGCCGCCGATTTTGCGGCCGCGCACCACGCGGTTCAGGTAATTCAGCGCCACCGAGTAAGCCAAGCCGGCGCACAGATCGCCCACCTCGGCCCCCTTCAGCATCAGGGAAGTTACATCGCGCTCCATGAATACGGTGCAGCGCTCGCCCAAGCGCGCCGGGTGCTTCGAGGCCAGCGCCAAGCGGGCAAACTCGTCTTTGATGCTGACGCCGAGCTTTTCCGCCTGTTCCTCGAGGAACGAGCCAGTGCCGGCGGCGCAGGCTTCATTCATGGTGAAATCCACCACAATGCCCTTGTCGAGACGGATGAATTTGGAATCCTGCCCGCCGATCTCGAAGATGGTATCCACCGGTTCCATGCCGAGGTGTTGGCACACGTGGGTGGCGCCCGTCTTATGGGCGGTAATCTCGTCGTTGACGGTATCGGCGCCCACCAATTCGCCGATCAGTTCCCGGCCGCTGCCGGTGGTGCCCACGCCGCGGACGCGCAGCCGGCCGCCGATTTCCGCTTCAATTTCCTTCAGCCCGGCGCTGACGACCTCAATGGGGCGGCCTTGGGTGCGGAGATAAATCTCGTGCAGCAGGTTTCCACCGCTATCGATGACCACCAGGTTGGTGGAAACGGAGCCCACATCGATGCCCAAATAGGCATCCAGCTTCCCTGCCGGCTCCGGGCCTGCCGGGGATGCCTGGGGCGGCTCTTGCGTCCGGCCGCGCAGCAGCGTCACGTTCGCCATCGACAAGGGATCGCTGCAGGCAAACTGCTGTTTCATCTGCACATGCCGCTGCAGTTGGTGAATGCGCTTGAACGAGCGCTTGCGCAACTCTTCCGCCTCGAACAGGGCGGCGCCGGCCGCGCCCATCCAGGCATACAGCTCGGGAATGATGAACTGCTCGTCCGTAAGTTTGAAGGCCTCGCGCAGGGCGGTGCGTACGCCCCGATTCAGGGCCACCCCGCCGATCAACGCCACCGGCGGCACCACCTCGCGGCCTTTCACGATGGCGGATTTGAAATTGCGCGCCACCGCGTCGCACAGTCCGCGCAAAATCTGGCCGGTGCTGTAGCCCTTTTGCTGGGCGTGGATCATGTCGGACTTAGCGAACACCGAACAGCGGCCGGCGATGCGCGCGGCGCAACTGGCGCGGCAGGCGGCCTCGCCTACCTGCTCCACTTGATAAAGCAGCCGGGTGGCCTGCTGGTCGATAAACGAACCCGTGCCCGCAGCGCAGTCCCCGCTGGAAGAATAGTCCACAATCCCCAAGTACTTGCTGCGGGCGGCCGGCTCCAAACGGATGTACTTCGAGGTTTCGCCGCCCATTTCGAAGACCGTGCGCACCTCGGGATAAAACAGGCGCACGCCCTTGGCCACGGCGCGGAACTCGTTTTCGAAATAGATGCCCAGAATCTTGGCAATGAGCTGGCTGCCCGAGCCGGTTACGCGAATGCCTTCCACGCTTTGCTCCGGCACATGCTCATACAATTCCCGGAGCACGTCGAAGGTGGACTGGATAGGGCTGCCTTGAATGCGATGGTAACGGGAAAGCAGCAGCGGCCGTTCCTCCAGCGCGCTGCCCGCGGGGAACCGGGCGTACGAGAAAGCGTCGCATTTCCGCGGCAGCGCTTCGAGCAGGGCGGTGTCGCTCTTATCTCCGATGGCCGCCAGCTTCAAGCTGACGGCGCCAATATCCAATCCAATGTTGATGCCCATTAAACCCCGTTCACCCTATTGCCCGGCAATTCCGGAGGAACCCATTGGCCCATGGCATACGCGAGGAATTCCAGATTATCACCGCGCGCGGGCGGGGGAAAGAGGACGCAACCTTACTGCGCCGGGGCGCGTTGAACGGCGCCGGCGGCGGGCTGAACGGCCGGTCCAAGCGAGTAAACGGCGCCGGGTTTTGCTCCCGGGACGGCATTCAATTGCACTTCCGCACCCCGTCCTGCATCTATAGTCTATGGCGGCAAGAAAGACATTCAGCGCCGGAGACAACTCAACATGGCGGTCAAGGAGATAGCGCCGGCCCCGGCGCAGGCCAGTATCGATTCCGTATTGCAGGAAACGCGGCGGTTCCCACCTCCCCAAGAATTCAGCCGGAAAGCCCATATCAAGAGTCTCGAAGAATACGAGCGCATGTACCGCCAGTCGGTGGCGGACCCGGAAACCTTCTGGGGCGCGGCGGCCCGCGAGCTGCATTGGTTCCAGCCGTGGCAAAAAGTCCTGGAGTGGAACGCTCCCTGGGCGAAATGGTTCGTGGGCGGCAAGCTCAACCTCTGTTACAACTGCCTCGACCGCCACGCGCAGGGCGCGCGCCGCAACAAGGCGGCCCTTATCTGGGAAGGAGAGCCGGGCGAAGTGCGCACGCTCACCTACCAGCAGTTGCTGACGGAGGTGCAGAAGCTGGCCAACGCGCTGCTGGCGGTGGGGGTGAAGAAGGGCGACCGCGTCGCCATTTATATGGGCATGACTCCGGAATTGCCCATGGCGCTGCTGGCCTGCGCGCGCATCGGCGCCGTCCACTCGGTGGTGTTCGGCGGTTTTTCCGCCAATGCCTTGGCGGACCGCATTAACGACCAGAAAGCCGTAGCCGTGATCACCCAGGATGGTTCGTACCGCCGCGGCAGCGAGGTAAAACTGAAGGCGGCCGTCGATGAAGCTCTGCAATCCTGCCCCACGGTCAAGAACGTGGTGGTGTATCAGCGCACGGGCTCCGCTATTCCCATGGTGAACGGCCGCGACCATTGGTGGCATGAATTGATGGCACAGGCCGGCGATGAATGTCCCTGCGAGACTATGGACGCCGAGGACCCGCTTTACATCCTCTATACCTCGGGAACCACCGGCAAGCCCAAGGGCATTGTGCACACCACGGGCGGCTATTCTGTGGGCACTTACCTGACGGCAAAATACGTCTTCGATCTCCAGGACGAGGACATCTTCTGGTGCACCGCCGATATTGGCTGGGTTACCGGACACAGCTACGTGGTTTATGGCCCGCTGCAAAACGGCGCCACTTCCTTCATGTATGAAGGCGCGCCCAACTGGCCGGACCCGGGCCGTTTCTGGGCCATCGTGGACCGGCACCAGGTGAACACGCTGTACACGGCGCCGACCGCCATCCGGGCCTTTATCCAGTGGGGCGAGGAGTGGCCCAAGAAACACAAGCTGACTTCCCTGCGCCTGCTGGGCACCGTGGGCGAACCCATCAACCCGGAAGCGTGGATGTGGTATCGCGAGGTCATCGGCAAGAACCGTTGCCCCATCGTGGATACGTGGTGGCAGACCGAAACCGGCATGATCATGATCACTCCGCTGCCCGGCGTCACTTTGGCCAAACCCGGTTCGGCGACGCGGCCGTTCTTCGGCGTGACGCCCGACGTGGTAACCCGCGACGGCCAGCCGGTGGCGGACAACCAGGGCGGCTACCTGGTTCTGAAACAGCCCTGGCCAGCCATGTTACGGACCATCTGGGGCGATCCCGGCCGGTATGTGCAGCAATACTTTTCGGAAATCCCAAATATCTACTTCACGGGCGACGGCGCCCGGCGCGACCAGGACGGCTGCTTCTGGATCATGGGCCGGGTGGACGACGTGATTAACGTCAGCGGCCATCGCCTGAGCACGATGGAAGTGGAGTCCGCGCTGGTGGCGCACGACAAAGTGGCGGAAGCCGCCGTGGTCGGGCGCCCGGATGCAATGAAGGGGCAAGCCATCGCGGCGTTCGTCACCCTGGAGCAGGGCTATCAGCCTTCTCCCGAACTCAAGGAAGAGCTGAAAAAGTGGGTGGTCAAGGAGATAGGCGCGCTCGCCCGTCCCGACGACATCCGCTTCACCGACGCGCTGCCCAAGACGCGCAGCGGCAAAATCATGCGGCGCCTGCTGCGGGAACTCTCCACCAGCGGCGAGGTCCGGGGAGACACCACCACGCTGGAGGATCTCAACGTCATCTCAAAGCTGCGCGCGGAGGAATCCTAAACCTTTGCCGCCGCGGGAGCGGGCGGCGGTTTTTCGCGGTCTGCCTGCCTCCTTCGTGATGCAGATCACAACATTTAGTGATAAGATGGGTGCGGGAAGGTGTACTGTGGCCGCACCCTATGGACTGGAGATTGCCGACGACTGCATGCTGTGCAAGTTTCGCACGGAGCGATTTTTCTGCGACCTGCCGAAGGCCACGCTCCACGCATTTGACGCGCTGAAGTATTCGGCCGCCTATCCCGGCGGCGCCATTCTGTTCAGCGAAGGGCAAATGCCGCGCGGGATTTACCTGCTCTGCCGGGGACGGGTGAAGCTGTCGATCACCGCGGCCGACGGCAAGGCGCTGATCCTGAAGATCGCCGGACCCGGCGAAGTGCTGGGACTGCACGCCACGGTGAACGGCACTCCGTACGAGATGTCGGCGGAGACCCTGCATCCTTGCCAGGTCAATTTTGTCAAGCGCGACGACTTTCTCAAATTCCTCCGGGAGTACGCGGACGCCTGCCTGAAAGCCGCAGAGCATCTGGGCAACAACTGTCAAACCGCTTACGAGCAGATTCGCTCCCTGGGCCTCTCGCATTCCGCGCGGGAGAAGCTGGCGCGCGTGCTGCTGGAGTGGTCGGCCAACGGCGAGAGCACCCGGGAAGGCTGGCGCGTCAAATTGGCCATGACGCACGAAGAAATCGCCCAGATGATCGGCACCTCGCGCGAGACCGTCACCCGCATCCTGGCGGAATTCCGGACCAAGCAACTGGCGGTGATCAAGGGCTCCAACCTGCTGATTCGCAACCGCGCCGGCCTCGAACGCATGATCGCCGGGTAATTACCTTGGCGATTGCACCGGCGTAACGTGACCAACCAGGGCAGATTCAGGTACAAACAGATGTTCCCCGGAACGGACTCGCCGTTGCCCGGCGAGACCGCGAAGCGGGCGGCGCTTGCCGTCAGGAAAGGTTTCGGGAAGCGCAGGAGAAGAAGGAATGAGTGTCTCCACTTTTACGCAGGCCGGCCTGGACCTGAGAGCCACGCACGACCGGTTGCAACGGCTGGAACGCAACGAATGGTACCGCTGGGGCGTAGCTCTCTTCATCCCACTGATTTTGACCATCGCGCTATGGGTCCTCTCCTTATCGGCCGGCGCGAACGACAGCGCGGACCAGGCACAACTCGAAATCAAAGTGCGCAGCTTGCTGGGAATGGTATTGCTCTTCGACGTGTTTATCATCTATCAGCAAGTAGTCATCACGCGGCTGCGGCGCCAACTCACCTCCCAGTTGGGACTGATCGCCGCGCTGGACCTCATTAAGCGGCCCGAAGGCGAGCCGAAGGCGCGGCGAAACCGCGAAGAGGAAGCACCCCAGGAGCGGCGGCGCCTGGTGCGCGCTCAGTTCGACCAGCAGGTTAAGGTGAAGACCGTGACCGAGGGGGGGCGGGAGACCATCACCCAGGGACGCATCCGCGATATGACGGAGAACGGAATTGGCGCGGTCATTCCGGTTTCGTTGCAGACCGGAGATGTGGTCGGGGTGGAATTCCTGGCCGATGGCTGCCCCTTATCGCTGAAGGCCCGGGTAGTGTTTCGCCGGGGATTCCGCTATGGCATGGAGTTTACCGGGCTCGCCGAAGGCGACGAGGAGTTACTGCGGCGGCTCCGCCTGCAGCAACTGGCCCTCCTGCCGCCCATGCAGTAAGAAATCCTTCAACTGCACGGGGAAAAGAGTAATTGGGTAATCGGGTAATTGAGGAATCGGGAAATTGAAGATCGGGCCGTAACATGCGCTGGAGGACCGTTCACTCAATTGGACCCGTGGCAGCCGCAGACCCGCATTTCTCAAGCGGAAGAGCTTCCGGTTTAACCCTCCGATCAATCCTTCACGGTTACTGAGCTACTCCGAGGGGCAGTTATTCAGTGTCCCCGCGGTGCGCCGCTTCCGGATCAGCTCCGGCTGGCTCCGCTGCTTCCTGGGCTGGCGCCGGAGAGGCCGGGGAAGCAACCGGAAGCAGGCCGCTGCCCAGTGATTCCGCCGCAAGTTTTTCGAATTCCTCGACACTGGGCAGTTCGCCGACATCATTCAAGCCAAAGCGCAGCAGGAATTCCTTGGTGGTCTTATAAAGAATGGGACGGCCAATCACCGGCTTGCGTCCGGCGGTGGTAATCAGTTTGCGGTCCAGGAGCGTAGCCAGCACGCCGGCCGCATCCACGCCGCGGATTTCGCCGATTTCCGGCGCGGTGACCGGCTGCTTATAGGCAATCACCGCCAAGGTTTCCAGGGCCGGAAGGGTGAGGCGCAGGGGCGGCTTAAGGCTCTTGGCGAAGGCGCGCACCAGATCGTGCTGCTCCGGCTTGGTGGCCATGCGGTAGCCGCCGGCGACCTGGCGCACCTCAATGCCATGCCCGGCGGCGCTGTAGGCGGCGGTCAGTTCCGCCAGGGCGGCGCGCAGCGCCGACTTAACCTCGGCGGCGGTAATGGGGCGGGGCGTTGCCGCAGCCCCGGCGGCGGGCGCCAAGGACACTGCCTCCGGCGGCGCATCCGCGGGCGCCGGGGGAACTTCCGGCCGGGGCGGCTCCGGCGCGGACATCTCCGCCGCCCGCGCCAACTCCTGCCGGACTTCTTCCCCGACCAGCCCGAAAATCTGTTCCAGCGTAACCGGTTCTTCGGCAGCGTAAATAATGGCTTCGATCTTGGCTTTGATGGACATCGTCTTGTTGCTTACCGCCAGTCGTCGCGCAGGGTGCCGGCTTCGCTCACCAGCTTATCGAAACCGGCCTGCTTGCGAACCAGGATATCTCCGAAAAGCCGGTCCTGGCGCAACTGGACGGCCTGCAAGCGCACCAATTCCAGTATGGCGAGGAAAGCGCAAACCAGGGCATTTTGCGACGGCAAGGCCCGCAAAAGCTGTTTCAGGCGCACCGGCCGCTCTTCCAAGGTCAGGCGGCGGCGCAGAAATTCGATCATCCGGCCGACGGTGACGGCCTCCTCGTCCAGGTCAAGAACCGGCTTCTTCCGGGCGCGTTCCAGCACGCTGCGAAAGACCCGCACCAGGTCAACCACGTCGGCCGCCAACTCGGGCTCCGTGCCCTCGGCATGCTTGAATTCCCGCAGCGACGGATTGGTGAGCACGGCATCTTCAAGCTGTTGCTTCTGGAGCAGCATCTGGGCCGCGCTCTTAAATTTCTCATGCTCGAGCAGCCGGCTCACCAGCTCGCTGCGCGGATCTTCCTGTTGATCGGGAGGCAGGCTGGGATCGCGCGGCAACAACATCTTCGACTTGATGTGAATCAGCACCGAGGCCATATAGATGAATTCGGCCGCCACATCGACATCGAATTCCTTGATGCGCTCGACATAGGCCAGATACTGCGCGGTAATCCGGGCGATGGGGATGTCGTAGATGTTGATGTCCTGCTTGCGAATAAGGTCGAGCAGGAGGTCGAGCGGGCCGTCGTACACTTGTCCCACGGTAATGGCGAAAGGAAATTCGCTGGCCGCCGCCTTGGCGGTGTCCCTGGCGCCGATCATTCCGGGGGTTTCAGGCATCAAGTTCAACCTTTGGCCGGCGGTTCATACTCCTGCGACAGGTGCATGGCGGCACGCACCTCCTGCATGGTAGAGGCCGCGACCTTGCGGGCGGCGGCGGAGCCGGACTCCAGAATATCCCAGGCCAGCCGGGGATTCTCCTCGTACTTGCGGCGGCGTTCCTGGATGGGCAGCAATACCTGCAAAATCCCGTCGGCAACCCACTTCTTACACTCGATGCAGCCGATGCCGGCGGATTTACAACCGGACGACACCTTCTCGATGGTTTGCGGGCCGCTGAAAATCTTGTGTAAATCGCCGACCGGGCAGATATCGGGGTTGCCGGGATCGTTGCGCCGTATGCGGGCCGGGTCGGTGACCATGGTCTTGAGCTTTTGCCGGATGACCGGCTCCGGGTCGGTCAACAGCAAGGAATTGTCATACGATTTCGACATCTTGCGGCCATCGGTGCCGGGAAGCTTGGCGGCCGGAGTGAGCAACGGCTGAGGCTCGGGAAGCACCGGGCGCACGGTGGCTGCCGGAGGTCCTGATGCAGCCGTGGCGGAAGCAGTCGCAGCACGGGGGTAGAACTGGTTGAAGCGGCGCGCAACTTCGCGGGTCAGCTCCACGTGGGGCACCTGGTCTTCACCCACGGGAACGTAGCCGGCCTGATAGATCAGGATGTCAGCCGCCTGCAGCACGGGATAGCCGAGAAAACCGTAAGTGCCCAGGTCCTTATCCTTGATGTTTTCGCGTTGTTCCTTGTACGTGGGCACGCGCTCCAGCCAGCCCAGGGGGGTTATCAGCGAGAGCAGCAGATGCAGCTCGGCATGTTCCATCACGTGCGACTGGATGAACAGCGTCGCCTTTTGCGGGTCGAGCCCGCAGGCCAGCCAGTCGAGGACCATGTCGAGCGAATTCTGCTTGACCTTGGAGGTATCGGCGTAGTCGGTGGTGAGCGCATGCCAATCGGCGACGAAAAAGAAGCAGTCGTACTGGTCCTGCAAGCGCACCCAGTTTTCCAGCGCACCCACGTAATGCCCGAGGTGCAGGGAGCCCGTGGGACGCATGCCGCTGAGAACGCGCGCCCGTTGCTGATCAGATTGGCCGGCCATGGCGGTCAAAATCTTCCCCCTAGAAAGGTATTGAGCAGGAACGCTTGCACCAGGCTGCTGAAATATCCGATGAACCGGCCGCCGGCAACGAACAGCAACAGCAAACCAAAGATTCCCATCATGTCATAACCGCGCCGCATGGGCTCGGGGAGCAGGTGGCGGAGCACATGGCTGCCATCCAGGGGCGGTATGGGAATCAGATTGAATACGCCCAGCAATACGTTGATGGCCATGGAGAGCCAAAGCATTTGGGCGAGCGGCTCGGCGATGGAAAGCGGGTTGCCAAACAGCATGAGAAAACGCAACGCCAGGATGGAGGCGATGGCCAGCAGAAAATTACTGGCGGGTCCCGCCACCGAGGTCAGGATGTCGTCCCGCATTTCGTGCTGGAAATTGCGCGGATCCACGGGCGTGGGCTTGGCCCAGCCGATCATGGGAAAGTGATAGAACAGGGCCAGCGCGGGGAGCAATACCGTCCCAATGGGGTCGATATGGCGGATGGGATTCAGAGTAACGCGGCCCAGCATGCGGGCGGTGGGATCGCCCAGGCGCCATGCCATCCAAGCGTGCGCGGACTCGTGCACGCTGATGGCGAAGAGGAATACGATAACCTCAAAAATAATGTTGACGTAGTCCAAGGTCATGGCAACTTGCTCTGATGTTAACATGCGGCGTCTCGCGGAAGGCGTAGCTGCAGGTTTTCGGAACGAGCTCGCCGCACTGGAGAACAGGCAATGAAAAAGAGAAGGCCCAAGCCGTTTCGAGCCACGAAGGCGGTGAAGTCGGCCGCCCGCGAATTGCTCGGCACACCCAAGCCATCGCGCGCCCTGCCCGCAGAGAAGAAGCGCGCCGAGACTGCACGCAAACATAAAACAACGCTGGCGCGGCTTTTGGAAGAAGAGTAACAAATGGTCGTCGGTTGTCGGTCTTCGGTCTTCGGCCAGAAAGAAACGCGATTGGCGATTGGCGATTGGCCCACGTCCCCCGTCCCCGGTCTCCCGTCGCCCGATAGAACGTTTTCCGTTTCGCGTTTTTCGTTTCACGTTGGAAAGCAGCACCGAGCAACAAGCGGCATGGCCGTCAGCATTCAGCGGTCGGCGGTCAGCCAAAGGCGAGGCAGCTAGGTGCTCAACATTCTCACTTGTGGCGGGGCAAGCAGCGAGCCGGAGGACCGTAACCGGTCCCCCGGCTACCGGCCCATGCCTACTAACCTCTAGCTACCAGCTGCTGCCATTGGGCCCCTTGCCCTTTTTCGTGGCCCCATTGCCCTTTTGCCAGGGCCCCCTTGCAATTTTTCATGGCCCTCTTGCTCATTTTCGTGGCCCCCTTGCCCCGGTGTTTGGCCCCCTTGCCCGGCGGGAGAAGCGGGCGGAGCGCGGCATCTTCAACGTTCTTAAGGATCGACGGCAGGACTCCCCGGCGCGGGAGCGGCCAATTGTGCGCTCCAACGCCGGCGGCGCCGAAAATGGCAGCGGCATGGAACCGGCGGTCGCCGATGCGGCAGGACGGGCCGCGAACAACCACGCGCGTGGGGGACGGCTTCAGCTCGGCAGCGGCTGCCAGCATGCGCAAGGCGCGTCCCCGGTGAATGGAGTGGGCTTGGCCGCTGCGGCGCAGATAGAGGGCGTCGGCGACGGAGACGCGGACGTTCGGCGGGGCTTTGCCCGGGGTACGGCTCCAATAGACAGGGATGGCGTGTGATAGATGCAAAGGGGTGCTCCTTTACCGGGTGCGAGTGAGTCCGGGCGACCGCGGCGCCGTACAACAGTACACGTTATATAACGAGACAATTACGTTGTCAAGGAAAAAATAAAGTTTTTTTCGGGGGGGGCGGAGGAGGTTCACCACGGAGGCACGGAGGCTCACGGAGAAAAACCCAACGGAAGAGGCTGGGGCGGGCGGCACGAGCACCGAGCACCAAGCGCCACCGGCGTTGCACGTCCGTCTCTGGATTCTTATGCTACTTCCGCGCGCGGATGAGGCTTGATTTTAGCTACGCCGACTTTTTTCTGTGCCTGCCGCAGATCGTATTCGGTTTGAAGATTCATCCACACTTGCGGGCTGGTGCCGAAGAAGCGCGCGAGGCGAAGGGCCGTATCGGCAGTGATCGATCGTTGTTCGCGGACGATTTCGTTGACCCGCGGTATGGGGATGTGCAGCTCCTTCGCTAGCCGGTAGGAGCTCAGGCCCAAAGGCTTCATAAATTCCTCGCGCAATACCTCGCCCGGATGTACGGCAAACACCCTCTTTGACGCCATAGCTTCCTCCTAGTGGTAGTCCACAATTTCCAGTTCGTAAGCGTTCCCGTCGCGCCAAACAAAGCAGATGCGGTATTGATCGTTAATCCGAATGCTGTGCTGGCCCCGGCGATCGCCGGCAAGGATTTCCAGGTGGTTTCCCGGCGGGATCCGCAGATCGTTCAAATCGTGCGCGGCGTGCACCCATGCCAGTTTTCTGGCTGCTATCCTCCTCAAGTCGGCCGACAGGCGGCGACTGATTCCGCCCCGGAACAACTTTTCCGCCTCCGCATCCCGAAAGCTCAAGATCACGGACAGGATATTACTGCGTAACGATAATATCGTCAAGCGGTAATATGAGGCCGTCGGCCGGAAAGAATCGCGATTGGCGATTGGCTCACGTCCCCCGTCGCCCGAAAGAACGTTTTCCGTTTCGCGTTTTTCGTTTCACGTTGGAAAGCAGCACCGAGCAACAAGCCGCCAGGTCTTTGGTCGTTGGCCTTTGGCCGCCCACGGCGTCCCGGCGGGCCGGGACAGGCGCCAGCGGGTCGTCGGCCTTCGGTCGTTGGTCTTCGGCCAGAGCGGGAAGGAACGCAGAGGACGCGGAGGGCGCGGAAGGAACGGCAACAAGCGATTGGCGATTAACGATTGGGCAACGAGGCAGCACCAGCGGGCAGTTCTGCGTGGAACGAGAAACGCGAAACGGAAAACGCTCTTCTGACCGGAAGCCCTGCTATGATGCGGGCATGTCTGAACTGAAAGCATATTTTGCCACCGACCGATTCGCCACAGGCATCGGGATCGAGCTGCTGGAAGTCCGGGAGGGCTTTGCCCGGGCGCGCCTGGCTATCCAGGAAAGCCATCTGAATGCGGCCAAAGTCGTGCAAGGCGGAGTCGTCTTCACCCTTGCTGATTATGCATTCGCGGCTTGCTCGAACTCCCACGGCACGCTGGCGCTGGCCATCGGCGTCCATATCAGTTTCTTGCGCGCGGTGCGCGGCGGCGTGCTCACCGCCGAAGCCCGGGAAGAATCGCTGAGCCGGGCGCTCTCGACGTGCCAGATCCGCGTGACCGACGAGGAAGGCAGGCTGGTCGCCCTATTTAACGGCACTGCCTTCCGCAAGAGCGATCCGGTGCCGGCGGCGTGAGGGCGCCAATGCCGGAGGCTAAGCACACGCACTACGTGCACGGATACGGCGCGCGAGAGGCGCAGCGGCTGGGCGACCAAGCCGGCGCGCTGAGCACTTTGCTGCACGAGGGAGTACGCTACGGGCGCGGGCGCCGGGTTTTGGAGGCCGGATGCGGAACCGGAGCGCAAACCGTGATCCTGGCCGGCAACAGCCCGGAGGCGGAAATTGTCTCGGCAGATATTTCGGCAGCCTCGCTGAAGCAGGCGCGGAGACGAGTGGAGGCGGCCGGGCAGCGGAACGTCCAATTTCAGCTTGCCGATGTGTTTGACCTGCCCTTCCCGGAATCCAGCTTCGACGATGCGTTCGTATGCTTCGTGCTGGAGCATTTGGCGGAACCGGAGCGAGCGCTACAGGCTCTGCGGCGGGTTCTGAAGCCCGGCGGAACGATTACGGTAATCGAGGGAGACCATGGTTCCTGGTATTGCCATCCGCAGACCGATGAAGCCTGCCGCACCGTGCAATGCCTCATTGAGATCCAGGCTCGCCTGGGGGGTGACGCGCTGATTGGCCGCCGGCTCTATCCTTTGCTGGTTCAAGCGGGCTTCCGTGACGCCCACGTAATTCCCCGCATGGTTTACGTGGATGACTCGCGCCCGGAACTGGTGGAAGGATTTTCCAAGGGTACGTTTATCGCCATGGTCGAGGGCGTGCGCGAACAGGCGCTGGCGCTGGGTCTGATGGATGCGGCGGCTTGGGACAAAGGCATTGCCGACATGAATCGCGCAGCGCAGCCGGGCGGCACCTTCTGCTATACGTTCTTCCGGGGAACCGGAACGAGATAGCGCCGCACCACGCGCCGGTGCGCGAAGTCTGGCGGAAGCGTGTGCGAGTCGAACACACTCACGACGCCACGAAGGCGCCGCGCGCCGGTTTTGAAGTTGAGCCGCCTTGCGGGCGTGAGCGCCGCAGCAGCTTGGGTGTCCGTTGTGCCGATATATTTCATCGTGCTGTTGATGCTGCGATGCCCAAGGGCTTGCTTTACCAGCGCAAGGTTTACATTCGCGGCAACCAGATGTTTTCCTAGGCTGTGCTTCAGAACCTGCGGGTGGCGCTTATCCGGCGGCAATCCCGCTGCTTTAGCGTGAGCGCGGAAAATCCGAAAGCACTGGGTCCGGTGAGGTTTTGCGCCTTTTTGCGAAACAAAAACCTATTTGCTGCCGTCATCTGGACGTTGCCTGAGCCATCGGCGCAACGCCACGACTTCATCCGGCAACCGTTGCCCGCTGTGCTCATAAAGGGGCTGGACGGTGCGCATGGAACCCTTGAGACGGCGAAGAGTGACGGGCCTGCTCTTTACGTCAAGGTCGTCCAGCAATAGGCCGTAGACTCCGCTGGCGAGTAATTCCTGGCGGTAGGCCATCAGGATCATTGCCTGCTCCCGGACGTTGGCTTGGCGGGCTGTGCGCAAGGGGTGCGCTGGCGGGCCCTGCGTGGGTGGCCAAGACTGCAAAGCAGCAACGAAGATTCAAGCGCAGTGTCCCCCTCAAACAGGGCCCCGCCGGCCGCGCTTCGCGCCGTCCGGCGCTACCCCACACGGCCAAGCGTAACGCCAGCGGGTGCGCTGGCGGGCCCTGCGTGGGTGGCCAAGACTGCAAAGCAGCAACGAAGATTTTTAGGCGCACAGGTTCTGATGAAAATCCCGGTGTAATATCCCTCGCAAACAGGGCCCCGCCGGCCGCGCTTCGCCGCGTCCGGCGCTACCCCACACGGCCAAGCGTAACGCCAGCGGTGCGCTGGCGGGCCCTGCGTGGGTGGCCAAGACTGCAAAGCAGCAACGAAGAT
>Ga0326728_10004051_pt1 | contig 44114 bp, 24 predicted proteins | sample MB3enrmetagenome_FD_207602 | JGI IMG/M metagenome (GOLD analysis project Ga0326728, IMG submission 207602) | Lab enriched peat soil microbial communities from McLean, Ithaca, NY, United States - MB31MN | ecosystem: Environmental > Terrestrial > Soil > Wetlands > Peat | place: USA: New York...
TTTTTGACTTCAACCACCATCATCGTTGACTCGACCACAGCTCCGTTTGACCAGTAGAAGATATGGCCGCTGCCGCCGACCGCATTGGTGCAAACGTACAGCGCCTCGCCGGAAGACGGCCAGTCCGGGGCGTAGCTGTGAGAGCCAAGCGAAACGTAGTTGTTGCCTTTGTTGTCCGTGGGGAAGCCAGACAGAAGTGAAAGCGCCCCGTTGCCAATCCAAACCAGGATTGTGCTCCCGGCCGCCTGGGTGGTCGCTGGCGAAGTTGCCAAACTCTCCGCGTTGGCGGAATAGGCCATCACGTGAATACCCGTTGCGGGCTGCGCTCCCGCGCGCAAAAGGAAAAGGAAACCGGCGAAAAATGAGAGCAGTCTCTTCATGATGAGAGTCGCCTCAAGCATTACGAGAACAAGGCCCTCCACGTGGACTTTCTCATCTCCAGCTTGCGCATCTGCTCGTGATGCTGGCTCGTACCCACAGCCTGGGATTCGACTTCAGTCATATAGAGGCGATGGTTGCAGCTTCGCGGCCGCAAAGTCCAGAGACGAGTTTGAGGTATTCGGCTTGGCGCAGGCCCCAGTTATGCCGGCTAATGAACGAGAGCCCGTTGGTCGCGACCTGTTCCCGCCTTGAGGGGTTGCCGGCCAATTCCAGAACTTTCGCGGCGAAGTCCTGGTCGCTTTCGGGTTCAAAGAAAGTCACGGTTCGCTCGTCGAAGTAAAACTGATCGATCATCGTTCGAGACACGAGGATTGGCACTCCCAAGGCCATGAACTCGAGGGTCTTCGTGCTGAAAGCCTCTCCGCCAAAACCCCGCGCGCGCTTCGGAATGATGCCCAAGTCGGCGTCGATCATCTTGTCCGGAATCTGATCCAATGGGAGACCGGCGAAAAAGAGGACGCGTTTTTGAAGGCCGAGTTGCTCGACGAGTCCGCGCAGGTCCTTTTCGCAGGGACCATCGCCATAGATGTGCAATTCCACGTCCGCGCGGGCGGGCGCCAGGCGCGCCATTCCTCGAATCGCCACGTCCAGGCCCTGATGCCACGACATGGTGCCGGGGTACATGAGAACGAACTTGTCGCTTTTCCGCTTCGGCCGGAACTGCCGGAAGAAGCGGGGATCAGGGAAGTTGAGGATGGTGGTGGCTTTGTCCGGCCTGGTCGAGCGCGTTAGAAGCCGTCCTCTCCAGATGTCGTTGGCAACAACGACGTGGCTGGCCAACCGGCAACAGAGCCTCTCCATGCCCACCAAAGCCTTGAAGCTCAATGCCGACTTGCTGACGCCGAACTTCTCGGCGTAAAACTCGGGCACGATGTCATGAATGTCCAGAATGAACGGGACTCCCAGGAGTCTCGGGACCAACGCTGAAAACGCCACGAAGTCCGGAGGGGAATGGACATGACCGAATTGAAAGGGGCGCCGCAAATGAGAGGCGGCGACGAGAACGGAAGCCCGCAAGACAAATAGCAGCGTCCGCGTCAGAAACCCGCCCTGCTTCCCTCCATCCCGCGGCTTCTCTTGAATGCGGCGGACGGTCACACCATCGATAACGGCGGAACGAGGCATGCCCGGCGCCCTCAAAGCGAATGCCTCCACCTCGTGTCCTTGACGGGCCAAAGCCTCCGCGTAACGCCGGACCCGATTGTCGGTTTCATAATACGAATACGAAACGACGCAAATCCGCAGGCGCGATGGTGATGACGATGAAGCAGGGTTGCTCACAGGCGGGGGGGACCCGTCGCACTGCGCACCGGCGGCCGGCCGCTTTCGGTCTCCTTCCAGGCACGTGGTCTTCACTGGGTGGGTCCCGGTTGGTTTGGAGTCTGGGGGAGCCGCCTCAGCCAAATCTCGCGCCAGTACTGGAAACTGCCGCGCGGGCAGCCGCCAAGAGTGTAAGGGCAGGCGCACCGGACGTCTTCGAGAATGACGGTGTTCTTCATCTCCTGCATTTGTCCCGTGACCTCCGAAATCATCCGGTCAAGCCGGTCTCGGACCCGAAAGGCGCGGCCACAAAAAGCTGCCATGTCTTCGGAGAAATGCAAGCCCCTGTTCTTCCCGTTGGCGTCCAGCGTCTGAAGAATTGCCTTGAGAGGCTTTACTTCGACCCACTCCCCCGGCTGAAGGTTCAATGTCTCGGTTGGCGTAGGCGCCCGGTTTCCCCGCAAGGTTTCCCCAACCAGCTTTCTCCTGAGTTTGCGAACAATAGGCAGCAGGACAAGCCCCGGCATTTGGCGCCACGGGTACGTTCGCTCTCGCGCATCCCGGAACCATTTCAGGACCCGCCTCCCCCGGGTGAGAGGGAATGTCGCCTGCGCCAGTTCGGTGGACTGGCAGAAATAGGTCCCGGCCGGCGTCGCGGTTTTCAGCCGCGCCCGCAATGCCTGGGCGGGCTCGGGGCCGGACGCCGCCACCGAGCGCTCGCCGTCCGATTTTCGCAGCCAGGCTTCCTTCCAAAAGACCGGGCAGCTCTTTTTGCAGGAGCCGTGATCAACGCCCGAACAGTGAAGCCCCTCCAGATAGACTACATCGTTACCGTTGAACTCCCGCATGTGCATCGGGAATGAGTCGTAACAGATTTTCTCCAATCTTCTGAGGACGCGGAACCGCCGGCCGCAGTATTGGACCATCTCCGGCATGAACGGCAAACCATCCAGGGCGCCATCGGCTCCCAAGGTCGCCAATATCTCGGATGGGCTGCGTATTTCGACGGTTTGGCCCGGGAGGAGCATAACGGATTTGCCCGGTTTGGCGCCGAGGGCATGCGAGGAAGCGATGGCCATAATCAGACTGAGGCCAAGACCTCGTTCTGCCTGGCGCGGGGCTCTGCGGCCGCAGCGGGGGCTTGCGCAGGGCGCTCAACCGCATCGAGGCGTTCTCTGATTTCAGAGGCCAGCCGCTGCACATAGGGCTGCAGAAGCATGGCATGGGGATTGACGGGGAGCTCGACCACATCCAGGCCGCCGAGGGCGAGGTCGGCCCAGCCGAGGTTGGGGTCCGGATAAGCGTCATAGTTAACGCAGGTCTTGAACAGAGTCAACCTACCCAAATAAGGCTGAGGCTGGTACGCCAAATTGGCGGCGTCGTTAACGGCCTGAATTGAGGCATCGATCGGCCGTGTCTGCTGGCCCCCCGTGCTCTCAACCGGGGAATCGCTGTGAAGGTTCAGCAGATTTGCCAGTTCGCCATCGAGCGCCAGCCGGAATTTCTCGCCAACATATTTCAAGGCCTCCCCTGGGCGAAGCTTCGACAGGTTTCCGAAGTGGAATTTGACTTTCTGATAGAGGATCCTCCCCGAACTGCTTTGGAGGGCCTGGCTAACGTTGTAGGTGTCCAAAAGGGCCACCAGCGCGACCGTCTCGCCGCCCAGCGAGAGTTGTCGCGCCATCTCGTAGGCGATGGCGCCCCCCATGCAATAGCCGCCCAGGCAATAGGGTCCGTGGGCTTGGATTTGCTTGACTTCCTTAACGTAGCGAGCAGCCATTGCCTCAATCGTGGTCAAAAAGCCGCCTTGGCCGTCGAGGCCCTGGGCCTGCAACCCATAGAACGGGTATTCTCCTCCAAGGCTCGTAGCCAGTTCCCGATAGAGAAGCACGTTGCCGCCGGCGCCATGGACGCAGAAGAACTTCGGCTTGGTTCCGTTCGGCTGGATGGGCACCAGAGAGCTCGATCGCAATTCAGGGTCCATTTCGGTCTCGAGGGCCACGGCAAGCTGTTCCACCGTAGGCGCGCGAAACAGAGTGGCCAAAGGAAGCCGCACGGGTTGACTCATCGCCTTTTCCAACTCGATAAACAACTGGACAGCCTTCAGCGAGTGGCCGCCCAGTTCAAAAAAGTTGTCGCGGACGCCAACCGTTTTGACTCCCAGAACTTTCGACCAGATTTCGGCGATTTGAGCCTCGCGAGGGTTGCGAGGGGCCAGATACTCGCGTCTTTCTCCAACGGCCTGATCCCCGGGTTCGGGCAGGGCCCGGCGATCGATCTTGCCGTTCGGGGTCAGAGGCAGCTTGTCCAGAAAGACGAAAGCCGAGGGAATCATGTACTCCGGCAACGCCTGTCCAATCCAGGAGCGCAAGTTGGCGATGGTCAACGCAGATGCCTCGTGGCCGGCCGTCAGGGCATCGTCTCCATTGGTTGGCCCCTGGCGGGCAGGAGATGAGGATGACCCGGGTTCGGCGGCCGCAGGGCCGGCCGAAACGATATACGCGACCAATTCCTTCTGTTCGGAACTGTCTGCCCGGGCCACAACGACGGCCTGTTTCACGCGTGGGTGTGAGGCCAAACGCTTTTCGATTTCTTCCAATTCGATGCGGAAACCCCTGATTTTGACCTGATGATCGGCACGGCCCAGGAACTGGAGCTGGCCGTCAGGCAGAAAACGAGCGAGATCGCCCGTGCGATAGACGCGGGCCGGAGGGAGGGAGTCGAAACTGCAGACCGGGAACTTGGCGGCCGTCAAGTCCGGCTGGTTCCGATATCCGCGCGCAAGCCCCGCTCCGCCGATCAAGAGCTCGCCCGGGATGCCAATCGGGACTGGGCGAAGCTCGCTGTCCACCACGTAAACCTGGGTGTTGGCAATGGGGCGTCCGATGCTGGGCGCCTCGCCCTTGGCGATCCGACGGGTCGTGGACCACACCGTCGTTTCGGTGGGACCGTACATGTTCCAGAGTTCGCGGCAACAATCCGCAAGCCGGTCGGCCAATTCGGTGCTTATGGCCTCGCCGCCGCAGAGGACCTTCAGGTCGGGCGATCCCTTCCACCCGGCGCTGAGCAGCATCCTCCAGGTGCTCGGTGTTGCCTGGACTATCGTAGCGTGATTCTCCAGCATGGCAGCTTGCAACTGACGCGGGTCCATCGCGGTCTCGTGGCTCAGAATCACCAGGCGCGCCCCGACCGTGAGCGGCAGGAATAGTTCCAAAGCGGCGATGTCGAACGACAAGGTCGTGAGGGCCAGCATCACGTCGTCCGGCGTTATGCCCGGCTCTCGCTTCATGGACTCGAGGAAGTTGACCACAGCCCCGTGGGTGATTTGGACCCCTTTCGGCCTGCCGGTCGAGCCGGAGGTGTAGATGACATAGGCCAGATTCGAGGGCCGAGAGGGCTGGGGTCTGGCATCGACCAGCGCGTCTTGCTCCCAAGAGGCCGCATCCAGGCAGAGGACTCGAGCGTTGTGGGCCGGCAGCCCGGAGAGCAGGGGACGCTCCGTGAGCAGCACGGGCACCGCCGAATCCTCCAGCATATACGCTACGCGTTCCGCCGGGAAGGCAGGGTCAATTGGGACGTAGGCCCCTCCGGCCTTTAGGATGCCAAGCAGGGCCACGACCATCGCCGCCGAACGTTCCGTGCAGACGCCCGCCAGCACGTCGGGACCCACACCGGCCCGGCGGAGCGCCGAGGCCAGCGATTCAGCCCGGCGATTCAATTCCCGGTAAGTCAGGCGTTCCTGCCCGGCGACGATCGCCACTGCATCCGGAGTGCGCTCCGCCTGCCGCTCGAAGAGTTGGTGAATGCAGAGACCTTCCGGGAACTCCCTGGCCGTGAGGTTCCATTCTCGCAGAATCTGACGCTGCTCAGACGGGTCCAGCAGCGCCAGCCGGTTGACCGGCTGGGTCGCGTCGGCCACGATGGCCTGCAGCAGGGTCTGATAGTGACGCAGCCAGCGCTGCACCGTTTGCGGGTCAAACAGGTTCGAGTTGAAGTCGCATTCCACGCGCAGAGTGTCTCCCTCTCCCGCCAGGTTGAAGCCGAGGTCGAACTGAAAGTAGTGCCGGGGATTGAGGGTGATCCAGTGCTCCAAACCCGCGAAGTGGACCTTGTCCATCGGCGGGTCCAGGTTGAAGGTCACTGGCACCAGGGGAATGCGGCTGCTGTCACGCGGCAGGGCGAGCTTGTCCACGAGCGTCCCGAAGGTATAATTCTGATGCTCGTAAGCATCGATCACGCGGTCACGGTTTTTCCGCAACAAGGCGGAGAAAGCTCCCGCCGGGTCAATGGCCAGCCGCAGCGGCAGGGTGTTGGCGCAATGGCCTACCAAGCTGTCGCTGCCCACGGCGTTCTGGCCCGCCGCCGGGACGCCCAGGACGAGATCATCCAGGCCGGTCAAACGATGAATCAAGACCGCGAAAGCGGTTTGCAGGAGATTGAACATGGTGCTGCCCTGTTGTCGGCCCACGCGCTTAAGGTCGCGGTACAGCTCCGCCGGCAGCAAATGCACGAGCCGGGCGCCCTCGAAGGTGCGCACCGGCGGCCGGGGCTGCCAGGACGGCAAGTCCAATGGCGGCGGAAGGGTCTGGAACTGCGAGCGCCAGAAGGCCTCGCACTCGGCCGCCTCGGCGGACTTGCGTTGGTTCTCTTCCCACTGGGCGTAGGCGCTCATCTGCATGGGCGGGGCCAGAGGGTTTTCTTTGCCTCCCGCGAACGCGGAGTAGAGGGCGCTCAAATCACGCACCACGATGTCATAGGACCAGCCGTCGCAGGCGATATGATGGGCCGTAAATACCAGGATGTGTTCCTCAGGCGCGAGCTTGAGGATGTGCGCCGCCAACAGGGGTCCCTGGGCGAGATCGAACACGCGCTGGCCTTCCTGGTCGGTGAGTTGTTCGACGCGCCGGTCCCGCTCCTCCTGATTCAAACCCGACAAGTCGTAGGAGGGCACGTCAAAGCGGAGCGAGGGTTGAAAGCGCATCCCGCTGCCGTCTGGGCTGAAAGTGCAGCGCAAGGCCTCGTGCCGTTCGACGACAGTTTGCAGCGCTCGCCGCATAGCCGACTCGTCGAACGGCCCACGGAAGTGGATAGAAGTGCTCTCATTGAACGCGGCCGAAGCACCGGACTCCATCTGTGCGGCAAGCCACATTTCCTTCTGAGCCTCGGTCAGCGGGAAGACCTCGCGCGTGCCCGAAGCCACCGGGGTCGCACCGGGACTGACCGCGTCGGATTCCGGCCTCTTTTCCGGCGGCGCGCCGCCAGACGCAGGCAAGAACCCTGCCGCCTGCATCTCCTCGACACTCTCCCCGAAGGCCTTAACGATGATGTCAATATCCTGATCTGTGTGCGCCGTCGACAAATGACAAACGCGGCCTTCCCAGATATGCACGCCGCGGTCCCTGAGATAGTAGAACAGCAGCCCTGCCAGGTGCAGGTCCGGATGGAAGTCGTAGTAGAAGAGCGCACTAAAGGGCTGAAGGCGCATGGGCAGCCCCCGCCCGTCGAAGAGGACGTTGACCTCCTTTGCCAGCCGGGCGGTGCGCTCGTTGACGGCCTGTTGCAGCGCCGGGCCGGCAGCCTTGACATGCTTCAAAGCAGCGTTGACGGCAGCCATTGCCAACGGGTGCCGGACGAAAGTCCCGGCAAAGAACGTCACCCCGACTTCCGGGAATGAATCGTCGCCGTATCGCCATTGCCCTCCGTCCAGGGCGTCCATGAACCTGGCCCTGCCCGCCAGCACGCCGATGGGCATGCCGCCGCCAATCACTTTGCCGTAGGTAGCCAGGTCGGCGCGCACGCCAAAGTACTCCTGCGCCCCGCCGGGCGCGACCCGGAAGCCCGTGATCACCTCGTCAAAGATCAAGGCGATGCCGGCCTGCTCGGTTACCCGCCGCAATTCGTGCAGGAATTCTCGAGGTTGCAGGTCGGGGTGCCGTGCCTGCACGGGCTCGACCACGACCGCCGCGATGTCCGATCCGTGCTTTTTGAGCGCCTCCAATGAGGCCGGGTCTCCGTAATCCAGGACGATGACGTTGGCGAGATGGGGCACGCCGGGCGCAATCGGCATCGCTCCCGGCAGACCGTCGACGAGTGCCGGCTTGGCCAGGACTTCGTCAAAAATGCCATGATAATCGCCACGGAAAAAGACAACCTTATCGCGGCCGGTAACAGTCCGGGCGACTCGGAAGGCAGCCATGACCGCCTCGGAGCCGGTGTTGCAGAAGGTGGCGCGGTCCATGCCGGTCAGCTCGCAAATCATCCGGGCATTTTCCCCCGCCAGCGGCGACTGCGGGCCGATTTCGACCCCCGCTTTCATCTGCTGCTCGACCGCCTGCATCACGAAGTCCGGCGAATGCCCCAGGTAATTGGCCCCAAACCCCATCGTCACATCGATGTATTCGTTGCCGTCGATGTCCCAGATGCGCGAGCCGAGCGAACGAGCGCAGACGATGGGATACACCATCTCTTTCCACAACTGGCGGAAGTTGCCGGCGGCACGCGGGTCGCAAAAGTGCGGGCGATGCTCCTGCGCCATTTTCTTGGAAGTGGCAGTGCGCCGATTATAGCGCGCTACCAACTCCGCCAGCGCTTTCTCCTGCGACGGTGTCAGGCCGCCGGCAGGCCCCTTGTCGATCCCCTTGAACGGTCCGAAGCGCCTCGAACCCTCTTCCTCGTGCTTGATCGCTTTGACCACCGGACGCCTCGGGCCGGGCACAGCCAGCGGAGGGGCGGCGGCGGGCGCCGGACTTGCCGCGAGGCTGAGAGTCGGGCTGGCGACGCCGTTCCCGGAGAGGGACCGGAGGACCTCGAGTTGCTGGGCCATGACCTGGAGCTGCTGGTTTACCAGCCGTCCGAGCGGACCTGTATCGGCCGGCGGGAGCGAGGCCAAACCGGGCGTGGGCGTTCCGTTTGCGGCCACGTTCAGCACTGGCTGGGCCAGTGTTGGTTGCGGCGGCAGCATAAGACTGGCGGGCTTTGCCTCGGGCGGGGTTTCACTTGCGCATGGAGGAGCTGCCGCTACTGTGGCGCTCACGTCCGCAGCCGAAGGCGGCGCCACTTTTTCCGCGAGAAATCCGGCTAGCGCGTCCAGCGAGGCCAACTCGTTCATGATCTGTCGGAACGTGATTTTGGTCCCGAACCGGCTTTGAACCGCCTGGCTTACCTGTGTCAGCAGCAGGGAATCGAAACCGAGGTCGAGGAAGCTTGCGCCGGGATCGGCCCCGCTTAGGTCTTCGCCACTCAACTCATTAAAAAGCCCCTTTAACTGTACGACTAATCCATCCTTTCGATCTGTCATTTGAGCACCTTTCTATGTTCGCTTATTTTGCGTCCCAGGGCACTGGCTCGCGGTCCAATCTCCCGCAAGCCCAACCCCAAACCGGGACTATTCGTAGCTGAAATCAATGCTTAACCCTCCCGTTGTTGCCGCCGATCCCCAACGCCTCCAATTGTGATCCCATCAACCTGAGTTGGTTCTCCATCACCTGCTCCGCCAACGACAGTGAGGCTGCCCGTGCCGGCGTCAAACTCGGTTGTGGGCTCTCCTGGCCCTCCTTCGGCAGGGCAGGCTTGTGCTGTCCGTTCCCGGAAGCGGGCTTCGGCGGCTCGATCCAACAGCGTCGCCGCTCGAAAGGATAAGTGGGCAGCGGGAGGCGCCGCCGCTGCTCGGCGCCGTAAAACGCACCCCAGTCCACGTTCAGCCCCTCCAGCCACAGCCGGCCCAGCGCCGTGAGCAGCGCCAAGCTCTCGGAAGGCTCTTCAATGGGCGGCATGGAGGCCAGCAACAACAAATGCTTGGGCCGATCCGGATTCTGTTGCACAAGGGTAGTCAGTGTCTGGCCCGGACCCACCTCCAGGAGAATGTGCTTGCCGTCCTTGATGAGCGCCGCGGCGGCGTCCGCGAACCGGACGGTGTGGCGAAGCTGCCGGCTCCAGTAACTTGGCTCGGCCCACTCCTCGGGCTTTATCCACTGGCCGGTGAGCGTGGAAAGAATCGGGACCTGTGCCGGGGCGAGTTTCACCCGGCTCACTCGCTCCGTGAAAGGGCCCATCAGGGGCTCCATCATGGGGGAGTGAAACGCGTGCGAGGTATGGAGGGGTTTGCAGGCCGCCCCCCGCTGCTCCAGGGTCGCTCTGAGCGCATCGAGCTCCTCATGCGGGCCGGACACAACACAAAGCTTGGGGGAGTTGACCACCGCGATTGCCAGAGAACCGCTCAAGAGCGGACGCACTTCGGCCTCAGGCAAACGCACGGACAACATGCCGCCCGCAGGCATGCTCTGCATCAGGCGCGCCCGCTCAGCCAGGAGCGTCAGTCCATCCTCGAGCGACATGACCCCTGCCAGCACGGCCGCGACGTACTCGCCGACGCTGTGGCCGATCATAGCGGCAGGACGGACGCCCCACGCCAGCCATAGCTTGGCCAGCGCGTACTCGATCACGAACAGTGCCGGCTGGGTAATGGTCGTTTGGGTGAGTTGCCCGCGTGCCGCCTCCTCGTTGCCCGGCGGCGGGAAGAGCAGCGGGCGCAGGTCGAGCCCTTGGATCGGCTGGAGGTGGGCCGCGCATCGATCCACCTCCGCGCGGAACACCGGCTCCGTCTCGTAAAGCTGCCGGCCCATGTTCGCATACTGAGCGCCTTGCCCGGGGAACAGGAACGCTACGCGGGCCGCCGGTTCGCGCTCGTCCCGCGTGAAGACCCGCCTGGGGTCCGGCTTCCCCAGAAGCGTGATCGCTTCGGCCACGCCATGCACCGCCAGGGCGCGCCGATGCTTGAACACCCGGCGGCCAGTCTGGAGCGTGTAGGCCATATCGGCCAGTTCAACCGAGCCGTCCGGGGCTAAAGCGGCGGACTCGGAGGCGGCAGAATCGGGCGGGGGCCCGCCGGGGTTCTTGTCCGCGGCCCACTTCTTGAGGTGCGCTTCCAGGCCCTTTGTCAACTGGTCCAAAGCGCCCTCGGACTTCGCCGACATGAGGAGCAATTGGGCGGGACGGCGGCTCTGCTGCGGCTCGAACGGCGGCGCCTCTTCCAGGACCACGTGCGCGTTGGTGCCGCCAATGCCAAAGGCGCTGACTCCGGCCCGGCGCGGCAACGGCACCCCTTTCCACTCGGTCAACTTCGACACCACGTAAAAGGGACTGGTCTCGAAACCGCACTTCAGGTTCGGCTGCTCAAAATGCAGTGTCGGCGGGATGACCCGGCGCTCGAGGGCCATGGCCGTTTTGATCAGGCCAGTCACGCCCGCGGCAACCTCAAGGTGGCCAACATTCCCTTTGGCGGCCCCCAGGCCGCAGAACTGCTGCCGGCCCGTCGTGGCACGGAATGCCTGGGTCAGCCCCGCCACTTCGATGGGGTCGCCCAGGGGTGTCCCGGTGCCGTGCGCCTCCACGTAGCTGATGGTGTCGGCCTTAACGCCGGCCAGGGCCTGGGCCAGGGTGATCACATCGGCCTGGCCGTTGGCGCTGGGCGCCATGTAGGTGGACTTCACCGAGCCATCGTTGTTCAGCGCAAACCCCTTGATGACCGCGACGATGTGGTCGCCGGCCTCCACCGCATCCGCCAGACGCCTCAACACAACAAGGCCCACGCCTCCGCCGAACACGGTCCCTTGGGCCGCAGCATCGAACGGCCGGCACCGCCCGTCACTCGAGACCATCGCTCCCTCCTGGTAAACGTAGCCGCGCCTTTGCGGGAAGGAAATCGAAATCCCGCCCGCCAGCGCCATGTCGCACTGGTAACTGGCCAGGCTCTGGCAGGCCTGAACCACCGCCACCAGCGAGGTCGAGCAACCGGTCTGGATCGTCAGGCAAGGCCCGCGAAGGTTCAGCTTGAAGGCAACGCGCGTGGCAAGGAAGTCCTTGTCGTTGCCGAGCAACACCGGGCTCGTGCTCATTTGATGGCCGGCCAGCGCCTGCTCGATGAACGGGCGGTCCGCGCAGAGGTTGTGCAACAGGTACGTGTTGAGGCTGCAACCGGCGTAAACGCCGATCGCCTCCGCGTAACGGTCCGGGTCGTAACCGGCGTTTTCCAGCGCCTCCACTGCGCACTCGAGAAAAACCCGTTGTTGCGGGTCCATGAATTCAGCCTCGCGCTGGGTAATGTTGAAATAGGCCGCGTCGAACAGGTCCACTCCCTCGAGCACGCCGCGGGCCTTGACATAGGTCGGCTGCGATGCCTGCTCCCTGCTCACCTCCAGCTCCGTGTCGCTGAAGTGGCTTATCGAGTCAACGCCCTCCACCAGGTTTTGCCAAAAGGCATCGACATTGTTCGCGCCCGGGAAGCGGCCGGCCATGCCGATGATGGCCACGCCCTCCAGGGAATTATCATTGTTGGTCTCCGACATAAATCTGTGATGGTTCGCCTTCAGCCATTGGCGCCGGCGCGTTGCAGCCGCCCGCGCGTCAAGGCCTGGCGCTGGCGCGCCGCGCGATCCTGCACGGCTCGCCGGTGGATGTTCTTTGCGTCGCCCGCCTGGCTGAGACATCCGGCCAGGCTGGAGATGGTCGGGTATTGAAAAAGCTCCGCGATCGTCACTTTGCGCGAGAGAACCGCCTGCAGGCGCTCCTGGACGCGCACGATCGACAGGGAAGTGCCGCCAATCTCAAAGAAGTTCTCGTCCCTGCCTGCCCGTGGCACGCTCAACACACTCTGCCAAATGCCGGCGATGGTTTCTTCCAGCCCGTTCTGCGGCGCGACGTAGGCCGCGGCCGTCTCTCTCTCCGCGAAGTCAGGCTGGGGCAAAGCGCTCCGGTCGATCTTCCCATGGGCGGTCAGCGGCATTTGTGGCAACGACACATAATGCGACGGGACCATGTGGTCCGGCAATTGCCCTGCGAGAAACTCGCGGAGTTCCGCGCATGACGGCCGCAGGCCGCCCTTGGGCACCACGTAGGCCACGAGGTGCTTCTCCCCGCCGTGGGCGGGGGCCGAGACGACACACTCGCTCACCGCCGGGTGCTGCCAGAGCGCGGCTTCGATTTCACCCAACTCGACGCGGAAGCCCCGGATCTTGATTTGGTTGTCCACGCGGCCCAGGAATTCGATAACCCCATCCTGCCGCCACCTGCCCAAATCCCCGGTCTTGTATAACCTGGCGCCCGGGCGGTCATCAAACGGGTTGTGCACGAAACGCTCTGCGGTCAGCTCAGGCCGGTTGAGATAGCCCCGCGCCAGACCGTCGCCACCTATGCAGATCTCTCCGGCCACCCCCGCCGGCACGCGCTCAAAGCGGGAGTCCAGCAGATACACCTGCGTGTTGGCGATGGGTTTGCCAATCGGCACCGCCCCTTCCAATACCTGGCCCGGCCTCATGCAGTGGCAGCAAGCGAAGGTCGTGCTTTCCGTAGGACCGTAGCCGTTGATCAGAGTGCAATCCGGCAGGCCGCTGAGGACCTTTTGAACGTGCTGGGGCGAAAGCACGTCGCCGCCTGCCAGGAGCTGACGGAGCGGGCGCAGGTCCTCGAATCGATGATCCACCATCACGTTGAACAGGCCGCCGGTGAGCCAAAGCGTCGTAACCCCGTAACTGCGGATCGCGCCGCCCAATTCCTCGAGCGACGGCAGGCCAGGGGACATGATCGCCAGGCGCGCCCCATTGAGGAGACTGCCCCAAATCTCGAAGGTCGAGGCGTCGAACGAGATGGGGGCAAACTGGAGAAACACGTCGTCCGGCCCCGGCCGGATGTAGTTCGTATTCCTCACCAGACGTACGACCCCCCGGTGGTTGACAAGCACACCTTTCGGCTTGCCTGTGGAGCCGGAGGTGTACATCACGTAGGCAAGCCCTTCCGCCGTCACCTCGACGGCCAAATTATCCGCCGCCATCTCCTTGCACGCGGCCAGCCAGTCACCCGTGCAGACCACTTTCATCCCGCCGTCCGTTGGGAGCCCGAGCGGACTGTCAGCCAGGACGACGTTGAGCCGGGCGTCCGCGAACAGGAAGCGGAGCCGCTCCGCGGGGTAGGTGGGGTCCAGAGGCACGTAACAGCCTCCCGCTTTCAAGATGGCCAGGGTCGCAATCACCATCTCCAGGGAGCGCCCCATGCAAAGCCCAACCATGACTTCGGGCCCGACCCGAAGCTCTTCATGGAGATAATGCGCCAGCCGGTTGGCCCGCTCGTTCAGCTCGCCGTAAGTAAGATGCTCGCGCCCGAAGACCAATGCGGTCGCCTCCGGCCTGGCAGCCGCCTGCTCTTCGAACAACCGGTGGATGCACGTCTCTCGAGGATAGTCGGTCCTGGTCCCGCTCCACTCGGATTTGGCCGTCGAGTCGCCCGCGCGCAACGCGGTCCTCGGTTCCGCCGGGGCGTGGTTCGCCCCAGCCTCGGGGCTCTCCGCGGTTGACACGCCGGCAAAATTGTCACACGCTTTCATATTCATAATGACCACAATGTCCATCGACCAGGGTCCGCTTCTCGGGAAAGCATCCTCCGTGCCAGTGCAGACCCCTCAAACGACTCATTGGCTGTGCAGGACCTCATTGGGCGGTGGTCGCGGAGGCCCCTCCGCGAAAAACGAAACCGGCAACCTCGCTTAGCGCCGCCGATCTAAAGCTGCGGCAGAGCAACCAATACACCAGGGCGCCGAAAACAACCCTGAAGCTCAATTGCAGGACATTCCCGGCAGGCAAAAGCGACCCAACCAGGCTCACCACAAGACCCATCACGACAGAGGCGGCCAGGCAAGGGTAGAGGTCCCGCAGTTGTTCCCACACCGAGTATCCGATCAACTTCTTCGTGAAATAAGTGTTGAGGAAATAGGCCAGGACACTGCAAACCAGTTGCCCCCAAATCATGGCCATTACCCCCCAGCGAAAGGTCACCAGTCCGGTGCCAAGGAAGGCCGCCGCTTTGAGCACCTCCAACCGAAAGAAAAGGTCCGAACGCCCGAGCGCCATCAGCAGGCTCAGATTCAGAACGTGCGACGGGTACGGCAAGCCTGCGACCGCGAGCAACTGGAGGTAGGGGATGCAGGGCGCCCACTTGTCAGTGAACACCAAAAGAATAAGCGGCTTGGCGGTCACTGCCAGACCAATCATCATAGGAAAGTGAAGCAAGGAAATCGTAGTCAGCGCTTTTCTCAGGCCCGCGCGCAGGCGCGCCGACTGCTCCTGCATGGCGGAGAAAACAGGGAAGGTCACCCGGCTTGCGACGACCGCCAGGCTTTGAGAGGCAATCCACTGCAGACTCTGCGCGCGGTTAAAGTACCCCACGCTGGCCGCCGAGAAGAACCTGCCAATCAGCAACGGATACAGATTGTCATACACCGAACCGACGATGGACGAGCAGAGCATTCCCCACCCGAACCTCAACATCTCGCCTAGAGCCCGAAGGCTGAACAGCCGTTTGGGCCGCCACCCATTCCACAACCACAGCAGCCCGGCGCGGGCCACGCTCTGCGTCACATAGAGGAACACCAGGCTCCAGACTCCGAAGCCGCGCCAGGCAAGCGCCGCCGCAACGACCCCGGACAATCCCGTGCTCGCAGCCAGAATTCCGGTCTGCTTTTTGAGCTCAAGATTCCTAATCAACAGGGCGTTCTGCACCAAGCCAAGGCCGTTCAGCACGGGAACCAGGCCCAAAACCCGCAGCATGGGCGCCAGCAAAGGCTGCCGATAAAATGAGGCAATCCAGGGCGCGGCCACCCACAACATCCCCGCCAGGAGGATGCTGGCGCATATATTGAAGTAAAAGACAGAACACTTGTGGGCCTCCGTCGGTTGCTTCGCCTGCACCAGGGCGGAGGCAAGGCCGCCATCGACCAGGGCCTGGGCAAGCGCTATGAACACCGATAGCATCGCCACCAAGCCAAACTCCTTGGGCGCCAAAATGCGCGCCAGCACGATGGAGATTCCCAACTGCAGCCCGCGGAGGCCGGCCTCCTGGACAAAACTCCAGGAAAGCGCCCTGATCGTCCGTTTTTTAAGTGATTCCTCCATCACGACCCGATTCACGCTTGGCCTTCAGTGGCGTGCGCAAGCGCGCGGCGGACGGAATCCGCGTCTTCGATTGCCGCGCTGATAATGCCGCAGACCCCGCGTATATCCTCCGGCGCAACTGCCTGCCCCGTCGGCAGCACCATAATTCTGGCTGCGACGCGTTCCGTGTTCGGAAGGAGGAGCCCCGCGCTTGGGAAATAGGAACGATAGGGCTCCATCCTGTGGCAGCCAGGCCAGAAATACTTCCGGGCCAGCACACGTTCCGCGTGCAGGACCCGCACCAACTCGTCACGCTTCAGGGGACATGTCTCGGGGTCCACCTCCACCACAATGTACTGAAAATTATTCTTCTCGCTTGAGGGATACGCAATCAACGAGAGGCCGGGCAAGCCTGCCAGCTCCTCACGGTAGGCCTCGTAGTTGCGCCGGTTGACGGCGATGAACGCCTGGATCGACTCCAACGAGGTCAACCCCATGGCAGCGCAAACCTCCGTCATCTTGCCGTTGGTTCCCGGATAGATCACCCGGTCGTAGCCGGAAAACCCAAAGTTGCGCATGAGCCTCATCTTCACCGCCAGCTCGTCGTCGTTCGTCACGACCGCCCCGCCTTCGAAACTGTTCAGGAACTTGGCGGCGTGGAAACTGAACACTTCACACGCCCCAAAGGCGCCGATCATCCGGCCGCCGTGCGAGCAGCCGAAGGCATGGGCGGCGTCATACATCACCCTCAAGCCGCGCTTCTTCCCGATCGCTTCGATCGCCTCGGTGTCGCATGGCCGGCCCCATACGTGAACGCCGATAATGCCGGTCGTCCTTGGGGTGATCAGCCGCTCAATCCCGCCAGGGTCCAGATTGTGGGTGAGCGGGTCCATGTCTCCGAAGACGGGCGTGATTTCCTGCCATTGCAGCGCATGGGCCGTGGCGATGAAAGTGTAGGCGGGCACGATGACCTCGCCTTTCAATTCCAACGCGCGAATGGCTATCTCAAGCGCCACGGTCGCATTGCACATGAGAACACAACGCTTCACGCCCACCGTCTCGCAGACGCGCCGCTCAAACTCCTGCACCAGCGGGCCGTCGTTCGTCAACCAGCGCCGGTCCAGCATGTCGCCAACCCGCTCCAGGAATCGCCCCCGATCTCCAAGGTTCGGACGGCCGACGTGCAGCGGCTCCTCAAACGCGGGTTTGCCGCCGAGGATTGCAAGCCGCTTGGCTTTGCCGGCAGTGACGGGGCTCTCAAATGCCTGTTTTTCAAGGGTGATCATACGCCGGAAACCTCGCCGAGATTGTTCTGCTCATTAACACTCCGAATCACCCGCCCGGGCACGCCATAGACGACCACGCCCGGAGGCACATCCCTGGTAAGCACCGCTCCGGCGCCAATAATTGAATGAGCCCCAATGTGAATTCGATCGCGGACCGTCGCGCCAATGCCAACCCAAGCCTCCTCCCCAACCGTCACGTGCCCCCCCAGGTGCGCACCCGGACTCAGATGCACGCCGTCGGCGATCGAACAGTCGTGATCCACCGTGGCAGAGGTGTTAATAATCGCGTTTTCACCGATAGTCGCCCCCGGGTTTATTACTGCGCAGGCCGCAACCACCGTGCCCGGTCCGACCCGCGCGCTTTCCGCCACCACTGCCCGAGGATGGATTGCGCTGGCACACCGAAAGCCCGCCCTTTTTGCCAACTGCGCGAGGCGCAAGCGCGCGCCGCAATTGCCGAAAGCGAGAATCACATGCGTGGTTCCGTTGCGCCGCAGCTCATCCAACTGCTCCACCCCGCCCAGAACGGCCAAGCCGGCAACCCGCAAACCGCGGCTCTGCGGATTGACGTCGTCCAGCAGGCCGACGATTTCGTACTCGCCCGCCAAGCGAAGAATATCGATCACAACCAACGCGTGCCCGGAGGCACCCCAGACTACGAGTTTAGGACGCATGAAATACCCCGACGGAACCGACACGGTATCCGCAAACCCCGAGGCGGCCGCTCACGAGCCGCTCCCCGATCCCTTCCGGAACCGCCGCTTGCGCCACAGCCTTCTGATTCCGGCCAAGTGAGGAATCACCAGGGATTCAAGGGCAAGCAAACGGAGCTCCCTCCGCCTTGCCGGCGGCGGGCGAAAACGCCCGATCTCGGAAAGGGCCGCCCTGAAGCAGGCCAGCGCCAGGCCGTACTTGCCCGCCTTTCTGAGTTCTCCGGCGCGCATAATCAGCGCACGGGTCGTGCCAATGTCGGCAGCGCAACCAAGCGGCGGTGGAACGATCGACCTCAAACACTCCCAAAGCTCCACGTGCTGTTGCAACCGGATTTCGTACGAAAGCGGGCTGAAAACTCCCTGGCCGTGGATTCGATACAGGCTCCAGACCCCGGGCAAAACGCGCCCTGTTCCCCGGAGCAGGGTCGAGACCAGAATCGGATAGTCTCCGAAACTGCACGATCGGAACGGCTCCCATTCCATCGGCCTGCCGCGGCGCAAAAGCCACGTGGACGTGTGCAGATTATCCACGTCCCTTTCCAGGATGTCCTTGATCGTAAAGGAATCCACAGGATAGTCGGGAGCAACCCTCCCCGCCCAAGGCCTCCCCTCCGGCACAGATGCGGAATAATGACACGAGACGGCAAGGCCCTGAGAACGCTCGAGGTCGTTGACCTGCAACTGCAATTTCTGCGGGTGCAGCCAATAATCGTCCCCTTCCAGCATGGCGATGTACTTTCCGCGGCAGGCATTGAACGTCGCAGCGTTATTGAACATGTACGGAGCCCGGAACGACCCTCGAGCGGGGTTGGAACGATCCCTCAGGAAGAGGCGTATCTTGTCCGGGTGCCGCCGGGCGTAGTCGATGCAAATATCGCGCGTGCCATCCGTCGAACCATCCTCCCCCAAACAGATCTCGTATGGGAAATCCACCTTCTGCATCAGCACGCTGTCCAGCGCCTCCTTAATGTAAGAGGCATGCTGGTAGGTTATCATGCTGACGCTGACCAGCGGATTTCCAGGCACCCTGGATTGATCGCTGTACTCAACGTCCCCGTCTCCCAACCCGCCCCCGCTCGTGCTTTCGGCCAGCATCATAACACACGGCAGTTCAACGCCCCCTCATCCGGTCCGAAGGCCCTGACCCGGGCCGGAACATCACACCTGCGGCTTGTCTTGCTCGAAAGGTCCCCAGGCGCTGGACGGCGCGGTTCACTGGCTACGGGCCGGCAGTAACCTGCAGGTCGGTCGGAGGCGCCGGCGGCACTGGACCGGAGCCATAGAGATAGGCGCCCATCGTCCAATTGCCGGTGGAGGGACGAATCGTCCCGGCGATGTCGGTGGTGAAGAGGGAGTAGAAATTCTGTGGCGTGGCGCCAATGGCCGGGCTGCCGGACTGGATGGCGAAGTTGTAGGCGGAGGCGTTCACGTAGAGGGGGTCCGCCACGATGGAATGGGTATCGTGGCCGCTGGACTGCCACTGCGCCCAGGTTCCGTTGTTCATCAGGCCGGGGGCGCCGCCGTTGTAGTAATAGAGGTTATAGTCAAAGGTGCCGATATTGCTTACTAGGCACGCCTTGCAGCCGGTGACGATGTTGTTTTCGACGTTGACCAGGGCAGGAGTGTCGGTCGTGACCGTGAGGAAGGAGCCGGTGCCATTTCGGGCGTCGTTGATGGTGTTGTTATACACGTCGCCCGTGAAGCCCCAGAGGTAGATGGCCCCGTCCCCAGGGGCGATGGAGGAAACGGTAGAGGCAATCGAGAAGACGTTGTTGTAGATAAGGGCGGCGTGGTGGCCGCCCCCACCCGCAGCGGAAAAGTAGATGTGGGCAGTGGTCTGGATTCCCAGGTGCGGCCCGAGGGCGTTGTCGAAGATTGAGACGTTGGTGGTCCAGGAACCGGTGGCCGAGGCATCCCAAAAGAAGCCGTCGTGGTGATTAGCATCGGTGCCATCATCGTAATCGGTTCCGATGTAATCGCCGATGTTTCCGTACTCCTTACACGTGTCCATGACGCTCGTGCCAGTATAAGGGGGAATACGGGTGAGCCAGTTACAATGAACGATGGTGTTCGAGTAAATCTGGAGGTTGTAGGAATGACCGCCGGCATAGATAATTTCGATGCCGGCGTATGCCTGCCCAACGGTGCAGCCACGGATAGTGACGTTGGTCAGAAGGATGTTGTAACCGAAGATGCCGACAGATTCAGTGCTGTCAGTGCTGCCTCCGTTCTGCATGTTGTACACATTCGTGACGGTCAAGTTTTGGATGGTGACACCAACAACGGTCCCAGAATTTAGCCCGAGCATAATGGCGGTGGGATATTGCCCATTGGACGCTGGGTAGCTCGTGCTGGCCGTTGTGGTCATCCAACCGTGGCCTCCGCCATCAATCGTATAGTAGCTCTTGCCATTGCCGTTGATCTGACCCCCGGAGGTGTGTACCGGAAAATCAGGGACGGTGATGTTCGCGCCGCTCTCGAAGTAGATGGTGGTCTGGGCCGAGGCAGTGCCGCTGGCCTGGATGGTAAGGGCGCTGGTGATCGTGCCGCATAAGTGGACAGTGTCGCCGGGATTGATCTGGCTGGACCCGCTTCCCCAGTTGCCGGCCGTGTTAAACCAGCTAACGGCGTAAGCGTTCGCGGCGGAAGTGCCGTTGCCGGACCCTTGTGCGGTCTGGGCGATATAAATGTCCTTGGCCGAAACCAGCCCCGAGGTCATGAAAACGCCGATGACCCAAACAACTCGCGAGAATGTTGTTAAACGCATGCTCATGTCCTAAAGATGCTGCTGGCTCACAGCACCCACGGTGCCAATCTCAGAGCAACTGTTCAGGTTTCGGTGGTAGGGCGGGCAGTCCTCTGCACGCCGCCGGCAGTGGCATCGCATCCGGTCCCCCAGGAAGCGACGGACGGCGCGCACGGAGTGACGCGCCCTGCCGTTGAGAGCTCAATAGTCACGATTTAGATTCACTGAAAGACCAGTCTTACGGGCTGGGCTACTCCACCCTCCTGTCCCATTTTGTGGCGGACTATGCACATATTCTGGACAAAAGGGGATTAACGCCTCGGACGAAGCGGATTGTCATACCCTCTCCCAGCCGCCGGTACGGCGGTTCAAGTGCTTGATTACCCGTGCGGACGCCCGGGCACACCACCGCATTCTGTCCCAGCCACGCCCCCGAACAGATCCTGACCGGCCGGAGCACCTTCGATCCCGCCGGCATCGTCATGAGCCAAGCCCGGTTGCGCCGCCACGATCTCCGTGCCTTCCCAGCAGCTCGCGGCCACAGCCGAGATGGCCGCGAGTTGAACAAAAAAAATGGCATGGATTTGATCGAAGTAGCTCACTCCAAGCCAGTTTACGGCGTGGGCCGCCAACATGGCCCCCAGACCCCATATAAGCAGGCCGCTTTCCAGGGAACCTCCGATGCCAAACCGGACGGCGGCCTGAGCCTTGCCCAAGGCACTGAAGGCCCGGGTCAACAGGAGGATCAGAAGCGCGATGGCCGGAACGCCGGCCGCCACTCCAAAGGAAAGGAACTCGTTCGTAATATCAGCCGCGCCTGTTTCGGCCAGTACGTAGGGAAACCAGTCGCTGGTGGCGCTAAGCGGCATGCCGGCCAACCCCCACTCTCCAAGGTTCTGAAACGCCTTGTCCAGCAGGTAAGAGCGATGCCAACCCGTTCCACCTGAAAAGGCGCTCACCCTTGCGCTCAAGTACCACAGCGGGGCCTGCATGAGCAAGCCTGCTGCGAGGACGGCGCCCACGAGGCCGCGCCGCACCCACTTCATCCTCATTCGCAGGGGCCAAAAGAGCCAGGCAGCCAGGGCAAACGCGGCGGTGCTCACCGGGCCGCCGGAATTCGATTCCCAGATAATCAGCGCGCACAAGCCGATCCCTGCCGCCGCCAGCCTGCGGTCCGTCCTGGCAAAGCCCAGCCCTATGTACAAAGGAAGAAAGCTTGCCCCCAATGTGCCTAAACACCCCGCAAACTCAAAACTTCCACGGCAGCGGACTCTGCTGCCCCTGTACCAAATCTCCTCTGGGCCTGCCCCCGTGCTCCAGAACACGTTATGCGCGCTGAGAGCCTCCACCAGCACCAAAGCCACGAACGGCACGAGGAGCACGACAAAGTCGCGCAAGAAGGTCCGAAAGTGTTCGCCAGTCTGCAATAAACCGCGAAACGTAAAATAGCACAGGCAGGCATCGACCGCGCAACCGATCTGGTATGCGTAATGCCCCGTTGAGCGCAGAAGAAAAACGAGCGTCGTGTAGCCGTACAATAGCAGGAAAGCCCGATCAATCCGGTTCAACTTGCCAAGGCGGAACTCGCGCCGTCCAATTACCCGAACAAAGCCGGCCACTTCCAGGAACCGCAGGGCGTACATATTCAGCCCCGCCAACTGCAGCGACTGCGTCTCGGAAAAATACAGGACGCCCGCCAGCATCCCGAGAAGCGCAAGCCTCCGCGAAGCCATCAGGACCATGACGGCAAGGACAAACAGGCTGCAAGCAGACAGCGGACTCATGCGCGAAACACTGAGTTGCGGCTACCTCTCCACACGACGAACCCACCCGCATCCGGTCACGGCTGATACCTTCCCTGAAACGGCAGGATCGTTCGACGCAGCTTGGTCATTTCGCGTCTCCTCAGGAAGCTCACGAGTTCCCGGCTGATGAGAGGCTCTCGCCGAACGACCCTCCACCAGAAATAACCGCACAACCGGACCATGCTTCCCCCGAACGGAGGGCTGGGCAAGCGGTGCAAGCATTTACAGACCTCGAAGAGCGGGTGACATCCGAAGGACGCATCGCACAATCCGCTTCGGAAGCACCCTTGCCAGACACCGCCCGCGCTCGAAGTTGTCCGATAATGCCACACCTTCCGATCACGGCAGGTGTAGGCCTTCCACCCCAATCTCTCCACCTCAAGTTGTGCGGCTGTGTCAGAGCCTCCGTAGTCCAACCGCTGAAAGCCGCCGATCCGCTCAAAGCACTCCCGGCGGAACATTTGAACGCACCCGGGAATCGAGTCGTCCCAACTGGACATGCGGTGCTGCCACTCCTCTCCCACGCGCTCATAGACGCAGCCCCCGGTCAGACCGAGCCGCGGGTCTCTGTCGAACTGTCGCAACACCGTCTCGTAGTAATCTCTGTCTTCGGGCGCAACGTCGGCATCCTGCACTCCGACGAATTCTGCAGCCAGTCCTTTGACGCGGGCGTAGGCTGCCTGAATCGCCTTGTCTTTGGAACCAAAGTTGCGCTCCTCCCCTGAGCCGGCAGAAAGCCCGTGAATGAACGAATGGCGGGCCGCGTAGGTTTGGATGATCGAGCCGGTCCGGTCTGTCGATGCGTCGTCCACGATCACCCACGCGACGGGCAGCACGCTTTGGCGAACGACCGATTCCAGGGCCTTGGCGATGTAATCCTCCTCGTTCTTGGCTGACGTCAGCAAGATGTACTTCATGTCCGTGTCAAGTTGAGCCGTTGCATCATCCCCTGGCGGCGCTTCGACTCGCCGGCCCTGACCGTGCGCCTATTGGCTCCGCTTCAACCCTCTTGTCAGCATCCATCCGAGGCACGCCAGGCTTCTGTGTATTTTGTGCTCGCAGGTGCCTCGTGGCGGGCGGCCCACAACCCACGCCAGGCAATAACCGGCCGCCCGCATGAACAGTCGCGCGCACGTGATGCCGAAATAAAGGGCAACACCGGCCGCCGAGTGGTGTTTCCTCCAATACCGGAGGTCGGCGCGGTGGCGTTCAATGAAAAAGCGCGTCGGCGCGTTCGAGGAGCTCGCGCCGCCATAGTGAGTCGCCTCCGCCGACGGAACAAACGCCACCTTCCAGCCACGCTCCCAGAACCGCTTGCACCAGTCCATGTCCTCTCCATACATAAAAAAGGACTCGTCCAGCAGCCCCACCTCGTCCAGCGCTTCTCTCCGCACCAGCCAGAAGCACCCGCTCAGGATGTCGACGGGCCTGGGTTCCTTTTGCGGCCACGAGGAGAGGGAGTAACCGCTAAACAGCCTCACCCCGGGGAACAGGGTGTCCAGCGCGAGTGCGCTGCAAAACATGTTCCACACGCCAGGGAACCCCCGGCAGGAGGGCTGCGGCCTTCCGTCGCAACCTAAGATTCGCGGCCCTGCCATCCCCACGTCTCCCTGTTGCTCGCAGTAGTCAACCAGATGCGCAATGCAGCCCTCTGCCACCTCAACATCCGAGTTGACAAGACACACGTAGCGTCCCCGGCAATTCAAGATGCCGATGTTGTTGGCTTTGGCGAATCCGAGGTTTTCGCGGTTGCAGATCAGCCTTACGGCCGGGAATTTCTCCTCAACGGACTCCGGGGACCCGTCGGACGACCCGTTGTCCACGACGATGATTTCCATGGGACCCGCAAAGGCACGTTCATTCAGCGAGGCCAGGCATTTGGTGAGGTAGCTTTGCGCATTCCAGCTCACGATCACCACTGAAACCAAAGGCGGACTAGTCTGGGGGCGCATGGGTTGGTTGGGCTTGGCTCGCGGCTTGCAGCACCGGGGGCGTCATTACGCTACGGAGCTTCTGGAGCATCTTGAGGGTTGTCGCGAGGCAACGGGGGCGCTGTGCATGCAGGTTGCGGGACCCAGACCAGACTTGGCATCGATCAGCGAATCAACGAGCTCGAGGTAATTGTCCTTGCGACGTTCCCAGGTGTTCCGCGCGGCGTACTCGGAAGCCCGCGCCACCATGCCCTGGCGCAGGCCCTGCTCATCACGGAGGACGTCCAACATCGCCGTCGCGAGGGCCTCAGAGTTGCCTGGTTCGAAGAAGCGGACGACGGACTCGTCAAAGTAGTACCGGTCGATCTTTGTGGCCGCCACCACGACCGGGACGCCCAGAGCCATGAATTCCAGGATCTTGGTGCTGTAAGCTTCATTGCCAAAAGCATCGGCCCGCTTGGGGACGACGCCCAGGTCGGCATTGGCCATAATGTGGCTGATTTGACTTAGTGGGACCGTATCGAAGAACCGGACTTTGCCTTCAAGCCGGAGTTGCCTGGTAAGCTCGATCAGACGCTCCTTCATGTCGCCGTCGCCGTAGATGTGGAATTCCGCGTCCGGCAGTTCGGCGCTGACGCGCTCGAAGGCCCGGATTGCGATATCCACGCCCTGATGCCACTGCAGGCCGCCTGGGAACAGGATGACGGGCCTGGCATCGTGTCGGGTTCGCATCGAAAGTCGGAACTGGTTTGTGTCGACGTTATTGATGAAAACGGAACACTTGGCGTGTGTGCCGACCCGGGCGGCGTATCGCTCCAGCCAGATGTGGTTGGACAGGATGACGCGGTGCGCGAACGCAGCGGATCGCCGTTCGACCCACTTTAAAAGCCGTACGGGAGCAGAGGTCTCCCGGGCGGAAAACTTGCTGGCATAGAACTCCGGACTGAGGTCGTGGATATCGAGGATGATCTTCGCGCCGGTCAGTTTGGGTAACAACCCGGTGAAGACGAGGAAGTCCGGAAGGTTGTGGATGTGGAGCAGGTCGTAGGGCTGCTTGCAGACCTGCCGCCGGGCAATCCAGAAAGACGATTTCAAGAAGAAGCGCAACACGGGCCAGAGGAACGAGACCGGGGAATGCTCGGTCTTGCCGAACCGCCGCAGGATCCGGAACAGGCCTATGTGCTCGCCAATCTTCTCCCTTGCCGGCGCCTGGCGCGAGGGCTGCAAGGCGAGGATGTCGACATCGTCGCCACGCTCGGCCAGGGCTTCTGCATACCGTTTCACCCGCGAGTCGGACAGATAATGGGAATAGGTAACCATGCAGATGCGCCTGGGCGGCGGGCGGAGCCGCGGTTTGTGTTTCCTGACAAATTCTGCCAACTCGTTCGGCCGCGGCTGCCAGAACGAATCGCCAAAGCGCCGTCGGGCGTGTTCCAGGAGTTGGGCGTAGGTCTCCGCCGGGAAAGTGAAGGAGGACGGCTGCTCGTCCGTGAACCGGACGTAATCCGGATGCACATTTACCAGGACCATGCCACCCTGTCGCGCGACCCAGTCGAATTTCCGAAGCCATAGGTCGGGACTCCGCTCCCCCAGCAGCAGGAAAAGCGTGGAGTCTTGTGCGAGCGTGTAGGGTAGTTCCGCGTAACCCTCAACGCAGCCCGGAGGATGGATGCCGCCGGAAGACTGCTGAGTTTGCGGGGTTGAATCTTGAACCTCCAACTTCCGGCTTGGAGCCGTGCGCCCCGGGACCCAGAACGGAAAGATCGTGCCAACGCCTTCAGGTTGGGGCTCGAAGGGGTCGGTGTCGAAGGTGGAGGCATCGTACTGGATGCGCAGGTCGCCGATCCAATCGAGGTTGTGGAGCATGAAGCCGGAGCGGAAGCCGACAGCCCCCCAGTTTTTCAAGTGTTCATTGATCTTGACGGCCTTCTCGGCAAACCCCTGGCGGCTGCTGTACAACCTTCCATCGTGGTGAAGGTCGTGGACGCCCACCTCGAAGCCGCGCTCGGTGAGTTCCTGACGGAATTCCTGAGCGCTCCGGTATTCTCCTTCGGGGATGAAGTTGAACGAGGAACGAAACCCGTATTGCTCCTCGAGTTCCATCACCTGGCGGCATTTATCCAGGCCGGCTTGGCCTTCGACATCGTGGGTAAGGACCAGGGCGAACTGTTTGCCGTCAGGCCACCCGGGCCACCCCTCCGGCGGACGCTCGGAACCGGGCAGGATCGGCCAGACATCGTGGACTCGCGCGCGTTTCCAACGGGTGTACCAGCGGCGAACCGCCAGCCGCGATGCATAAGACATGAGCGGCTTAACGCTGTAATAGAGACGGTTGCGGATGGCTTGCATGGCTGCCGCTTGACAGCGGAAATCGAGGGAGTCGATTTCCAAAATCCAAAATCCGAAGCCTAAAATCAGCGGCCCAGAGTCCGTAGTCAGCCCTCAGTGGTCCGCGGTCCTCTCAGAATTCCTGCACGAGGCGCTTGGGGCCGTAACTCCGGGTCTTGTTCAGGACCACCCCGACCTTGGTGCCGGATTGGGCCAGGAAGGAGCTGGCCCGCTTGACAACCTCGCGGTCGGTCTCCTCGGCTTCGACCACAACCAGCGTGATGTCCATAAACCGGGCCAGCTTCGAGGTGACACTGACCTGGCTGACCGGCGGCATGTCGAAGATGATGTAGTCGTAGTCGCTGGCCTTGAGCTTGGGCACCAGGCGCTGGAAGTCCTTGGGCAGGCAGCGCGGGAGTTGACCGTCGTTCTGGCTTTCCGTGACCACGTAGAGCTTCTCCTGCACCATGGCCGTGTCGCGCGTTTCCAGCTCCAGGGCGTCCTCCAGCCCGCACGCCGGGTTGCCTCGGAAAAACTGGCACACCGAACCCTGCTCGTTCATATCGACGAGCAACACTTTGCCCTCGCCGGTCTCGGAAAGCGAAGCCGCCAAACCGGCCGAAAGCGTCGTGACCCCCGAACCCTCGCCGCAGCTTGTCAACGCCACCATCTTCGGCTTGTGGGTAAGATTGTTCAGGTCGAAATACGTGATCAGACGGTCGCGCAGGGCGTCGTCAAAGGGCCGGAGCTTGTGACGAGGCTCCCAGGGGGTCACCGAGAGTCGAGCCTCGGGTGCGGGATGCTGGCTTGCGGCCTCCGGCTCTCGAGTTCCATCTCCTGCCTCGTTCTCTTGAGCCAGCAGGGGAATGCGGGCGGTCCCCAGGGCTTGCCGGTTGGCCTTCCCGTTGAGGCGCAGGCGCGGAACGGAAAGGAACAACGGCAAATGCAGCCGGTCCTCGATCTCGCTCGAGCGCTTGATGGACGGGTCTATGTAATACTCCAGGGCAAAGGCCAAGGCGAAGGCGCCGCCGACGCTTCCAACGAGGAGCAAGGCGGCGGCCTTGAGCAGCTTGGAGACTGCACGAAACGGCGGAGAAGGGGTCTGAAAGGGGACAATGTTGGAGTTCCTGCTGGCCCCCAACTGCTCGTCGGCAGCGAGCTCTTCCAGGTTCTTCTGAAAGGAAGTGTATTGCGCTGCCTCGGTGTCCCGTTGTCGCTCCAGTTCCGTGATGGGGCCCTCGGCCTCAGCGACGACGGAAGCCTCTTTCCTGATGATCTCCAGTTGATTGGTAAGGACTCTGAGCCTGGATTGGAGGGCGGGGACCTTGGCCATTGCCGCAATCAACTCCATTTGGGCGCTCGACGCGGGCGAGGAACCGGAGGCAAGCTCAGCGCCAGACGCAATCAATCTCGGATCGAGAGTTTTCGCGGCGAGCAGTCCCGGGTTCTCGTCCTCGAGCTTCTTTTTCGCTTTTTCGCCGGCCACAATCTGCGCCCGGACATCTTTGACCCAGGAAGTCTCGGGGGTGAACTGCATTGAGAGTTCCTCCTCTCTCTTGTTCAACCCGTCGAGCAGGCGGCAGACCCGCTTGTACTCGTCCACCGTCTGAGCGGGCGCCGGGACGGGCTCGGCCCCGGCGGCGAGGCTGGTCCCGGCCAGGGCACTCGGCCCGGAGCCCACATTGGCCCCGGCAGAGAGGTTGGACGCAGCCGGGCGACTGGCCGCGGGCGGCGAATTGGTGGGGAGCAGCCTGGCCACGGCGCCGGCCTCGGCCTGGTGTTCAGCCAATTGAGCGTCGGCGTCCATAATCGCTTGCTGCAGCCTTGCCATCTGGTCGCTATCGTATTTCTTGCTGTCCTCCAGCGAGATGATGCCGGCCTTTGCCTTCGCCTTTCTCAGCTCCCTTTCGGTGGCAGCCAGGCGGGATTTACGCTCGTCCATCAACTTGGTGAGGTAATCATCATAGACGCCCAGTGCCCGATGAATCTCGGCGTGCCTTATCAGGTAGGTGTCGATGACGCCTTTGAGCACGGGCTGAACGACGCCAGACTCCTTATTCTTGAAGATGACATGGATGACGTCGCTCTGCTTGACGACTTCCGGCAGCAGGCCGTTCCTGATGGCAATCGCCGCCGTGACAAGATTGGTCCCGCCTGCCAGTTTGGCCAGAACATGCCGCGGGAGACCGGCGGCCGCTTGCTGCGCGAGGTCCAGGCTGGTCAGAATCTCGACTTCCGTATTGATCACCGTATCCCCAGTGCGCTCGCTGGCCATCTGGGGCCTGGCATCATTCGCGGTATCCTGGGCGGGGGGTCTGCTGTCGACCACGTACTTGATGAAAAGCCTCGCCTCGGACTGATAGGGGACGGGCCAAAAGAGGTAGAGGGCAACGGCGCCGAGGACTCCGAGGGTGGAAAGGGTGAGAATCTTCCCTTTGTGGCGGAGGAGGACAAAGAGGATGTCCCTGAAGCTCAACTCGGGAGCCGGCGGAGGCTGGTGTGTTGGTTGCATGGTGTGAAGTGACTGCTCAAACCGCGGAATTCGCCAAACACGGGCAAAAGGGGAAAGTCCATATTCTAATGCTCATTGGAATTGGCCGCGCATCCCCGCGGCTCGCGCGCGTTGAGGCAAGCCTTCAATTCCCTCGCAACCGACTGGACCTGCTCCCGGCTCAACTCCGGGTACATGGGCAAAGAGAGGAACTCCCGCGCGCACCGCTCTGCCACCGGAAACGAGCCTTCGCCGTAACCCAGCGAGCGGTAGGCCTCCTGTCGGTGGACCGGCCCCGGGTAGTGAATGGCGCAGGAGATGCCTTTGCCGGCCAGCGCCTCGATCACACGGTCGCGCTCTGGCACCCTTACGGCATAGACATGGTAGATGTGGCGGTTGTAAGGCGCCGCATAGGGAATGACAATCCCGTTACCGCCGAGCAGTTCGTCGTAGAGCAGGGCGTTGGCGCGTCGCCCCGAGTTGGCCGCCTCCAGCCGCTTGAGTTTCACTCGCAAGACCGCCGCCTGGATGCCGTCCATCCGGGCATTCCAACCAATGAGCGAGTGGCAGTACTTCCGGGCCTGGCCATGGTCGCGCAATACCTTGATCTTCGCGTCCAGGTCTGCGTCGTTCGTCACGACTGCGCCGGCCTCGCCCAGCGCCCCCAGGTTCTTGCCAGGGTAAAAACTGAAGCAGCCGGCTATGCCCACCGACCCCGCCTTTCGAGCTTTGTAGAGGGCGCCATGCGCCTGGCAGGCGTCTTCCACGACCGGGAGGCGATGTCGCTGCGCAATCTCGAGAATCGGGTCCATGTCAGCCGTCTGGCCGAAGAGATGCACCGGGACAATGGCACGGGTGCGGGGCGTGATGGCCCCTTCCAGCAAGCCGGGGTCCATGGTGTAGGTCCGCTCCTCAATATCGACGAACACGGGGCGGGCCCCGCAGTAACTGATCGCCTCGGCCGTGGCAATGAAGGTGCTCGGGACAGTGATGACTTCGTCCCCCGGCCCGACGCCCAGGGCCAGCAGGCTCAGCCAAAGCGCATCCGTGCCATTGCCAACGCCGGCCGCAAAACGCGTGTCGCAATACGCCGCCCAGTCGCTCTCGAAGGAGGCGACAAAGGGTCCGCCCGCAAACGCGCCGGCTTCGATGACCTCGCCGATGGCCTGCGTTAACTCGTTGCGAATCGGCTCATGGTGGGCCTTGAGGTCCAGAAATGGCACTTTCATAACCCTATGCTGGAGGGAGCATCTTGATCACCCGGGCCGGATTGCCGGCGACTACCGCGCCCGGGGGGACATCCTTGGTAACCACGCTGCCGGCGCCAACCACGGCCCGCTCGCCCACCGTAATACCGCAGAGCAGTGTCGAGCCCGAGCCGATCGAGGCCCCGCGCTTGACTCGCGTCGGGATGCACTGCCAATCCGCCTCGGTCTGCAGTTGGCCGCTGCCGTTGGTGGCGCGGGGGTAACGATCGTTGATAAACGTCACATTGTGGCCCACGAACACCTCATCCTCCAAAACCACCCCTTCGCACACGAACGAATGGCTGGAGACCTTGCACCGGTTCCCGATCCGGGCCCCCTTTTGAATCTCGACGAAAGTCCCAATCCTCACGTCGTCCCCGATCTCGCACCCATAGAGATTGGTGAACCCGTAGATGCGCACGCCCCGGCCCAGTTTCACATCCGGAGCAATCTGTTGATAAGATTGAGTAGTAGCGGCCATGAGAGGCAATAATTCAGCAGAGTTGCGATGCGCGCCACGCCCCCGTCTCTCGACGCCTCCGGCGCTGAGCTTCCGGGCCCTCTTTCTCCTCCCCGGCGCGCGCTCCCCGCGTGTTTATCAGAGACCGACCTCGCAGTCGCTCCCCGGCTTGAGCGCCAGCTCCTTGCCGACCTTGAGACCGACGTTGCGGCCGTTCGCCCCGTTGCCCCCGTTCCCACTGGAGCGGCTTCCCTGCCCGTTGCCCCCGTTGGACGGCGACGCCGGCAGGAACTTGCCGGCCTCGAAGCGGACCGGGTTGCCGTTGGACTTCAACGACATCGAACACGCCTCCAGCACCCGGACAACCTCAAGCCCGCGCGTCCCGCTGGTCAGAGGGGTCTGGCCCGTCCTGACGCACTCCAGGAAATGTTGGCACTCCGTCTTGAGCGGTTCCTCCAGCTTGATGTGCGGGGCATAGATGTCGCCATAGTGATAGGCATACTGGAATTCGGCGAAGGTATCGTAGTGGGGGGGGCGTTCCACCCGCGCGTCAAAAATCCGGATTTTCTCCGACTGCGAGACGTCGTCATAAACAATCATCCGCTTGCTTCCCACGATCGTCATTTCGCGGATTTTCCTCGGGTCGAGCCAACTGCTGTGAACCAGGGCCGACTTGTGCTTGGGAAACTCCAGGTGCATCATCATCACGTCTTCAACGCCCGGTGTGACGTGGGCGCTGCCCTGGCAGTTCACGCTCACAGGCGACTCGCCCATGATATGGAGAATAATGGAGAGATCATGCGGGGCCAGGTCCCACGCCACGTTGATGTCTTTCTGATAGAGGCCCAGGTTGAGACGCCGGGCGGCGATGTAACGGATCTCCCCAATGTCGCCCAAATCAACGATGGTTTTGATCCTTTGAACCGCCTGGGAATACAGAAAAGTATGGCCGACCATGAGAACCAATCCCTGCTTCCGGGCGATCTCGATCAGCTCTTCGCATTGCGCAGCCGAAGCGGCCATCGGCTTCTCGATGAGCGTGTGCTTGCCCGCCAGCAGGCTCGCCTTGGCCATCGGGAAGTGGTGCCTGACGGCCGTGGCGATAGCCACCGCGTTCAGGTCCTCGGTCTCGAGCATCCGCTGATAATCCAACTCGCCCCTGACCTCGGGGTACAACGACGTGACGTGCTTGAGCCGCTCTTCGCTGACATCACACACCGCCCTCAAGGTGCAGTCGGGCAGTGACTTGAAGTTCCGCGCCAGGTTCGGCCCCCAGTATCCGCAGCCAGCCACTCCGACTTTAATGCCTTTTGCCATGTTCGTTCCTTTCAATTGACGGTTCCTAACGCGGTCGCCTGTTTCCGCCGCTGGTCCATGACCTGTTGCACGATCGCTGGAATCGTTCTCGCCATGATGCTCAGGTCCAGCAGGAGGGATTTATGCTTCACGTAATACAGGTCCAAATCGATCATCTCCTCGAAGGTGGTCCGGTTCTTGCCGTTGACTTGCCAGAACCCGGTCAAACCGGGCAGTGTCTCCAAACGCTGCCGGTGCCACGGTTCGTAGCTCTCGAACTCGTAGGCAATGCATGGACGCGGGCCCACCAGGCTCATCTCGCCTCGCAGCACGTTGATAAGCTGCGGCAACTCGTCAAGACCGCACGACCGCAGCAACCGTCCCCCCCGAATCAAGCGCGAGTCCCCCGCCGCATCCAGTTTCTCCATCGGGCGGCCGGACTTCATCAAATCAATCACGTGGTCGGCATGACGGTCCGTCTCCGAGTTGACTGCCATCGTCCGGAACTTCAAACACAGGAACCGCCGCCCCCGGTAGCCAATCCGTTGCTGCTTGAACAAGACCGGACCGGGGGAAACCAGCTTGACCATCAGGGCAATCACCAGGCCCAGCGGAACCAACAGCGGCGCCGCCGCCGCGATGCACGCCACATCCAGCCCCCGCTTCCAAAGCGGAACGTCCCTGCTCGCGTCCGCCGGCCCGCCAGCCTCGGACTCCAGCCATTGCGAACAGCCTGTGGCTGCGTAATTCGCTCTTGAAAGTGCTCTCGTAATCTTCACGTTTTTGAAAAAGACCCGCTCTCGTTTGTCCACATCTGGTGCGGCAGGAAACATACGGCAGTTTTTTATGCCCGCGGCTTCAAGGCAAAGCTCCGCACTTGTTCGTTTTCCACACTCTCTGCAAACTTCCGCTCCCTCAGGCCCTCTCGGGGCCTTGGGCCCCTCTATTTCCGAGAGGCATCTAGGCCGCGACTCCAACACACTCTTGCCGCGTCCGAGCCAACGAGGGCACCAAGTCGGCCATAAGCCGCTTGTCCAAAGTCAATGACTTCCGATCCACTTCCGCCAGGGTCGGTCGTCCAAGAAAATCGAGCAAAACCTGAACGCGCTGCCTGGCCGAGAGCACGCGCACCACGACCCCCCTCGAGCCGAGCAAGCACCCCCCGGCCACCGTGACCTCCGCCCCCGGGCAAAACATCTCTTCCACCCACATAGGGTCTCCGCTCCCAAAGCACTGCCTCAATTCCTCAATCACCTGGTCGGGCACCGTCGCCACTCGCTGGCCAAACTGCACTAAGCCGCTCACGCCCGAGCTGTAACGAACGTCTTCAAAGTCGCCAGCGGCCCTGCAACGAACGAAGATGTAGCAGGGGAACAGCGGTTCTACGACCCGCACAACTCCCCGCCGCGTCGCCCGCTCCGACCTCAGACGCGGGTGGAACACTTCCATCCCCAGCCGTTTGGCCAAGCCCGCAGCAGCGATGTGCTCATGCTTGGGCTTTGTCCTGGCGCAGTACCACGCTACCTCGGGGCAAGCGCAGGTGTCCATGGAAGCAGGGTATGCTCTCATTTGTCGCGCCTGTCTGTCGTGGCCGAGATTGATTTCTTTGTCATAGCGTACTGCCCAAACACTCAACTTCATCGCCGCGAACCGCCCGTTCTGCCCAGGGCACCAAACCGGCGATGCCTCGAGTCGAGAGCAATTGTTCTGCCATTATCAACGGGAGTGTAGCGCATGGAGGAAACTGGTTCTAGGTCCAGAGAGGACATCTAGGGCTAGTTTTCGGACAGAAAGCCACGGACTTCCAACCGCTGGCCCCGTCCCCGGTCCCCCGCGGCGCGTGGGCGCACTCCGCCCAGGCATCCTTGCCTTCGGCCCGCGACCGGCTGACTGCGTTCTTCCCACCTGAACAAAGTCCTCAAAGGCATTAATGACGTCCTGAACATGGTGTCATAGTAGTCGAACCAGGCGGCAAACACAATTCGGGGCTTCCTTGGAATTGACCCAGGGGAAACTCCGGGATTCCCAATCGAGGTGATCTGGCGGGGAGGTTCGCGCCTCCTGGCCTCTCACACCGCGCGTACCGGCCCGGGCCATGACCCTGATGAGGACCTGCCCAGGCTCAAGCTCGATGCTTTGCGCGAGGCAAAACACAAACTCCCCGGATCAAACCGATCTCCAGCGGAGCCTGCGGCGCCCCCTCAGGTTGGCGCTTCTCGAGGTGGAAGCCTTGCTCGTCTTCGTACCCATACGGGGCCCGGGCGGCTGCGTAAAATGCATACGCGCCTCCGACCACTGTCACTGCCAACACTCCAAGCGCAAAGTCCATCATCATGGACGATTGCGCAGCACAAGCTGTGCCTGGGTGCTGCTCAAGGCCGCCGGGCCTGCTTCCTCCGTTCAGAGCGAGACCCAGGCAACATTGTGTCCCATCATTGGAGACGCTTGCCTCAAAACGGGACAGCAAGCTGGTTCCAACTAAACCAGGACCGACCGGAGCAGAGCGGGCAGGGCGTCGAAGTCACGGCCCGTCTCCAGCCGGAAGCACAGGCATTGTGCGACCAGCGCCGCCAGGGCATCCAGATGCGCCTGAGCCGAGCCAACATCGGTCCTTACCACGTTGCATAGGAGCTCGACAAAGGCGGCGTCTTTGGGCATGGGCCTCAGCACACTTTCGTGAACCTGGGCAATTTGCGGGAAGACCAACACCGCCGGCGCGCATTCCCAGGTTGGCCTGGCACTGTAAACGCGGGTGGAGATGAGGGACTGTTTGGGTCGGCCTGCCGGTGAAGGCCGGCGCGCGAAGTCCTGCAACTCAGGAAAGAAGCTGGCGGTGTGGGGAGTGATATCAATCTCGTCCGGGAAGGCCAGCACACGCAACCCCTGGGAACGGGTGCAAAGAAATGCCGTGTCATCCCCGAGGAACCCGAAACCGGCGCGGAGCAAGGCAATCGTGAGCGTGGTTTTGCCCGCTCCGGAAGCGCCCGCGACCAGAAGCCCCTTGCCGTCGAGGCTAAGGCCGGCGGCATGCACCATGTAAAGGCCGCGTCGCTTCAACAGCTCCGACAGCGGAATGATGAAGAGCGGATGGGAGAGCAACCCGGCGTTGCTCGCCTCCGATTCGAGATAGGAGACGCAAACCTCCCCGGTTTGGGTGTCGCAGAGCATTCGGGCGCGGCCAGCCAGGTCGATGTAGAGCTGGCGTGACGCCTCGAGATAGAGCACCTGGCCGCCCGGCAGTTCAAGCACCATACGACCCGGGACGGTTGGCCGCCGGACCCCATGGCGGCTCGCGTCAGCGGTCGGGTGAAACTCGAACCGCAGGTCGGACGGCGCCTCGGGATTCGCCGGCGGGAAATGGCCAAGCCGGCGTTTCAAGGCGGCGAGGATGGCGTCTTGGCCGGAAATGGTCAGTTTCAGGCCGTGGAACAGGTAAGAGTGGGTCTTGGCTGTCATCGCGGCCTGTCACGAATAGCCTCGCCTAATGCTAATCTCAATCTTATTCCTGTTCCCAATCCCCTTCGTGCAATCGGTAAACGTCAACGATCAGGCGGCGTGAACTTGCCGTTGCCCTCGGCCAGGTCCGGAACGATCGAAGCGCCGGCGCATTACTGTTTCAGGCGGAAGAAGGCGCTTGAATTTGTGCTGTGGATGGTGACCGGCGAGACGGGGCCGGCCTGGTAGATCATCCAGTCGCTCAGCGGCGTCTGGAGATTCGTGGTCCAGAGCAACTCGCTGGCGCTGCCGGTGAAACCGAACGTCAGCACGTTGCCCGAGCGGCTGAAGCCGCTGAAGACCGGGAGCACCTCGGAGGGAAGAACGGTCAGCGTGGCGCTGTTCGTGATGGTCATGAAGGAGGCGCCTGCCACGCTCATCACGACACTGAACACGGAGTTGTTGTCAGCCAGCGCCAAGACCGGCGTGGTGTAGCTGGTGCCGGTCGCGCCGCTGAGGCTCAGCCCGTTCCTGGCCCACTGATAGAGCACCGGCACGCTCACGGAGGCAGTGCCGGCCCGGAGCGTGGCCGAGGCGGAGACCGAGAAGGTGGCGGTGCTGCCGGCAGAGGCCGTGGTGTCGGTTGGCCCACTGGCGATGATGCCGGACAGGACCGGATCGACATAGGTCGCGATGTTGGTCCCTGTGATGTTATACGTATTGGTCACCAGGCCGGCCTGGATGCGGTAGCTGCTGGAGATGCCGGCGTTGACGCTATCGCCGTTCCAGATAGTCGGCGCGCCCGGAATGCCCCAAGTGAATTCGATGAAACTGCCGCCAGTGCCTTGCTGAAAGAGCGCGACGATGCCATAGGGTTGACCGCCCTTCATGGTGATCGGCGTGGGATTGTACATCGCGCCGTTGACCATGCCCGCGCTCACATTGGTGATGCTGTAACGCCAACTCGTCGGGCCGGTGTAGTTCTGATTGTCCGCCGCGACCGGCTGCACGGTGGTTGGGTCGGGCAGCGTACTGTCACCGCTCACATAAATGGCGTTGCCATCGTTGCCCCGGCAGTAGAACTGGTAGGTTCCGTTGGTCGGCGGGACAAAGAAGCCGCTGATTTGGGCGCCGAAATTGTAAACGTCTCCGGCGGAGGTATAAGCCGGGTGGTAAAAGTCAGACCCATTGGGGAAGCCGGAAATGGGGATCATTTGGACAAAATCGGGCGAATTCGGATACCGATTGTTGCCAATGGCGTTCGTGTAAAGTGAACCATTGAACACCGCGGTGATGTCGTCGATGGTGATAGCAGTTCCGCTGGGATAATCTGGGCCCTGCCAGCGCTCGAATTTCAAGTAGCCGTAAGCCAGCGCCCAACTCGCGACGAGGCGCTGCTTGCCGCCGGGCACGGGGGTATTGTCGATCAGGTTGCCGGCGAGGTCCTTGACGCCCGAGACACTGAGCGTGTAATAGGCTCCAGGAGAGAGCGGGCTCGCCAGGGTCAAGACGACGCCGACCGTGTTCTGGCTGCTGTTGACAACGGGCGTTTCACCGGTGACGCCGATCGGCGAACCACCAGCGGCCGGGGTTATCGTGTAGGTCGCCGGCGGGACGGTAACAGTGGCGCCATCCACCGCGCCGTCGAACATAATGGTAATCTGCTGGAAGGTGCCGTCGGCGTTGGCGGAGACCATATAGGGCGGAGCGCCTTGCAAAGTCACCGTCAGCGTAGCGACGGTGCTGGTGGCGGCGTGGCCGGTCGTCACATCGCCCACGAAGGCGATACAGCGGTATTCGGCTCCGTTGTCGGCTGCGACGGTCAGGAGAGGTGTGATGTACTGGTTGCTGTTGCCCGTGCCGTCCAGGATGTTGTTGAAGACGGTCGGGGCGGCCGGCTCTGCCCGTTGCCACTGATAGGTCAGGTCACCCGGGGACACGTTCGGGCCGCTCACGCCCGCGCCGAGAATGAAGGTCTGGCTTCCATTTTGCCCGTTGGTATAATTGGCCCGGAGGTCATTAGTGATGCTCACCACCGCGCCGGGGTACGACAGCGGGCCCCAGTTCGAGAAATCGGCTTCGCACAACCGGCCATCGTTGTTGGAGGCCGTGGCCAGCAAACCGACATACTCGACAGCAGGGAACGCATTCGTGTCTTGCGTGGTCAGGCCAATCAAGGTCCATTCAACCCCGTCCGCCGACCCGTAGCCGTAGAAGGTCGGCCCCACCCGGCGGAGGCGTAGCCAGTTGTTGGGCCACTGAGCAGGGGCAGCGCCATTGGCCGGCGCGCCCATGGCCGCCCAACTGGCGCCATCGTCGGCTTCGCTGGCTCGCATCGCCGTCTGGTATGTATTGTTGCCGCCCGCGGGGAACACCTCGATGGCGATCGCCGGGCTATAAACGTCAGTCGGGTCCACCCGCGCCATGACGCCGCCCTCGGCGCTCGGGTCCGTCGGCGTCAGGAACGTCGCATCGGCCACTACATCGAAGTTGCCGTTCCGCGGCGCGGCATCGTAGGCAAAGTTGCCGTGATCCGTATCCGTAGAGGCGCCGATGCCCATCATCCCGGACCCCCCGCCCAGGACCTCGATCTGGTTGGCGCCGTCCGAGAAGGCCTCCCCTGCCGCCAACGGGTCCCCGCTAGGAGACCCCAGGTATGTCCCCAGGTCCAAATCCAGCATTGCCGCAACCGTTCCCGTCAGTGTGGTTTGGGGGACCCTCAGGCCGGTGCGGCTCAGCACATTGCTCGTGACGGTGACGGTATAGCCGCCGGCCACCGTCGAGGCGAGGGTCAGCCGCACGGTCCTGAGGTAAGACGGCGCATAATTGACCTCGGGGTCGCCGTAATTTGCGATGTTGGCGCGCGCGCTCGCCGCCGTCACGGAAACGGCGCCGCCATTGACCAGGTAATTCGCCGGCTTGCCGGCGCTGGCGGCGTCTATATATGTGTCAAAGAGCACCCCAATACTCTGGCCGTCCACGCTGCCCACGGAGAGAGCGTGGGCGCCGGCGGTGTCCTTGGTGATCGTCAAGATAGCGTTGCTGCTCAGGACGCCGCTAAAGGCGTTGCTCACGGCCACGGAGTAACGGTCGCCGTTGTTGGCGTAGAGGGTCAGCGGCGTGCTGTAGGCGGCATTGGTCGCGTCCACTATCGCCACGGCGTTGGAAAACCACTGATAGGTGAACGGGGGCGCGCCCGCCGCGCCCACCGTGAACGTCACATTGCTGTTTTCCGGCGCCGTGGCGTCGGCCGGCTGCGTCCTCACACGGACAGGCCCGATGGCCTGCGACTCGGTGATGGCAACGTCATCGATCCAACAGTACTCGGCGACAAAGCCGACACGGCTGGCAAAAACCACCAACCCCCCGGCCTGGGCATGGAAACCGGGGATCATGGCGTTTGTGAAGACGACATTGGCGCCGTAAGTCATGTTGAACGTCCCATCCTCGACGACGCTGAAGGCCACATCCAGGGCGTTGGAGAAGGAGGTCGCCGGCGCGTTCGTCCAAGGCTGCATCGGGCTGAAGAGCACGATGTTGGCGGAGCTGTTTCCTCCCCACTTCACGAAAATGCCCTGGCCAAGGGAGCCGGCGCCCGAGTTGTCCGTGTGGAACTCCACAATCAGGCCGGTGCCGCCTCCTTGATCCCAATACGGGCCGCCCTCGTTGGGGCCGATTGCGTTGGTCGCGTCAGGCGCCCAATTCACGCTCAACCCCTCGCCCGCGCCAAACTCGTTGATGGGGGACCCCAAGACCATCTTGAACGAGGCGCTCAACTGGTCGATCGGGGCGCCACCGGCCAGATCCGGGACAGTCCAGTCGAAGTAGTGGTTCACTACGTCTGCCCCCATCTCGAGCATGTTCCCGCCGGGTTCAAAGCCTCCGGGGATGACCGCGGCCGAGTCGCCGATGGCGCTGGCCACCGCAGCGCCCAGGCTGTTTGTCCCGTAGAGCGGGTCTCTGGCGTTGTCAAAGTTGAACGTCGCCGTGATGTTCGGGCCGAAGGTGAAATTGGTCGTGGTCGGGTTGGGGCTGATATAGACGCCGCTGCTGTCCATGACGTTGTTGATGGTCAGGCCGTAGCTCTGGCCCGCTTGAAGAGACGCGCCCAGATTCAGAGTGACCGTCACATCGTCGCCGGCCAGAGCGGCGCCGGTAATGGGGACCGTGACTCCCGTGGCGTTGGTCAGGCTGTAGTTGCTCGCGGTGGTTGAGCTGGCGGGGTCCACGGCGGCGGAGTACACCACGTAAACCCCGTTGGGGTTGCCGTCTGGATCGGCGGAGACGACGGTGGTTTGGGCTTGGGCGTTGAGGCAGTTGAGCGCCCCCGCGAGCAGGGCGGGAAGCGCAGTCCTGATAGTGAGGCTTTTCATATCGGGTCTCCTGGTATTTGGGGTTGGCCTGCGTTAAGGTGATCGACCCTTCTTGTATCACCTCGGAGCGCGCAGTCAACACAAATACAATGCGTGTTGGTGGTGCCGATGGAGGGGGTCGAACCCACATATCCTCACGGATACCAGATTTTGAGTCTAGCGCGTCTGCCAATTCCGCCACATCGGCTACACTGATTTGACAACCCGGCACGCGTGCAGAATCGTGCCGGTCGCCCGGAACATACAGGAGGAGGACCGCTGAGCGCAAGGCCGGACTGAAACGATCTCATTGACACAAAAGGGCCGCGCGGCTAGCCTTTGCCTATGAGTAACACGGCGGAATCCGAGTCTCTGGAATTCCCGTTTGCGGCGGAACTGATCACGAATCGGCGAGGGCGGATCGCCAAAGTAGTCACTTCGCAGGGTGGAGCGGGCACAAAAAGGACTGGGCTTTCGCCCGGTCCTTGGAGTTTGGACGTTTTCGCCGGCTTTTTCTCGGGTTCGCGCTGGTTGCCCGGGGCTCATCGCGGAGCGATGTCTTGAAGGTAGCCGTGTGGCTTCAGCCCACGGGTGGCGCGCCCCGAATCAGTATTGCGTCGCGGAGCGACGCCTGCTGCATCCAGCGCGTTCACGCAACCCAACCGCGTCAATTACACTATGGCCGATACCTTCACCATTCTCCACTACCACGTTGTCTTCAGCACCAAAGGCCGCCAGCCCTGGCTGCGGCTGGACATGCAGGAGGATTGACAAGGCAAGCCGGGGGGTGCAAGCGTCGCTGGCGCGACGCGACGGCTACGGGCCGCTGATTCCGTGGGCTGAAGCCACACGGCTACCTTCAAATCACCGCTTCGCGGTGCCGCAAGATGTCCAAACTCCAAGGACCGGGCTTTCGCCCGGTCCTTGGCTAAGATTCGATTGAAGGGGCCGGCCTTACTGCTGGACCCGATAGAACATCGCCGGGCCGACGGGCGGGCTGAGGACAAACGGGCTGGTCGCCGCCGCCCCACTCACCATGACCGGCGTGTAGGTCCCATTCACTGTGGGGGAGGACACCAGTGTCCCGGTCGTCCAAGTGATAGTCAACTTGCGGCCCAAGAACCCCGCCGTCAACTGCGGATTGAAGACCGTCGCATAATCGCCGTAATCGCGGAACTGGGCCAGGAACGTCCCCTGGTCGGCCGCCAGCGGAATGTTCCCATTCTCCGGCGAGAATTCCGGCCCGACATACAAGACTTGCGGCATGGGCGTCTTGGTCTGATCGTCCTGGCCCCACACGGTCTGACCGAGGAGAACCCAGTTCACGCCGTCCTCGCTCTGGAAGATCGAGAACGTCTGGGTCCTGCGCTGGATGCGGCACCACGCATTCGGATACGGCGGCGTGGTGTTGGCAGCGTTATTGGTCACACAACTCGTGGTAGCGCCGCCCGTGTCCAGCCGGCGGTTGCCTTCCCAGGTCGCGTTGCCAGCCGTGCCCGGCCCGGTGAGAGTGGCTCCCACGGGGGTGACAAAGCACTTCTGGTAGCGCCCGGCCGTGCCGTTGTAGGGTGGATTGGTGCTCGTGCTCGTGGTGCCGCCCTGCATGGCTGAGTCGGCGCCAAAGTTACAGTTATTCGTGCCGGGGTCGCGGACGACAATGCCAGCCCGGCCCCACTCGCTGGAGCCGTCCTGGTACTCGACGCGGAGCACTTTGTCGAAGTCGCCGTTGACCGCTTGGTAAGCGAACGTGGTTTCGTCGTAGGTGCCCCACTCGGCGATGCCGTCGCTGTAAAGGTCGAAACCGTTGTCGCCCACGGGCACCGCGGCGTTCCACCCGCCCAGTTCGTTGGCGCCCACCACGCCCCAGGTCATGTTCGTGGCAACGGTGAAGGTCACGTTCGTGGAAGTGATCTTGTTCCCATAAGTGTCGCTCACGTTCTTGATCGTCAGGGTGGCAGTGTTGCCGGACATCCCGCTCACCGTCATATAGACGCCCTGCTTGCGGACCTCGGCCCCGGGATTCTGGGAGTCGGCTGTGAACCGGTTGCTGCACCACAGGAAACTCGAGATCGTGCCGGACGAGATCGAGTAGTTGGAGGCCAAGCTGCCCGAGGCGTCTTCCACCGTCTTGTTAAACCCTACGCCGACGCCCACCTTCCCTGCGGTCGGGTCCATCACCGCGCCCACGCTCACCACGGGCGGATTGGTGTCGGCCAGCACGGTGACGGTGGCGACGGAACTGGTCGCCGAGATGGGCACCCCGCTGGCGATTACCCGGAACTGGTCCCCGTTGTCCCCCAGACCCAAGAACGGCGTCGCCAAGTCCGGCGCGGTTGCGCCCGTGATGTTGGTCCAGGTCGTGCTGCCTTTTGGCGCCAACTGCCATTGGTAAGCGGGGGTTGTGCCGATGTTCGCGTAGTCCGAAGTGCCGGTCGCCAGCGCCGAGAAGCTGGCGGAGTTGCCTTCCACAACGGTGGCGTTCTGCGGCTGCTGGCTGAACGAGACGCTCCCCCCGTCCGGATCGAGCAGGTAACCGACTACGCTGCCGGTCAGCAGCGACACGTCGCCATCGCTTGGAACAGGGGCCCCGCCCCCGCTGTAGGTCGCGCCGAACCAGTCCCCGCCGGACCAACTGTGGTCGTGGTGAATGGCCAGCATATAATACTTCTGGCCGGCGGTCAGGTTGATGGTGTTGCCTTGCGGCCATGCGGTGCTGCTGTACGTAGCGGAAACCCAATTTGTCGCGGTGCCGCCATGGTATCCGGGCGACGTATTGTCGGTACACCAGGCGCGGTTGTCACTCCAGCCACCCGGCTCCGCGGCGATCTCTTCCATGTGCGCAGCGGTGTCGTCTGTGCTCAAGTAGAGATAGAATTCATCGTCCCCGCAAATGTAAAACACGTAGTCACCCGTTGTCGGCGGGATGAAATAGCCTTCCAGCGTGTCGACATAGTTCCTCACCGGATCGGCAGCCACCCGGCCGTTGTTGCCGGGCGGATATTCCCACATCGTCTCTGCATCCACGCGATCCGGGTTGTTCGGATACCGCGCATCGGCAAAGAAATCGGCAAGGGTGTAACCGTCACTGCAGTTGTTGTACTTCTTATGCACAATCTCGCCGGGCGAGAACAGGTATGTCTGGAACTGAACCTGGGTATTGGCGGCAATCGTGTGCGGCACGGCGTCCATGTCCTGCACCCCGCTAACGGTGAGGGTGTAGGCGGCGCTCTGGACCATTGCGCTGGTGGCCAGCAGCACCGTGTTTGCATCCACCCGGGTAACCGAGAGGACACTCACACCCCCGCTGATCTTGTAATTGGACGCCGTCAGTGCCGTGTCGCTCACCGGCTTGTCGAAGTACACCTTCACATTGGCTAACGTAATGTAGGCATCGACGTTCGTCACCGTGACCGGCGTCGTGTCAACCGTCACGGTGATCGTGGCGATGGAACTGGTTACAGCCAAGGGCAGCACGCTGGCGATTACCCGAATCTGGTCCCCGTTGTCTGCCGCACCCATGATCACCGTCGTGTAGGTCGGCGCCGTTGCCCCTGTGACGTTGGTCCAGGTCGTGCTGCCCTTGAGCGCAAGCTGCCACTGGTAAGCCACGTTTGTGCCGATGTTCCCGTAGCCCGAAACGCCGGTCGCCAGCGCCGAGAAGCTGGCGGACGTCTCTTCCGCAATGGTGGCATTGGTTGGCTGCTGAACGAACGAGATGCTCTCCCCGTCCGGATCGAGCAGGTAACCGACTACGCCGCCGGTCAGCGTCGACGTTTCGAGATTGTTCGGAGGAGGGACCCCGGGCCCGCTGTAGGTCGCGCCGAACCAGTCCCCGCCGGACCAACTGTGGTCGTGGTGAATAGCCAGCATATAATACTTCTGGCCGGCGTTCAAGGTGACGGTGTTGCCATCTGGCCATTCAGTGGAGCCGTACGTGGCGGTATTCCAATTCGACACCGTGCCGCTATAGGCGAAGTTCCAGTTGCGGACGTCACTCCAGCCACCCGGCTCCGCGGCGACCTCATAGATGTTCGCCGCAGTGTCGTCCGTGCTCAGGTACAGGTAGTACTCATCGTCCCCGCAAATGTAAAACACGTAGTTGGCCGTTGTCGGCGGGATGAAAAAGCCTTCCAGCGTGTCGATGTAATTCCTCGCCGGGTCGGCAGCCACGCGGTAAGCGCCGTTGGGCGGATACTCCCAGAACGTCTCCACATCCTGGCGATCAGGGTTGGCCGGGTACCGCGGGTCCGCAAAGAAATCGGCCAGAGTGTAACTGTCGTCACAGTTGTTGTATTTCTTGTGCAGAATCCCGCCGACCGAGTACACGAAGGACTCAAACGGAACCGTGGCGGTGACAATCGTGTTCGGCGTGGCCGCCATGTCTTGCACACCGCTAACCGTGAGTTG
>Ga0326728_10004052_pt1 | contig 44111 bp, 45 predicted proteins | sample MB3enrmetagenome_FD_207602 | JGI IMG/M metagenome (GOLD analysis project Ga0326728, IMG submission 207602) | Lab enriched peat soil microbial communities from McLean, Ithaca, NY, United States - MB31MN | ecosystem: Environmental > Terrestrial > Soil > Wetlands > Peat | place: USA: New York...
CGAGTCCCCCGATGGCGAATGTAGTCAGAATTGTAGCTGCTGCGGTGTAGCAACGCCATTCAATCAATGGTGGCAAGCAAGTCTAAGCTATTGATTTCTTTGGTCGGGGCGGGGTGATTTGAACGCCCGACCCCTGCGCCCAAGGGAGCCGGGTGGCTTCCAGAGGTTCCATTCATTGTAGCCCATTCTTAATGTTTACAACACCTTGGGGAATCTGCTTTTCGCTCAGAAGCAAGCCCAAGGCAGCCAAGGGGATGGGTTTTGGCACAATTCCGGCACAGCTCGGAAGCCTTGCGGCGAGTGAGTGCTTCCGAGTAGAATGCGGAGTTGTGATCCTCGTCGAACTACTGAAGCGCACCGAAGGGAAGACCCTCGAATTCAAGCGGGACTTGTCATCCCCGGAGGGCATTCTGAAATGCCTGGTGGCGTTCGCGAACACTGCTGGCGGCATCGTCGTCATCGGTGTGGAGGACGGGTCGAAGAACGTCCGCGGCGTGCCCGACGTGCTGGCGTCGGAAGAGAAACTCGCAAACCTGGTCTCCGATTCGATCCGTCCACGCCTCATTCCCGACATCGAGGTGGTGCCGTGGCGGAATCTGAATGTGTTGGCTGTGCAGGTCTACCCGAGCAACACGCGACCGCACTACCTGGAACGTCTGGGACCCGAAGACGGAGTCTTCATCCGCGTCGGCTCGACCAATCGAAAGGCCGAGCCACTGCAGATCGAAGAGCTGAAACGCCTGAACTGGAGAACCGCGTTCGACGAGCAGACGGTCCCGGACCTGAAGTCGGAAGCCATCGACTTCCGAGCTGCTTCCGAGTTATTCGCGCCTTACAGACAAATGACCGCCCAGGTATGGAGCACCCTGCGCGTCACCACCGAACATCAAGGCCGTCAAGTGCCAACTATCGGAGGGCTGCTCCTTTTCGGCAAGGACCGGTTTGCCAGGTTCCCAGATGCCTGGATCCAGGCCGGCCGCTTTGCAGGAATCAATCGAGCGCGCCTACTCGACTCGGCAGAGATTCGCTCATTCCTGCCTCGCGCCGCGGAAGAGGCGATTGCATTCATCCGCAAGCACCTGACGCACGAATCGATCATCGAGGGCGTCCGCAGGGAGGACCGCTGGTCGGTTCCGTTGGTTGCAATCCGCGAGGCGGTGATGAATGGCATCGTCCACGCGGACTACGCCCAGCACGGAGCGCCCATCCGCATTGCGCTGTTTGACGACCGGATCGAGATCGAGAATCCCGGTCTTCTGCCGTTCGGTCTGACGATTGAGGACATCATGCAAGGCATCTCCAAGTTGCGCAATCGCGTGATTGGGCGCGTCTTCCACGAACTCCATCTGATCGAACAATGGGGTAGCGGGATTCAGAGGATGACCGCTGCTTGCCAGGAGGCTGGCCTGGAGGCTCCCAGACTAGAGGAAATTGGAACGCACTTTCGCGTGACCATTTCCAGCGCTCGGGTAAGGCAACCGCATACGGACGAGACCGACCGGCGCATTCTCGCCCTGTTCGGCGATGGAGTTGCGCGGTCGACGGCAGCCGCGGCGAAGCATATCGGACTGTCCCAACGAGCCACCCTGACGCGGTTGAAGTCGTTAGCCTCGCGCGGCCTTCTTGTCGAAATCGGAACGGGGCCGCACGATCCGAAACGCCAGTATGTTATCGCCTGAGAATACCCGATGACCAGACGGACGATACGAAGAGACCCAGTACGTATTGAAGGGGTTTTGACACAGTGCTCTGCAGTTTTGGCATGGTCTGGCTGAGAGTGGCTAGCGATCAACTCCCTTTGAATCAAAAAGATATGGTCGGGGCGGGGCGATTTGAACGCCCGACCCCCTGCGCCCAAGGCAGTTCCCGGCCTTATCCTGAAACGCCCTATTTTCAACTACTTACATTTCAATGAGATGGCGCAGCCTTGTTGAAACTTGTTGAGCCCTGTTGAAGTTGGAGGCTTTGAGCAGCTACAAAATCGTCTACAGTTTCGGATTTCGGACTCGAATTACTCGAAGAGGCTTCACGTGGTGGACCACTTCATTTCCGACCGGCACTGGCCGCAGGCAGCTCCAGAAACCGACACTTGGGGCACCCGAAGCCGCCGAACAACTAACGGCCTACGTGGACCTCCTTTTGGGGCGGCGAATGCCCCGTCTGTCAAAGACCCACGCAGCAATACCAACCAAATACATCCGGCGACGCATGGGCGTCGCTCCTGATCAGTCCTGGCCTGGCTATTTCTCGATCGGTTGCTGGATTCAGTTGCTGATCTTTTTTACTATTACATACTCTGGTGCACATCCCTGGATCGGATTCGGAAGACGACGCGGAGTATATTTTTCCTCTTTCGCCGCTCTTTCAGTCTCGGCTTCTAGCTGAGCATTCGCCTCTTTGCCAACGACAATTATAACTATCTCAAACTCTCGATTCCGGTCCTGCTCCCCTCCGTAGTACACGGTCTTCCGCCATGACTTGCCCCTTTGCCTGGCCGCTGAAGTCCCTTGAGGCCACCACTGATTGTCAAGGTCTTCCCGATGCACAAATACCCATGGAAAGGCGTCCGCCGGAAGTTCACCCTCAAACATAACTGTCCCCTCCAGCCCAACCTTGTCATTAGGATTAGGTGTTCTTATCCGAACCGTGCATGTTTCGGCCAAACCCACTGTCGCAGTCGCCACGCCTACCGATATAGCGACCAAGATGCGTAGATAGGCGACGCATGTCATTGTGTCGAAACGTCTCATTGTCACATTTCCTCTCTTTCCTAAAATTCAGAAGGCGAATTAGGGCCGAACATGCTCAAATGCCTTGTCCATCTGCTGAGCTGCTGCATCAAACTCTGAAGCGACGTAGTATCGATCCGCCTGCCGGACCTTTTGATCGTCTACCATTTTTCGAAAGCGGCCCGGAATTATTCGATAGGCCTCCAGATACGCTCTGTAGGCGTAAGCGTCGAATGTTTTGTCTTGCATATACTTGCGTGCCGTCGTCAGCCGATCCCAGAACTCCTGTTCTTGAGTATTTACCCTACTCGTTTCAACAATCCTACCTATAAATGATCTGTCCGCCTGGGATTCACTATGTGCGAGCAGTATTTCCGAGACTCTCTCCGCAGTTGATGGTGCAACGGAACTCAGGATCATCAACGCTAGCCGACGTTCATCACCGGATCCTTTCAGAATATTAGGCAAAAGGCCAAGGGCCAGTTGTGCTTCTGATATCTGACGCTGTGCTTTTGCCAAGGCTTGTTGGTTCTCGATCTGAGCCTTCAGCGCTGCGTCTTGACTTTGCAATTGCAACCCCAATGCCTCTCTATTGTGGTAGTAAACAAGCCAAGTACCGATGAGAGGCATAACGATCCCAAGAACAAGCGACTTCCAAAGAACTTCCCAGGTTTCCAACCAATCTCGCTTATTATTGGACATCGCAATCTCCTGCACTCGCTCTCCTCAGTCCTGCTGTTGACAGTTGATATTCCTCAATGCGACTAAATAGTCTAGGTTAAAGCCATGTTCCGACGGCTCGATGCGAATGTACCTGCAGTACCACACCCGTATGACTATGACGGTCGTTTCTTGACCGGCGGCACTGACCGAGTGACCACCGAGCCAGCGGGACGGGTAGGTCGCTGCATGATCGTGTTCGAAGGTTTGGGCACAGTCGACCTCTCGGCGACAGTCGGCTGTTTCGGCAGATTCGACTTTGCCGCCAGATAGTCTAGGAAGGGCATGAACGGTGTGACCGCAAGTTCGGCACGCTCGCGAAGCGCAAGCGCCGCAAGCGGTTCCGAGCGGACCAGTTCGATCTGCCCGTTCCACGGGTTAACGAGGAGCTTTGAACCTAGCGGGAGCGCAGCGACCTGGTCAGGAAGTTCCTCATCGAAAACGGGCGTCGTTCGAAGCATGTCGTTGTTCCGCACCACTCCTTTAGCGTCTGCAACGTGCTCCCCGAAGTGCGGTTGAATGAGGTTTGACAACTGCTTCACACGAGCCTGGAGTGCTTCTATGAAAAGGCCTCCGTCGGACGCTTTATCTTTGTACGGAGACTGCGCAAGGATCTCCATAGCCTTTGCGTCAGCCGCGGCTTCCTCGCTCGCGCTGTGGCGAAACCGCAGCTTAGCCAACAGTTCCGCGTCGGTAATCCTCAGCACGTCGGCGAATGCGAGCTTAGTGTCCACTCTTCGATGGCCCAAAATGTTGTGTGCGACCTGGTGTGCCAGTACAAGGGCAATAGCAGACTCGCTTGGCAGTACGTCAATCAAGCCTCGGCTGATCACAATGGTGTTTCCAACGGTGAACGCTTCGAGCGGGGTCGTCAGAAGCACCCGGCAGTGCACCGGCTCACCGAGAACTAGCTTATTTGTGACAATTAGGTTCGTGACGACCTGATCGAGCATTTTCTCGACATCGCCTGGCGCGCCAAGGAATCTGGCTTGGTGGAGCCGGGCCAAAACGTTCTCCTCAGCCTGATCCTCGAAGAGCCGCTGGCTTTGCTGTGGCGAAGGTGGTTGCCGCTTCCTACCGCCGACAGTCGTCGACGATTCGTTGAGCAGAACATCCGTAAACTGCTGTTGCTGCTGGTTGTCTGTTCTGTCGTACCCCCAAAATCGGATCTGACCTTTAACGACCGGCATCTCTGGAGAGTCTAGGGGCGGAACTTCTTCGACGTAGGCATACGAGGGTGCCCAACGGTTCTTTGCGACATTCACACGCCAGCTGTCGATTCGGAACCTCGAGTTCTCACAGCGGAGCGTAGAGAATAACCTGTCGACATTGCTATTTATCCCGGTGAAGCGTACGATGTTCCACGATCTGTCTTCGAGGTATACACGCCCAACGAACCCAGAGTCTTCAGAGTTCAACGCCTTGACGTCATAGACGAGGCAGCGGACGGCACCAAGGAAATCGCGCTTTACGAACTTGTACTCGTAGCGTTCCGGCCGAAGCTGTTTCCAGTCGGGCACCATGATCTGGAGGAGTCCTTCGAGGAGTCGTTGGTCGCTCGCAGATCTCTCGACATCGTTTTCCCCGGCCATCGACTGATAATTGAGTAGGTCTTCTACCGTTGGACCATTGCCCCACCTAAATCTACCCAAAACATAGCGGTCCATATCTAACGCGTATCCAACTTTCGCTTTTGGGACGAATCGCTGGAAGTAGCCTTCCATAACCGGCCTGGCATCCGTCAATCCCGACAACATTTCACCCTCGGCGCGATTGCTGAAGGCCACAACGTCCCGGTCCGATGGCAGACCGCTTGGGCGAGGTTGGTCCGACTGTGCGAAGGCGTGACACGACGACGTGGCGATAATGATCATTATGATCATTACAGTGACTACGAAATGCACGAACATACGCATAATTCACCTCAGTCATGTAAGTTTGAAAACAACGGTTATCGTTGTGATTACATCGACCGGCCGGCCTTCTTTGAAGGCGGGCCGACAACGAGTCTGCTTCACAGCAGCGATTGCCGCCTCATCTAGACCATGCCCCAAGCCGGACACAACCCTCAAAACGTGCACGTCGCCAGCCGTGCTCAGCTTGACCGCGAGCACCACCTCGCCGCTCACGTTCAGCCGTCTGGCTTCTTCGGTGTACAAGGGCGTCGGTGCCGACAGCAATTGGGCAGGCTCGTCACCTTTGGGCTGCACCGGCAGTGCTGCCTGCATCCGGGCGGGTCCGGATTGAGTAAAGACGTCAGTAGGTCGTCCGGCTCCGACCGGTTCGGATTGTCTACTCGCTGCGGAACCACCATTCAGACCACCTATGACAACTTCGCCCAACCCATCGTATCCAAGGGTCGGACCCGCTGTTTTGCTTGTGCGATCGAGCGCTCCGACCTCGACCTTGCCGACATGCAACTGGATAGTCTTCGCTACGGCCTCAAACTCGTTAGCGATGACCTTGGCGGCCACGGGCGCAGGCGTTCGGCTTTCAGCGGTATCTGCGCGAAACTCTTCCTTTGAGGCACGATCAAGGGGTAACAGAAAACGGTCTTCTGGTGTGTGTGCCTTCGCCAAGGGGGGAAGGTAGAGCTGAATAGCATGACTTCGAAGATCTTCCCTAGCTAGGTCGATATTGTTGGCCCCAGATTGATGGAGCACAACGACAAGAAAGATGATAGTCGCGTGAACGGTGATGCTGATCAGGAATGAGCGTTTCCTGAGTCGAGGTGTAGGAGGCAGTTCCGAAAATGGAACAGCGAGAGCAGATGAATGCACCCCTAGTAGTATGGATCTCGGACTCTGATTATTGGGGGGGAGCGTTGGTGTTCCCCGCAAAGGTGATAACTCGACGATGCCGAACCGTTGAGGATTCTTGAGCCGGAGGGCGACGCTTCTAGTTACACGTCGGTCATTTGGCATTGCCTCACCTTGGATAGCTGGCACGCGTTGAGCACGGAAGAGTCGAACCACCTGCCTCAGAAGTTCGGCAAGAACTAGGAACCCAAGCGGACCAATAAGCACTCGGGCGCTCGGGTGCTGGTGTACACCGTTCATCAGAATGGTCAGAACCAGCATCACGCTTAATATAGATACCTCCAGTGCGATCAGTGCGGGCGTCGACAATCGAGTCGTTAACCCCAATCCTCCGCTGCGCTTGTCGTTTGTCATGGAGCACTTCTCTTCGCGCCCGTATCGTCATCATCGCCAAATAGCATTATCACGGCTGCTAGCAAATGCGACGCAGTAGTAACAGTCATCCACGTGATCCAGTGAGCACCAGCCATCCAAGCGCTCGCCAGAAAGAGGTACCGCAACCCGTCGTATATCGCTGGCTGCGCTAGACTGTTCGCTACGAGGGCTAAGCCATAGACGACAGCCATCTCGGTAGACCAACACGCAAACAGACATACATTCTCGAAGACAAACCGCCGCGTGATCCTGCCGGGCTCTAAGTCTTGCGCGAGACGATTAAAACCCGCTAGCACTCGCTTTAGCTTTACAAGTGTTGTCGGCCCGGTTCGAGGGGCCCGTCCATGAGGGGCGATGTTAATCGGTGATTCGCCCCCTGCAGATGGTCGCGCATCGTTCAATGGCATCCCCCTTCTCCTGTAATCAACTCTAATGGAATGGACATACGCACCTGATCGCAAGCCAAACTCTTGTCGGTTTGGCGCTGAGCCTTCGCGGTATTCCTTTGCGTTCCACTTGGCGCCCTGTGGCCACCGCCTTCCATCGTTCGAGCAACCAGCCGTTGGCCATGGGAATCAGCAGGGCTATCGCCGCCCATACCGCTTTCTTGGTGGGCCCTGATTCGGCCACGAGTGCCTTCCTGCGGCCGGATGAAACGAAGGCCTGCGAAGACGATCGCCCCTAGCGGAGCAGATATCAGATAAAACAGCACTAAACGAGCAGTGAAGTCGTTCATCGATTGCGGCCTCCTTTGTTTGTGTGCGCCCCAAGAGAGCTAGCCTGACGTGCCTTCCGCTGCCGCAAAGGCTTGCGGCTTTCTCGCCCACCCCCGTGGCTCTCTTTCGGTGAGCATTTTCAGTACCAGCGAAGTGTTCGCTGCAGTGTCGAGACTTTCTCGAGTGGCGAACACTGCTGCGGTGCGGAAACGACCCGAGTTCTGGCGCAGTTTCGCCCCGTCGGAAATCCCTGAGGCAGTTCTCAGACGCCCGCACGATACAGCCCCGGGTGAGCGGGATCAATAGCGCGCACGGTTCGAGCACCGCTCCGAATGTTGGCAGATCACTTGCTTGGTGATACTCTCTCCGGGGGGCCATTTATGGATGAACAACGAGTTTCAGATGTGGATTTACTCCTAAAGATAGGCGAGCGCATCGGCTCGACCCTGGAGCTCGGAGCTGTCCTTGAGGTTGTTCTTGATGCGGGCCGCGAGATCACCGGATGCGATCGGGCCGATATCAGGCTTCTAGATGCGGAGTCGGGCGAGCTGGTCTTGGTACAGCGGCAGGGCGCCATGACCGAATTTGAGCCCGAGAGAGTCAGCGCCGCGGACGGGATTTCGGCCCGGGCTCTAGTCGAGATGCGCACCCAGTGGGTCCCGGATGTCCAACTCGACGACGATTACAGGAATTTGCTCCTAAAGTACCCGGAGAACACAGACTACGGGAAGTTCCTACGAAGTTTTCGTGCCACGGTGAAGGTACCAATCCTAGGGCCCGACAGGGCCATTGGCGTGTTTTGTGGCCATAGTTCCACCGTGAACGACTTCTCAACGTGCAATTTTCGGCTTCTGGAAGGAGTAATGCGCTGGGCTGGCTGGGCGGTTAACAGCGCAAAGGCCCGCGACACTCTTGAGTACAAGTTGAGCGTTCGCAGGGAAATCGAGCGCACCGCCGCAACGTCGAGTGATTTAAAGCCCGTGCTGGATGCTGTGCTCCAAAGCGCGCTCACCCGGCTGAACAGCAACCAGGGCCTGATATGGCTGCTAGACAGGCCGCGTGGCCAACTGGTCTTGGCGGCTTGCCGAGGTATCGGCTCCGAGACAACCCCGTTGACCATGCCCATGGGGGCTGGCATCGCAGGTCAAGTAGCCGACCAGGTCCAACCAACATTAGAGAACGACACCCGGCGGCACGAGGGGTTCAAGGAGCGCCTCGAAACATACAAAGACAGGCCCCATGGGAGGTTTATCGAAAACATTCGGTCCATGGTCGCCGCGCCGATCTGCACGGGCGGGGAAGCCGTTGGGGTGATTGCGGCCTGCAAGGGGTGTACCGGTGGCTTTCGAACTGAAGACCTGGCGGCCCTTTCTGAGATCGCCGGGCTGGCGGCGGTTCCCATCCGTGACGGAATGCTGAACGAGACGAACCGTCTCCTCCGAGCCATGGAAAAGGCCTTTCGAAAGCCGCTGAATTTTCTGGACGAGGAGGGCGTGCTTGACGAGGTGCTGGACTACGCGATGGGACTCACGGGATGCGCCGTGGGGCATGTTTCCCTTCTAGACCAAACCGGACAATGGCTTTTGACTCGTAATAGACGAGGTACACAAGAAGTCGCCTTGGTTGCCCAACAGGCGGCTTCTGTAGGCATGAGCGCACGAGCCCTTCGAGAGGGCTTGTCGCAGATGGTGGCTAACCCCCATGAGGAGCCGGCCTTCCAGACTTTTCTGGCCACTCTCGCCCCCCATGAAAGGGATAGCTTCGCCGAACTGCATACGCTGGCAGTCGTCCCGCTGTGCATCCAAAAAGAGCAATACGGGGTTCTCTGTCTTCACTCGCTTGCCCCTATTGTGAATCCGGCCGTGATTTGTCCCCTGTTGGATGACTTGGGCGGCCTGGCGGCCAGCTTGCTCAGGCAATGTCGTCTTCAAAAGGGGAAGGAGGCAGCCGAGCGCCGTTCCAAGGACGTGGAAAGGGAGCGGGATGAAGCAATGGGTTTTAGCGATCTCGTTGGGGAGGGGTCGGCGATGCGAAAGCTGCAGGAGGAGATATGCCGAGTGGCCCCCACGACTGCTACTGTTCTGCTGACTGGGGAAACGGGGACTGGCAAAGAGCTGGCTGCGCGGGCGATTCATGCAAGATCGGGGCGGACCGGACGCTTTGTGACGGTGGAGTGCCCCGGCCTCGGTCCGGAGCTGGCACGGTCCGAGCTATTCGGACACCTGAAGGGGGCCTTCACCGGCGCCATCGAGACCAAGAAAGGACTAGTTGAAATTGCGGACGGCGGAACGCTCTTTCTAGATGAAATCAATAGCCTCAGCTTGGATGTGCAGGGGAAGCTACTACGAGCGATCGAGGAGAAGGCGTTTCTTCCGGTCGGCGGCTCGCAGCTCGTAAAAGCTGATGTGCGCATCGTGGCCGCCGCCAACAAGGATTTGAGGATGCTGGTGCAGAACGGCAGCTTCCGGGAGGATTTTTTTTACCGGATAAGCATCGTAATGATCAACCTGCCGACGCTGCACGAACGTCGCGAGGACATCCCCTCGTTGGCAGACCATTTTCTACGCCAGTACAGGCGCGAACACGGGGAAAAGACTTTGCACCGCGATGCGGTGGAGGCGCTCTGTGAATATGACTGGCCAGGGAATGTGCGCCAACTCCGAAACGTGATCCAAGTGGCAATGATTTTCGCCCCCGAAGGGGTGATCCTGGCGAGTAACGTGGTCGAGGCGATCCGCAAGTCAGATTCCGGGCTGAGACTCTCTGACAAGGTGGCCGACATCCCTGGACCAGCCACTGGTGCCAGTCTCCCCGAGACTATAAGCAGCGTGCGGAAAACCGCCATCGAGGCCGCGCTGGAAAGGAGTAGAGGAAATGTCGCGGCAGCGGCTCGAGAGCTTGAGGTGGATGTCGCGACAGTGAAACGGTGGCGAAAGGAGCTACGAATCGACGTCAACAAGTACCGGCTGAAAAGGTTTTGATCCCGCGCCAGCGGTCTACCGCATCGAGCGCGTCGAGTGCCCGGAAGCCGCTCATCTGCTCTACAAGATCATCGCCGCGCGCAATCAGAAACGCTCGACTGCGGTAGTGACCAATACGTGGATTTCGAAAAGTGGGGAGAATATCTGCCCGACGGTCCTCTGGCTATGGCCTTCCTGGATCGGTTGGTCGAGCGAGCGATCATTCTGAAGGTCACGGGCAAATCCTATCGCGCCTGGCTGGCCCAACAAGCCGCGGAAGCCGAAGCCGCGAAGAAACAGTCGGAGTAAAAGACTGCCGGACTTCTCTGCGATTTTTCAATCCTGCTGAAGGCCATCGCGTAACCCAACCGCCGGCCCTTTTTCACCCGCCAGAATGGCCCTGCTTTTCGCCGCCATCGACACGAAGGGGGCGGGCGCGGGAGCAACCGCGCGCGTCGAAGACACAGATGCGCGGGTCCCCCCGTGGAATAATAGTCAGCGCACCGACATCGGCGCACCGCATCGCAACCACAGCAGTACCACGCGGCGTTTCAGTAACAGAACCCGGCACGGCTGTCGTGTGTAGTCAAAACTCCATAGTGTATTGAAATCAGCAGGTTGCTGTCTGGTGCTGACGGCCAGCCCGGAACTGTTACAGCATGTTACAAACACTGTTTGTGTAGAACTTAGCCTCTCAGTTCTGGCGGTACTCAAGGTCACGGTCGCCGATCCAGCAGAGACATTCGTAGTAGTGGCACAGAGACTGGCGGTCGCGCCGAGGTTATCTTGGGATTCGATGCTGAGGTTCGCCTCTTGGCGGGCACGAGTCGTCCTTGGGGCCGACCCCCTGCCGCAAAGGCAGAGGGTCGTCATGCTGAAGCCGGCCATTGACGGGCCTTCCAGCGACCCTAACCGGTTGGCTGTAGTCAAAACTGTAGATATAGCAGCCTCGAAAAGACAGAGGGTCTCCCCCTCGTGAAACGCTAAGTTGTTGAATCTACAGGGAAATCTTCATAGGGTATCAACCGGAGATCCACTAAGCCCAAGGCGGTTTCCGGCACCTGCGGAAACCGCTCTGTTTTCAGCTACTTACGTTTCAATGAGATACGGCCAGCCTGTTGAAGTCTGTTGAGCCCTGTTGAAGTTGAAGGCTTTGACCAGCTACAAAATTATCTACAGTCCAGTAGTTAGCAGTTCGGACGGCTTTGAAATCCTTCAGATTCCACCTGGGCCAATTCCTGTCATCAATCAATCATCTGAAATCGTCGTTTTCTGAACTCCGCAGAGGCATTGGTCATCTTCGGTAACATGGATAGAATCAACGAGTTGGCAAGATTTTTAAGATATCGCTATACACCTTGAAAGCGATAGCGACCATGAGCAAGACGAAGCCAACCCTGGGAATAACCTCCTTGACGTTCAGGCTCAGATCACGTCCTAGGGACATTTCTATCAGCAGCGTGACGATTACACCACCATCCAGAATGGGAATGGGCAGGAGGCTGAGCATCGCTAAATTCAGACTGATCAGGGATACCAGCAAAAGAAATTCTGAGATCACGTCGTCGCCGGGCTCTTCGGAGAAAAGTGGATCGCTCACGACCGGAGTCTGTATTCTCCTTGACGTCATGTCCGGCAAAGCTTTCGAGATCAACAACCATGACTTTCTCGACACCATGAGCGCTTCCACCAGTGCGTCCCCAATGTTTCGCTGTTTCGTGATCACTTCGTGTTCAAAGGTAACACCAAGACTCCGTGTCGTTGCAGAAGTCACATGAGCGGGCCGGAGATGCACGACCATGGAAGACGCCTTCCGAAGAAACCCTAATTCAATTACCTTGTCCCCTAAGGTGTCGACAATACGAGGCCAGTAAAGTGTGGGTACTCCGTCAATTGAGATGATTTGATCCCCCGATTCGAGCCCGGCAAGGTCCGCGGGCGATCCAGGTTCGATCTTGTGGATCTTAGCCGGCATAACGGGGTGCCATCCCACCGACCGATCTCGGAACCACTCGTCTCCAAGTGGTTTGAGTGTGCGGTCCAGATCTCGACCTCCTCGTGAAAGGCTGAGCGAGAGTGACATACTGCCGCTCTCACTCACCGTCTGTTGGACGTCAGCCCACGTTGGATTCCTGCGACCCACGATACGACTGATGCGATCGCCAATTCTGACATCTGCTTCCGCGGCTGGCGATCCCGCATCTACCCAGCCAACGTCAGCAGGGCGATTCAGGTAGGCCGCCTTCTGATGGCAGAAATAGAACAGCCCGGTTATTATCAGAATCGCAAGCAGTGCAGTGATTCCAGCACCTGCCCCTGCGATAACCAATCGTACCCAACGCGGCTTCGAAAGATATTCCTCCGGATCGCCGATTGCTTCGTAGCTGTGCTCTCCCGCCAACTTCGTAAATCCACCGAACAGCATCGGCGTGATTCGCCAGTATGTGTCACCCCAACGCCATTGCAGAAACCGAGGGCCGAAACCGAGAGAGAGGACATCCACTCGGACGCCGAATGCCCTTGCCATCAAAAAATGTCCCAATTCATGAATAAACACCACAACCAAGAGGAGGGCGAACAGCCAGCAATTAAAGGCGATGAAGGGAGGCATCGGTATTCAGTGCGCGCACGCAGTGCGCCGATCCAACCGCTAACAATAACGCTAACCTCGCACGCCGTCAAGCACAACGTCTGCCAATGCACGGGCATCGACGAGCCCAGCAAGAGTGGGGTGGACGTGGTGGGCGGGCAAAGAGGCTACTGCATCAGTCGTGATTGTCCACATCGCGGTATGGTGCGGACTGCTGGTGTCCGCCGGGACAGGGGGGCCTCCAGTTTCTCATCGTCCCAGCCCTCGGGCAGCGGCCAACCCACGCCCGCGGCTGCGGCCCGGCTCAGGTGGTCGTGAACGGTTCCCAAGCCGATGGAGCAAGTGCGCGCGATCTGCTGCTGCCCCAGGCCGGACTCGAATTTCAGTCGAAGCACTTCCTTGGTCTTGCGCATGGACACTCTCCCGGCCGGCAATCTGATCCGCCCTTGGAGAGATCATTTTGCCGGGATCTAGTCCAGCGCCACTTTCCTGTGGAAAACATTCCGGGCAAGCCGAACACCGTTCCGGGGTTGTCGAAAGAGTGTTCGACTTCCGCCCGGAACGCTGTTCGGCTTCATCCCGAAACACCGTTCGGCTTCGTCCGGAATACCCACGGGGTCGCGCGGCAAGAGCTACTCCCTTGCTGCCCGGACATCAATCGACAGTTCCCGTCATTCGTGCTTACGACCAGATTCCGCTCATACCAGTGTTGGTGTGCTATACTGACTCTCTATGTATCCGCAGTATCCACGGAACTGGTTGACTGCGTCTGAGGTACTCCATTTGAAGGAGTTCTTCTATCTAACATCGTGCGAGATTGCCACGAGGCTTGACCACAATCCGCATGCCGATGAAAGAGGCTTGACCGATGAACTTGTGCGAGTGCTCACGAACAAGAAAAGCGCCTTCGTAACCTCGATACAGGATCACCTGAGCAAGTCGAAGGCTATCATCGATTTGACGCTTCACGAGACAACTATACGTGACGAAGCTAGGATTGGTGCTGATTTAGGGATAGTGTTGCGTGTTGCCACAGACGACGTTCAATATCAAAGGAGCGCTCTCTTTCAAGCGAAGAGGCTGCAGCCAGAAGGAGAGGCTTTTGGGCCGTTTTCCACATACGGCTTAGAAGGTTCTAGATCGCGGAAGCAGTCTGAAAAGATGCTCAAAGTCAATTCTGCCTCGTTTTTTGTTTTATATAATCCGAGCCTGTTTCCTGCCTTCTCACGGGCCGAAACATCCGAAGAGCTAGATGCCGTAGCTGAAAGGTTATCGTGTTATTGGGAAAGACATCTTGAGTACGCCAAGGCGAGGTTCGGTGACATGCTGCTGCCTCGTTTTTTTGTCCCCAACCAGCTGCCGAGTATTTTCGCTCTTCCATTTGATCCCACAGACGGCATCTGCATCGTTCCTGCTGCCTTCGTGAGCCATGCTCGTCCGAGTTCGCTGCGAGCACAGCCACTCTACAAATATACCCTGTCCTTTACGAACTTCATGGTCGATGATTTTATTCAGGGCAAGGTTGGTGATTCGAGCGAGAGCGGCATCGATGTCGCAAAGGGAGGGAATAGGAATTTCGCAGTACGTTACAGCTTGGGTGTGGACTTGCGCAGTGGACGGTTTGTCACGGGCGAAGGCCTGATGCCGCTCTTCAGGTGACGTAAGCTTCGACGAATTACTTCCATATGGGCGGCTTTCGTCTTTCCGATTTGGGCAGTGCATGGCATTCGCCTCGGGAGGTTCAGGTCGGCGACCCCAGACGCAGTTCGCAACCAGTAAATTACATGTCATCTCGGCTCGCCTTACAGGTTCCATGGACAGTGCGTGACAACGAGGACGGGGCACGGGGCGATGTCCCTAAACATCCGTCGTAGGTAGCGTAAGCTCTTGAGCGCAATGAATTCCCACCAGCAATCCAAATGAGGGTTTCATAACTGCGCTCCGGGAAGCTGGCGAATGCCGCAGACGGATCGTTCACCCGGAAGTTGCCCCCAAACGGCCCTCGCGTCATCTTGATCGGCAAGTCCTCCCGCCATACAGGGTCATTGGGATGGCCCAATGCGAGAGATTGTCTGCGCAGTTGGTCGGCCGGGAATATCGGAATATTAGATGTGCGCCGACGGCTGCGGGTCGCGCCCTCCTGCCGCAAATGCAGGGGGTCGTCATGCTGAAACCGGCAATTGACGGGCCTTCCAGCGACCCTGACCGGTTTACTGTAGTCAAAACTGTAGATGTAGCAGCCTCGAAAAGACAGAGGGTCGACCCCTCGTAAGACGCTAAGTTGTTGAATCTACAGGGAAATCTTCATAGGGTATCACCCGGAGATCCACTGAGCCCAAGGCGGTTTCCGGCCCGGGATGGAAACGGCCTATTTTCAAGTGCTTACGTTTCAATGAGATGGCGCCAGCCTGTTGAAATTTGTTGAGCCTTGTTGAGCCTGGAGGCTTTGAGCAGCTACAAAATTATCTACAGTCTCAAATTTCGGACTCTGCTTACTCAGTACCGAGGTGGTCCGGCGTGATACTTCTCCCCAGCTTCCGGCAGCCCACCTGGGGCGCCTCCGATACCTGGGGTGCGGCCTTTTTAGCTTGATATATATATAGGACGGAGCAGATCGGGCACCTCAACCTTGGGACGGCGTTGATCGAGAGCGATGACTTTCCACGTGGACAAGACCAATCAGTCGACGTCTCCAAAGCTGAAGTGATACCGGGGGGACTCATACTTGCGCTCGATACGAATGATCTCCTGCATTGCTTCAGGCGTCCCAATGGTCTCCATCAGTGACATAATCAGCCCACGATGCATCTCGTTGGTCGTGCTTTCAAAAGCGGTTTCCAACCAGGGGAGGGCGGCATCTCCCTTGAGAAGCACAGCCCTACACGCGCTGAATCTAACGCGGCGGCTTCGATCAGAGATCCCAGCAACTAGAGCCGGGGTCGTCGACGCATCGGGAATGCGGCCAAGAGCCTGCACCGCACTCTGGCGCACCCAGTCGCTTGGATCGCGGCTTAGCCTTAACAAGTCGATGGAGGCGGAAGAGCTTGCCAGTCTACCGAGTGACTGGATACAGAGAACTCGCATCCAATCGTCAGGATCTGTCAGCTTCTTCCTCAAGACCTCTATCGCCTCGGGACAGTCGAATTGACCAAGCGCACGAACCGCATTTCGCTGCACCAACCGACTGTCGCTTTGAGCCGCGTCAATGATTCTTGGTACTGCCACCAAGTCACCGATTTGGCCCAATGCAGACACTATAACGGCGCGCAGCCTTTCATGGCCAGAGCCCAAGAGGCTAAGCAACATACCCGTGGCAGGTCGCGCTTGCAGAAGTCCCAGGGCTTTCACCGCACTACATCTGGAGGCCAGACTGCCCTCAGCGACTGCATGGATAAGAGGGAACACCGCATCCATCGCCCCCAAGCGGCCCAGAGCTTCGGCGGATGCCTTCCGTTCAGGATCACTGCCTGACAGCAGGCGAATAAGGGACGGGACACAGGGTCTCCCAATCTTAAGGATCGCTTCCATCGCCCCTTCGGATACCCAGTCGTCCGGATCGCAAAGCAGCATGACCAGTTGCTCCACAGCCAGCTCCCCGATCTGGCCGAAATTGTCGATGGCGTTCTTGCGCAAGTCTGCGTCAAGTGTTCTCAAAGCGGCGCTGAGCCGCGGAATTGCAGCCGCCGGACTAATCTTGCGCAGCGCAGTCAAGGCCGCAGCTCGAACAGCCCTGCTACCGCTCTCGATGGAAGAGATCACGGCCGGAATGGCATCAGCGCCGCCGCTTTTGCCGAGCGCTTCGAGAACGTACTGTCTGTCGATGTCGTCACCAGTACGAAGAAGATCAATCAACGCCCGAATACAACGGGCATCTCCAATCTTGCCTAGGGATTCGATGGCACTGAGGGAATGCCAGTGGCGTTTTCGAATGATTCCGATGAGTAGCGGTACAGCCTCCACAGTCCTCAATTCGCCGACAGCGTGAATGGCAGCGTCGCGAATCCCCTCCGAGGTGCTGTCCAAGAGCGGGATGAGGTACTTTGGCGGAACCGGTTCGCGGATCTTGGCAAGAGCGTAAATCACACACACTCGGGTCTCTTCTGTCGCATCAGCCAGCATCTCAAGCAGAGCTCCGACGGCAACCGTTGCTTGGAGTTCGCCCAGAATCTTCGTCGCTCGTAGCTTAACGTCCGCATCCGGATCCGCGAGTAGCTCCACCAGCGTCTGGACAGCTGCGTCTCCGAGTTTCGAAAGTGCCCACCCGGCCGAGTCTCGAACTCGTCTATCCTTGTCGTGAAGCTGCTTTCGCAGCATTTGAATGGATGGCGGGGCAGCAATTTTCCCGAGGGTCGAGAGAGCTGCCTCACGCAGGTATGGATCTCGCTCCAATATTGTCGCAAGTGCGGGAAGGTACCGCACATCTGGTGCAGCCTCCATTGCGTACACTACTCGCTCCCGAACTCGCTGCTCCGGGTGTTGCACCGCCTCGATAAGCAGCGGAACGGTTATCTCATGCGGCTGCTTCTCCAAGATCCGGATAACGCTGATTACTACCCTTTGGTCCGGATGCCGGAGCAAGCTCGACAATTGCTCTTGTGTCTTGTCCATCTAGTCCCTGGTGCGCGTCGGCGCCTCAAGAGTGCGAGATATCACTCACGAGGTAAAACCATTCCTTGCCACGCCTGGCCTGCCTCTTTGTGAACGCCTCGATTCCAGCATTTGCAGCGACATCAATCAGAGTACCGAAGACCGGGAAGAACTGGATGGGAAAGGTGATCCATCCTGCAACCCGCCGAACGGCTTCGCGTCGCCTTTCGGCTCTCAAGACCTCCCTCAAGGTCCGGTTGGCAAATTCCGTATCGAAGGCAGTTCCACCATTTACTGCGCTGTCGACAAGAGACCGAAGCTTCTCGATTCTGGGGTCATCCAGTGCTTTCACGATGCTGGTCGCACTCCGTGGCCGAAAGTCTGGAAAAACGACCTCGAACAGTTGTCGCACTTGCTCAACTTGTTTCTCCTCCGGTCGTGTCATTCTTAACGCCAACTCGAGTTTTTTGCGATACAGCGGTGCCATATCGGCCCAATCGTGAATAACGACATCGAGTACTTCGCTCAGGCAAAGGTTCGATGCCACATAGCTAAAATAGTCCGCAGCAATCTTTCGTACGTACTCTCGTTGCTCGGATGGCATCCTCTGCTTCCAGTTCTCAAGCAGAGCACCGATTGTGCGCTCAGGCGTAGAAGCAACGCCTCGGCCGTAGTATCCGAGATCCAGGACTGACATCAACGCCCGCTCTTCGTCCGTGTAGGATGTTTGTTCGCGCAGGACATCTCCCCTTTTGTACAGAACCTCTTTTGCTAATGCGGCAAACTGGTGCCACTTGGCACTCGACTCTTCGAGCGGTCGCCGCCAGCGATCCAGGTTGCGAATGTCGTATTCAACGGACGCAATGATTTGTGGCTCGTAGGGCCGTAGAATTGTCTCGAAGTCCACTACGTTCAATCGTCCCGCCTCATCCAGCGCTTGGACGAGCCCTCGCATCTCGCCGTAGTAGCCCTTCTTGTCCTTGCCGTGCAGGATCTCGACGGTGCGTGCGTCAATGACAAAGCTCTCGAACAGGAAGACGACGGGATAATCCGGTACTAGGACGGGGCCGAAGGCCCACATGCTGACGGCCGGCATCCTGTAGAAATAATCTCGGAAGAGTACCTGCGCGCCTAAACCAAACGAGGAGAGCAGCAGCTTCATATTCGATCCGCCTTGGGCGTAGTTTCAATTGTCGCACTTGGTATGGATCTTGTGGCGCCAAAAGGGTCTTGGCGAATCGCGGATTGCGCTCGGGACCGGATTCGCTCCGGTCTCGGCTCAGAGCCTCCAAGATCAGTTCATAACGTGGGCGGGTGCCGGTAGTTGGGGCCAATCGATGCTTCCCGTCTAGGCGTTGGTTACGTCCGGCGAGGCTGTACGAGCGGGAGTGGGCAGGAACCAGAGTTTCTACACCTGAGAAGCGCGGTTACCGGCGGCCAAAACCATCTACGCCCTAAAACTAATGCTCTCCGCTTTGGCTCCTTGGCCAGTTCAGCCTTGGTCGCCAGGTCCAACGCGCCCTCTGGGACGTGCCCCCCGGCACCAGAACCCTGAGTCGGGTCCAGACTCGCCGCTCAGATCCCCCGGGGATTCTGCGAGCGACCACCTGTCGCAAAAGCAGAGGGTCGTCATGCTGGAACCGGCCATTGACGGGCCTTCCAGGAAACCGCGGACGGTGATTGTAGTCAATAATGTAGCTGTAGATTACCTAAAGAAGGCAGGGGGTCGGGCACCCAAAAACGGATAAGTTATTGAAACCAAAGGGGAAACGGCGTGGGGTATTCACCCGAGATCCACTGAGCCCAAGGCAGTTGTCGGCACATCCCGAAAGCGCCTTGTTTTCAATCGCTTACGTTTCAATGAGATACGGGCATCCTGTTGAATTCTGTTGAACCTTGTTGAGCCCGGAGGAACCGGCCAGCTACAAAATTATCTACAGTACACTGGGCGACCGGATTGCCTCTTCATCTGGCCAGTTGATCGGCCCAGGGCTCACGCCTCCACAGTATACAAGGGGTTAAAATCCGGCAACCCTTCGCGACGGGTCGCCATCCAGCGCAATGCATAAACGACCTTGGGATCAGTCAGTCCAGTCCTCCCCACCTCCTTGCTGATCCAGTTCGGGATGACTTCCATTAGGCCGTGAGCGGCTACGTCCTTGTAATAGTCGATGTCCGGCTCGATCTTCACGCACTTTACCGGCTGGCCCATATCATCCCGCAACGTGCAGGTGTCGTGCCCATGGAAAGTCAACTGGACATTGGCGATGTCGAACTGCGTCTGTTTGTAGCTTTCGGTAGCATCGCCGTGTCCCCATGCCTGCGGGTCCGCTTCTTCGGAGAATCCATGTCCCTTTCCGCTGCGAACGTCGGGCAGTATGGCCTGATCGACGTAACAGAAAAACCTGTCCTGGTGGAACATGGTATCCAGTGCAGCCAGCCAGTTTGGGTCCCTACTGTCTCCAGCCGGCCAGCTGATGTTCCAGTAGTAGTCGAGCGCCGACTTCCCCGAGGGAAGCCGCATCTGACCCAACGCGGTCGCAATATTCAGGAAACACGCAAGGGGCGCGGGGCGAAATTCGAGCACCTGCGAGTACTTGTCGGCTGCGGCGGTAAGGTTCTCACAGCCTCGGCGGACGATGGCTGCGATGTCGGGCCGTTGTTGGCTGAGCTTCTCCCACGTTGCTTGGGCGAAGTGGGGAGACGCGTCCTTGGCCAGGAAGATCAGATCGAGCCTGACAGGCGTGCCGGAGGACACGCAAACGGGATACCAAGCTGAATCGCCATATCCGTCTACATTTGCGATCACGGTGTAGAGGTCGAAGAGATTGTCAAAAAATGGGACGCTCAGGACCTGCGAAGCGCCCTGGAGGTCTGGGAATTGAAGGGTCTGCCGCCCGTCCGAGGGTGCCCGGCCGTCCTGGGTCTGGGCCGACCACTTAATAGTATTCGAAAACAGATGACGGGTTCCGTCGTAGATGTTCAGGAAAATGTTGGCTGTTTCTGCCATCTTGAACTCCTTCTAAGACTGCACTATTGGGGACCATGCCGGTTCACCCCACGCAAATTCCGTACTTCGGCAACACGTCGTGAAGGACCGTGAGCCGATGGAGTTGCAACGCGTCGTGGAAGTACTTCCACCTAGTCGTCAGGAAACCCGGGTCAAAGTTGTACTCCGCGGCTTCCGCCGTGGTCCCAAGCGCCTGCGCTTTCCAGGAAGCTGGTCCAGCGTCGTCGTACGCGATTATTGCCGGTCCGAAGCTGAATTGTCCGGCTTGTAGCGCTGAAAGCCAAGCCTTGTGCCGAATAACGGGATCCATATCCGTCTGGCTGACGAAAAGGTCGTGCATGACCTGTTCGTCATGGTTTGGGAGATCCGTCGTTTGAGCGCCCGGATCAGCCGAGCGATAGGCCTGCATTGCGTGACAGAGAGCGTGAGCGGCTTCGATGAAGATGGACGTGTTGTCTCGCGGGACCACCTTCCCGCGGCCATCTGTGTAACGCCATTGCAGGAAAGGCAAATCCGGGAGCGTCAGCGCCCGGCCGTGGCCGATGGGTGGGGCCGCGTGCTGGATAATCTGATCCCAGAACGCCAACATGCCGCCGGGAAGGCGCTTGTCAGCGCTGGTCTCCTCTGGCGCTTTGACCTCGTTGATGGCGTGCAGAACACCTGCGAAACCCTGGTGCGCAAATGTATCCGCATAAACGTGCATCGTGACGCCAAGGCGCTGCAGCGCAAAAGGTCGGTCCCGATCATTGAGGCAAGCTCTTACCATGTCCTTGGCGACGTTACTGTCCGGCCGACACACGAGCTTGTCGATAAAGCTGCCAGGCGGGTCCTGGCCGGCCGGCAGTCCGCCATTACCGGGGAGGAAGTGAAACGGCAGCCAAGTCATGCGGTTTTGGCGGTTATCCAGATTCCCTGGAGCGCCACTGGGGTGCGACGAGGAAATCCTCTGGTACATCGCGCCGTTGGAAAAGCACACTGGCCCCTCCGTTGTGGCATCGTCCACGTACTGCGCGGAGTAAGCGATGAGATCTGCTTCGTCGTGGCTGAAGCCCGCATCGCGGGCAATTACGTACGTGGCCGCGTGGTGAAAATCAATCTGCATAATCTTCTCCCAAGAGATTCCTTTAACTCTGGATTGCTTGGACGAGGCCACCCAGGTTATCGCCGACAGAGCCCAAGTCGCCGGTCATGACCGCCCCCACAAGCGCGACGGCGGCATCCACTATCGTCAGGCCCTTCACAACATCGTTCAATCGGCCCAGTGCGTCTTGCGCACCTTGAATCGCCTGTTGGATGTTTCGAAGGTGAGGCTGTATGCCCTGCAGAATTGCTGCCAGGGCGTCAGCAGTGCATTGTTGGGCCCGCATGTCCAGCACTTGAGCCAAGTCCTTGAGCTGTTGCTGCTGGGCTGCTGAGAGCGCGCCATAGTTGCGAAGGCGAAACTCATCCACGGAATTAGATAGACTAAAGAACGCTTGGGCCAGTGCCTCGGCTTGCTTTGGGTCGGCCTGCATTACTTTCTCCTACTGAAACGCCTTCTGAATTGCTGGTACCAGACTTTCCAACTCGGCTGCATACGGGCTGAGCAGGCCAGGCAGTTCCTTTGCCTTCAAGCTCCGCGCGTGGGCGGCGAGATCCTCGTTACCCTTTGCGATAGTGTTCAGTGCCGTCTGGTAGCTTAGGGCCGCATTCTGTTTGGCCGCGAAGCTGGAGCGGTCGCTCTGCCAGCGGGAGTCCAGGACGAGAATTGCATCAGCTGCCGTCTGATGTCCCAACAAGAACTCCTTGTATCGAGTGGCCGTTTTTGCCTCCTCGTCCTGCAACTGATGGAGGTAGGCCACTCCGACGGCCTCAGCGAGTCCGTCAATCGCAACTTTGATGTCCGCATGCGTGTTGACGATGTCATCTGCCAGCTGCTTCTGCTGGTAGCCAGACGTTCCCAAGCGGATCAGCAGACCGGCAATGGATGCAAGTGCCTTCTGGGACGCGGCGTTTAGGTTCGTCCGGCTGGAGGAGGCTCGGTTAACCAGGCCCGTGGCCTCCTCGCCCGCTTTGGTGCTCCCGAAGGAGGCGAGATCGTTCAGAGCGGTGAAATAGCTCGAAAGGACCTTGGACGCCGCCTTTAGGCCCTCGGCTTGATTGCCCACATCGATGCAAGCGGCTGGAATCGGGTCGGATATGACGAAGGAACCAAAGGACTCGCGCGTCTGCGATTCCCGGACGCAAGACGCCTTCATGTCATCAAGCAGTCCGTTACTGGTACCCAGGGTGGCTACTGCAGACGAGCAGAACTTAGCGATGTTGTCAGGCGCATTGCAGGAAGTCGCGACAAAGCTAACTGCTGCCGCGATTACGGCCATGGAACGGACTGCGCGGTGCATCGCTCCTCCTTCCTTCAACCGGTGAGGCCGCTGCTTTGGCAACGCTCCCGGGGAGCAAGATCCGACTACGCCACTAAGAAAAGAGTAAAGAATCCTTTTTGCTATTTCAAGGGCCTTGTCTCGACCGGCCCCCTGTCCTTCCGCCACTGTGGCGGGAAGACAGAGGCCCGCTCTGGTACCTTTGGCCGCCATCCCGCCGCCAAAGCGCACTGGCCAAGCCTGAAAGTGCCTCTCGCGCACCTGCCGCAAATGCAGGGGTCGTGTGCGCTCAAGATAGCCAGTGACAGGCCTTCCAGAAAACCGCGGACGGCGATTGTAGTCAAAAATGTAGCTGTAGATTACCTAAAGAAGACAGGGGGTCGGGCACCCTAAAACGGGCAAGTTCTTGAAACTAAATGGAAAACGCCCTGGGGTATCCACCCGAGATCCACTGAGCCCAAGGCGGTTTCCAGCACATCCAGAAAGCGCCTTGTTTTCAACTACTTAGGTTTCAAGCAGATACGGGCATCCTGTTGAAGCCTGTTGAACTTGGAGGCACCGGGCAGCTACAAAATCATCTACGGTGGCCTTGCGCCGCCTTGATATCCCTTATGTCGTCCCCATGACTTGCCCGCTGAACCCCGCCGCGGTCTACATGTCCGCTGCGTTGTCCGGCACTACATCTTGGACGGTTCGTTGTTCCGGGAGAATTCCGCGCGGACAAGCTGGGGTTGTAAGGCTTTCTTGGGGCCGCTCAGCAGTTCCCGCCTAGTACGGTCCCTATTCATTTCTCCGCGAAGTAATTAAACGAGACCGGAAACGTCAGCCACCAGGATTCGGCTCGGCAGCGTGGCTCTATTCGCACCTGTTTCGCAATCAGCAGGTCGCCGTTCGAGCCAGGCGGGTGGCTCCATTCAACCTCTTTCCCTCCAATTGCTTGTAGACCATCCCTGAAAGCCCTCCGAAACGGCAGTTTCTAAGGCGTTCCCAATTCTCTGCCCACCCCGCGCTTTAGCAATTCCCTCAAACTGACGAACGTGCTCTAATTTAAACATGGCCGAGATTAATCTTCGCATAGCAATTGATGGCGTGACCATCAACCAGAGCCTTGACTTGCTCACTGTTGACTCTGCGACGGACGTCGAAAAGAGCCACATTAAAGCCGCATGGAAGTCCTACCGGATGGCGTTGGAGAACCTGGTCAACGCAGCGATTCTTTCTGATGTTCTTGTCTTTGACGCAAAGATCGTCCGTGGTTCAGTAACACGCGATTCTGCCTTCTCCTTTATGGAGGAGCTCGCGGCCGCCTTGAGCGAGTCTGGGTCTGGCTCCAGTGCAGTCCTTTTCGATACACTGCCGGAACCAGAAAAGCTGTTCTCGTCCGAGGAAGCCATGAAGCATGTCGCCGCGAGCCTCCCGGCATTCGAGAGAGTCGTCACTGACACGAATCGGCACCTATGGCGGGATTTCATTACACGGGAATTCACAAACTATGCAGGCTCGCATCCCTCCTTGCGGAAGGATCTGCCCCCCTGCGAATACCTGTTCTGCGATGGTAGGCGAGATTTCTTTGTCAACGAAGGAACGGACGCCTTAGTTCGCCCTCATCTAAATGGGATCCCGAGGCCCGCGATTGATTGGTTCAAGCAACAGTGCATCACAACCTGCCCGTCTGCAGCGATCACTCACCCAGCCGCAATTGAGGAGTTCTGCCGTAGGGTACTGTACGCCCATGTCCTCATTGGAGAGAACGCGGCGCAGAACTTGGACCTGAACTCTCGTGACTTTGACGGCGTAGCCTCCGTGTGGCGCGACAGCGGACTCGTCCAATCTGTCAGTGACCTGTCCTTCTGCCCAACTAGGCAGGACATTCGCAGAGTCTTGAATCACCCCGTCGATGACTCCTGGGAGCATGAAGAAGCGCGCTTCATGACGGCAGTTCTCCCATATCTCTTCGAGCGCGTACTGGCAAACCTACATGCAAGCAGACTCCCCGCCACCTCTCCGCTCGCTGACGCGCTCGCTGCGGTTCGGACCCAACGTGAAGTGAAGACACTGCGGGATCTGCTGAAAAGACTCCGAGCACGAGGAACAACTGAGGCGGCAAAAGAGTTGGCGCGCTACACCGACGAGCTGAGCGCATCGACCTACGCGAGCGGAAAGGTTGAGGTTGAGATCACCACGCCGTCCTGGAAAGGACCAGGAGCCAAAGCAAACACCGACTTGTCGGTTCTTCTTGGGGAAAGTCAGCAGGTCATTCCGGGAAGGCGTGCACACTGGGCTTTGTACCGCTTGCGGAGTCAGGGTTCACCGGCAGAAGTAGACCAGCGTATTACTGGGTCGTTCATGCGACTTTTTCCAAAGACGTTTGCCTGAACTGCAGAGCTAGGTTTCAATAATTGCCGATGTGTTATTCCCATAGTCGCTAATTGCGTTAGTTGCATGTCTCGCCCTATCTATCGAGAATGCGGCTCTGCGCAAGAATCTGACAGACCCCCTGGTTTTGCGGGGTTTCGATGAAACGCAGATCCTGGTTCCGCCCTCGGTTGAATCCGGCGGAACTGCTCTGGAGCCAATGGTGACAGGCGCTTCATGGGGATTCCAGACTCCCCTGGAAGGCCAGCGCTACAGTGCCAGATTGACGTACTGCCAAGCGCTCGAATTGGCGCGGCCTCTCGGGTCGCTTCGTGTTCCGTTCATCCCCAGAGATTTCAGCGAGAGCCAGCAGTCCGACCCCTCGAAGGGGCCCTCCGGCGCGGGGAGAACCTCTCAATCCTCATAGAATGAAAGACTTCCGGCGCCTCCCGAGGCCCTCAATGCCTGAAGAAGGACGGCTTCGTCTCGTCAAACCTTCAGTTCCAAGATCCCCGTGCGATTCGCCGCCAACAGGCCGCAGTTGCCAAAGCCCGTCCATCTCAGTCGGGAAACCCGAAATCCTGAGACCCGCGCCAATTGGGCACTTCGTCGAATTCTCGCTCAGAGCCGAGAATGCCTGCGTCGCTCCGGTGAAACCAGCACGAGTACTGGCCGGTGCAACTGTAGACGGAAAGGTTGTAGGTCCGGATCCTACCCTGAGGAGCTCATGTTCTGCCTTCGCGAGGCGTTCGACCAGCATCCCGCAGTTGGAAGCGGTTTGTGCTATGCTACCGCCTTCAGCGTTTGCCGGACGGCCGGAGAATTGTTGCCACACAGGAGGACATGGATGAGTATAAGGATGAGTAGCGCGCCCAGCCACATGGTTCTAAGAAAAGGCGTCATCCAGAGTGATTGGAAGCTCACGCTTCCAGAATCAGAGAACAATGGCAGGAAACACGTCGTAGGGGAGTTGTGGGACAGGAGCGAGAGGCCGATTGCCGATCCCGAATGGGTACCTGGAATGAAGTACGAGGGCAAAGCTCTCCCCGAGGTTGAAAAGACGCCCGTGCTAGTGACGGGCAATGGTGGGACCGAGATCGCCACGTTTACCGAGGAAGCTGGCCAGGATCGCCACATGCACCTCGTAAGCACGGAGACCTATACTGTGCTCACGGGCACGGTTAGAATTTTTATAGATGATCAAGGCCCACTCGAACTTGCTGCTGGCGATGAGGTCGTGATCCTGCCGGGAACAGTGCACGAAATCGTACGAGAGATACCGGCCAGGGATGAGGCGCATGGATCAAACAGGGTCCCCGCCCTGGTCGTACGGGTTCATGCGTTACGGTGTTACGGAGACGCCGATAAGTACGTACAGCTTCGACAGTTCGGTCCGTGGCTACGATGGAAGGATCTCTCGAAGGAAGACAGAAAGCGCGCCTACAAAAGGCAAGGCGGCTTAGGCGCAGGGTAGCAGGACGGGATGCCTATCCTCCGCCGGCTTCGTGCCCGCCTTCTTCGCCACAATCGCTTCCAGCGCCCGCCGCTTCGCTTCGATGCGGATATCTGGAATCGATCTGCGGCCACCGAGCGGACCTTCGACATTCTGCCACAGTGGCGGGATGATGACAGAGGTCCGCCTTTTGGCTGACACGATTCGTCCTTGGGGCCGACCACCTGCCGTGGATGCAGGGGGTCGCCCACGCTGAAGCCGGCTATTGACGGGCCTTGCAGCGATCCGGACCGAGCGAATGTAGCGAAAACTGTAGCTGTAGCAACCTAGAGGTTCAACAAGCTTCAACAGGCAGGCTTGTAAATTGATGAAAACAAATAGCGTTCTTGTAGGGTGAAAACCGGAGATCCGGTTGCCGGCCTTCTTCGAAAATCCCTTGTTTTCAAATACTTACGTTTCAATGAGGTACGGGCGTCCTGTTGAAGCCTGTTGAACCCTATTGAAGTCGGAGGCTCCCGGCAGCTACAAAATTATCTACAGTGGTCCTTCAACCCTTAAGACGCACCGACCAACTTGCCCGATGGCGACCGGCTGACATCCGCGATATAAAGCATCCACACGGGATGCAAACAGTCAAAATCACACCCAGCCCGGATCGGTAACCTTATAGCGGGACTTGCCTTCATCCTGTGCGCGCCTGGCCGCTGTCCGAACGGACTCGTCGAGGTAGGGGGACTTCATATCCTGCAAAGCTCGACCGGCATAGTATCGGACGGTAGTGTCTTCATACCAGGTGCAGTGATGGCCCGGTTCTCTCTCTGTCGAGGTCGTCCATTTCTCCCTGCCGTTGCGCATAAGGTCGACAAGGCCATGCACTTCCTCGCGTGACAATTTGTCGCCTCTACTCGAGAGTTCCTCAGCTGCACGCAGCCGGACATTGTGCTCGGAATTTTCGAGGCGGGAGAGAAGCGTTTGGTTTCGGTGGCTTTCGGCCGAACGAGCGATGCGATCCATTCGCGTAATACCGGTTTCGAACTCTTTAGCTTCCCGTTCAAGTTCCCCCACTGCTCGCTGGAAATGTCTGATCTGTTCAGGGGGTATCTTTACTGGAATTGGATCAGCCAAGTCCTTGGCTGCCTGAGAGATCAGGCTTTCGGCATCGTCGGGGCGTTCAATCAATGCTGGCGTGAGTTCATCCAACTTTCGCTCAAGTGGTTGTCTTACAGCATCCGTCAGGGTCGACGTAAGAACGTCAAGCGCGGGCTTCAATACTGGGTAGGCTTCTGTTATCGGTCGCAGCAGCACTTCCAGAGTCTTATCCATCGGCAAGTCGGCAATGTGGAGCGCGATGTCCTTTGCGCCTGGCCGCTTGAGGAATCCGAGAAATGGCGGGCTGACTTTCTCTTCAAGGACATGCAGGCTCGCCGTTGCTCCTTCAATTTCATGCTCACTGACTACGTCTGGCGGGTTCTCGGCATCATGATCGGAAGACTCCGAATCGGACTCCGAAACAGACTGAACACGCTCGACATCCTCCTGCTTTCGGTCGTACCCCGCAAGGAGGCGTTCCGTCGAGGCATCTCGCACGTCATACTTGGCCTTTGTGTCCGTATATGACTTACGAAGGGCGTCCGCGTTGCGGTCGATACTTTCAACCAGTTTGGCAACGGCGCTGGGCTCGCTGGGGAATGCCCTCATGACGTTGTCAAAAGCACGGCTTGTGGACGTGCCGGCGAGTGCTCGTTTGACTTCGCGCCGGAGTACCCCGTAGTCTGTACGCTGCTTTTGTAGCCGGATTTCAAGAGTCGCTGCGGCTGCGCCCGGCTCAGATCCGAGCAATGTAAATGAAGCCAAGAGAAATGCCAGAACGTTTATGACGTGCAGGATACTCTTTGTCTTTTTGAAGATGCTAAATGGCGTGTTCCGCTCGAACCAAACAATGCGCATCGCGCCCAGCCAATAAAGCAGGAGCATGATACCGAGCGTTGTAGTCCAGTTGAGCTTATACCGGTCCAGGAGTGCCTGCATCGTGACCAGCCAGTGTTCCAAGCGAAGCAGTGTCCCGGCCGACAGATACTCCCAGCCGGAAGATAGAAGAAGGAGCAAAGCATGATACCAAGCAAGAACGACGGCGAGAATCGCGGAAAACTCTACCGTCTGGCCCCAGAACTTGAATGCCAGCGTCTTCTCTCGGCCGAATCTCCTAAGTGTACGGCGCCGGCGCAACGAGTACCAAACCAGAATCAGGCTTGCCACGAAGCAGAACGTCACCATGATTCCCTCCAGGCGCAAAGGATGGACGCGTACGGGATTATACCAAAAGTTATGGGCACAGGTTTGGTATTTCTGTCCCGGTAGGGGGTGATGCCTTCGGGAGGAAACGCCTGCCGCAAAAGCAGGGGGTCGCCCATGCTGAAACCGGCCATTTACAGGCCTTCCACCAACCCCGACCGGGGCGACTGTAGTAAAAACTGTAGCTATAGCATCCTCGCAGTTCAACAAAGCTCAACAGGCAGATTTGCAAGCTATTGAAAACAAAAGGCAAATCAGTAGGGTATTTACCGGAGATCCACTGAGCCCAAGACAGTTTCCGACCTCGGTCGAAAATGCCCTATTTTCAACTGCTTACGTTCCAATAAGATGGCGGCAACGTGTTGAAACTTGTTGAGCCCTGTTGAAGGTGGAGGCTTTGAGCAGCTACAAAATTATCTACACTCATGATGAACAGCTTGGCAGGCCTCAGCGCGCCTCCAGTCGAAACGCTCTCAAGCTCTCCCTTTGCAGCGACTTGTGGGCGGCGAGGGCCTGAGCGCTCGCCATAGAGCCTTGGAAGCAAGCAAGACTTCCGGTGCAGCGCAGGCCGTAGGAATCACTTGAGGGTGTTCACACTTCGCGCAATGAACTATACTGCTCAAACATGGGAAATCCGCTAGGGCCAGCACCCGATGACGCTGTTCTTCGGTTGGCCATCGAACGAGGTAGGCACTACCATATCCACCATCACATACTATGGATCCTGCACACTTACTCTGTTGGAATATCCCACCTTCTCACGATAATTGTCCCGCTTGTGCTCGGAGCTATGCTGTTCATGCCAACTGATCTCCAGAGAACCACGAACATTGTAGCTCTTGCCCTTTCCGCCGCCGCATCGATCTTCCAGTTTGTGCCGGGCGGTCAGAGAACTCGTGAGCGCGCGTTGCTATTGCGAGGGCTATATACCAGAATTGAGCTCGCTGTAGCCGAGTATCAAGTTGGCGCATTGACACGTGATGAACTTATTGCTGTGTTAGAGGACGTCCAAAGAACTCACACTAAAGAGGATGTCCCGTAAGTTCGCGCCTGAAGTACTCGCCGGTGGCTCACTCGTTTGCAGTGCCGCTGATGAGGACTTTCGCCAGCTTTTCATCGCGCGGACGTCGCCAGTGCTGAAGGACTGCCTCCTGTATCCATGGGGCTAGAATTAGAACTGGGTAAATGGCATACACAACATTTGGAATAGCGCGGGTGCGCGAGAGAATGGACGTTATGAGAACACCCAGGAACGCCAACATGAGCAACATGTGGCGCAGCAAATGAGGGGTGAGATTATAGTATTGAAACAGGATAGTCGCTTTTTCGGCACCACCTGGCTTGAACAGTCTGTCAGGATATAGGGCATTTAGAGTGCGGCCAAGAGTCGTGCTTCCCCAGAAGTCAGCAAAGCAGAGCACGGCTGCAACGGCAGAATAAATCACTGGGTCGGTGCTAAACGCAATGAGTCCTGCAAAGCACAATCCAACCATTATTGCTACGGGTAATACTGCGCCGCGCGTGCCAGGTATGCTGTCGGCAGCGAACGCGTCTTCCAAGAGATCAAGCTCATGCCGAGAGACGCTCATGTACCTGAAGTACCATGCAAGGGTCGTGGCCATCAGTAGACAGACCAGGAATCCCGAGGAGAAGTCCGTCTTTAGTAGAGCGATCAGTTTGTCTTTCGTACCGCAACTACCGTAAAACAGACTCCGAATGACCAGTCGCCGTACTTGTGAAGAGTGTCGTAGAGCTTTGACATGGCAAATTTAGTCCCTTCTCAAAGCGCAGGAGTGTACTCAATAGTTCGATGAACGTGTGTCGCGCTGGCTTTGTAGCAATCCAGCATCTCGAACTCCAGCGAGTCCCGATTATACACCAGTCGCACTGCAGTTTAAAGCCCTATATTCCGGTTTTCAATGGACGTGGAACCAGGCGGAACGATCCCGGTACAAATTCGAAGCGCTAGGCCTAAGCCGTCGCTGCAGGCGACGGCAAAACTCGGGCCGTGTCTGAGCGCCTTTGGTCGGCCACTAACAGCCTATGGCACCACGAATCGGTTGTGAGCGCGAAGGGGATTTCGCTACGAGTACCCGCGCGCAGGGCGCGGTTCCACCTGACCGGGCCTCTGTCATTCGCCCACAGTGGCGGAATGACAGAAATCCTCCTTGTCGAAACGCAACGTCGATCGGCCCACCCCCTGACGTAGATGCAGGGGGGCGCCCATGCCGGAACCGGCTATTGACGGGCTTTCCAGCGGTCCCGACCAGGGGACTGTAGTCAGAACTGTAGCTGTGGCATCCTCACGGTTCAACAAGCTTCAACAGGTAGATTTGTAAGTTGATGAAAACAAAGAGCGTTTGCGTAGGGTGAAAACCGGAGATCCAATGTGCCCAAGGCAGTTTCCGGTCTTGGGCTGAAGTGCCCTATTTTCAACTGCTTACGTTTCAATGAGATGGCACCGACTTGTTGAAACTTGTGGAAGACTGTTGAGCGAGGGTGCTTTCAGCAGCTACAAAATCATCTACAGTCCGGGGAATTCGGGCTCCGAATCACTTGAAACAAAACAGCTCAATAGGGGCCATGCGACTCGCACGTGTCGGCAAACCCAACTACCAGTGATGATAATCTTGATGGCATGGCCTATCACTCGTTTATGTGGGATCGGGCCTTTGTGGCCAGATGGCTGCAGCGCAGCCGAAAGAGCTGGGGCATCACTCTCGCGGCATACGTTCTGGGAACTTGCGCGTTATACCTGCCGGTGGTGCAAAAGTACCGTGAGGCTTTCCACTTTTCGCTTCTCATCGCCGGAAGCTTGTCACTGTCTGAACCCCTTCGAAAGCGAGTCTTCCGACTGATATGGGCGCCTTTTGACGCCTACGCTGGCGCACACGCCGGGCTGCTCCTCATCGGTCTGTTGGTGGGTGTTGTCCTGGTTTTGGGCAGCGCACTCCTGGCGACCGTGATCGAGACTCTGTATCGATCGCGTTTGAGGATCACCACTCCTAAACTGGCCGACGAATTCTCGGTCCAATCGCGATGGGAAGTCTACAGTGTCCCAGCCCTCGCAGTTTTCACCGCGACTGTCACGATCGTCTCCCAGCAGATGCCGAAGTCCTGGGGGGAAACAGGCCGCACCATCTGCGTTGTCGCCTTGGCCGTCTTGGGAGCGTGCGGGTATTGTGCCCTCACCGTACATCTCTTCGCAAAACACTTCGGCCCGAGTGATCCCATGGGCACGAGAATTCTCCGAATAGCGGCACGCCCTCAGTATCGTCTCGCGACTTGGTTAGACCTGTTCGAGTTTAGCTGTGCCATGTGGATCGGCATGTTAGTGCTGACCCTCCTAGCTGTTCCTTACACACGCATAATTCCCTTCCTGGAAGAGCGGGATGCACTTGCCGTGTTTCAATCTGCCAACACACCCAACCTACAACTGGACGTGCTCCGTCACATACACTCCACCGCTGGCCTAAGCCCGGCCCAGCGCGCAGTGCGCGACGTTCTCGTGAAAGAGGAGTTCGCTAAAATCAACACGACGTTTGCCGACAACATGCAAGCCATTCGTTCTAGCACTGACCGGATCAACCGTGCGGTCAGTAGCATTTCGAGTACGATGACCAAGGTCGCCACCTTAGCCCTCGCTCTGGCATACATTGCGCTGACGTTCTTTCCGTGGGCACTTGCGAAGGTCATCGCCTTCGGATGGCGACCATGGCGTTGGCACCTCTCAAAGGGTTCCTTATTCCAAGTCGCTGCGGTCGTGCCAATCGTTCTCGCCGCATACTTTGCGAGCCAGACCACTGTATCCGATTCGGAACCGCTCCTCTGGCTGCTTCTGGCGGCTGCGACCGCTGTCGCCGGAGCCCACCTGAACGCATCAACCGCCGCTGGAAGCCCCATTGTCTTCGTCGCCGCGAAGGCGGGTGCCACCTATCACTATCGGGAAGATTGCCCGAGCATCGGGCGAAGATCCACAACGGCTATCAACCTTAGTAATCTCGCGGGCCTACCGTTCGCGCCATGCAAGCGGTGCTCACTGACCGCCAGCAATCGCCCGACAACCAACAATACAGCCTGAGAGAGTCGATGGGTTGTGCAGGCAGTCGCGGCGGACGTTTTGACCTGATTTCATGGGAATTCCGAGTTGTAGTGGGCAACCGGGCTGAAACGGGGAGGCATAAGACAATCTGGGGATGCAAGATCGTGAACTGTATCGACGCATCCTCGGAGTCGAGGCCCTGGTTACGTGGACTCGGTGGATGTGCAGATAGAACAGGGCGAAGCCCGCTTTGCAACGCATTGCTGAGATCGCTACCGTTGAGTCCCCGCACCCTCTGTGAGATCATGAACGGTCAAAGAACCTTTCCCCGAGGAGATCGCAATGCCGACTACAGCCACGTTCTGGAACATAATCCAGACGGCTATTTCCGCCGTCGCCTTGTGCTTGATGGCCCTGTTGTACTATCTTCAACGCCGCCGAAAGGAGTTCAGGTGCCAAATATTGTTTCGTCAACCTCTATGGACCGTTCGTGACGAGTTCGCAGGCCGGACGCAGGTACTCTTCGACGGGCAGCCCGTACCGGACGTTCAGTCGATGACGCTGAAGATTTCAAATTCAGGAAACCAGCCGATAGCTTCGACTGACTACGAGCGGCCGGTCAGGTCGCTTGTGGGTGATCAATCAACAATTCTTTCGACAGAAGTTGTCGAACCACACCCTGACCAACTCACGCCTCAGATCACGATACTCCACAATGCGTTGTTGATCCAGCCGCTTCTCATGAATCCCAAAGACTCGTTCGTTATCAAGGTACTGGCAAGTCACCTTGCTCAGGACGTTCGGTGCGACGCTCGTATTGTAGGAGTTAAAGACGTCAGGTTAGGCGCTCCGCCGCCCTCCCGTTCATTTTCTGGAACCTGTTGGCCGGCCACTGCATCGCCGCACCGCAGTTCGCCCAGCCTCCGCAGCCGGTCCAACTCGCTTCTCAGCACCGCCACCATCCGCTGCCCGCAGGGCTGTTCGAAAATGTCCCACACCTCCACCAGAGCCGTCACCACGGCTGCTCCGTATTCCGCTCGTCGCCTGCGCCGCTTCCGTCCCCTTGGCCGAAGCGGATGGTTCAACACCCGGATCAGGTACTTCCGGTTCAGCCCGGTCCGCTTCTCTGCCTCATCGAGCAAACGGCCACGGCCCGTTTCGTCGGCCCGGCTGTACTCCTTGCCGACCTCTTCCAAATACTGCTTGCGCGCGTTCATGTCCACCTTTCATGGGTGTCATGTTTCGCGCCCTTTTGGGTTACATTTTCATTTGACCCAACCGGGTCTCTCCTGGTGACATTTTACGTGACCCAATTCGGCAGGCACCGAACCTGCCGAGCGGGGTGTATAATGACTGCAATCCCTTTTCCTAGTGGACCACCATGCCGAAGAAGACTGGCGGCAAACGCGGATCAAACGCAAGAGCACGTGAAGCTGGACCTCAAACTAACCCTCCAGGGGCAGAGGTATCAACGCGAAGAAAGTGGGTCGCGTTGACACTGACGGGCGGTGCTGGCCTTAGTCTCAACATCTTGGCGAACGAACTCACTCCAGTCGTGGAGCGCGCCGTTCGGAGGTTCTGTGGGCGTTCTGATCGCACTCCGCATTCGCGCGAGGACCTGTTACGTGACCTGTTCTTCAATTCACCCACCGCGATCGACGTTGTACCCTCCAGTCACCATCCTCAGTTGAAAGCGACGATTGAAGTAGCGCCGGGCGTGTTCACGTACCGGAATCAGGTCATAGCTCTTTCGGCAATCCGGGACATGTTTGGAGACGTCCTAAGACGTTCCGACGACCTTTGGCAAATCGATCCAGGACATTCACTGATGTGCGTGGGTTCCGCCACTTCCAATGCTATAACCCGGAAGGTTCTGGGGGACCCGCTAAGCCCTCGATTTCGGGTCACTTCAAACCTCGGTACAATCGTGCTCCCATATTCGATGCGGGCCCTTCCAGGTGAAAACACGTTCCGGATTCAGGACCAGGCTCCGCTTCTGACATGGAACCACGAAATCCTTGCACAAAACGGATCCTGTCTCGCGAAACCAACGACCGATAAAGACGGAGTTCTGAGTGACGATTTCCTGTTGGTCACTAGAATTCCGGGGTCCAACCCGAACACCGATATCGTGGTGTTTGGTGGGATTCACGGGCCGGCTATCTGGGCAATAGACCTCCTCTTAAGACAGATTCACAGCAGCGAGCTAACTTTCCTCAGGGGGTGCCTAGGCACGGCCCATTATTATCAGGCGGTGTTTCACGTCACGGGCCTCAAGGAGCACGGAGGTACTACGGTGCCTGGCGAGATCACATGCGTCAGAATCGGTTGCCCACCCGTCGCCCTCCGATGCACCTGATCGACCAGTCAGGCGACTGAATTCTGCACCCTTTCGCGCAGGTGATCCCCTGCCGCAAGTGCAGGGGGTCGCCCATGCTGAAACCGGCCATTGACAGGCCTTCCAGGAAACCGCGGGCGGCGATTGTAGCAAAAAATGTAGCTGTAGATTACCTAGAGAAGGCAGGGGGTCGGGCACCCAAAAACGGGCAAGTTGTTGAAACGAAAGGGAAATCGTCGTGGGGTATCGACCCGAGATCCACTGAGCCCAAGGCGGTTTCCATTCTCCCACAAAAACAGCTTGTTTTCAAATACTTACGTTTCAATGAGATGCGGCCAACCTGTTGAAGCCTGTTGAGCCTTGTTGCACTTGGGGGCTTTGGGCAGCTACAAAATTATCTACAGCCAGTCCTAATTCTTTAGGGGATTCCACCGGAATCCTGGCCAGATTTACGGATCGACCTCAAGCAGCGAGTTCGGCTCGCTGGTGGTGCGGGTTGCGCCGTCCTCCCCTTGCCCGCGCGATCCCCGGCTCACATTAAAGCTAACCGCTGATCGCCTGGTACAGGCCGTTCACATTGTCGCCGATAGATCCCAAGTCGCCCGCCGCTATTGATCCCACTAGCGCTACGGCAGAATCCACGATGGCGAGCCCCCTGGCCACGTCGTTCAAGTGGGCGAGGGCGTCTTGCGCGTTCTGGGTGGCCTTCTTGATATCAGCGAGGTGGGGCTGAATGCCCTGCAGGATCGCGCCCAAGGCATCCGCGGTACATTGCTGACCGCGAGCGTCCAGCGCTTGCGCCTGATCTTTGAGTCGCTGCTGGTCGGCGGGTGAGAGCCCGCCGTAGTTGCTCAAACGGAAGGCGTCCACTGCGTTGGAAAGATTGAAGAAAATCTGGGCCAGTCCTTCAGCCTGTTTGATGGGATTGATCGGCATCATCGCTCACTCTCCTAGAAGAACGCCTTCTGAATCGCCGAAACCATGCTCTCCAATTGGGCGGCATACGGGCTCAGCAGGCCAAGCAATTCCTTTGCCTTAAGGTTACGGGCATGGGCCGCCAAGTCCTCATTGCCCTTGGACACTGTATCGAGGGCCGCCTGGTAGCTCTGGGCGGCCTTCTGTTTGGCAGCGAAGCTGGCGCGGTCGCTTTCCCAGCGGGAGTCCAGGGCAAGAATCGCATCGGTCGCGCCTTGGTGCGCCAACAAGAATTCCCGATAACGACTGGCCGTCTTCTCCTCCTCATCTTGCAATTGATGGAGATAGGCTACGCCGACTGCCTCGCCGAGGCCATCGAGGGCGGCTTTGATATCGCCGTGAATCTTCACGACGCTGTCGGCCAGCTTCTTCTGCTGGTAGGCGGACGTCGCTACCCCGGTCAGGAAGCCGGCGACAGACGCCAGAGCCTTCTGCGACGCGGCGCTCAGCTTGGCTTGACCAGACGCCTTGGTGGCGAGGTCTTTGGCCCCGTCGCCGGCCTTGGTGTTCCCGAAGGAGGCAAGGTCATTCAGCGCAGTGAAATAGTTTGAAAGGAGCTTCGATGCGGCTTTGAGGCCCTCGGCCTGTTTACCGATGTCGTCGCAGGCGGCGGGGCTCGGGTCCGAGATCGCGAAGTTGCCGAAAGGCTCACGCGTCTGCGCCTCCCGAACGCAGGACGCCTTCATGTCGTCGAAGAGAGGGTCACCAGACCCCAGAGTGGCTACAGCGGAGGAGGTGAACTTGGCGATGCTCTCTGGCGTGTTACAGGACAGCAGGCAGATGAGCATGAACGCAATGCCTAATGCGGCCCGCTTACTCGTGCGTTTGTGCGGGGCGTAGCGGGTGTTACCCAATATCTTCATTTTGGCTCTCCATTTAACAAGAACACGGTGACGGACATTCACGGTGCTGGGGTGCGGCACCCTCCGTCGGTGCGATCAAAAATCCGGCTCAAAGTCTCATCATCGAACGGCATTGTGCTTAGTCAGGGCCGCCAGAGCGCCATATGGGCATAGGGAGCCTAGCGCCACGCTGGGGTCCTTCGAGCAGCCTCGGCGTCAACTCAGTCAAACGGCGTGATTGTTCGGAACTTCCCCGTCCTGCCCTGAATGTGGATCGGGCCTCTCCCCGCAATCTCTTTGGCTCGCTCAACCGCCTCCTGTTGCGTGGGAGCAACAACGCTGGCTCGCTCAGCGTTTGGCTTCTTGACCGCCCATCCATCAGGATGTTGCACAACGTAAACCTCATTGTGTTTGTCTGTTGGCATCGACTGAACCCTCCGTGGGCTAGTACTGGTATTGCGCCTGAGCGGTGACCGCCAGCCCGTTCCACATCCTTCTGACCGCCTCCGTGACAAGCACAGCGTTAGTCTTGCCGGTCGAATTCGCCGCAGCTTTTGCTTGTTCGAGAACCTGGGCAGTCGTAAGACCGCTCTCCCTGTCATATTCTGCCGTTGGCAGATGGTATACCTTACCCTCGTCAGACGTAATGGACCGTGAGAAGCCCGCCTTTTCCATTGCTGCGTGCAAATTCTCATAGTCTTGGTAGCTGGCTTGGTGCAATTCGACTCGAATCGTGAAGCTCGCCATTTTTCCACTCCCGCCTTTCTCTGATGTTGCGGACCGTCTTGGAATTTTCCAACCGGTCACATTTTCCGAATTTCAGTGTATAATGGGAGCAGATGCCCTGTCAACACAAATTTGCAATCGGTTGCCTATGTCGAACGAAATCGATTTGAAGCGACTCGGCCACGCGATACGCTTCCTGCGCCAAGGGAAGGGGTGGGGACTCGCCGAGCTCTCCTCGCGTTCCGGTGTCTCGAAGGCATACATATCCGATCTGGAAAACGGCGTTGCGGGTAAACCGAACGTCCAGTACCTATATTCGATTGCGGTGGCCCTGGATGTGACGCTGGATCAATTGGTCAACGGTGCCGTGGAAGAACCCCCGGCCGACACGGCTGCCCGACACCGCCCCCAGGTGCCACCTGGATTAGCGCAGCTTCAGTGTGAGCTGTCCCTTTCGGACGAAGACGTAGAACGGCTGGCCAGTGTAAACTTCCGGGGTTATCGTCCCCGAGACAAGGAGGGATGGCGATACTTGCTGGAAACGCTTCGGATGCTGAGCCAACGCAAGCTCCCGCGCTAGGCCGGACGTATGGAACGGATTCACATCGGCGGACGAGTTTACGCAGATCCGGACGTATTGTCTCTGATACGTACCGGCGTTCAGCCTGTGGATCCCCAGCTTGAAGTCGTCAGGGAGGCTAGGGAGCTAAATCAGCGGCTGCGAAAGTGGGGGGACGTGCCGGAGCCTCGGCAGCGTTTGGCGATCCTCGCATCTCTCGCTGGGCTGAAAATCTCCGAGATGTCGGGCTGCGGCTTAGGGGTAGGGACGCGCGAGGCCCTTGTGTATCGCGAAACTGACGGCAGTCAGCGAATTTACTACGATCCCACACTCCCCGAGGGGCGGGTCAACTTTTCTATAGCCCACGAAATCGTGCACACCTTCTTTCCCAGCAGCGCGAGTGGTGCGCGCTTCCGTACCTTGTGCGCCGATGGTTCAAAGGAGGCCACCGAACTGGAACGCCTTTGTCATCGTGGTGCTGCTGAACTCCTAATGCCCATTGAGGAGTTCGCTAAAGAATTAGGGGGCGACATCGGTCTTGCCGCCGTCCCACGGCTTTGCCAACGGTTCGGCAGCTCGTACGAAGCGACCGTCTACCGCCTCGCCACCGCCTCCAACAAGATCGTCATCGCAGGCTCGCTCCACTTCAGGTACCGAAAGGAAGAAGAGAGGCGGTTAACCGGTGCACGACAACCGTTTCTCTTCCAGGGGTTTTCGGACGGCGAATTACCTCAGCGGAAATACCGTCGGCAATCTGTGCACACGTCGGACGCCTGCGGCCGGCAGCACATAGTGCCTTGGAACAAGTCGTTTGATGAAAACTCTTGCGTCTATCGCGCTGCAGCCAGATCGGGGATACAGTTTGGCCGAGAGACACTTCCGAACCGATGCGATGACCTCGGAATGATCGAGGCAATCCGCGCGCCGTTTCAAAGGACAGAGACAGAATCCGGGAATCCTGACATCCTGTTTCTCTGGTGGCAGTAGCGATGGCCCATACGTGAGGAGACATGGAAGACTCCGAAAACGCCACCAAATCACGCTTCGAACGTTTCGACACGTTTTCAGACAGGTGGTTGAAGGCGGCAGAAGTGTGGTCGGTGATGGTGCTCGTTACGGTTCTTTGGATCGTGGCAATCGGAACACTGGTCTGGATTCTGAAGGACCCCACGGCTCGACTGTCACCTGTACTAAGAAACATAAACGACAATTGGAAGGCGTTCCTTTTGCTGCTCATCCCGATTTTCTATCGAACAATGAAAGGCGTACTACAGCGAGTGAAGAAGTTACCGTGGGGTATGGAGGCACAGGAGCCGGAAGACGAAAAGGTTCAGCCGAACAAGATTCAGGTCTCGCCAAATCCGGAGCAGGAGGAGAAGTCCTGATGCCCAAACTACGCATTGGCCCAGATGAGAATGTACGGCTCCGATTCAGCGTGCCTGAAGGTGGACTCATAGAATTTGAACTGGAGGCTGATCATCCAGTCGAGACGTATATTCTGCGCCCGCGCGGGCTTGAATTGTTTGACCACGGCAGCGATAGTTTCAAGTACTACGGCGGATTCCCGAACGCCAGGCGAAAGCAGCGTCAGGAGCTGCGTTTGCCGTTTGAGGGTCCATGGTACCTGTTGATTGTCAATCCTGATGAAGACGAATCAGTCAACGTGAATTATGACGTGTACTATTGACCTGTTTTCCGTTTGGCCTTTGGCCCGCGCTTCTTGCGATTCAGCGCGGCCTGCTGGCTAAGCCGGTCTCCCGCAAACCGGATTGAGCAGATCAACGGAACTCGCCCGGGTTCGAAGCGCCCGTTCAAGGTGCTCATAATCACCCAAGTATGCCCGCATAAGGCTCTTCCACAGTTTTCCGTGATTAGGGACCGAGAAATGTAGCAATTCGTGGACAATGACGTAATCGGCGATGTCCGAACCCAGGGGCAGCAATTCCTGATTGAATACCAGATTTCTCCGTTTTGAGCATGAGGCCCACTTCCGTCTCATAGGCCGGACAGCCAGCGAGGTCACATTGAGGCTCATTTTCTCAGCCCACTCCAAAACACGGGCTTTGAATCGCTCCTTGTCATTTGTAATTCGCTGCTTATGAGACATGGGCCATTGGCAAATTGCTGACGCGGCGCGTTTACTCGCAGTTGAATATAGGCGAGTCAATTGATGAATTGAAAAAGACTGCGCTTGAGCAGTACCAAGCACTCATCGATGGCAAGACGGACGCTCTCAACGCACTGGCGGCATCACTAAACATCCGCTTCCATCGATGGGCTCATGATGCCGCCAACTTGACCTTGAAATGGCAAGACCCCGTGAAAAACGTGAACATCAATGCGCCGACCGCCCAGGTCAAGGCTTCCGAAGGGGAGTTTGAAGGTGCGTTGCCCAGGTTTGGTCACGGGCTCCAACGCGCCTTCATTTTCGCGATACTGCAAGAACTTGCAGAACACGGCGACACCGGCCCGAAACTCCTTCTGGGGTGTGAAGAGCCGGAACTCTACCAGCACCCACCCCATGCTCGCTACCTTGCGGGAGTGATGCAGCAACTGAGCACACAGAACGCCCAGGTTATCGTCTCTACGCACAGTCCGACATTTGTAACCGGAAGAAGTTTTGAAAATATCCGGATGACCCTCAAGAATCCCGCCACTGGCGCTGCCTCCATAAAGCGGGCCACTTGTACTGGCATTGCCCAGTCAATCGCCAACGTGACGGCGGCGCCGGTCGCAAAACCTGGCGGAATTGCGGCAAAGATCGAACAGGAACTCCAAGGCCCGATGAATGAAATGTTTTTCGCCACAGTTCGGGTGCTCGTCGAGGGAATTGAAGATATTGCATACATCAGTAGCTATTTGACGTTTATGGATCGTTGGCAAGTGTTTCGGAGCTATGGCTGTCACCTCGTAGAAGTGGAAGGGAAAAGCCATCTGATCGAGGCCATCGCAATTGCCAAAGCCCTGGAATTGCCCACCTTCGTGGTTTTCGACTGTGACGGCGATACCCCTCCGGATACGCGGGAAAAACCCACAGGCCGCAGAAAAAAGCAAGAAGCTGACAACAAAGGAATTTTTTCAATCATGGGCGCGCCCGGGACTGCCTCCTTTCCTGCTGATGTGGTCTGGCGCGACGACCTGGTGGCTTGGCCGACCAAGATCGGAGACATTGTTGCGTCGGAAATCGGCAAAGAGGAACTGACGAAGCTCAAAGACCAGGTCCGCGCCGAGCAGGGCATTGACCTTCCAAACATGGATAAGAACTCTCTGTTTATCGGCTACCTCATGGCTGCGGCATGGCAGCAGGGCAAGAGGTCGAAGACGCTTGAGGCGCTTTGCGAACACATTATTAGATTTGCTGCCCCACCGGCACCGCAGGAACAGCCGGAGCCGGTACCGGTTCTCGTTGGGGCATGATCAGCCCGCATCCTTATGACAAGAGACGGACACGTAATTTGGCGAGGCCAGATCGACGGCGAGTTCACCGGATTCGACAGCGATGCCATATTCAAACTGAGCGACGGAACGTATTGGCTTCAGGACGAGTACTGCTATTGGTATTACTACGCCTATCAGCCCGAGGTCGAGATCATTTCCGAACGCGGCACTCCTCACCTGCGCGTCGTCGGGCAAACACAATCCGTTGCGGTCCGCCAAGTTCTTGATGTCATAGAGTCGCAAATCAATGGCGCCTTTAATGGTTGGGCGGGTGATTCCGAATACGAATTGACCAACGGCCAGGTTTGGAAACAGAAACGCTATCGCTACGAGTACAACTATAAATATCGACCCCAGGCGATCATATACAGTGCATCCGGCGGCGAGATCATGGACGTTGACGGCTGCCGCGCAATCGTCGAGCGAATACGGTAGGCAGTTTGTGTTGGTGTTAGCGATGAATTCTTCGATAGGCACACACTATGATTGGTGAATGTTTGACCGGAAATCTGGGCCGTCAGTTCAAGGTGATCCGCGAGATTGGGCGCGGTGGTTTTGGTATTGTCTATCTGGCGGAGGATGGAGGCGGCCAACGGTATGCGGTTAAACTCATTGCTCCCGTCTCTGATCCGACTGTTCGCCTTTCCTTTGAACAAGAGCTCAAGAGCACAGAAGGATTGACTCATGAGAATCTTTTGAGCATCGTGGACTATGGCGTCTGCCCGGTTGGCACGCAAGAGGGACTGTTCGCTGTAACTGAGTATTGTCCCGACAGGGACTATCGGAAACTGCTCAGCCGCTACCGGGCCAGCCCGATTGATGTAGGGACCACAGTCCAGGAGTTCCGTCAAATTCTTGTTGGACTATCCGTTTTGCACACGAGAATTGTGCACCGGGATCTAAAACCGGAGAATGTTCTTGTGGCCGTCGGTAAGCTGAAGGTTGGTGATTTCGGCCTAGCGAAGTTTGTTGATGAAGCAACCCGCACGCTGACCTTCAAGGGTGCCGGTACGCCTCGCTATATGGCACCAGAGGTATGGTACGGGCAACACGCAACTGCAGCAACGGACTTGTATGCTATCGGTGTAATGCTTTTTGAGGCACTAACCGGAAGAGCTCCTTTCAACGCTCCAGACGCCAATGCCTTGCGAGAGATGCACTGCTATACCCCTGCCCCACGGGCGAGAAGTTTCAACGCGAATATACCCGAGATGCTGGACGGCATCATTAAGAAGCTCTTGGCCAAAGATCCGCGTGCCCGGTACCAAACGGCTAGGGAGGTTCTTGATGCCTTGGAGACTGCTCCCGCTCCGAGCGAATCCGCTATCGGCGCATTAGCCGCCAGAATGCGCCAGCACCACGACGCGATTGAAGCGGAGACTCTTGAGCAGCAACGGATCGCGCAGTCCGAAAGGGACACGGCTGCCAGGAATCGATACAAAGAACAGGAAGTACTTGCGATGGTTGACGAAGTTGTCGCGGAGGTCAATCAGCACCTTGTGGAGACCAAAATCGTCACAGGTGCCGCGGCGGACGGAAAAGAATACCGCTTCGGTGGTCGGGCCTTACGGGTTCGGTTCTTTCAGCCTGGCCAACTCTTTGCGAATCCTCTCGTTCCCGGTAGGATGGCAATCTTGAAGCAGCGCCATGTCGCACACGGCGGATTTATTGAGATCAATGAGCACGGCCAGGACCGGGAGGGATGGAATCTGGTCCTCGTACGCGCCCCCGAGGATCTGTATGGGGAGTGGCGCTTGGTTGAAACCCGTGTCTCGGCCCTGAGTCGTCGCAGTACGCCCTTCGAGCCATTCGCTACTGAAGCCCAGTTGTTCGCCGACAACCTTGCGTGTCACTGGGCAACCGTAATGCACGTCTTCAATTTGACCGACAAGCCGCTTGAACGCTCGGACATTGTAAAGATCCTCGACATTTTTATTCCTCGGATGTGAGAAGATTTCGACTGCGCCAGGATTCTATAGCGGTGAAGTGGCGCGCCAGGTTTCGAGCATTGCAAGTGAAGTGTGTTGAAACCTGAGGCGGGCTACAGCTACAAAATCGACTACAGCGGGATTTTCGAGGGAGCCGGAAATGGCCGTAAGTGCTTGATTCCATTGGTCGGGGCGGGGCGATTTGAACGCCCGACCCCCTGCGCCCAAGGCAGGTGCGCTACCAGGCTGCGCTACGCCCCGACATTTGCCGCTCTCTTGATTTTAGCGCATGTTTGC
>Ga0326728_10004053_pt1 | contig 44108 bp, 34 predicted proteins | sample MB3enrmetagenome_FD_207602 | JGI IMG/M metagenome (GOLD analysis project Ga0326728, IMG submission 207602) | Lab enriched peat soil microbial communities from McLean, Ithaca, NY, United States - MB31MN | ecosystem: Environmental > Terrestrial > Soil > Wetlands > Peat | place: USA: New York...
CGCCGCGATCATCGCGCGCAACTGACGGCGCTGCTGCTCGCCGAGTTGCACGACCGACTTGGTTGCCATACGACCTCCTTGTGGCAGCCAGCATCCCAAATTCATCCGTCAAATCAAGTGTGTCGCACCACTAGTTGACGCCAACGACTGTTGAGAACCTGTTGGTCAATGTCTCGATTCGCAATAGTCAAGCGTTGACGCCTTAACCACCCCACCGGCTCCGGTTCGTTCGGGTCGCTGACTTCGTTATCCTCAAGGCGCACACCATCAGCTTACGGTTCGGTAAAGATCGAAAATGGCGGCGCTGGTCCGCGTCGGCCCTGCCGCCAACGTTTGAAGTTAATTGCGGTGGGGTCGAGGTAAACTGAGCCATCCCGCAGCTTCGTCGTGCCGATCAAAGTGGTGTTGTACGTCTCGGTTCGCCGACTGCCGGTATCAACGTTCACCTTGCTGCCCACGTACACCCAATCCGGCTCCGGTTGGTTGTGGCCGTTGAGCACTGCGAGCATGACATGAACGAAGCGGATGTTGCCCGTCTTGTCATCAATCGCGAAGCACGCCACCAGATGCCAACCGGAATGTCCGTTGTGGCTTTCTACGCCCTTGCCGACTTGGATGGTGGACTTGACCTCCAAACCTGCGGGTTTGCCCTTCTTGACAGCCTTTGGATTGATGAGGTCTGGGTATGCCTGGTCGGAATTGTGTTTGAACGGCGAGTTCTCGTGAATCGCATCGCAGAGGATGTTAGAGACGAGACCGCTGAAGTTGTTTCCCTGAATGTACTCCGGCAATGGCTTCACCCCGCTGGCCAACAGATTCGCGTTGATCAGCGAGACAATCCTTTGGGTCTCGTTCATCGCGCGTTGGAGATGAGATGCCTTGAGACCCGGGGGTAACGGTACTTGTGGCCGAAAATAGTCGGGATTGGCTTCGACCGACGCAATGGCCGACGGACTGGCGAACGCTCCCGCCACAAGTTGCGGCAGCGAGCGGTCCAGCGCTTTTCCAAGCGACTCAAGAATGCCGATGGAGAAATTCTCGCGCCCGTTCTCCAGTCCAGACAGATACTGGTATGTGATACCGGTACGCGCAGCCACTTCGTCCTGCGTCAGCTTCTTCTGCTCGCGTAGACGGCGGACAAAATTGCCAATGACGGTCTTGCCATCCATTTCGACTATAGTTGATAACAAAATCAGGCTTGATTGTCTTTCGCCTATAGTTGAAAATTGTGCGCGATGAGGAAGTGCCAGATACACCATGCGGATTGCTTCGACTGGTTGCGCGCCTGTTCGCCGCAGACCATTCGGGCGGTCTGCACCGACCCGCCTTACGGCCTGATCGAATTCTCGGAGAAAGAACTGTCCAAGCTGCGCAACGGACGCGGCGGCGTGTGGCGGTTGCCTCCGACTATTGGTGGACACAAGCGCGATCCCCTCCCTCGCTTCACCGTGTTGACATACGACGAGAAGCAGAACCTTCGGGCGTTCTTCCGCAATTGGGGAAAGCTTCTCTTGGATGCGCTCGTCCCCGGCGCTCATGTTTGCGTAGCCGGTCATCCAATCCTTCAGCATCACGTGCAGGGAGCGATGGCCGAAGTCGGCTACGAGGTTCGCCCGGCCATCATGCGGTTATACTTCGGCTTTCGTGGCGGCGACCGGCCCAAGAATGCCGAGAAGGAATTTCCGGAAGTCTGCGTCACCCCCAAGGGCGCTTACGAACCGTGGATGCTGTTCCGAAAACCCCTTGGTGAAAAGACGGTGGCCGAAAACTTGCGGAAGTGGAAGACCGGCGGCCTGCGCCGCCTGTCCACCGATAAACCGTTTCCTGAAGTCATTCCAAGCGGGCGCACCCCGAAACGTGAAGCTGCCATCTCCGACCATCCGTGCCTGAAGCCTCAACATTTCATGCGCATCATCGTGCGCGCCCTGTTGCCCTTGGGCGAGGGCACGGTGCTCGACCCGTTCATGGGTTCTGGTTCAACTATCGCCGCTGCCGAAGCTATCGGCTATCAGTCAGTAGGCATCGAAATCGACAAAGACTATTTCCGCCTCGCCGAGTCCGCCATCCCGAAGCTTGCCGAGCTATATCCGAACTTCCTTGGCGATGTGGTTCAATTCGATTCGAGCGATTACCCTCAAGAAGCCGTCGAGCAAGGCCAACTTGCCATGGCTTTGGCTGAATCACATGCACGTTACCGCACGCGCAGGCGGTGAGTTTCTTTTCCGCAGAGTCTTTAACCCGTGGCTCATTTCTTCTTAACGAGAAACTCATCGACTATTCCGACTATTACCTCGCGCTGGTCTGCACGTCTCGCCTTGTCGTTAGATCCTTTTTCGATTGCGCGAGCGTTAATTCGTGCGGCCTTGATAGTCTTAGCGGTTGGATCGTCGAGCGTCGTGGGAAGAACGTCTTGTCCCGCAGCCACTTAAGGTTATCGCCGAAGAGCAGGCGGTTCATGCCCGCGCATTGTGGCGCGTCGGTGACCATTCGACAATCCACCGTTTCACCCGGGAACTGCGGCACATGTGGTTTAGGTCGGCCGGTAAACCGTGCAACACTGGATTGAAGCCTTTTCGTCGAATCCTGCTGCGTCGAATTCGCGGCTTGTCGCAAAACCGCTGCGCTCCTAGACTTGCGGCCATGAACCAGTCGAAGCCAGCCAATCGGCTGACGGACCTGGACGAGGCGTTGCGGCTCAATACGGACGATGCCGGGACGCGCGCCAGCCTGCAACTCGCTCTACAGGCGCTCACGAAACTGCAGGAGCACGGGGCCTCAGGCCAAAGATGATCGACAGCAGTCCAGATCGCTGGGAGGCGAAGACATCCGGAGGAAAGTCCCGGTGGCTGCAGCGCGGAGTCTTGGGCGCAGCATGCGCGCTGGTCATCGGAGTTTACGCGTGCGCGTCCCACTCTGGCCTTTCGGAGTCGTTGAGCCTGAACGCGGCTGACACTCACTACAATTTGTTGGTGCGAAGTTTTCGCGCCGGCCAACTCAGTCTGAAGAAAGAGGTGCCGCCCGGACTCGGGCAGCTTGCCGACCCCTACGATCCGGCCGCCAATGCTGCCTATCGGTCTGCGTCCTACGGGACGTACGACCTGAGCTACTACAAGGGCAGGTTCTACCTCTACTTCGGGGTTACGCCCGCCTTGATCTTGTACTGGCCATTCGTCGCACTGACCGGCCACTATCTTTTCGACAGACAAGCCGTGGCGATCTTTTGCGCGATAGGCTTTCTGGCCGGGGTGGGTCTGCTGCGCGCGTTGTGGCGGCGCTACTTTGCCGAAGTGGGCGTCGGGGTGGTGGCGGCCTGCGCGCTGGCGCTCGGCTTGGCAACGGGCGTGCCGGTGCTGTTGTCTCGATCCGATGTTTGGGAAGTGCCGATCAGTTGCGGGTATATGCTGACGATGCTGGCGCTGGGGGCGCTCTGGTGCGCGTTGCACGAGCCGGAGCGGAGGTGTCGGTGGCTGGCGGCGGCGAGTGTTGCTTACGGGCTGGCGGTGGGGGCGCGGCCCAGCTTGCTGTTGGGCGCGGTCATCCTGCTGGTACCGGTGGTCCAAACGTGGCGTGAGCGGCGGCAGATTTGGGTTTTGCTGACCGCGGCGGCGGGCCCGATCGTGCTGATCGGATTGGGTCTGATGCTGTACAACACCCTGCGATTCGACGGTCCGCTGGAATTCGGTCAGCACTACCAGTTGACCGTAGTCCGACAGGATACGGTGCAGCACTTCAGTTTGGGTTATCTCTGGTTTAATTTCCGGGTCTATTTTCTGGAGACGGTGCGTTGGAGCGGTCGTTTTCCCTTCGTACATGAGATCGTGGTGCCGTTCCTGCCGCGAAGGCATGGGGGTGTGGAGAAGGCTTTCGGCATCCTTGTGAACGTTCCGCTGGTGTGGCTGGCACTGGCGGTGCCGCTGGCTTGGCGCGGCCGGTCGGCGGAGACGCGCTCGATCCTCTGCGGGTTCATTGCGGCGGTGGCCCAGTTTTTCGTGATTATCGCACTGACTCTTGGTCTCTATTACTGCGCTTCCAGTCGCTTTGAGGTGGACTTTCTGCCGACGCTGGTGGTGCTGGCCGTGGTTGGCATTCTTGGACTGGAGCGCGCGCTGGCCCCGGCCTCGGAGTCGGGGTTGGGCGGGCGGCCGGTCTGGCGGGGTGCGGTGCGCTGGGGTTGGGGGCTGCTGCTCGGTTTCTCGGTGGCATTTAACCTGTTCGCGAGCGCTGAGTATTATGCCTTGGAATGCAACAACATAGGGGCGGCCTTGGGACAAGCGGGCCGGGTGCAGGAGGCGATCGGACACTTCGGGCAGGCACTGCGGATCAAACCTGATTTCGCTGGGGCACACAACAACTTGGGATCCGCTTTGTGGCTGGCGGGCCGGGTGCAGGAGGCGATCGAACATTACGAGCAGGCGTTGCGAATCAATCCCGATCTTGCCGAGGCGCACAACAACTTAGGGGTCGCCTTGGCGCAGACGGGCCGGGTGCAGGAAGCGATCGGGCACTTCGAGCAGGCGTTGCGGCTCGAGCCGAACTACGCCGAGGCACACAACAACGTCGGAGACGCCCTGATACGATTGGGCCGGGTGCAGGAGGCGATCGGACATTGCGAACAAGCGTTGCGAATCAGGCCCGATTTTGCCGAGGCGCACTACAACTTAGGGCTCGCCTTGGCGCAGACGGGCCGGGTGCAGGAAGCGATCGGGCAGTACGAGCAGGCGCTGCGGCTCGAGCCTGATCACGCTGAGGCACACTGCAATCTTGGGGTCGCCTTGGCGCAGACGGGCAGAGTCCAAGAGGCGATCCGCCACTACGAGCAGGCCTTGCGGATCAAGCCAGATTACGCTGAGGCGCGTGCCAGCCTGCAACTGGCTCGACAGGCGCTCACGAAACTGCAGGAGCACGGGGCCTCAGGCCAAAGATGACCGACAGCAGACCAGATCGCAGGGAGGCGAAGACATCCGGAGGAAAGTCCCGGTGGATGCAGCGCGCAGTCTTGGGCGCAGTGTGCGCGCTGGTCGTCGGAGTTTACGCGTACACGTCCCACACGGTCGTTTCGGAATTGTTGAGCCCGGGCGCGGCTGACACTTACTACAATTTACTGGTGCAAGGTTTCCGCGCCGGCCAACTCAGTGTGAAGAAAGAGGTGCCGCCCGGACTCGGACGCCTTGCCGACCCCTACGATCCTGCCGCCAATGCTCTCTATCGGTCTGCGCCCTACCAGACAACCGATCTGAGCTATTACAAGGGCAGGTTCTACCTCTACTTCGGGGTTACGCCCGCCTTGCTATTGTTCTGGCCGTTCGTCACGCTGACCGGCCACTACCTTTTTCCCAGACAAGCTGTGGCGATGTTTTGCGCGGTAGGGTTTCTGGCCGGGGTGGGCTTGCTGCGCGGGCTGTGGCGGCGCTACTTTGCCGAAGTGGGCGTCGGGGTGGTGGCGGCCTGCGCGCTGGCGCTCGGCTTGGCAACGGGTGTGCCGATGCTCTTGCAGCGGGGCGCGCCTCACGAAGTGGCGATCAGTTGCGGGTATATGCTGACGATGTTGGCGCTGGGGGCGCTCTGGTGCGCGTTGCACGAGCTGGAGCGGAGATGTTTGTGGCTGGCAGCAGCGAGTGCCGCTTACGGGCTGGCTTTGGGGGCGCGGCCCTCCCTGCTGTTTGGCGCGGCCATCCTGCTGGTGCCGGTGGCCCAAGCATGGCGTGAGCGGCGACCCCGAAAGCTTTCGGGGCTGACGGCAGCGACCGGCCCGATTCTAGTCATCGGATTGGGGCTGATGCTCTACAATTATTTGCGCTTTGACAATCCGTTCGAATTCGGCTTGCACTACGTGTTGAACGGGGATCGCCAAGACACGGTGCAACACTTCAGTCTGCGCTATCTCTGGTTCAATTTCCGGGTCTATTTTCTTGAGCCGGCACGCTGGGGCGGTCGTTTCCCCTTCGTGCATGACATCGTGGCGCCACCCTTGCCGGCGGGCCAGGTGTGGATTGATAAACCTTTCGGAGTGCTGAGCAACGTTCCGCTGGTATGGTTGGCGCTGGCCGCGCCTCTGGCTTGGCAGGGCCGGTCGGCGGAGCCGCGCTGCATCCTGCGCGGGTTCGTTGCGGCGGTGGCGCTGCTCTCGGGGATTTGCGCGTTGACCATTGGTCTCTTCTTCGGGGCATGCGTCCGCTATGAGGTGGAGTTTCTGCCGACGCTGGTAATGCTGGCGGTGGTCGGCATCCTTGCATTGGAGCGCACGCTGGCCCCGACCTCGGAGTCGGGGCTGGTCGGTCGGCCGGTCTGGCGTGGCGTGGTGCGGTGGGGCTGGTGCCTGCTACTCGGCTTCTCGGTGGCGTTTAACCTGTTGGTGAGCGCTAAGCGTTATGCCGAGGAATGCAACAACATAGGAGTGGGCTTGGAGGACGCAGGCAGGGTGCAGGAAGCGATCGGCCACTTCGAGCAGGCGCTGCGCATCAAGCCCGATATGGCCGAGGCGCACTACAACTTAGGGCTCGCCTTGCAACAGACGGGCAGGGTGCAGGAAGCGATCAAACACTACGAGCAGGCGCTGCGAATTAAGCCCGATTACGCCGAGGCACACAACAATCTGGGGGTCATCTTGGGGCAAGCGGGCCGGGTGCAGGAGGCGATTGGGCACTTGGAGCAGGCACTGCGGACCAAGCCCGATTACGCTGATGCGCACAGCAACTTAGGGCTCGCCTTGCAGCAGACGGGCAGGGTGCAGGAAGCGATCAAACACTACGAGCAGGCGCTACGGATCATGCCCAATTCCGCCGTGGCGCACTACAACTTGGGGAACGCCCTACTCCAACTGGGCGAGGTGGCGAAAGCGATCGGACAGTACGAGCAGGCGCTGCGGATCAGACCCGACTTCGCCGAGGCGCGCGCCAAGTTGCAACTGGCTCAACAGGCCCTCACGAAACTGCAGGAGCACGGGGCCTCAGGCCAAAGATGATCGACAACAGACCAGATCGCTGGGAGGCGAAGATGTCCGACATGGACACCGTGCGTTCGCGTCCTGTATGTGGCTGATTGACGTTCACGGACTTGCCGCGTTCGTGGCCTGCCCGATGGACCTCGCGCGGATGACATATGCCTCAACTCCCAACCACTCCTGCCTTCCGATTACCCACCTGTCGGGTTGTCATTGGTCTCCTAAGCAGCGGCAGTGCAGCGAAAGGGAAGACCATCAGCAATCCTTCGTTTCACGCAGGGCTGGGGATCGTTTGGGTCGGGCGTCTGGCAAACGGCTTGCCTGCGTATTGCAGGAAACCGTTGCAGGGCTGGCAGCCCGAAGAGTTGCCAGCCGTTGTTCGACAAGCTCTTCGGCGCGAAACACCTGCCCCGATTTTGCAATCGGGGCTGCGGGCTTCGCGCCCTACAATTCTTGGCACAGTTTGATTGCGCTTTGGCCTGCTGGCGCAGTATCCGGGTTAAGAGGCCAACTTTCCCCGTCTCAGCGCGTGATCTTCAGTGCGTACGCGTAGTCGCACGGCTTCTGAGCGGGCAACGTAACCGTCAGTCCGTTGGCGTCACGCGTCCAGGTCGGTTTCGCGTCGGCGCCGAGCAGTTGAATGTTTGCCAGGTTGCCGGTCCAGTGTGGCGAGCCGTCGGCCAGCGATTTGATCGTGACCTTCCCATCCGTGGGCCACGCGAGCAAGATGGCGTAGAGCGTGTCGCCCTTGGCCGTGAACCGGATGTCCTCGGCCGTGAACGGTCTGCTTTGCGTGTCACGCATGCCGCCGAACTGGCCGCGTTCGCGCAGGGCCGTGGATGGCCCCTCGCCATAAACTTTCCACGGTCGCGTGCCGAAGATGCACTCGCTGTTCACGCTCATCCAGGCCGCGATATCTTCGACAACCTTCACTTCATCCCCGTCGATCGTTCCATCTCCCCGCACGGGGATGTTGAGGAGGAGATTGCCGTTCTTGCTGACGATGTCGGCCAGCATGGGGATGACCGCCGCAGCGGTCTTGTAGCGGTGTTGGTCGAAAAGCCTCCGGTCGTAATGCCAGCCGCCGATGCACGTGTCGGTCTGCCAGACGAACGGTTCGATGCCCTCGGCCCGGCCGCGCTCGATGTCCCACGTCAGTGCTTTGCGCTGTTGTTCGTTGAGGTTTTTGGTGGTCATCACGGCCTCGTTCCGGCCGTGCCATCGGATGCTGGAGTTGTAGAAATGCGCGGCCAATCCGAGACCGATCTGTGGATTGAATCCGAGCGGGAGCACGGTGTCATCGAAATAGAGCAGGTCCGGCTTGTAGTCGTCGATGAGCTGCTGGGTGCGCTTGTAGAATTTCTCGCAGTAGGCGGCATCAGGCACGCTGCTGCCCTGCTTCGGATCCCAGTTCCAAACCAGCTTGGTGCCGGGCGCATGGTTCTGGGCGTACAGATCCTGCGGATCAAGCCCATCCCACCATTGGCCTTTACCGTCGGCCTTGGTGAGCTTGCCATCGTAGGGCACACCTTTCATGGGACCGCTGGCGTCCGCGCCCTGGGCGGGTTCGTACCAACTCCACGCACGCGATGCGTGAACGGTCACGCCGAAGCGCAAGCCAGCCGCGCGGGCGGCCTTCTCCCACATGCCGACGAGGTCTTTCCTGGGGCCGATGAGCACAGAGTTCCACGGCTGAAACTTCGAGTTGAAGTTGTCGAAGTTGTCGTGGTGATTGGCCAGCGCGACGAAGTATTGCGCGCCGGCCCGCTTGTACAGGGCAATCAGTTTCTCGGGGTCGAACTTCTCCGCTTTCCACTCATGGATGACATCCTTGAAGCCGACCTTGGACGGATGACCGTAGTGTTCGAGGTGGTACTTGTAGTCGGGGTCGCCCTCGATATACATCTTGCGGGCATACCAATCGCCGTATTCCGGCTGGCACTGCGGTCCCCAGTGCGCCCAGATGCCAAATTTGGCGTCACGGAACCAATCCGGGCACTGGTATTGCGTGGCCAGCGATTCCCACTCCGGCTTGTACGGCCCTTCGGCAACGGTCAGGCGATTGCTTTGGGCGTGGGCAGCAGCCGCCAGCGCCACGGCAACACCGATAACACAGAGATGGTTCGCATTCATAATGCCTGCCTTTCAGTTGTCGTTAATCCGCCTGTTGCATTAGTATCGCGCCGCGAGGTTCGAGACGCAGCGATCAACGGCGCGATACCCCGACACAACACGGGGCATCGCGCCCTACAAAACCTTCATGAATGATCCGCATCATTGTCCCGGCCACTATTTCTCGCGCCCGGTCAGACCTTCCTTCTCCGAAGGCCAAAACCGGATGACGTAAACAAGCCCGAAGATGAAGAGCAACACGCCCCACCAGAGATCGGCGTGAAGGTCCCACAGGGCCACCTTGTGCTCCGGTGGATGCACGAAACCATAATAAACCCCCGCTCCCGCAATCAACGCGCCATACACCGCGAGGATGGCGCCAATGAAAAACCAGATCGGAATTTGCTTTTCTTGAACGTGCATGGCTTGCTCCTTACCAGAAGATGATATTGACGGCCACCAACACCAACACCACAACCGTACACCAGAGCTTCGGGGCCTTCCACCATGGGCACGGCCCTTCGTCGGGCAGCGGCGTCAGGCCCATCACCAGGTTCGTCAGTTCGGAGTCGGGTTTGGGTTTGGTGACCAGGCTCACCAGCACGGTCACCACGATGGATACCACCAGCGACCAGAGCGCCGAGTACATGTTGATCGCCATGCCCTGGGCTTTCTCAGAGCGCGCGATGATTTTGGCGTGGCTCGAGTTGAACGCCGACGGCACGAAGGTCTTGGTCACATCCGACACGCTGACCTCGACGCCGGGCTTCAGCACCACGGGCACGGCCTCGACGCCGAATTTGTCGGATTGTTTCGTGTCGGCCATGACCACATCCGGCGCCAGCACGGGAATCTTGTAGGTGTGGCCCCTGTCGGTCGTGGTCGGCGCGACCATGATCTCGCTCTGAAGTTTGCCGGCCTGACCGGTCAGCGGGATGTTCAACAAATCCACTGTCCCCTGCTCCACCACCACGCGGGCAATCTTGCCGTCACCCGCCTTCTCCAGGGCTACGACGGCGCCATTGCCGATGGCCAATTTCGGTTGCGGCCGCCAGCCGTCGGGGAAGCTGTGCACGTAGGCCCACATGGTCACCGACGCCAGAATCGCGCACAGGAACCCAACCCACCCCGCCGCCGGTGTGGCGCGTTTCCAAAGCATGCCCGTGACCACGGTGCCGAACAAGGGCACGATGAACAGCAAGACGAGCACCTGGAGATATTCCAGAATGTTCGAGAACGCAAAACAGAGGTACGCCGTGCCGATGGACAGGAGCACCCCGAGGATCGAGCACGACCGTCCCATGTTGAGGTAGTGATGATCGGGGGCGTTCTTGTGGATCAAGGGCCGATACACGTCGTAGGTCCAGACCGTGGCAAACGCGCTGATGTTGCCCGCCATGCCCGACATGAAACCGGCAATCATCGCCGTCACGCCCAGGCCGAGCAGGCCGGGTCCGAGGTACTGCCCCATCAACAGCGGCAGCACGTCATTGAACGTGTGATGGGTAATGTTCGCGCGCGGATCGCTTTCGGGCACGAGAATCATCAGGCTGCCGTTTTTGTTCATCAAGATCGCCAGGCCCAGCAGCCCCGGAATCGTCACGATGAGCGGCACCAACATCTTCAAAACCGCGCCGATGAGCGTGCCGTTCTGCGCCGAGCGCAGGTCTTTGGCGACGATGACACGCTGCACCTGTAGAAAATCCGTGCACCAGTAACCGAAACTCACCGCCAGACCGAGGCCGAACACCATCCCGAACCAGTCGATGCCCATCGGGTTGGTGTCGAACGAACCGAGGCTTCGCCACAGCGTCGTGAAATCGGCATTGGCCCCAATGTTGGGGTGAATGATGGGCGCGTTGACCTTGATCTTCGCCATCATTCCGCTCCAGCCGCCGGCGTGGATGATGCCGAGAATCGGAATCAACAGCGACCCGGCCCAGATCAGGAAGTATTGCAGCACCTCGTTGAACACGGCCGACAGCAGCCCGGCCAGCGTCACATAAATCGCCACGGTGAGCGACGAGACCCAGATGCTGACGTTCATATTCCAACCGAGCAACAGGTGCAGAATCTTCGCCATCGCAAACATGGACGAACCGCTGACCATGACCGTCAGGAACGTGAACGAGATACCGGCAATCGACCGCGCGCCTTCGCCGTAACGCAGCTTCAAGTAGCCCGGCACCGAGTGCGTCTTGCAGATGTAGTAGAACGGCATCATGACCATTGCCAGGAAGAGGATCGCCGGAATCGCGCCGATCAGATAGGCGTGCGCGCCGAGCATCCCGTACTGGTAGGCCATGGCCGACCAGCCCATCGTTTCCAGCGAACTAAGGTTGGCGGAAATGAAACTGAGCCCGGCAATCCACGCGGTCATCTTGCGTCCCGCCATGAAGAAATCTTCGCCCGTGCTGGCGTATTTCTTCAGGTAAAATCCGATGCCCAGACAGATCGCGAAATAAATGACGATGATCACCATGTCAATCGGAGCCAGCGCGAGCAAACGCTCGGGCACGGCTGCGGCGAGAAGAAAACCTTTCATAGCGGGGTAATCCTTATTGAAAACGGCCGCACCCGTCAATCAGTGCATTCCTGAGTGTCGTATGCATCAACTGTCGAACCGGAATCGTCAACGTTTTATGCCGACTCCAAAATGATGTTGGCGTACTGCGTCGTGTCGCCCGTGCGGATCAGACCAATGGCGTGCGGGACGCGTTTCTTGAACTCGATGTGCGGCTCGTGCCCGAGCCGAATGCCCTTGAGCGCAGCGGCGAATTGCGCCTGCGTCTTTTCCGTGTTGTTCCTCTTGAATTCCTCCGCCATCCACGCGGCGCCGATGATGAAGTTGGGACGGATGGCGTTCACCACGTCGAGCACCGTCGGAATGTCATCCACCAGGGAAATGTCCACCGTCTCGATCTGCGGCCAGAACGGGAAACCACGGTCGGCGATCACCAACGTGTTCGTGTGCCGCACAAGCGCCAAAAGCGACTGAATCTGCGGATTCAGGATGCCCGTTTTAAGCATGCTTGGTTTCTCCTTCGTTCGCCGCGTCCGATGATCGGGTCGGAACCGACTTCCAACCCTGCCTGTCTACCGCATTGCGAGCGGGGCTGCAATAGCTAGAATTGACTGACGCATGGACATTCTTGACCTGGCCAATGACTGCGCGCCTGCGCGTCAGCGCCCTGCGGCTCAGGACCGGTGTTGAAACCGGGCGAACTGGGCCGGCGACAAGCGCATCACCTTCTTGAATACGCGGGAGAAATGAAACGGATCGCCGAACCCGAGTTCCGCCGCCACCTCCTTGACGGAAGACCCCGGTGCCTGGAGGCGTTCCGCCGCATGACTCATTTTCAGTCGCAGCAGGTACTGGTACGGGCTCTGATGGTCAAACCGACGAAACAGGCGGCAGAGATAGGCCGGGTCGATGTGACATTCACCGGCGATCTGTTCGAGCGTTTGCCAGTGCAACCAGCGGTCTTCGATCTCTTGCAGGCAGCGCCGGTAGGTGGCAAAAGCGGGCGTCCCGGCTGACCCGTGCGGGATGGCTGCCTCTGCGACCTTCAAAATCAGGTGTTCGAGCAAGACCACCGAGATCCGCGGACTGTAGGACGTGTCGCGGAGGCCGTTGCGGATCAGGTCATCGAACAAATCCAGAATCTCGCCCGGGGCCGACGTTTGGAGGACGTGTCCCGGTGCCGGTCCGTAGCGTCGCAGGAGCGGCTCGGCTTCTTTGCCCGTGAAATCCACGAAGTATTTCACCAGTGTCTCGTGCGGATCCGAGCCGATATCCTGCGAAATCTTGGGCCCGTACGAGAACAGTGTCCCCGGACCGAGTTGATAGCTCCTGCCCTTCAGCCGCAAGGTTCCTTTCCCCTGTGCCACAAATTCGATGGACCAATACGGGAAGCTCGATCGATGAATCTCGTAGTCGGGGGTGCAGTGTTCGCATCCGCCACAAACCACGGTCAACGGCCCGTGGCGGGAGGGCTTGAGATCGAGGTAAAACCGCCTCGCTTTCGCGACTTGAACGGAGAAAAACTTCGGCGGCTTGGAAACTTTCTTCGCCACAGGATTCTCCATACCGCCCCACGGAACAGAAATCAAGAATAGTCATGCGTTGGCCAAGATTGTCTATTGTATCCCAACGATGGAGCGGGTACTATCGGATAGCATTCAGCAACGAAGCCAGTTTTCGCCATGCCAAGGACGGCAGGAACAGGAGAATCAGCGATGACCAAGCAAGCAGACAGGAAAACTTCAATGCCCGGGAAGGACGATTTGATTTTGGTGGCCGGCGCCGGCGGTTTCATCGGCGGCTCGCTGGTGCGGCGCCTTCACGACAAGGGCTTCACCCGGATCCGGGCAGTCGATAAGAAACCGCTGCCGCAGTGGTACCAGCGAACGCCCGGCGTGGAATCCCTGTGCATGGATCTGACCGACGAAGCCAACTGCAAACGCGCGGTTCGAGACGCGGTGGAAGTGTACAACATGGCGGCCGACATGGGTGGCATGGGATTTATCGAGCGATTCCGCATCATGTGCCTGCGCAGCATTCTCATCAACACACATCTGATCGAGGCCGCGTACAACGCGGGCGTGGATCGGTACTTCTACTGCTCGTCGGCCTGCGCTTACAACACCAAGCTGCAGGAAGACCCGAATTGCCGTGCGCTGAAGGAATCGGATGCATACCCCGCCTACGCCGAACGCGGCTACGGCTGGGAGAAACTGCTGTCTGAAATGTTCTGCCAGGAGTACTGGGCCGAGCGCAAGATGAAGACCTTCATTCCCCGGTTCCACAACGTCTATGGCCCGTGGGGCACCTGGGACGGCGGACGCGAGAAGGCCCCGGCCGCCATTTGCCGCAAGGTAATCGAGGCCAAGGACACCGGCAAAAAAGATATTGTCATCTGGGGCGACGGCCATCAGACCCGCAGCTTCATGTACATCGACGATTGCCTCAAAGGAATCGACATGATCATGCACTGCGACGACCTGATCGCCACGCCGATCAACCTCGGCACAAGCGAAATGATTTCGATCAACGACCTCGTCAGCTTCGTCGAGGAGATTGGCGGAATCAAATTGAAGCGGAAGTACGACCCGGGCGCGCCGAAAGGCGTTGGCGGCCGCAATAGCGACAACACCTTCATCAAGAAGATGCTCGGCTGGGAACCGTCCACGCCGATTCGAGAAGGTCTCAAGCCGACCTACCAATGGATCGAGCAGCAGTATTACGATCGCAAGGCGGGCAAGAAGACGGTCGAGGACGTTGCCTGATCGAGGACCACAACCGTGCACTCCAAAAGCCGCGGTGCAATCACCGAGGTGATCGGGGAAATCCCCTACCGCATTGCCCTGGCGGGTGGATGGATTGACCAGCCGTTTTGCTCGAAGCTCAATCCGTCCCCTCCGGGCTCGATGGTGGTGATCGGCGTTGAGCCGACCTTCCCCTGGTTGGAGCGGGCAGGTATCGCCACCGGCACCCGCAAGGTCGCCATGCAGTTGTGGAACCGTCGCCTGCCCGCGGGCGATCCCGCCATGTTGGTCGAACAGTTGTACGCCGAAGAGAACAAAGACAAACTTGAGCCTTCCGGCACCCAGGACATGATCGGCCTGATTTATCCGGGGGTGAACCGTCTGGATTACGACTACGCCCACAAGGACGGGATTGTTCCGAAACATATCGAATCCAACAACGACCCGACAGTGGCCCGCTGGGTGGAAAACGTGATCCACGTGATCGCCATCGCTCCGCGGCCCGAGGGTTACAGTCCTCTCGGCGTGAAAAACCTGAGCCCGGACCGGGTGCAACGCCTGGGTCAAACCGGCAAGGACTGCTACGATGCCATCGTGAACCGGGACGTCGCCGCCCTGGGCGCTTCCATGAACGAATGCATGTTGTGCTGGGAAACCATGCTGCCCCACGTTGTCCGCCATCCCGGGATCAAAACCGATCTCGTGGCGATCATGAAATATTACCAGGCGAACTATCCGGGCGCTATGTACTCGGGCTGTGGCGGTGGTTATCTCTACGTCGCGTCCGAGGAACCGGTCCCCGGCGCGTTCCATGTCGAGGTCCGCATCGCCAGGAAATAGAAACCCTGGAACAATTCTTCAAGAAAACGCTAACGAAACGACACCGTCCCCTGGCCCCTCCAACAAAGGGGTGGCCGCAGCCGCCGTCGTATGCGGGCGCTGACCGGGGTGGGTCCGGCGCGGATAGGTGAGCGGATTTGCGAAACGGGGCGCCAAAAACCATGCAACTCGTCGTTGTCTCCGGCAGTTTTGATGACCTGAGGTTGAACCACGTCCGTTTCTTGGAGGAATCCTCCAGGCTCGGCGCCTTGCACGTTCTGCTCTGGTCGGATGAGACGGTACGGTCCGTGGACGGGAAGCCGCCAAAGTTTCCGCAAGCGGAGCGGCAGTACCTGGTTGAAGCCATCCGTTACGTGGAAAAGGCCACGCTTGTCGACGGGAAACTTGATCCCAACACGTTGCCTCGATTCGACACGATGAAGCCGGGCATCTGGGCGGTGCATGAAAAGGATGACACGGCTGCGAAGCGGACATTCTGCAAGGCGCGTGGCATCGAGTACCGCGTCCTAACCGGCAATGAGTTGGCGGGTTTTCCGGAGCCAAAGCCCGAGCCGTCCCCGCCGAGCCGCAAGAAGGTGATCGTCACCGGCTGTTACGACTGGTTCCATTCCGGCCACGTCCGCTTCTTCGAGGAAGTGTCGCAATTGGGCGATGTCTATGCCGTCGTCGGCCATGATGAAAACGTCCGCTTGTTGAAAGGCGAAGGTCATCCGCTGTTTACGCAGGACGAACGCCGCTACATGGTGGGCGCCGTCCGCTACGTCAGGCAGGCGTTGATCTCCACGGGCCACGGCTGGATGGACGCCGAGGCGGAAATTAATAGAATCAAACCCGACATGTACGCGGTGAACGAAGATGGCGACGTGCCGGAGAAACGCGAGTTCTGCCGGCAGCGTGGCCTCCAATACGTCGTGCTCAAACGCACGCCGAAGGAAGGTCTCGCTCAGAGGTCGAGCACGACTCTGCGCGGGTTCTAGTCCGGATATTGCACAAGCAGGTCAAAGTGCAATCAAACTGGGCGAAGAATTGTAGGGCGCGAAGCCCGCAGGGTTTCGCGCCGAAGAGCTTTTCGAACAACGGCTGGCAACCCTTCGGGCTACCAGCCCTTGTATCTTTAATTTCTGGTAATCTCTCTTCCGGACTTCCGCTTTTTGGGGAGTCCAGAAGGGGCTGCTGGGGGGCATGCCCCCCAGCAGCCCGACGCGGGCGGGACCGAGCCAGCCCTTGGACCGGCATAGCCATGTCCGTTTGTAGCTTGATCCGCCCGCGCCACCGGTTACAGAACTCGAACAGTTGCCAGAGCGGTGAGCGACCAACTCACCTGCTCGCATCGCAAGGAGGAGTCTAACCATGTTGCCGTCTCTCATCTACGTTGGAATGGATATCGCCAAAGCCACGCTGGATCTGCATGCGTTGAGCACGCCGCCGCAGTCCCGCCAGTTTGCCAACAGCTGCGCCGGCCACCGGGCGCTACGGCGTTGGCTCCAAGGTCTGGGCCCGGTACAGGTCGTGTGTGAAGCCAGCGGCGGTTATGAACGCTCGGTCGTGCTGGTCCTGCAGCAGGCCAGCATCGCCATCAGTGTCGTCAATCCGCGCCAAGCTCGTGACTTTGCCCGTGCTCAAGGTCGTCTGGCCAAAACTGATCGGCTGGATGCACAAGTGTTGGCGCAGTTCGGTCAGCGCCTGCGGCCTGCGGCCACGCCCGCTCCCAGCGTCGCCCAACGCCAGTTGGCCGAGTTGGTGTCGCGCCGTCAGCAAGTGCAGCAGTTGCGTAGTGCCGAGCACAACCGTCTGGAGCACACCACGCATCCGGCCGTGCGCCGCCAGATGCGGCGTCATCTACTCGGACTGGATCGGCAGCTGCAACAACTCGACGCCTGGATCACCGAATTGCTCCAAGCCGAGCCCGCGCTGGCGCACAAGGTGGCGCGACTGTGTGCGGTGGTGGGCGTGGGCCGAATTACGGCGGTGGTGCTGTTGGCCACGATGTCGGAGTTGGGGACGCTGAACCGACGGCAAGCCGCGGCGTTGGTCGGAGTGGCACCGTTCAATCGTGATAGTGGCCCGCGCCGTGGTCACCGGCTCATCGGCGGCGGTCGGTCGGTCGCCCGGCGGGCGCTGTACATGGCGGCGCTGGTCGCAGCGTTTGCCAACCCGCGGTTCCAAGTGTTCTACCAGCGCCTGATCGCAGCCGGCAAAGCTCCCAAAGTGGCCCTCGTCGCCGTGATGCGCAAACTCATCATCCTGCTTAACCACGTTCTCAAAGATCCCCAATTCCTTCCCACATGAAAAGACAGTTGCTACAATGGTTTCCCGCAATATGCAGGCAAGTCGTGGATCATTCATAATACGTCCATCACAAAACGAACACAACCCATGCAACCGTGGAAAACCGTTGCTCGCAGAGCCATCCACCAATTCGGCAAGTTCCTCACGGTCGAGGCGCACGAGATTGAACTGCCCGATGGCCGACGGCTCAAAGACCGGCCCTGGCTGGTTGCGCCGGCTTCGGGCGTCCGGTTGTGACACAATGGCGGCATGGATTCTTCAAAAACCTGAAAGATTTGTTCAGGCGCTTGCCAGCGGCCAAGATCACGGAGATTGGCCAATTCACGCCAGCGGCTTGGGCCAGGGCGCTATTCACTCGGCTCGTACCGGCGGCCTGAACTTGTCTCAATGCAGGAAAAGGGAGCGCAGACGGGGATTGTTCACCGAGTCGTGAACGCGGCTTCAGTTGTAGTCTCGTTGCCGTTCAGTCCTCATGGGGAGACCCCGAACGCAGCTTTCACGGCCCGAGCCGGATGCGGTAGAAGCGATTGGTGCCGCTGGCGTCCGGGTAATTCGTCACCGTGTCGCCGGGGGGCAGGATGATCAATGGGCCGCTGATGTCGCTGAAGTTGTTGCTATAGCTGCCGGTCGCCGCACCGACAGAGCCTTGGACGATGTTCGTGATAACGGTCGGACCGTAGAACGATGCGGCATTGAGATCGCCGCCGGAAGTCTTCCACGTGACGGTGTTGGTGCCGCCCCCGAGGCTGATGGCGATGATGCGGAAGACTGAGGCCGGATTGGTCGGATTCAATCCGAGCAAGAACTGGTTGGTGTTGCTGATGCCCTTGCCGAGCGGGTCGGCTCCGGGCGCTGCCGCCGGGTTGGTGCTGCTGCGGAAGTAGTAGTTTTGCCAGGCTTGGAACGGCAGCTCAACGGTGAGGCTGGCTACGCTGCTGGTGACGCTGCCAAAGGCGTTGCTGATGATGACCGAGTACGAACCGGCCGAGAGGGGCGTGACATTCGGCAGGGTCAGAGTTGCAAACGACGACGGCGAAGAGATCGGCGCGTTGGTGTTGAAGTACCATTGATAGAACATGGGGACCGAACTCGACGCGCTGACGGTAAACTGCGCGGTTGACCCGGCGACAACCACTTCATTGGTAGGCTGCGTCACGATCTGCGGGGGAACGCAGGTTGTGACCACCTGGACCGAGTTCGTTGTTGTGGCGAAGCCGGAGACGTTCGCAGCGGAAGTGTATCCCGTCCAGTTTGCCGAAACGACGATGGAGTAATTGCCGGCCGAGCTATAGGCTTTCTGGAGCATTTGGACCGGTTGTGTGATGGCGGATTGCGTTCCGTCCCCCCAAGTGACGGTGCCCGTGGCGGAGGTCACCGTGACAATGCCGGGCGCGGGATTAATGTCCACCGTGTACGTGAGGAAATCGGTGGCGCAAGCGGCGAGGTTGGTGACCGGGGCGCCGCCGTAATTCGCGTTGATCTGCACGGAGGATGCGCCGATCGTTCCCATGGAATAGCCGTTGACACTGACCTCGCCGCACAAGGGATAGATTCCCGATGCGCCGGTCACGCTGTAAGTGAACACTCGCGGCAGGTTGTCCAGGTAAGGCCCCCAGCGAATCTCGCCCGCGACTGGATCCCAGATGCCGTCGCCCGACAAACCGGACGGCGTCAATCCATACGGAATCGTCTCGACAACGGCATAACAATTCACTGCGCCCTGTGGTGTCGCGCTGAGGCTGACGGTCGGCAAAAATGTTCCATTCCCGGAAACGCTGTTATCCACGGTAACCGTATTGGTTGTCGGAACCGGGACGTACTCGCCGACCGCCGCGACGCTTGGCACATAACCGGCATCGTATGCCACCGCTCGCAGCGAGGTTTGTGCGTAGAATGTCAAGAGTATCGTGTAGGGCATCGAGCTTTGCGTCGGCAACGTGCCGTCGGTAGTGTAATAGATCTGCGCGTGCGGATCGCTGCAGGAAACCGAAACTGTCACGGGCAGACCCGAGGCAAGGGACGGAGTCAACACCGGTGTCGGGACCTGCTGCGGAGGCGTGGGGATCGAGCCGCTGCCCGAGCTGCTAGCGATTGCAAGAGTGGTTGCTGACGTCTCGCTGCCGCTGACGCCGTCCACACTCCACGAGGCTTGCACCGGCCAGTCCCCTGCGCCACCGACGGCTTGATAGCTCAAGATCTGGGGGTTCGTTCCGAAGAATGGCCCCCACAGCACGACGTTGTTGCTGGCGACATAACTGCCGCCGGAGGACACATTGATCACGCTGACACCCGGCGGCAGTGTTTCCGTTAGCGTAACGCAGTCTGCGCCCGCGCCCGGTGTCACGTTGAAGGTCACCAGCGGCGCGGTTGGTGAATTCGTATTGACGGTTCGGGTGACCTGCGCATTGGCGGGGGCGGCGGGCGGCCCGTAGTACGCTACGCTGGACACGCTGGCCAACCATCCATTGGTGAAGGCGGCGGCCCGCAACACGCCCAACGAGGACACGTAAATCGGGCCTGTGTAAAGCATGGAACTCTGTGTCGGCAGCGAGCCGTCCAGCGTGTAATAGATCACCGCGCCCGGCGTGGCGTCGGTGATGGTCACGCTCGCCGGCACGTTGGTGCCGCTGGCCGGCATGAATGTCGGTGTGGCTACCTGTGGCGGAGGCGTCGGGATAGGATTGCCTTCGCCCGCCGAAGCAATGACGATGCTTGTTGCGGCCACTTGACTTGTGCTGACGCCATCCACGCTCCACGATGCTTGCACCGGATAGACCCCCGGCTGGCCAACGGCCTGATAGCTCAACGACCAGACATTCGTTCCGAAGAATGGCCCCCAGAGCACGACGTTGTTGCTGGCGACATAGCTGCCGCCTGACGACACATTGGTTGCGCTGATGCCAACCGGCAACGTTTCTGTTACCGCGATGCAACTCGCATTCGTTCCTGGTGTCACGCTGAATGTCACCACCGGCGCGGTTGGCGAATTCGTGTCCACGGTCTGCGTCACCTGTGCGTTTACAGGCGCCGCTGGCGGGCCGTAATACGCCACGCTCGCTACGCTCGGTGTCCAGCCGTTGGTGAATGCCGCTGCCCGCACCACGCTGGCTGACGCCAGATAAACCGGGACGGTGTAAAGCATTGAACTCTGCGTCGGCAGCGAGCCGTCCAGCGTGTAGTAGATCACGGCGCCCGGCGTGGCACAGGAAATCGTCACATTCGTTGGCACAGTTGCGCCGCTCGGCGGCGTGAACGAAGGCGTGGCGACTTGCGGCGGCGGGGACGGCGTTCCACCGGAGCCGGCGGGCGACAGCACTGTGACCATCGTGATTCCGGGCGAAAAATACCATTGCCCATCCATCCACGCGCCGCCGTTGATTGGATAACTGGCTGGCAATCCGGTGACGCGATAGCTCACGTTCGTGGCGACCGTGTTGAAATACGGCCCCCAACGGACGGCGTTCAGCGCGGGCAGATAAACGCCGTCGCCGCTGATGTTCAGCGCCGTCGCCGAGCCGGGCAGAATCTCTTCGATGGTGAAACACGCCACACTCACCGTCCCCGTAACTGAGACCGTAACCAGCGGCTCGTTCGGCACATCATCCACCCATGAGCGAATGTACGAGCCGGGCGGTGGATTGGTTTGCGCCGTGGCAGGCAGAGCAAGGAAACCGCACCACGCCAAAAACAAAAATGCGCGGGCCACACGCCGTTGTAGGGCGCGATGCCTGTCGTTCAGGTATCGCGCCGCTGGTTTGGACGAGCCCGGCAACGGCGCGATACCCCGAGACAACACGGGGCATCGCGCCCTACAAAACTCTCGCGAATAATCCCGGTCAGACCGTCTGCGGGGTTTGATTGGAAACGTGATGAACACGCAAGTTCCTCTTGGTGGGCCTTATGCGTTTCACGTTTCTCATGGGCTGGGTTTCCAGTTCGTAGGCCGGGCGCTGCCGTCATTTGTATACGCGCCCCCGTTGCTCAATAGATAGCCGGCGCGAGTGAGGTAATTCGCCGGGATCGGATTTGGGTTCGGCGCGGACGCTGGCGCGTTGGTCCAGCTCTGGCCGGCTTTCCACGCGGCGGCGTAGGCGTTGAATTCGCCGCCGGTGATGACGAAGGTGGCGTTGGTGTCCGCCGGATGAGTAGCAGTAGTGTTGAACTCGTAGCAGCCCAAATCCACCATTCCCGCGCTGTTGGTGCGCGCATTGCCTTCGAGGTCCGTCAAAGGCAGGGACGGCGCGCCGTTGGTGCCCGCGTTTGCGCAGGGCGAAATGGATTGAAGATGATAATCCCCGTTGACCGGGTCAAAGAACTTGGGGTCCGCGTTCAACAGGTTTTGCGCGATGTCCCAGACGCCATACATGTTGTTCACGTCGTTGTAGAGGAATGTTTTCTTCTGGCCCGTGCCGGCGAGCCAGACATCCGCGCCGTTGCCACTGGCCGAATTGCCCCAGATGATGTTGTTATAGACGTTGAGCAACTCCACTGTGCCCGTGACCTCGAACGCCGCACCGCCGCCGCTGCCCGCCGCCGTGTTGCCGAAAATGGTGTTGTTGATCATGAACAGACTTGAAGTGGCGTCCACCCACACGCCGCCGCCGCCGGAGGATGACGTGTTGTTTGCAACAAGGTTATCCGAAATTGTGATTGTTTGACCGGCGAAACAAATTCCCCCGCCCCATACGGCCGAGTTCTGGTTAAACGTGTTTGCTGAGAGTGTCATAGAGCCGCCGCCTTCCCAATCCAGACCTCCTCCATCGCCGCCCGACGAATTGCCGGTGAAGGTGTTGTTGGAGAGCGTCACCCCCGTCGCGCCAGAGCAATTAGCGCCGCCGCCTGAGCCATCTGCCGAATTGCCGGTAAAGGTGTTGCCGGTAATTGTTGCTGTCCCTCCACAGTAAGCGCCGCCGCCGTGGTTGCTCTCATTGCCGGCAAAGGTGTTGCCGGTAATTGCTGTTGTCCATCCAAAGAAACCGCCGCCACCTCCCAAAGAGCCCAAATTGCCGGTAAAGGTGTTACCGGTAATTGTTGCTGTCCATCCACAGTAAGCGCCGCCGCCGAGGGCATTTGCCACATTGCCGGCAAAGGTGTTACCAGTAATTATTGCTGTCCCTCCACAGTAAGCGCCGCCGCCGTATAAGCCCGAATTGCCGGTGAAGACGTTACCGGTGAGCGTCACCGTCGTCCCATTGCAATAAGCGCCGCAGCCGTCCAAGTTACCGGTAAAGGTGCTGGCCGTGACGGCGATAACACCGCCTGAAACGCTGACCCCGCCATTGTAGTTTGTTGCTACCATGCAATTCTGCACAATCACGTTGCCAGTAACGCCAATCGAAATACCTATTCCACCCCCGCCGCCAGTCGTTCCCGTCACAGTGCAATTGGTTATTGTGGCATTTAAGCCGGAGTCAATCTCCAGCCCCATGCCGCTGGTGTTGGTGGGCGAAAGGAATTGACAGTTTTGCACCAAGATACTTGAAGCACTGCCGGGCGCGATGCGTAACGCGCCAATGCCTGAATTGCCGCAGTTGCGCAAGAATGTAATTCCTTGCACGGTGATGTTGCCGGTGCCGGTGTTGGCCAGGTTCATGTCCCGGCCCGTGCCCGCACCGTCAATGGCGATCTGGGTGTTATTGGTCACGCTCGGCTCGTTCGCTATGGTCAGGTTGTTGGCGCTGGAACTGTTATAGTTGAAGTTGCCGATGTAATAGCCGGCAGAGAGGTAGATGTTGTTATCCGCGCCATTGGCTGCCGCCGTGGTGAGGGCGTTTTGCAGGTCCTGCGCCGTGGCGACGTGGAAATCCACCGCCCAGCATTGCCTGCCCGCCACGGCCAGCGTCAGCAGCGCAAGAGCGGCGGCCAGCACCAACGGCGTTCTCCTCATTGGCGCCCGGCAAACTTGTCGTTGCGGTGAGCCGCTCATACGTTCAGTCCTGTTTTGGATGTGACCTTGGAGATGTGTGGTCGTAAACATAGTCCGCCTCCGTCTTTGAATGGAGTCTCACTGGTTCGTTAGTGCAGTTCCCGCTCTTCCCTTTTCTGCCCTGATGAGGGTGCGCTTATCGCGCTTGCTCACCCTGACCTGACTGCCTCGCCATAACCTCGTATGGGTAAACTGAAGCCGAATGGTGGCAGATCAAAACCAAAAGTCAAGCTCTATTCGCAGTCGGTATTCGCAGTCGGTGGTGTACATAGGGCGGTGCGTTCTCAGGCACGCAAGCCATATCTTGCAAGGCATTGACGGACTACGACGGTATGGGGCAAGGCAACCTGCTTCGGCAGCACATGGTTCGTCAGACGGATACGTTATTCCTCACCCGTCAGGAAGTTGAAGACGCCCTCGTTCGCGGCGAATTCAAAGCACTCGGCTGGACCGCCCTGATCCCGCTCGCGTTACGACACTTGGAAGAGATTGCCTGAAGGGCAAGAAGAAACTGCCGCATCATTCGAGTCAGGCGCGTTTCAAAATCATAACTTTTTGGGACAAACCAACGACCCGTACAGCAAGGTTTCCGTCGTGCCGTCAATGGTTCCGAGCATCACCTTGGAGCACAAAGTCTGGTTGATCCTTTGAAATGAAAATCTTCCCGTCCTTGTCGAACTCGATCTTGACAATGGCGGGTTTCTCACGAAACGGCGCCTGGTTGTCGTTCCCGAAGACGGCGCACCACCAACGGCCTTCCTTGTCCTGGAAATAGTTTCCGCCGCCGCCGCAGGGCACTGCTTCGTGCCATTGTTTGTAGGGCCCGTAGATGTTGTCCGAGATCGCGCAGACGCTGCTGTAACGTCCCTTGTAGAACGCGGCGCCACCGAGATAGTATTTGCCGCTGCGTTTGAACAGCGATGCGCCTTCTTGCGCGACGCTGTTGCGGGTCCAGCTTCCGTCGGCTGGTTTCTCGTATTCGATCCGATGCGGCTCGCCTTCAAACTCGCTCATATCCTCTTTCATGAGAGCGATCGTCCCGGCGCCGCCGCTGGTGTAGTAGGCCCTGCCATCGTCGTCCTCGAACAAGGTTCCGTCGATGCCGCCCGGAAAGTAGCCATCGTGGGCGAGGGCGTTGACATAGGGACCTTCCGGTTTGCCCGTGGCGCTCTTGAGGATGCCGCGATTTCCCGGGGGCATGCTGTGGGCAATGTAATAATTCTTTCGGCTCTTGATGTAATGCAGTTCCGGCGCCCACAGGGCGCGGACGGGTTTGCGATGCCAGCGCCAGTCCTTTTCCCATGTCGCGTCCTTCTCGAAGCTCCAGACCAGCCCAACGTAATCCCATTTCTTGAGGTCGGGCGACCGCCAGATCTCCACGCCGTCGTTGTGGTCCCAGATGTCGGCGCCGGTCGAACCGGTCAGGTAGTAATTGCCGTCGCCGCCGAGGATGACAATCGTATCGCGCACCTGCGTGTCGGGGATCAGCGGCTTGAGCGGCGGGAACAAACCGTTTGTCACGGCAGAGCCGGTCACCTGCTGGTTGTACCGGAACCATTGCGCCCCGTGGACGGCTCCCGGTCCGCTGATGCCGAGTCCCTTCTGCCGTGGCGGCGGTGCCGGCACAATGTCTCCCTCACGCGGTGTCGCGGCAACTGAGCTTTGAGCAGCGCCTGTTGGCGTGTTCGAGGCCGGCGCCGATGCCGCGCTCGGCTGCGTCGTCTGTCCCGGCACTCCTGTCGCCCACGCGAGCGAAGCGACGATCAGCATTGGAATCGTTTTCATAATCCGGTGCTCCTTCCAGGAATTATCGTGATGCACTCACATCCGACTTTATCCATTATATTTCGTGCCGTGAAATGATTTATTCGTTTGCGAATTTAGGACATTCTGATGGCTGGAAGTACGCTACTTCCGACTGGCATTCGTTCGGCAGTTACGCGACCAATTCAAACCGGGGCGGCGGTCAGGCTGCAAGTGATGGCGGCCTGAAGCAGTCACCGACCGATGTCGTGGCACCAATGGGCACGCTTGAAACGTCTGCCCGCAACCTTCACAGCGCGCCTGTAATTCCCTGCCGCTGAAAAAATCGCCGCTCCAACTCCGGCAGACGGCCAACGCCAAGGATGCCGGTGGCTTGCTGCCTGCGTGCGTTCCCGGTCTCGAGCATTCGGATGTGGAAGATGGTCTCGGAAGGTTCGGTATAAGGTTGGTGCTGAAACAGAATTCCGATCCATCCTTGCCCCAAGTCCGCAAGAACCCCACGTTTCGTTTGAAAACGCTTCCAGCTTGCGCATCCGAGAGGAGAATCACCATCTTCCCACTCAATCCCGGCACTTTGTTAAATTCCCATTGACTTGATCGCACTGAGTGCGCATCATGCGGCGCGTTTTGGAGACAGCACTCAGACAAACGTCCATGCCAAAACTTCAAATCTTATCGGGGGTCTTGGAAGGCAAGGTCATCGACCTGATTGAAGAACGCATCACCGTCGGGCGCGCCGTGGACAATACGATTCGCGTCGAGGACGGAACTGTTTCGCATCATCACGCGGTGCTGCTGCTCGACGGTTCGGATTACAAACTGCGCGACCTCAATTCCACCAACGGCACGCGCGTCAACGGGCTGCGCATCGTGGAGACCAAACTCCATAACGACGACCAGGTTCGTTTCGGTTCGGTCGAGCTGCGGTTCGAGTCCGACGTCAAGCAAGCCAACCAACCGCTGCCGCCGACGCAAACGGGAGTTGACCTGAGCCAGGTCGGGAGAGGCAGCGCACCGCCGGCGTCGTTTAGTTCCGTCTCGCCATTCGGCAGCAAGAGGAGGAGCGCGGTGGATCCGTGGCTGTGGGTCGTTATCGGCTTGGGGGTTGTTGCCGCGCTCGTGCTGGCGTGGTTTATCGTCCGGTTCATCGGTCTAAAGTAACACTGGTGTTCGGTCGGCTTTACGTCTTCAGCCAGCGGGACAGATCTTGCGCCCAGTAGGTGAGGATCATGTCGGCACCGGCGCGCTTGAAGCCGGTCATCAACTCCAACACCGCCTGTTTCTCATCGAGCCAGCCGTTTTGCGCCGCCGCCTTGACCATCGCGTACTCGCCGCTGACGTTGTAGACCGCCACTGGATAACCAAACTTCTCTTTCACGCGCCAGATCAAGTCCAGGTAGGCGAGTGCCGGCTTGACGATCACGATGTCCGCACCTTCCTCAATGTCCAGCGCCACCTCTCGCAACGCTTCTTCGGCGTTGGCGGAATCCATCTGGTAAGTTTTGCGGTCGCCAAACTGCGGCGGCGACTCGGCGGCCTCGCGGAACGGCCCGTAAAACGACGACGCGAACTTGGCCGCGTAACTCATGATTGGCGTATCGGCATGGCCCGTCTCGTCGAGCGCAGAGCGGATCGCGGCCACGCGGCCATCCATCATGTCACTCGGCGCAACAATGTCAGCACCCGCCTGGGCGTACGCCACAGCGGCTTTGGCGAGCAGGCTCAATGTGGCATCGTTATCAATGCGGTAACCTCTGCCTGCTTTGCGCACGACGCCGCAGTGCCCGTGGCGCATGTACTCACACAGGCAAACGTCGCAAATGACGATCAGTTCGGGCAAGTCCTTCTTGAGCGTCCGCACCGCTTTCGGCACGATACCGTTCGGCGCGTACGCGGCGGATGCCTTCTCATCTTTCTTGTCGGGGATGCCGAATAGAATCACCGCAGGCACGCCGAGGGTGAATGCCTGCCCGGCTTCCTTGACGGCCTGGTCCACCGAGAACTGAAACTGACCCGGCATCGAAGTGATTGGCCTGCGCACCTTTGTCCCCTCGCGGACGAACATCGGCATCACCAGATGATCGATCGACAACTCGGTCTCGCGAACCAATGCCCGTAGCCGCGCGTTCTGGCGCAAGCGGCGGGGACGATAGAGGGGAAACTTCACGGGTGTTGGTCGATGGATTCTTCGGCGTTGCGAATCAGCGTGATCACATCGGCGGGCCGCTTCGCTACGGTCAACTTCGCCCGGAACCCCGTGCTATTGAGCAGGCGCGCCAGCCGCGCGAGCAGTTGCAGGTGCTCCCGAACGTTGGGGGCGCACAACAGAAAGAAATGATGCACCGGTGCGCCGTCCAGCGCGCCAAAGTCGATGCCGGCCTGATGCCGTCCATAAGCAAGAATCGGTTGCTCGACCAAGCCGACAATCGCGTTCCGCGAGTGCGGGATCGCGATACCTTCGTTCACGCATGTCGAACAGAGATCCTCGCGCGCCTTCAGCGCGTGGAATAACACTTTCGCCAGCCGTTGTTCTTTCGGATCGATCACCAGCGCCACCAACTCGCGCAGGACGCCGTCCCGGTCCGACCCTTTCAAATTCATGTTGACGCGCTGCGGCGATAATACCCGCGAGACGGTGATCGGCTCCGGGATGCCGGTCGCTTCCGGCGGAAGCTGCTGATCGACCACTTGCATCGCAGAGTTGCTACTTGCCCCGAAAGTGTCCCGCACCTGACGGCCTTCGGGGCTCGCCATCCAATAGTCGATGGCGGCGCGATCAAACCGCCACTGGCGGGCGATTTTCTGCGCGGGGATTTCGCCTTTCTGCGCCATGCGGCCGATGTCGTTCTCGTCAAGCTTGACGTAATCGGCCACTTCCTTCAGTGTCATTAGCTTGCTATCCATAATCGGGAAATCTTCGTTCGTCCGCCATACTAAAACTGATCCCCGCGATGCGCAAGCGACGAAACGACGGAGCGGCAGCGTCCTATGAATTGGAGCACTTGGGCTACACGCACTGAACTACGCCCTCTCACCCTAAGCTGGACAAGCCAGAACCAAAAGTTTGATTTCTTCTTGTCGCCATGGAAGCCATAGAAATCATGCCCTGCACGGTTTCACCTGAAAAACGTTGCGCGTCTTACGCAGGATCCAAGAAATAAGGGACTAACGGCGGCGACCGTCTTCGTCAACCGACAGATAATCCCACCAGCCGGCGCCGTCGCCCTCCAAGATCGCCAATCCGTTCGAGCAGTTGGACGGTTTGCTGCAGGCGCCAAGGAAGGATTCAGGAACAGAACCGGATCGGGCGGCGCAGAAGAAACCACCGGCCAGCGGTCAGGAGACAGGGAACCGCTGATCCCCGGCCGCTTTCTTGCCGAAGACGGGCTTTACTGTGGCGCAGGCACCGCATACAATGGCGACCGAGTTTTTCAGCGAACCCGACGGAGACAAGAACCAAGCGAAGAGGATTTGTGTTTATGAAACGAACGATTGCAGTCGTGTCAGTCACCGCAATGATTTTACTCGGGGTGGGCGGGCTTGGTTCGTCCATCGCAGTCGTGCCCCCCGCCCTGCCGCGGCCCGCACAGAAGCCCGCGCCGCCTCCCGAGCCGACGCTCGAACAGCGGGTGTCGGATCTCGAGGCCTACGTGAACAACGCGGCGCGCGTGGCGCCGTATTCGAAGATTGCCGGTCCCGGCCCGGGCCACAACAGTTGGATGATGGTATCATCGGCGCTGGTGTTGTTCATGACGCTGCCCGGTCTGGCGTTGTTCTATGGCGGCTTGGTGCGGCGCAAGAACGTGTTGTCGGTCCTCGGCCAATGCCTCGGCTTGGCGGGCATCATCTCCCTGCTGTGGTGGGTGGTGGGTTACAGTTTCTGCTTTGCGCCGGGCACATCCCTGCTGGGCGGTTTCCAGTACGCCTTCCTGCAGGGCGTGACCGCGTTGCCCAACCTCAATTACGCAAACTGGGTTTCGCAGAATGTCTTTGCGATGTACCAGATGATGTTCGCCATCATCACGCCGGCGCTGATCATCGGCGCGGTCGCTGAGCGCATCCGGTTTTCGGCCATCATGGCCTTCAGTGTGGCGTGGATGCTCGTGGTTTATTTTCCGTTGGCGCACATGATCTGGGGCGCGGACGGTCTGATGAATGGATTGTCCAACCCGCACGCGACCATCAAATCGATCGATTTCGCCGGCGGCATGGTCGTGCACATGTCGTCGGGCTTGTCGGCGCTGGTGTTGTGTCTGATCCTTGGCAAACGGATCGGGTTCGGCAAAGAGACCATGGCCCCGCACAACATGGTGCTGTGCATGGTCGGCACCGGCATGCTCTGGGTCGGCTGGTATGGCTTTAACGCCGGTAGCGCCGTGGCCGCCGACATGGTTTCCGCCAATGCCTTCGTCAATACCACCCTCGCGGCCGTCGTCGGCCTGAGCAGTTGGGCGGTGCTCGAACAACTCCTGCGAGGAAAACCGAGCGTGCTCGGCATGTGTTCCGGCGCAGTGGCCGGGTTGGCGACGATCACACCTGCCAGCGGTTTCGTCACCGCCAACGGCGCGGTGCTGATTGGTCTGTTCGCCGGCGTCGGCACCTTCCTCGCCTGCAGCCGGCTCAAGGCGAAGTTCGGCTACGACGATTCACTCGATACCTTCGGCGTCCATGCCGTTGGCGGCACGCTCGGCACGTTGTTGACGGGATTCCTTGCGACCAGCGCGGTCAACCCGAATCTCGCGACCAATCTCAAGGGCGTCGTCGGCCAGACGCTGTGGGTACATCAATTGAACGCGATGGTCGTCACGTTGGTCCTGTCCGTGGCGGGGACGGCGGTGATCGCTTTCACGCTCAAACCCTGGCTTGAGCTGCGGCCCGCGCCCGAGGCCGAACGCCAGGGCCTCGACATCAGCGAGCACGGCGAAGAGGGCTACATCCTGGAATAGCCTGCTGCGATTCCCTGAGGATTTCGGCGGCTCGCAGAGCCGCCGCGCCCCCGCATCAACCACAATATAGAATGCAGGGATCTGTCCCCTATTGCTTTGTGGGCAACAGCCCTTGGTGAATTGACCCCAATACCCACACATCTGTGATATCCATGCTTTCACTGGCGGTAACACTGGACCAGTAACGAACAGTTCACCGCGGACGGGACACTCATTGAGTCGTGGTCCAGCCTGAAGAGTTTCGTGCGTAAGGACGGGATCGACGCGCAGAAAGTCCAAGCCGCCAAGGACGACGAGCCCGGCAACCCCAGCGTGAACTTTCGCGGTGAAAGACGCCCCCCACCAAAATTCACTCCCGGAATAGGCGGCTTTGCAGCAGAATCCTCATTTCACATTTCTGGTTTGGGCGACGCTTGTTCCCACTCCGCATACGCCACCCGGCCAGCCGAACTCAAACGCTCTGCAAAATGAGAAGATGCGATCCTTGGCGGGTTTACGGCCTTCCCTTCACGGCAACTCCGTGTCCCCCATCAGGTAGCGGTCGCATTCGCGGGCGGCGGCGCGGCCTTCGTTGATCGCCCAGACCACGAGGCTCTGGCCGCGACGCGCGTCGCCGGCGGCGAACACACCTTTCAGGCTCGTAGCGAATCCTCCGTACTCGGCCTTGACGTTGCTGCGGTCATCGCGTTCGACACCCAGTTGTTGGAGAAGTTGGTCTTCGGGACCGAGGAACCCCATCGCCAGCAGCACCAGTTGCGCGGGATGAGTCTGCGCCGTGCCGGTAATTTCCTTCGGCACAAATCGGCCATTCTCGTCTTTCTGCCACTCGATCTGGACAGTCACGATTTCTTTGACCTGATCGTGCTGGTCGCCGACGAATTTTTTCGCCGTGATGCAATACTCGCGCGGGTCACCGCCGAAACGGGCGGCGGCTTCTTCCTGTCCGTAGTCGAGCCGGTAAATCTTCGGCCACTGCGGCCACGGATTGTCGGGCGCGCGTTCCACCGGCGGCTTCGGAAGAATCTCCAGTTGGGTGAGACTCTTACAACCGTGGCGCAGCGCCGTGCCGACGCAATCGGTGCCGGTATCCCCGCCGCCGATGACGACCACATCCTTGCCCTCGGAGCTGATGAAGTCGCCGTTCTTGGCGTTGTCGAGAAGCGCCTTGGTATTGTGGTAGAGAAAATCCATCGCAAAATGGACGCCCTTGAGCGCGCGCCCCTCAATCGGCAAATCGCGCGGCTTGGTGGCGCCCGTGGCGAGGATGACGGCGTCGAATTCCGTGAGCAGATTCTCCGCGGGATAATTCTTCCCGACCTCGGCATTGGTAACGAACTGGATGCCTTCGGCGGCCATGATCTCCACGCGGCGCTGCACCACCTTCTTGTCGAGCTTCATGTTCGGAATGCCGTACATGAGCAACCCGCCGATGCGATCGTCACGTTCGAACACGGTGACCAAGTGCCCGGCCTGGTTCAGTTGCGCGGCCGCAGCAAGGCCGGCAGGGCCGGAGCCGACGACGGCGACATTCTTGCCGGTGCGCTTGGCGGGCGGCTGCGGCGTGACCCAGCCATGTTCGAACCCGGTGTCGATGATGGCGCACTCGATGTTCTTGATCGTAACGGGCGGTTCGCTGATGCCGAGCACACACGAGCCTTCGCACGGCGCTGGACAAACGCGGCCGGTAAACTCGGGGAAATTGTTCGTCTTGTGCAACCGGTCGAGCGCTTCCTTCCACAGACCGCGATAGATGAGATCATTCCATTCGGGAATCAGGTTGTTGATCGGGCATCCGCTGGCCATGCCGGCGAGGAGCGAACCGGTGTGACAAAACGGGATGCCGCAGTCCATGCATCGCGCGCCCTGCGCCCGCAGTTTGTCCTCGGGCATGTGCTCGTGAAACTCGAGCCAATCAGTGACGCGCTCCTTCGCTGTGCGATCATGCGGAAGCTCTCGCTGATACTCCAGGAATCCTGTCGGTTTACCCATGGCTGGTCAGTTTCCTCCGACGCGCGCTACGTCGCGCACGTTCTGTTCGAACGCGACGTTGATGGCTTCCTCGCCGCTCAGCCCCGATTCCTTGGCGCGCCTCATTGCATCGAGCACACGCTTGTAATCTTTCGGCATGACCTTCACGAACTTCGGCACCATCTTCTCCCATTCGGCCAGCACCTTCCACGCGCGCTTGCTCTTGGTGTAATCGCCGTGGCGGACGATCATCTGGCGCACCTGCTCGATCTCTTCGGCGTCTTGGAGTTTTTCCAAGCCGACCATCTGCGTGTTGCACCGCGTGGCAAAATCGCCGGCTTCATCCAGCACGTAGGCGACGCCGCCCGACATGCCGGCGGCGAAATTCCGTCCTGTCGGCCCGATCACCACCACGCGACCGCCCGTCATGTACTCGCAGCCGTGATCGCCGACTGCTTCGACGACGGCGTGGACGCCGCTGTTGCGGACGCAGAACCGTTCGCCCGTCATACCGCGGACATACGCTTCGCCGCTGGTCGCGCCGTAGAATGCTACGTTGCCGATGACGATGTTTTCTTCCGGCACGAACGTCGAGCTTTCCGGCGGATAAACGATGATCTTGCCTCCCGAAAGTCCCTTGCCCAAATAATCGTTGGCATCGCCTTCGAGCGTCAACGTCATCCCGCGCGGCACGAACGCGCCGAAACTCTGCCCGGCCGAGCCTTTGAAATTGAGCTGAATCGTGTCGTCGGGCAATCCGTTCGGGCCGTGGCGTTTGGTCAGTTCGCTGCCAGTGATCGTGCCGACGACGCGGTCGGTGTTGTGGATCGGCAGTTCCGCACGCACTTTCTCGCCGCGTTCCAACGCCGGCTTGCACAGGTCGAGCAGCACCCGCAGGTCGAGGGATTTTTCAAGCCCGTGATCCTGTGGAATCTGGCAATACCGGCCTACGTCCGCCGGCACTTCCGGCTGGTAGAGAATCTTCGAGAAATCCAACCCGTGCGCCTTCCAATGATCGACGGCTTTCTTGACGGCCAGTTTATCGACGCGCCCGATCATTTCGTTGATCGTGCGGAAACCGAGTTGCGCCATCAACTCGCGCACCTCCCGCGCGATGAACCACATGAAGTTGACGACGTGATCGGGACTCCCCGTGAATTTCGCGCGCAACCGCGGGTCCTGCGTCGCCACGCCGACGGGACAGGTGTTCAGGTGGCAGACGCGCATCATCACGCAGCCAAGAACAACGAGCGGGGCGGTCGCGAAACCGAATTCCTCCGCGCCGAGCAACGCGGCGACAACGACGTCGCGGCCGGTCTTCAGTTGTCCGTCGGTCTCGACGGCGATGCGGCTGCGCAGATTATTGAGCAACAGGGTCTGGTGTGTCTCGGCCAAGCCGAGTTCCCACGGCGCGCCGGCATGTTTGATCGAGGACAGCGGCGACGCGCCCGTGCCGCCGTCGTGTCCGCTGATGAGCACAACATCGGCATGCGCCTTCGACACACCAGCCGCAATCGTGCCGACGCCGATCTCGGCAACGAGCTTCACACTGATGCGGGCGTCCCGGTTCGCGTTCTTTAAGTCGTGTATCAATTGCGCGAGGTCTTCGATGGAATAAATGTCGTGATGCGGTGGTGGCGAGATGAGTCCGACGCCCGGCGTCGAATGACGCACCTTGGCAATCCACGGGTACACTTTCGAGCCGGGCAGTTCCCCGCCTTCGCCGGGCTTTGCGCCCTGCGCCATTTTGATCTGCAGTTCCTTGGCATTGACGAGGTAGTAGCTCGTGACGCCGAAACGTGCCGAGGCAACCTGTTTGATGGCGCTGTTCTTCGAGTCGCCGTTGGGCAGCGGCTTGTAGCGCTCCGGGTCCTCACCACCTTCGCCGGTGTTGCTCTTGCCGCCGAGCCGGTTCATCGCGATGGCGAGCGTCTCGTGCGCTTCCTTGCTGATGGAGCCGTAGCTCATCGCGCCGCTCTTGAATCTTTTGACGATGAGCTCGACCGGCTCGACTTCCTCGAGTGGAATCGGCGTCGGCGCGAAGTTGAACTCAAACAAGCCACGCAGCGTGCAGAGGTTCTTGGACTGGTTATTGACCAGTTCGGAGTATTCCTTGAATACTTTGTAACTGTTGATGCGGCAGGCAAGCTGAAGCTTGTGGATCGTTTCGGGGTTGAATAGGTGAAATTCGCCGTCGCTGCGCCATTGGTACTGGCCGCCAGAATCGAGTACCTCGCCGTCGACCTGGCGTTCGGGGAACGCATGCTTGTGACGGAGCAGGACTTCGCGCGCGATTTCGTCGATACCGATGCCTTCGACGCGAGAAGCAGTCCAGGTGAAATACTCGTCGATGACGCTGGTGTTCAGGCCGATGGCTTCGAAAATCTGCGCGCCACGATAGCTCTGGATGGTGGAGATGCCCATCTTGGCCATCGTCTTGACGACGCTTTTAACCACGGCCTTGATGTAGTTCTTTTGCGCTGTCTTGGTGTCGATGTTGGGGAGCAGACGCTCGCAAACCATCTCCTCGATCACCTCGTAGGCGAGATAGGGGCAGATCGCGCTCGCGCCGTAACCGATCAGCAACGCAAAGTGGTGCACCTCGCGTGGCTCGCCCGATTCGACAACCAGACTGCAATGCGTCCGTGCGCCCTGTCGCAGCAGATGATGATGCAGCCCGGACACCGCCATCAGTGCCGGGATGGCTGCCCGTTGAGGGCCGATGCCGCGGTCGGAAAGGATGATCAGGCTCGCGCCTTCACGGATCGCCTGATCGGCCTTCGCGTACAATTCGGCGAGAGCGCGTTCCAGACCAGCGGTGCCGTTGGCGACGTCGAAGAGAATCGGCAGCGTGACCGACCGGATACCGGGGATGTTGACCTGGCGAAGTTTCTCCAGTTCCTCGATCATGACGATCGGGTGCTGGAGTTCGATGATGCGGCAGCTCCTGGGCGACGGATGAAGCAGGTTGCTTTCCGAACCGAGCCGCGTGACGGTGGAAGTGATGACTTCCTCGCGGATGCAGTCGATAGGCGGATTGGTAACCTGGGCGAAGAGTTGTTTGAAATAGCTGTAGAGCAACTGCGGCTTGTTCGACAGCACCGCCAGCGGCGTGTCGGTGCCCATCGAGCCGAGGGGTTGGACACCGTCACGCGCCATCGGTCCGATGAGTAAACGCAGGTCCTCGAACGTGTAGCCGAAGGCCATCTGCTGCTGGAGAAGCGTCGCCGAGTCAAACTTGGACACTTTCGCGCCTGCCGGCAGTTCTTTGAGTTTGACCACGTTCTCGTTCAGCCATATCTGATAGGGCTGCTCGGTCGCAATCTTGTTCTTGAGTTCTTCGTCGGCCACGATGCGGCCCTGCTCCGTGTCGATCAGGAACATGCGGCCGGGCTGGAGTCGTCCCTTCTGCAGAACGCGATCCGGCGGCACATCAAGCACGCCGACTTCGCTGGCCATGATGACCTGATCGTTTTTCGTCACATAGTACCGCGACGGACGCAGGCCGTTGCGGTCGAGCACCGCGCCGATGCGCACGCCATCCGTGAAGGCGATTGACGCCGGACCGTCCCACGGTTCCATCAGGCAACTGTGGTACTCGTAAAACGCCCGTTTCTCGTCGCTCATGCTCTCGTGGTTTTCCCACGGCTCGGGAATCATCATCATCACCGCGTGGGCAAGGGAACGACCGCCGAGCACGAGCAGTTCGAGGCAATTGTCGAACATGGCGGAGTCGCTGCCGTCCTCGTTGATGATGGGGAGGAGCTTGCGCACATCGTCGCCGAACAACTCGCTGGTGAACATCGTCTGGCGGGCGTACATCCAGTTGACGTTGCCACGCAGCGTGTTGATCTCGCCGTTGTGCGCGATGTAGCGATACGGATGTGCACGGTCCCAACTCGGGAAGGTGTTCGTCGAGAAACGCGAGTGCACCAGTGCCAGCGCGCTTTCCATCAAGGGGCTGTCAAGATCCGGATAAAACGGCACAATCTGCTCGGACATGAGCATGCCTTTATAGACGATCGTTTTGCAGGACAGACTGGCAATGTAGAAGTGGCTGCCGCCCGCGATGCCGGAGTAACGAATGCCCTTCTCCGCCAGTTTGCGGATGACGTAGAGCTTGCGCTCGAACGTCAGGTCGTCCTTCAACTTCGGGTCACGCGCGATGAACACCTGCCGCACGACCGGTTCCGATCGCAGCGCGGTGTATCCAAGCAAGCTGTGGTGGGTTGGAACCGAGCGCCAACCGAGCAATCGATTTCCTTCCGTGGCGACGATCTCCTCGAAAAGCTTCTCACATTTGTAACGCTGGACGGGATCGATCGGCAAAAAAACAACGCCGACTCCATATTCGTGCTCGTCAGGCAGTTGAATGCCCTGGGCCGCGCAAGCCCGCTTCAGGAAGGCGTGTGGTTTTTGCAGGAGAATGCCAGCGCCGTCACCCGTGTTGGCCTCGCAGCCGCAGGCACCGCGGTGGCGCAAGTTCGTCAGCACGGTCAATGCATCGCGGACAATCTGATTGGACTTCTTGCCCTTGATATTGACGACGAACCCGACGCCGCACGCGTCATGTTCAAACCGCGGGTCGTACAGTCCCTGCTTGTGAGGTTGGCCAATGGGTTTCATCATTCATTCACGCCACAAACACGGCGTCCCCCGGCCAATCGGAATTGATCACGCCCTGGCGCATGTTCACCAGCGGCACGTAATTGTGGAAAATACGGATTGGCCCGAGCAGTCGAATCGTCGAAATCTCTTCGATGGAATCCGAGCCGTGATTCTTGCGCAGCGAAGGGACGATCTTCGCTTGGACGTTTTCCACGATGTCGGAGTCGTTCTTGCCCTCAATGATCATCACCAGCGTGATGCGTCCTTCCATCTCGGCAATGTGCGATTCGTAAATCAAGTCGGTAAAGATGGTGCGGATGTTCGGCTCGCTTTTGATCTCGTCAATGATTTGCTTGCGCGTGATTCCGATCCGAAACTTGATGATGTAGAGATGGCGCGCGCCAAATGCGCTGGTGCCGCTCTCCTGCATGTCGAGCGCAGCGTAATAATTCAGAAGACCTTCCTCTTCGAGCCTCTTGCGTTTGCGCCGCACGGTCGCGGTGGGCACACCGGTGAGTTTCCCGATCTGGTTGTTGCTCAGTCGCGGGTCTCGAATCAAGGTCTTAACGATCATCTTCTCTTGATCGTCGAGGCACCGTTGTGACTGGCCGTTATTTCTAGAATGATTCATAAACTCGCATCACTCGCTAATAACTACATCACTATTTAGCAAGTTTTGACCGAAATGCAACAAGAATACAAAAAAGGGGAACAATTCTAGACGCAGCTGATAGTTTTAGGTTGACGGATGACGGATATGTGTCAATTTTGTGGCAACGGACAACGCAATCACGGAGGGCGCATCATGAAAGTGGCAACGCAACTCTCGCTTTTCCTCGAAAACAAGCCCGGCACGCTGGCGGCGGTCTGCCGAGCCTTTGCCGAAGAGAAGATCAATATCCAAGCCATCTCGGTTTCCGATGCCGTGGACCACGCTGTGGTGCGCGTGGTAGTCAGCGATCCGCGCCGCGCCATGCACCTGCTCGGCGAACGCGGTGTGCTGGTGGTGGAACGCGATGTATTGATACTGGAAGGCCGCAACAAACCCGGCGAACTGGCACGTATCGCCCAGACGCTGGCCGACCACAAAGTCAACATCGAGTACGCCTACGCCGCTTCCCTGCCTGGCGCCTCCACTGGCGCAATGATTCTCCGCGTGGACAATCTGGCCAAGGCCAAACGCATCCTCAAAGGGCACTGACGAACCCGGCGTTTATCATTTCGCGCGGCGGATAAACCCGGCGATGGGCTCGCCATCCACGTAAACATTCTCTAACACAACCTCACCGCTCCTGATGCGGACGACGGCATAAGTGTTTATGGTTGGTTTGGCCGCGACGGTTTGAATGCTCCCGGTAGGCGCGTTCGGCGGCGGGGGGCCTATGTTTACTCCATGTAGAACCGGTCGATCGGCAGGGTGAAGCGCACCATCGAGTTCGTCTGCCAGTCGCGATACACTTAACCCACTTGACGTAATCCCCCGACCTCGGCGGTTGCGTCCCGACGAAGGATGCGATCACAGTGTCGCTGATGGTGTGAAGGATTTCTCCGCGCCGCAGTTTTCGCAAAACGGCAACAGTGAATGGCGAATCGCCTGACATTTCGGGCATGGTTCGTAAAGCTGCGCGCCGCAGGCCGGGCAAGTGTAGGCCATGTCGCCAGTGGTCCCGGCCACCGCCGGTGGTGCCAGTTTATGGACGTTACGGCGATTCCAAACCAGAAACCGCCACGGACCGCGACGGATCGGATACTCGCACACCGGGCAGAAGAAACTCTCATAAGCCTCTCGGTACTGTTTGAGCAGCACTGCCGCTTTCGGAAAGCGGATCAGGCGCAGCAGAGCGACCAGAAGGTAGGTCACAATCACAATTGCGGCGAACAGGATGATGTATTTGAAGTATCGCGTCGGGAAATGCTGGTGGATGACGAGGATCGTCCGCCACAGCACGGCGATGCCGGTGGCGTAAACCAACGGTGCGTACAGGCTGATGCGTTTCTTGAGAAACAGAACCACGGTAACCAGCAGGAGCGGCAGCAACATCAGCAACTTCAGGCTAGCGAGCTTCAGTTCGTGGCGGCGCTGCAGCCGGCCCCATTCCTTTTGCGCGTCGTCGCGCTGGACGCCTAGTTTCTCATCGAGGCCGCGCTTGTTCCCCTGTAAGACCCGCTGCTGTTCGCTCAGCTTGGAGACGTCCTCGGTCAATTCTTGATCGCGTTTCTGGTTGGCTAGGAACAACTCAACACTCTCGGCCAACGCCTTCTGTTGCGGATCGGGAAGTGTCACGCCCTTTTCGAGATTCAGCCGCTGCATCTCCAGCAACTGATTCATCGTCCGCTGGAACCCGCTGGTGCTGTCGCGCAACAGCCTCTGGCGCTGCTCCTGATCGGAGATTCTGCGGCCGATCTCGGTCAGTTGGCAGTCAATGTTTTGACTATCGTGGAGCAGCGTCTCGCTCACAAACTTCTTCTCCACGTCCGCCAACTCCGGGCCGCGCACGTTGCCGATGTCGTCCATCACAAATCCCAAGAGCCAGAAAATCAACAACGTCAGCACGACCGTAAACAGACCCACCAAGAACCGGTGCAGCCATGAACCTTTGGGTTTATGCTCCTCTTTCATGGATCGCCCTTCCTTTCTGCTGAGTTCATCTCACCGCGACTGGAACCAGCCCGCCCACGCGATCTTCGTCCCGCGCACGGGCTGGATTCCAACCCACAATCCCCTCTCGTCGGTTGTCATACCGGTATGTCAACCCCAGCTTCAACCCCGGCGACGGCGGTACCCCTCCGAATGCTAACAGGTTCCGCACAAACCGCCACAAAATCCTGTCGAGCCGGTAGAACTGCGCGTACAACCAATCGGCACCAGCCTGTAATTCTTCCGCCCTCATCCGCGCGGGACGAAACACAACATGCCGGTAATCATAGTGACTCCAGTCTTTGTCGGTCATGCGGCCTGCGAGTTCCATGTCGGCAAACAACGGCGTCCCCGGCAACGGCGTCAAGATGTTCAACTGGATGGCGTCAATCCGCGTTCTCTTCAGGAATTGCAGGGTGCACTCGAAGACGCCGACGTCGTCACCGTCCATCCCCACGATGATCCCGGCCACGATGCCGATGCCTGCGCGCCGGATTGCCTCAAGCCGTTGCGCGTACCGCCCACTCTGATTAAATTGTTTGCGCATGGCGGCGAGGTTCTCCGCGCTAGTCGTCTCGATGCCGATAAACAGGCCGCAGCAACCCGCCTTGTGCGCCAGCCGCAGCAGTTCCGCGTCGTCTGCAATGTCGATCGAACACTGGCTGACCCACCGTTTACGCAGCGGAATCATCGCGGTGAACAACTCGCGCGCGTACTCGCGGTCGGAGATGATGTTGTCGTCGACGAAAATGAATTTGCGCGGAATCTGCAACAGTTCCTCCACAACGTCCGCCAGCGGACGCCGACGATAGGTACGCTGATGGAACACCGTCACTGAGCAATACCGGCAGGCATGCGGACAACCGCTCGACGAGAAGGACGGACACGCCCATCAGATCCCGATCTTCCAATTTCTTGAACGCTTCGTCCTGCGGCGTCAGGCGGTCGATCCAGACCACCGCACCGGTCTTATCGACGACAACGCCACGAAGCTCGTCCAGCCCCGTTTGACGATTGCCATTGTATTCGGCGTACAACGCATACTCTGTTGTGATTGGGTTCTTCCTGATAAACTCACCGAGAGAAACGGCCAGACGTTCCATGTCGGTCTTATCTTCAGAGTTGAATGCAGCTTTCCCCAGTTCGATGTTCTTCAAACCTTGCCGCTCAAGCAGCGCTCCGACAACTTCGGTGACGCGATCGAACGGCCTGCCGACGACTCGTATCGGGAGAATAGTGAGTGATGCGTCCGATCCTTTGGATCTCATTTGCTCCAGCCTCTTTTCCTGCTCTGGCGAAACGCCTGGTTTCTGCGGAGCTTCTTGTGCAGACGTCCACCCTGAGGCAATAAGGACGCCGAGAAACACTCCGAAAACAACCTTCTTCCACGCGCTTCGCTGTGCTTGTTTCGTGTTTCTGTTTCCAACGCTGTTTTTCATAACTTGCTCCTTTCGTGTTTCGTGTTTTTGTTTCCGATCCTGTGTTTTATAACTTGCTCTTGTCTATGAAGCAGCCCAACGCTGCGCTAAGCTGCGGGCGAGGCGGCGTACCGCCGAAGGCCGCCAGCTTGGCGAGCAGTTGAGTTGCCGTTTGCGTGACGAAGACATGTCGAACTCAAGAACTGGCTCGAGGTTTCCCTCTGGACAGCCAATTCAGGAGGAACAGCACACCGATGAGAAACACGGGGCCGGCGATCGTCGGGATCCAACCGGGGTGGTGGTGGAAGACTTTCAACGAGTACCACGAGGCCAAACCGATGAAGATCAATCCGCCCGCCCACTCCCAACGCCAGGCGATGAGGAGAGCGAACAGAATCATTCCCGTTGGTATCAGGTGCATCGCCAGAGCCAAGATGGTCCCCCAGAACCCATGACCCTCACCAAACACATCAAGGGCGAAGACGCTGATGAACGCGGCAAACAGAATTCCGAGAATTCTCGGTGTCCAGTACAAGACTCGTTTGAACGGTTGTTTCATGACGTTGGTTGTCCTAATGTGAGGCTATTGATGGTTGGTTGCGCGACCAGAACAGGATGGCCGTGCTGGCGAGCGTGAAGGCCAGCAGGAAGGTGTCAAGTTCGCAAAGTCTGACGCACCATTCCATGGGATGCTGCAGGGCCGGAATGCCAACTACTACCGCCGCCATTGTGATTATCGCTGCACTCGAAAGTCTTTGGAATATTTTCATGTTTTTGTCTCCATCGTGGCCTATACGCTGCCGGCGTGCCAGAGAGGGTGAATATCTGAAGCCATTAACGATCAATGACTTGGAGATTCTGTGAACCAGAAGGACGTTTTGTGCTAGACAATTACCGGTAGGGAACTATACAATTTCTGTATGCCAACTAAACCGAAACTGACTGCTGAGCAACGCGAGTTCCTCACGCTGGTAGTTCGAGCCGCGTTCAGCAATCCGTTCAGCGACGATTTTGAAGCGCTGCAACTGAAGATCGCGGGTTGCGATGCTTCCGTTGCGCCCGTGGAACGAATCAAGCTAACGGTTGAACGCTGGAACGATCAACTCCACAAGCTGCACATGGCCGGCGTGACAAATCTCAAACAGGTCGAGGGCGAGGAACGCGAAATCCTCCGGAATGCGTTCCTGTATGAGATCTATCACCGGTTCATGGCGGCCTACGATCAACTCATCGCTGACCAGATTGCGGCTGGTGATCGATCGGTGCCGGTGCCGTTTGTCAACAAGGCGCTGACGCTGTTGGAGCGGCGCGGGTTTTCTGTTGAGGATGCACGGCGGTACTTTGCCATCTTCTACCAGATCCGCCGGGCATATTTCTTCATCGACCGCGGACTGATCGGCAGTAGCGCCTGTATGAAGGAAATCCGTCGTCAGCTCTGGAACAGTGTGTTCACGCACGATATCCGTGTGTACGAGCGATATCTCTGGAACCGGATGGAAGATTTCTCGACACTGCTCCTCGGTGAGACGGGCACGGGCAAGGGCGCGGCGGCAGCGGCGATCGGACGGTCGGGATTCATCCCCTTTGATGACAAGCGGGACTGTTTCGCCGAGAGTTTTATGCGCTCGTTCATCGCCTTGAATCTCTCCCAGTTCCCGGAGGCCCTGATCGAGTCGGAACTGTTCGGCCACAAGAAGGGCGCATTCACGGGCGCCATTGCCGATCATCAGGGTGTCTTCGCGCGGTGCAGTCCGTGCGGATCAATCTTCCTCGATGAAAGCGGCGATGTGTCCATTCCAGTCCAGGTCAAATTGCTTCAAGTGTTGCAGGAACGGACGTTCTCGCCGGTCGGTGGCCATGAGAAGTTCCGGTTCCGAGGCCGGGTCATCGCCGCCACGAACAAGCCGTTGGAGAAACTGCGTCGCAGTGGCCAGTTCCGCGACGATTTTTTTTACCGCTTGTGCTCGGACGTGATTACCGTGCCGCCGTTGCGTCAACGGATTCAGGAAGACCCGTGCGAACTGGACGACCTCATCGGCTTGATCGTTTTGCGGCTCACGGGTGATCGAACGCCCGAAATGATCGGCATGGTGCGCTCGGTGCTCGATGTCTCGCCGGGCAAGAACTACGCATGGCCCGGCAACGTCCGCGAACTGGAACAGGCCGTGCGTCGCATTCTGCTGACGCGACGCTATGAAGGCGATCACAAAGCAGTCGCTCCCGATTTGCGCGGACATTTGCTCGACGGCATCGAGAGCGGCGCGCTGGACGCCGATGCGCTGTTGTCCGCGTACTGTGCACTCCTCTACGAGCGGCACCGCACCTATGAAGAGGTTGCGCGGCGCACAAATCTCGACAGACGCACGGTGAAGGCCTACGTGCACAAGCATCGCGCAAAGGATGCCCCGGCGCGGCTCACTGAGTGACGTGATGGCAGAGACTGGTCGCGGCGGCAAGTCGTGGGTGTGAGCTTGGGAGACAAAGCGCCTGATCACTCCACCCTGTTGCCATTGACATCAAGGATCGGCTGTAGGTTTTGGATCGGTTCCTGGGGTTGATCACGTCAGCTTCTTCTTAAAACGCAGGGCGCAGAGAGAGAACAGCACTGCGCCCATGACCGCCAGAATCATCAAATGTTGCCAGAATTCTGCCAGGCCGGCGCCACGCAGGACGATCCCGCGCATCAGTTCGATGAAATAAATCAACGGCAGCACCGTGCTGATCCCGCAAAAAATCCACGGTATCGTCCGCGCGGGAAGATGAAACCGGAGAAGGAAATCGACAGCAGCATCATCGTCATACTCATCTGCATCGCTTCGTTCTGCGTCTACGCCTTGCTGGACACGAGCAGGCCGAGGCTCGCCAAAGCGAAGATGTAAAAGAACGCCGAGACAAGCAGCGCGGCCAAACTGCCCCGAATCGGAACGAAGAACACCCAGCGCACAATCGTGAACAGGAACGTGGCCATGATCATTGAGATGCACAGGTACTTCATCTAACTTGTGCCATCATCACCTATCGCTGCGCCGGGGTTCTAGGATAGGCACTAAGTTGGCCGGCGCGGAAACCTTGCACCAACAAATTGTAGTACGTGTCAGCCGCGTTCAGGCTCAACAATTCCGAAACGCCCGAGTGGGCCGTGTACGCGTAAACTCCAACGACCAGCGCGCACACTGCGCCCAAGACTCCGCGCTGCATCCACCGGGACTTTCCTGCGAGCGCCTATGCCTCCCAGCGATCTGGCCTGCTGTCGATCATCTTTGGCCTGAGGCCCCGTGCTCCTGCAGTTTCGTGAGCGCCTGTTGAGCCAGTTGCAACCTGGCGCGCGCCTCGGCCATATCAGGTTTGATCCGCAGCGCCTGCTCGTAGTGCTCGATTGCCTCCTGCACCC